>Ga0070737_10005646_pt1 | contig 11850 bp, 9 predicted proteins | sample Coa_R1_10_FD_66438 | JGI IMG/M metagenome (GOLD analysis project Ga0070737, IMG submission 66438) | Surface soil microbial communities from Centralia Pennsylvania, which are recovering from an underground coalmine fire - Coalmine... | ecosystem: Environmental > Terrestrial > Soil > Unclassified ... | reverse complement strand
ATTTGCCAAGGCCGAGGAATGTCGCAGAAATCAGTTTTGATCCAGCTTTTATGAAGATCCATAAACAAATTTGGGAAGATTTGAAAGATGAGGTGATGATCAGTTATGAGAACGCAAACAAACTCCGTGTCAAATCCAGTTAACGATACCGTTGTCTTGAGAAAGGCAGAAGTTCGGCGGCAGGCCATAAACTTGAGAATCCGCAATTTAAGTCTGCAATGGGCTGTGTTTATCGTCTTGATGGGAACGTGGCAAATTTTATCAAGCAATAAAATAATCGATCCGTTCTTTTTCTCAAGTCCATTTGATATTGTGAAGCATATTTGGACATGGGTGGTGGATGGTACAACGGCTGGTCCGCTTTACGTTCAATTTTTAGTTACTTTTGAGGAAACGATTCTTTCCTTTATCTTAGGGGGAATTGCCGGGATTATTTTCGGTTATTTGCTGGGAGTAAATGAACTTCTTTCCGTTATTTTAGGTCCCTATATCAAAATGATCAACGCGATTCCGCGCGTTGTGCTTGTACCGATTTTTATTCTTTGGTTTGGCTTAGGAATGTCATCGAAGGTTGCTTCTGGACTGGTATTAACCTTTTTCATTGTGTTCTTTAATGCCTTTCAAGGTGTTCGCGAAGTAGACCGGAATCTAGTGAATAACGCACGGCTGTTAGGGGCGACAAAACGCCAGTTGGCACGGCATGTCATCATCCCATCCGCGCTGACTTGGATTCTATCAAGTTTGCATACTAGTTTTGGCTTTGCGCTTATTGGCGCCGTCGTTGGGGAATTTGTCGGGGCAACAGAAGGATTAGGATATTTAATTGCTCAGGCACAAGGGGCTTTTGATACAACAGGCGTTTTCGCCGGCATGGTCATCTTGTCTATCACGGCCTTGGTTGCCGACTGGGGTGTATCCAAATTGGAAAAACGCTTTATCGCATGGCGTCATATTCGGCAATAAGTATAGGGGGAATCTGTGGCTAGATGCTATAAATTCCTGGTAAAAAGTACAAGGGGGATCTGGAATGAATAAAACAATGAAACGCTTAAGTAAAGGAGTTTCAGGAATGGCAATTGCTGCAATACTGTTGTCTGGATGTTCTTCTCATACTTCGACGTCAGTACCTAGCACGTCAAAAGAAAGCAGTAAGTCTAAGACTACGCAGCAAGTATCGATTATGGTCGGCGGTTTGGAAAAGATTATTTATATACCATTTATGCTGGCGGAGAAACTGGGATATTACAAAGCAGAGGGGCTGGATGTGAAGCTCATTTCGGAAAGTGCCGGACAGAATGCGGAAACGGCTTTGCTTGCCGGACAGGTTCAGGGGGCAGGCGGCTTCTATGACCATACGTTAGATTTATTAGCAAAAGGGAAAAAAGTGGAGGCCGTTGTCACGATGGCAGACGTTCCCGGCGAGCAGCTAATGGTCGCCACCCGCTTAAAAGATAAAGTAAAAACTTTAGCCGATTTAAAAGGACTTACCATTGGGGTCACATCGCTCGGCTCCTCTACTAATATGCTTGCAAGCTATAATGTGGTAAAAGGCGGCAATAAGGAAAGTGATTATAAACCGCTACCTGTTGGAGCAGGGCAAACATTGATTGCAGCGATGCAAAACAAGCGGATTGACGCCGCAGTTACAAGTGAACCGACAGCTTCGATGCTTTTAAATAAAAATTTAGTCTTTACCTTTGTAGACATGAATACGAAGGAAGGAACGAAAAAGTCTCTAGGCGGTGGATATGCTGCGACAAGCCTATATATGAACACCGACTATGTCAACGCCCATCCGGATATCGTTCAGAAATTAGCTAATGCCTATGTGAAAACATTGAAATGGATGAGCACCCATACACCTGAAGAAATTGCCGATAAAATGCCCCATGAATACTATGCAGGAGATAAGAACTTATATATCCAAGCATTAAAAGGACAGCTTCCGATGTTCACAAAGGATGGTAAAATGCCTGAGGGAGTACCGGAAAATGTTCAAAAAATCCTTTCCGCCTTCAAACCGGCAGTCAAAAATGTCGATCCAAGCCAGACCTACACCAATAAGTTTGTTGATAACGTAAAGTAGATTTAAAAACTTAAAGCCTGGGAATTCCACAGAAAACCCGGGCTTAAATGTTATATTTGGTGTAGATCCCACGAAAAAATCCAGTTCCTACTGATCCAACTATGTAGGTGATAAAAATGATCGTAATATCAAATGTTTGCTCTAATCGTTATTGGGAAAAATTATTTAAAATGATATTAGAAGAATGTAACGCATTTCAAGTTGTCTTTCCAAATGGGGAGGTAGATCCTGAAAACCCGCTTATGGGTGGGAAAGATTTTTTCCAAACTATATCAACAAAAGTAACGGTCTCTAATATCATGGATGACGCCAGTGAGTATAATGGAAGCTTAAATGAGGAAATTAGACAGAAATTTATTTTATATATGAAGTCATCTTTCATAGGTGAAAAGCCCTTGTTATGGTATTTTAGACTTTTAAAAGATGAAAAAGTATATTTGACATGTGAGGACTTTTCAGTTTGTATATTAGAAGAAAATGAAGGAATAAAATCATTATTAAAAATAATGGAATTAATTAGGAAAAATAAATTAGTATTTGAAGGAAAAGTTTACTGACGCCCTTTTATTGTTTCATTGTCTAAGTGTTAAATTGGCAAGGAAAACCTAAAACAGTTATAATGAAACAAGTCTTAGAAATGTCATGGAGGGAAATATGGTGATAAACTTTGCAACTGTCGGAACAGGATGGATTACAGAATCATTTATAAAAGCAGCAAAATTGAGCGGGCAGATGAAATTGGTCGGGGTTTATTCCCGATCCGAGGCGAAAGCAAGGGAATTAGCCAATACATATCAAGCTGTAAATAGTTATACTGACCTGGAACAAATGGCTAAAAGCAGTGAGATCCAAGCAGTTTATATTGCTTCGCCAAATTCATTGCATTTTAAGCAGGCCATTACGTTCTTAAAACATAAGAAGCATGTCATTTGTGAAAAGCCGATATTTTCTACTTCTGCTGAATTGGAAGAAGCATACCGGGTAGCGGAAGAGAATGGGGTTTATTTATTTGAAGCAATCCGGAACATCCATACTCCCAACTTCCGTATTTTAAAGGAAAAACTATCAATGGCAGGCAAGGTGAGAAGTACTATTTTGTCGTACATTCAATACTCCTCTAGATATGATTTATTTTTAAAAGGGGAGGAGCCTAATATTTTTTCCGCCAAATTCTCAGGGGGAGCATTGGTTGATTTAGGGGTTTATCCGCTTTATTTGGCCGTTGGGCTGTTTGGAGAGCCGAAAAAGGTAAGCTATCACCCAGTCATCTTAAGGAGCGGGGTCGACGGAGGCGGCACACTTGTATTGGAATATGAGGATTTTGTCTCTACCATTCTTTGTTCCAAGATCTCCCATTCCAGCCTCCCTTGTGAAATTCATGGGGAAAAGGGAACCTTTGTCTTGGAAAATGCCGCCCCCATCTCGGAAATTACGTATATTGACAGCCACTCGAAAGAGAAGCAAGATATTGGCGTAGAACTGGAAGAGCAAGATATGGTCTATGAATGCGAGAATATTGCTCGAATTATTGAAACTAAGGACGATGAGACATATCAGGAATTGAAAAACTGGAGCAGAATTGTTCTCCGGATTACCGAAGAAGCGCGAAGACAAAATCAGATTGTATTTGCAGTGGAACAATAACATACTACTGTAAAAAACACATTGTTCATTTCTGTAAAAGAAATGAACAATGTGTTTTTTTTACTAGAAGATTGTATTTTGGTACGAGATTATCCGTTATATCCCGAATGAAGGGCAAAAAAGGCGAGGCCCTAGACGAGAATTGTCCTTCATGAGCTGGATGAAGGCTAAATGAGGTGAGGCTCTGGTCAAGAATTGTCCTTCATAACCCGTATGAAGGACAAATAAGGTAAGGTTCTAGGCAATACATGTCCTTCATAAGCCGGATGAAGACCAATCAAGGTGGGTCTTAAGTCAAGAATTGTCCTTCATAACCCGTATGAAGGACAATTTAAGGAGGATCAAGGAGAGACTTGTCCTTCATAAGCTGGATGAAGGCCAATCAAGGTGAGTCTTAAGTCGAGATTTGTCCTTCATAGGCTGGGTGAAGGACAATATAGGTAGGCTCTGGTCGAGTTTTGTTCTTCATAACCTGGATGAAGAACAAATTGAGCGTGCCCCCAGCCAAGTTTTGTCCTTTATATTGCTTATAAAAAACATTTTTGATGAAGTGCAGGCCAATTATGTCCTTCATAACTTTAGAAATATATTTCTAAGTATTTTTATGAAGCTTTCTCTAACTGTTCATTTCCGCCACTGGACGAAGGAATGAATTTTTCAAGGACGAATCCAATCACTCCGCCAACAACAGCCGGAACGATCCATCCAAGGCTGACGGATGCTAGTGGCAAATAGCTGACCAGTGATTCTAACATGCTCCATTTGAGGCCGAACATGGCGAGCCCATCGTGAAGGCTGACGATTCCGGTTAAAGCAAGCGCCCCGGCATATACTTTTTGTGAACCGCCAAAGAAACGATGGAAAAAGGCAAGTGTCACAAGTACAATCGTTAACGGATAAGCCATTACTAAGAATGGCACGGAAATCGCAATGATTTGATTCAAGCCTAAATTAGCAATGAGGAAGCTTGCTAAAGTTACAAGCGTAACGACGAGACGATAGCTTAATTTGGGGGCTATCTTTGAAAAATATTCCCCGCAGGCAATGGTCAGTCCGACACAGGTAGTAAAGCAGGCAAGCGTAAAGATGAATCCAAGCAGTACTTTCCCTCCGAACCCTAAAACGAGCGTTGCTGCAGTGGATAAAAGGGCAGTACCATTATCAAAGGAGCCATAAGGTCCCATTTTGGCACCTAAGAAACCGATCGCAAGATATACCAAAGCGAGAGCAATGCCTGCGACAACCCCTGTTTTAACCGTATATACGGTTAATTGTTTCTTTTCCTTTACTCCTTTTTGCTTTAAAGTATTTAAGATGACAATCCCAAATGCCAACGCTGCGAGGGCATCCATTGTAGAGTAACCGTCGATGAACCCTTTAAATAACGAAGCGGACTGATAGTTTGCTGTTGGAGCCGTTAATGGATGATGTAATGTAACAAATCCGGTAACACAGAGTACTACGATCGAAAGTAAAAGGGTGGGTGTAATCAAGCGTCCCATGTAATCAACGACTTTCGTTGGGTTCAGGCTTAATAAATAAACTAGCAGGAAAAATGCGGCCGTAAATCCGAGTAATAGAAACGGCGACGAGCTGTTGATAAACGGTTTAAGCCCCATTTCAAATGCAACGTTGGCGTTTCTCGGAATCCCGAAAAATGGTCCGATCGATAAATAAACAATAACAGTGAAAATAAGACCAAACCATGGATGTACTCTGTTGCCTAAAGTATTAGCACCATCCTTTACGAGTGATGTGGCAATTAATACGGAGAGCGGTAGCCCGACCGCTGTTACAATAAATCCGGTAATCGCCGGCCAAAAGTTTGTCCCGGCATTCATCCCTAAAAAGGGTGGGAAAATTAAGTTACCAGCTCCAAAAAACATGGAAAATAACATTAACCCTACAAAAACTGTGTCTTTCATTTTCATTTCTTTTCTTCCCCCTTTTTTACTAAAAAACAAAAAGCCCGTCCCTCTAGATAGGGACGAGCTAGCTCGCGTTACCACCCTACTTCCGCAAAATGAAAAGTAAATTGCGGCTCTCGATCAACGTACCATCATACGTGTCCCATGTTAACGGCAGGCATTCCGGCGAAGACTTACTGAACTTTTCAGCCTTGCATCTCAAAGATGATTTTCACTTGTGTCCAGACACCGGCTTTCACCAACCGCCAGCTCTCTTAAGTCCAAGAATAACAAGCTACTCTTCTCGTCATTGATTTTGACTTTTCTAAAAAATTTATATAGCCATTATATTATATTTTGATAGTTTTGCAACCTTAAATTTTTAGGAGAAACTATAGGAAAGCGTTATGATTGCTGATATGACAATAATATTTGAAATTCAAATTTTAAAGCTGCCTTGTTAAATTTCTAAATATCTTTTAAAATTAATACTAATTCGTACTAGTTATTCGATAAAGTAAAGAAATTTTGAATTTGAGAATTGTCCAGCTCCACAAGAAATGCTTCGACAGCATCAGCATCGTACGCCTAAACGCGATAGCTTTTAGGAGGGGCGCCTAGCCCCTTGTTATGTGCTCCTGCGCGCATGCCTACAAGGAGAATTATTCGGAGAAGCAGGCAGGCTGACCAAGGCGCTACGCTTTTCTTAGGAAGATTGGAATGATGAATCATGTTATTTGTAACAGAAATGCCAAAAGAAGCAAAAGACAAGATCCAATATTCCGGACTTGTATTGTTTACTGAAAAGGGGTATAAACATACCTCCGTTTTAGATATTGTCGAGATGGCTAGAATTTCAAAAACAACTTTCTATCAGCATTTTTCGAGCAAAGAAGATTTATTGGCGAACCTTTTTGCTGTTATATTCAAAGAAATTATTGCAGAGGTAAAACGAGAAATTGACAATGAGGAGCGGAATGTTTACAAAGCCTATGTTGGAATCCGCCGCTATATGGAAATTTGTTTCACTGATAGTAAAGTGGCAAACCTACTTCTGGTGGAGTCAGTCGGCGTCTCTCAGGAGATCGAAAGGGTACGGAATGAAGCACACCGCAATTTTGCTCAGCTGATGTTTCAAACTGTTCGGGACCTCTTACCAAACAATGGATCAGAGGCAGAGATGCACATTGTATCTCAGGCGATGATTGGTGCTATTAATGAAGTAATTGTTCTTAACTATGATAAAGAACGGGGACTTCACCAGTTTGAAGACCTGGCACGGATTCTCAATCGAGTCGTCATCGCAGCATTCGTTCAATTAGCTCAGTAACGGATGCCGTTCTTTTAAAAAGCCCATTCGCATGGGCTTTTTTTAATGTAAAATGCCTATAATAGTCATAAATGGTATTTTAACGTTAAAGGAGAAACCGATGAAACTAAGTATATTTTTGCTTATTGCCAGTATGTTGGATGCTGTCTTTACACATTTAGGAATTGCTTCTGGCTTTATTGGGGAAGGCAATCCTGTTTCAAAGTTTTTAATTCAGGAAAACTGGATATATTTCTATACGGTAAAAATTCTTCTTCCTCTAATCTTAATGGGCATATGCTATATATACCCGTTAAAAGGGAACAGCCGGCTTCTCCTAGTTTCAGCCTGTATTCTTTATTCATCAGTGCTTGTGATCCATTTAGCTTGGATTATTTTATTCGTTTAAGTTCCAGGGAAACTGGACACTTTCCAGTTATTCAGTTAGTATCAATCTGATATGACTTTGGGTAAAGGAGTAAGACATGATTAATACATTAAAGCCTTTTTTACAGGAAATGTGGGAAAAGTCAGGTTTTCAATCAGCAACTGCTATTCAGGAGGCAGCCATACCGGCTATTCTTGAAGGGAAGGATGTGATTGCTGAATCACCTACTGGTACGGGAAAGACGCTAGCATATTTGCTTCCACTTCTCGATCAAATCGACCCTAATTTACCTGCATTACAGGCAGTTGTGCTGGCATCGTCTCAGGAACTTGTGATGCAAATTTTTCAAGAATACCAAAAATGGTCTGAGCATAGCGGCATCAGGGGGACATCCATTATTGGCGGAGCGAACTTGAAACGGCAGCTTGAAAAGTTAAAGAAACGTCCTCATGTCATCTTCGCCACACCAGGCCGACTGCTTGAATTGATAAAGCCAAAAAAAGTGAAAATGCATGAAGTGAAGCTGCTTGTTTTAGATGAAGGGGATCAGCTCTTGCTGCCTGAACATTTGAATGCGGTAAAGCAAATTGTGAAATCAACGATGCGTACGTGCCAGGTGGTCCTATTTTCCGCCACACTTAAAGAACAGACTGAACAGCTCGCAAAAGAAATGACAAAGGATGCGCAAATAATTCGTATCAGAAAAGATGAAGTGGCTACAAAAGGAACTGTTGAGCATATTTATTTTTTAAGTGAACGCAGAGATAAAATTAAACTGCTCGAAAAAATTGCACGCTTAGAGCAAAGTAAGACACTTGCGTTTATGAATGATATTGGCGAACTACAGGTGTTGAAAGAAAAACTAAAATTTAAAGAGCTCTCTGTTGGCATTTTGCATAGCGAAATGCCAAAAATAGATAGGCAGGCAATATTAAAAGCATTTCGCGATGGCAATATAAAAATGCTGATTGCCACAGATGTAGCAGCACGAGGACTTGATATTCATGGAATTACTCATGTTGTTCATATCGATTTACCAAAAGACCTGCAGCAATATATTCACCGCTCTGGCAGAACAGGAAGGATGGGAGCGGACGGTATTGTCATTTCTCTTGTAACAGAGCGGGAAGAGCGGGAATTAAAAAAATATTGCCGGGAACTGAATATCTCGCTGCATAAAAGGGTATTTTACATGGGGAAGATCGTTGAAGAAAAACAAAGAATACGAAAATAATCGGATTCTTCAAAGTAAGGAGAAACGCTCAGAGACCATTAGGCCTCTGAGCGTTGACTTTACTAACTTATTGCAGCACTCTTGCAGCGCTGGAAAAATGAGATGGGTTGTAATTGGAAATTTTCACAACATCACCTGTTTCAGGGGCTTGAATCCATTTTCAGTTTCCAATGTACATACCTACATGGTAAGCGGGCGTTCCCATAAATACTAAATCTCCAGGCTGAACAGCGTTTGGTGAAATCCTGGTTCCTACATTTTGTTGCTCTGCTGCTGTCCTTGGAAGATCGACTCCAACAGAATGGAATACATATTGCATTAATCCCGAACAATCGAATCCGCTTGGCGAAGATCCGCCCCAAACATAAGGAACACCAAGATATTGTTCAGCTGTCGCAATTACCTTATCTGCTAAACCGGATGCATTAGCCGAAGGAACTGAAAATGCAGGTCTGCTTGCAGTAACTTGTTGGGTGGCCTGTTGCTGTGTTTGGTGAGCTTGTTGTTGTGCTTGCTGTGCTTGTTGAGCCTGCTGCTCAGCTAGCTGTTGTGCTCGTTTTTGTGCTTCTAGTGCCTCTTGCTGTGCCTTTTCTTCAGCTTGTTGCTGTGCGAGCTTGTCCTTTTGCAGCTGTAGATTATTCTTTGCATTTGCCAATTCTTTTTCGACTTCTTGTTTATTCTCTTGAATTTGTTTTTGTTCTGCAGCTAATTCCGCTTGGCTCTTTTTTAAATTATCCAATTCGTTATGTAATCGGTCTTCGGCATTTTTTAATGCTTGTGCTTTTTCATTTAAACCGTTGAGTAAATCTGTGTCACTTTGGATAAATTCCGAGATAGCAGTAAAGCGTGTTAAAAATTCGGATATATTATTGGATGACAATAATAGTTCTGCGTAGGTGACAACAGGTTGCTGTCCTTCTGATTGAATGCTTTTTAACCGTTCAGCATAAACTTTTTTATGGGCTTCTAACGAGCTTTTTGCTTTTTCAATTTCTGCCTTCGTTGCGTCAATCTTTTTCTGCTGTTCTTTAATATGATCATTTAGTTTTTGGCTTTTAATGATGGACACGCTGATTTGGTTGTCCAACTTCTGAATCTTTGTTTCGAAATCATCGATTTGATTCTGGGTTGCGTCAATTTGCTCTTGTGTTACTTTTGTATCTATTGGGCTTGCGAAAGTTGGGGTAGTTTGCAGCATTGCAGCCAAAATGGCAGCCGAAATTGAATATTTTAATAGTTTCTTTTTCATCACAGAATCTCCCTTTGTTACCTCAGTCTACTAATATATAGTTTATATTCCAACTTAGCTAAAAACAATGGGGGTGTCGTGAATGTAATGAATTTGTAATATTATGTAGAATCGTTAAAAGAAGAGTCGAAAAATAAAATGGTAAGTTGCAAAAAGTTGGGGATAGCCAAGAAGAATAAGGTGAAGGGTTTTCACTCATACTATCAATAACTTTCTCAAAAAGGAGTTGACAGGTGTGGGAAGAACGAAACTTGGAAATGCTAATGCACAGCGTAACAATAATCGTAAAAAAGGAATGAAAAACAGCTCTGATCTTGTCGAGTTTTCAACTGGTCAAGACTTAAAACGAAACCGACCGAATAGTAAATAATGATTTACGCCTCCCAGCCTTTTGCAAGGAGGCGTTTATTTTTAGAGTTTTTCAGTAAACTTATTCTTTTTACTTACACATGGATATATACTTTCTTTTAATGCAGACTGCAGGGGCATCTACCAGCCTGAACGGGGTATAACTTTGGACATGAAAGTCCCGCTCCAGATCAATGTAGTCCGAACGGTGCATATTCAGACGAATTTTTTCTTGGATCTTTTTGTTCAAAATAATTAACGAAAGCACACTTTTTTATATACTCTCCTCTTCCTTTAGCAAATCCAGCCCTTTTTTCGTCGGGCCTTCCATAACTTCACCGGAATACGAATAACGTGAACCGTGACATGGGCAGTCCCATGTTTTTTCCGCGGCATTCCATTCGCATTCGCAGCCAAGATGCTTACAGGTGGTATCGACAATGTACAGTTTTCCATCCTTATCTTTATAGGCGCCGGCTCTTTTTCCATTATAAGTGACAACAGCACCTTCACCATTTTGCAAATCTTCTGGATCTTTCGGAACATATTCAAGCTTTCCCTTAATTAAATGTTTGGCCACATCTGCATTGGTAGTAATAAACTTCTTCAAGTCCGGATCGGCATGGAAACGGGACGGAGAATATAGTTCTTTATAAGGATTATCTCTTCTTAGCACATAATCAGCTAATAAATGGCCGGCAGCGATCCCTGTTGTCATGCCCCATTTCTTAAAACCGGTTGCGACAAAAATATGCTCGTAGTCATGTGTAATCGGACCGATGAACGGAAGCTTGTCCAGTGTTACAAGATCCTGGGCTGACCAGCGGTATGCATAGTCTTTAATGCCAAAGACTTCTTCGGCAAAGTCTTGCAGTGCTTCATAATGCTTGATTGTATTGCTCCCTTGTCCTGTTTTATGATTTTCCCCGCCAATAATCAACAGCTTTTCACCATTTACCGGTGTATAACGGATGGAGCGGACCGGCCCGTCGGCGCTGATATACATGCCGCCTGGATATTCCTTGTCTGTTTTGATCCCGATCGCATAGGACCTTTCTGGATACATTCTTGCAAAATAAAGCCCTGGTATATCATAAAATGGAAAATGTGAAGCAATTATCACATTTTTGGCTGTAACCTGATGACCAGATTTCGTCACGACTACAGGATGAACAGCATCATTTTTGATCGTGTTTGCGGTTGTATCTTCAAAAACAGTGCAGCCTGCCTTTACGGCTTCCTTCAGCAATGCTTTTAAAAATTTCAACGGATGATATTGTGCCTGGTTTCGCATAACGATGGCGGCTTTTGCGTGAATCTTTTGGAATGGGATGATATCTTTTAAAGCACCCTTTATTCCTAACTTTTGATAGGCTTCCCATTCGGTCTGGAGCTTGTCAACATATGGATCTGTTGATGCATATACATAAGCATCTTCATGACTGAAATCACAATCAATGTTTTGTTCTTTTATTGTATTTTCTACAAATTTGATCGCATTCATGTGGGACTCATAATAGAGTTTCGCTTTTTCTTCCCCAAAATGGTTGATGAGTTCATCATAGAGAATGTTATGCTGGGCTGTTAATTTCGCTGTCGTATGTCCGGTTGTTCCATTTAAAACCTTACCGGCTTCCAGAATGGCCACTTTGACTCCTTCATTTGAAAGCAGATAGGCAGCAGTA
>Ga0070737_10005645_pt1 | contig 11850 bp, 9 predicted proteins | sample Coa_R1_10_FD_66438 | JGI IMG/M metagenome (GOLD analysis project Ga0070737, IMG submission 66438) | Surface soil microbial communities from Centralia Pennsylvania, which are recovering from an underground coalmine fire - Coalmine... | ecosystem: Environmental > Terrestrial > Soil > Unclassified ... | reverse complement strand
GGGGTGAAAGAGCACTACCTTTCTTGGCTGGCGGAGCGCCGCCCAGAGCTCATGGGGCTGTACATGGAGCGGTTCGGGAGGCGCTCCTACCAAGCTTCAGCCGAGCAGGAGCGGCTCTTGGCCCTAGCCCGGAGGGTTTTGGGCCACGGCCCGGCCCTGGGGCGTGAGCGCCACATAAGGAGAGGCTCGCGCTGTATGGAGACGAGCGGGCCTGCTAGGGGAGAGAGGCCGCCGGCGCCCGGCAGCACCGGCAGGGCCGAGCAGCTCATGCTGTTCAGAGGAAGCTGATGGCACAGAAGGGCGGCTCCCGGCGCAGCTGCAAGGTGCTTGTGCCGCCGCCGGTCTCCGCCCGCCTACAGGGGCCGCCGGCCTGCCTCGTGCGCTTCACCATCGGTAAGGCCCGTGTGCCGCGCGCTGGAGTTCCACCACGTCGCCGGGGCGAGCCTGCGCCAAGCCTGAGGCCGCCGAGGGGTCGGCCACGGCGACGACCGGGTAGCCGCCGGTCGTGGGATGGTCGGCTAAGAAGACCAGGACCTCTCCAGTGCCGAGCAGCTGCACTGAGCCCCACACGATCCCCTCGCTCGGCAGTTCCAGCACCGGGTGCCGCTCCAGCGGCCTGCCGGCGAGGCGGAGGGCGATGCGGTTGCTCTGCGGCGACACTCGGTAAACCTGGCCGAAGAGGTCTCGTTCTCCTCGTTCGGTCAGCAACGAGCGCCGCGGCCCGGGGTGCAGGGGGACCGCGACTGCACCGCCGGGCACGCGGTAAGGCGCGGTGTCGACCGCCGGCACCGGTCCTTGAGGGCGACCGACCGCCAGGCGCTGGCCGGCGACAAGCGGCGCCGGCCCGAGCCCGGAAAGTAGGTCAGTGGACCGGCTTCCGAGGGTAAGAGGGGCCTCGAACCCCCCGGCGACGGCCACGTAACAGCGAAGCCCTGCCTCCGCGTCGCCCACTTCGAGCAGGCTCCCCGCCGCGAGCGCGACCGGCATGCTCCAAGCCGCTAGCTGGCCGTTGACGGTCAGCTTGGCGTAGGCCCCGGTGACGGCGACGACAGCCGCACATTCGAAGTGGAGGGTCACGCCGTCAAGGGTCGTCTCCAGCACGGCCGCGTCGTCGCGGTTGCCGACGAGGCGGTTCGCCCTGGTGAAGGCCACCGGGTCAAGAGCGCCGGACCTAGGTACTCCCAGGTGGGCAAAGCCGGGGCGGCCCCTGTCCTGCAAGGTGGTGAGGGCGCCGGCGCGCACGACCAGGACAGACGGCTCGGTGCCCGATGAGCGGCCGTGCCCCGCTGGCGCCGCCGGGCCCGTCTCCGGCTCGCCGTCCGCCCCGAGCCCCCTTTCGCCCTGAGCGCGCTGGGGAGCGCTCATACCGGCAGGAAGCGGACCGGAGCGCCCGGCGCGAGGAGGGCTGGCGGCTGCCGAGCGCTGTCCCAGAGGACGACGTCGGTACGGCCGATGAGCTGCCAACCTCCTGGCGAAGTGCCGGGGTATATGCCGGTGTAGGTGCCGGCGAGGGCGACGCTGCCTGCGGGCACGGCGGCGCGAGGCGCTGGCCGGCGGGGGACCGCCAAGCGTTCGCCGAGCCCGTCGATATAAGCGAAGCCAGGCATGAAGCCACAGAAGGCCACTCGGTGGTTCAAAGAAGAGTGGACCTCGGCCACCTCGCTCGCGGCCACGCCCCAAAGGTCGGCTACGAAGGCCAAGTCGGGCCCATCGTAGCGGCAAGGTACCTCGATGGCGCCCGATGGGTCTTGCGTCATGGCGGCAAAGGACCACCCGGCGAGCTCCGAAGCAGTTCGCTCAGGGTCGTCCACGCCGTCTAGGAGCAGGGTCTTTGCTCCCGGCACCACATCGAGAAGCGAGGGGCACCAACCGAGCCGGCGCCGGCGCTCAACCTCGGCAGACAACGAGAAGACCTGGTCCAAGTCGTCGAGCTCTACCAGGAGAGCCGCCGGCCCTGCCGGGAGGAACTTCAACGGCCGAACCCCGGCCCCTTGTACGCGTCGAGGCGCTGGCCCTCGACGCCGCCGGTCCCTCGGTGCAAATGTAGTTCCGTCCTCCGTACGCCAAGCCAGTCGCCTTCGGTGATTGAAGGATTGTAGGACGACAGCTACGATCTTCATCAGAGCCTGCACGGGCTCAACTGGAGAGGCCCGAGCTGGGCCACCTGCAGCCGAAAGGGCCTCTAGGTGAAGAGGAGGACTTCCTATGAGCAAGCCGCGGGCGCTGGGAGCGTCTGCCACTATCGTGTGCGGGGCGCTCTTGGCCGTGAGTGCGTCTTTCGCACCGCCTGCTGCCGCCTCCAGCACCGGGGCCACCGTTACATTTGCCGAGCTCCCCGGGGCGACGCCCAACTACATCTTCCCCATGATGACGGGCGCGTACTACAGCGTGGCCAACATAGAGCAGTTCGAGCGGCTTTCCTACCGCTCCCTCTACTGGGTCGGCGACAACGGGAAGCCCGTTATCGACCCGGCGCTCAGCCTCGCCTACCCGCCTACGTTCTCGGCCGGAGACACAGTCGTCACGGTGAGGCTGCGCGATTACAGGTGGTCTGACGGCACTCAGGTCTCCTCACGCGACGTGGCCTTTTGGCTCAACCTGTTAGAGGCCAACAAGAAGGAGTTCGCGGCCTACATCCCGGGAGAGTTCCCCGACAACCTGAAAGGCTACAAGCTCCTTGGCCCGGAGTCGCTGCAGCTCGACCTCACCGGCCCTGTCAACCCCACGTGGTTCACTTACGACCAACTTTCACAGATCACACCCCTACCTCAGCAGGCTTGGGACAAGATCTCGGTTTCCAGCCCTATCGGCAACTACGACGAGACCAGGTCTGGAGCCGTTAAGGTCTTCGACTTTTTGACCAGCCAGTCCAAGGACATTTCAACCTACAGCACTAACCCCCTCTGGCAGGTAGTGGACGGCCCATGGAAGCTCGACGAGTACTTATCGGACGGTTATGTCAAGTTTGTCGCCAACCAGGACTATTCGGGACCAGACAACCACTCCGTTAAGTACTTCGTGGAGGAGCCGTTCACCACCGACACGGCTGAGCTCAACGTCTTGCGCTCCGGCCACTCCCTCGACTACGGCTACCTACCCCCGCAGGACGCGCCCGTGAAGTCGACGCTCGAGCCCGAGGGCTACACGACGTCCGTATGGAACAGTTGGGGGATCAACTACTTCGTGATCAACTTCAACAACGCCGAGGTGGGCCCTGTCTTTTCCCAAGCTTATTTCCGCCAGGCCATGCAGTCGCTCGTGGACCAGCCAGCGTTTATCAAGAAGATCCTCAATGGCTACGGCCACACCGACTACGGCCCGGTGCCGAGCCAGCCAACGACGTACGCGACCAACTATGAACTAAAAGGGCCTTGGCCCTATGATCCCGCCAAGGCCGTGAGCTTGCTCCGGGAGCACGGCTGGGACGTAAAAGCCGGCGGCGTTTCGACCTGCGCCCGCCCGGGCAGCGGCCGAGGCGAGTGCGGGCCCGGCGTGAAGCGAGGCGCCGCAGCGAACTTCGACCTAGTCTACGCGTCTGGGTCGGTCGTGACCGAGGAGGAAATGGCCGCCATAAAGTCAGAGTTCTCGATGGCCGGTATAAACCTCAACCTCTCGGCGGAGCCCTTCGACGCGGTGATATCCAAGGCCGCGCCCTGCAAGCCAAGCCAGGCGGCCTGCTCTTGGCAAATGGCCAACTGGGGGGGCGGCTGGACGTTCGGCGTCAACCCCTACCCGACCGGCGACCAGCTGTTTGCTACTGGCTCGGGCTCCAACTTCTCGAACTACTCGAACCCGAGCGCCGACAAGCTGATCGAGGCAACCGTCCACGGCAAGGCCTCGCTCGCGCAGTACGAAAACTACCTTGCCTACGAGGTGCCGGTGATTTGGATGCCGATGGCGCCTTACGCCATCTCGGAGATATACAACAAGCTGCACGGGGTGCTGCCGCAAAGCCCGATCGAGAGCGTGACGCCCGAGTTCTGGTCGCTTTCGAGGTAGGGCCCTTCGGGCAAACTAGAGCCTCGAGCCATGGCAGCCCTGCCGGCGCAAAAGCGCAAGATCGACCTCAACTGTGACATGGGCGAAGGGTTCGGTGCCTACCGGATGGGGCCTGACGCCGAGCTTCTCCGCTACGTGACAAGTGCCAGCATCGCGTGCGGTTTCCACGCCGGCGACCCCCGCACGATGGACCGGGCCGTTGCCGGCGCTGCCGCTGCCGGGGTCGCGATCGGCGCGCACGTCTCGTACCCTGACCTGGTCGGCTTCGGCCGCCGGCACATGGAAGTGGCGAGCGACGAGCTAATGACCGACGTGCTCTACCAGGTTGGGGCGCTTGAGGCCTTTTGCCGCCGGCACGGGACGCGGGTCAGCTACATAAAGGCGCACGGCGCGCTCTACAACGACCTTGCAGGCGACGAGCGCCTCGCGCGCGCCCTCGCGGCAGCGGTGAAGAGCTACGGCGGCTTGGCGGTCCTCACATTGTCGGGCAGCCCCTCGGTCAAGGTCCTGCAAGACGAGGGGGTAGAGGTCGTGCAGGAGGCCTTTGCGGACCGGGCGTACGTGGCTGGAGGCCGGCTCGCCCGGCGCTCGGAGCCGGGCGCGGTCATCGAGGGCCCAGCCGCAGTCGCAGATAGAAGCCGGCGCCTGGCGCTAGGCCAGCCAATCGAGGACATCTCGGGCCTCCCGCTCCAGGTCGAGGCGGGCTCGATCTGCGTGCACGGCGACACGCCTGGTGCGGCCGAGCTTGCTAGGACGGTTCGTGCCGAGCTCGAACGTGCCGGGGTCGAGGTGCGTGCGTTCTCGTTGCCGGCGGCGACTAGGGAGACGAGCGGCGATGACGAGCGCCGGCGACAGGGGGACGAGCGGCGATGACGAGCGCTGGCCGGCTCGACCCCCAAGCGGGCGAACGCCTGGCAGTTGCCATCATCGCTGCCGCGTCACGTGAGTACCCGCACGTGCTGGCCCAAGAGCTTTGCTCAGACGCTGACGTCTTGCCGCCCAGGGTGCTGAACCCTAGCTTTTTTGGTAGCTACGACTGGCACTCGGCGGTCCACTGCCACTGGTCGCTCGTGCGCCTGCTGGCGGCGGGGCTCGCCGGCAAAGCCAGCGACGCGGCTCAAAGTTTGTTGGAAGAGCACCTATGCCCTGAGCGCCTCGCCGGTGAGCTCGCTTTTTACTCCGGGCCAGGGGGGCGGGTGGCCGAGCGCCCTTACGGTTGGGCGTGGCTGGTCATGCTGCACGCCGAGTGCGAGCGCCAGGCAAGAAAGACCGGTCCAGACAGCTCGGTCCAGTCTCTAGAGAGCTCGGTCACAAGGACGACCGGCCCCGAGGGCCCCGTGCCTGGCGTGCCGCTGGGCGGGCCAGGGCCAGCGGTTGGCCCCCCCGGGCTCCCTGCCGCCGCGGGCCGCTGGTCGCGAGCGTTGAGGCCCCTGCGGGACCTGCTGGCAGCCAGGCTCATCGAGTACTTGAGCTCGCGGCTTGCCTTCCCAGTCCGAGCTGGTACCCACCCCAACACCGCCTTCGCGCTGCAACTGCTTCACCAGGCCGCCACTGCCGCGGAAGATGCCGAGCTGTCACGCGCTGTAGCCGAGGCGGCCGTCCGTTGGTTCGCCGGCGACCCGCCCTTGCCCTGGCTCGGGCCGCCGTCGGGGAACGATTTCCTCGACCCGCCCCTCGTGGAGGCCGCCTTGATGGCCGACGTGCTGTCGCACGACCGTTTTGCCGCTTGGACGGACCAGGTCTGCCCTCCCGGTACGGCGCCGAAGTGGAGGCCGCCGGCTTTCCGCCGTGACGCTTCTGAGCCGGGTGCGGTCCACCTGGAGGGCCTACTTGTCTCGCGAGCGTGGTGCCTCGACCGACTCGCCCGAGCCCTGCCGCCGGCTACTCCTCTGGGCGAAGCTGCTCGCTCGGGACGCGACGAGCACCTTGGCGCCGTTGCCGAGATCGACCCCTGCGACGGTTTCAGCCGCTCCCACTGGTTGCCCACCTATCTCATCTATCTGGACGGCTGGCTGGCCCAGAGCCTCTGAGCGGGCCGGCGCCCTCGCTTAGCGCGTGGTGGCGGGCCGGGCGGCTCGCCGGCGGTAGGCTGCAGCGAGCGCTCGTGCGAGCGCGAGGGCCATGAGCACCAGCACGCCGGCCCAGGCGGCTACTGCCACCCACACCCAGATCTTGGCGATGGTCACCATGAACGTGAAGCGCCCAGCGCGTCCCAGCGTGTAGGAGGCGACGGTGTACATGCCGAGCGGGAAGACCATGCTCCAGAGCCTCGGCTCGTAAGTAAGCGGGAAATGGCGCAGCAAGTGGCGCCATAGCCCGAACAGTACTAGCGCCGGGATCCACCAGCTACCGAAACTCCATAGTACCACAGAAAAACCTAGTACGAACGGGCGAAGCTCTGCGGTGGGGAACCCGCCAGCGCTCCCCGGTAGCGCGAGCAGCCCGGCTGCCGCCCGCACGCTGATCGCGGTGGCGCCCATGGCTATCCAGTAGGCAGGCCCCATCTCTCGGGGAGTCACTTCGACCACCATCAAACGCAGGACGATGATCGTCACGAGCACGATGTACAACACGACCCCGACACCCCATAAGCAGGTGGACGCCTCAGCCAGGTAGCGCGCTTGCGCCCTGGTGCTTGCGCTCGGGGCCAAGGACGCCGCGACGATGCTGAGGGACTGGGTGCCCACCACCCAGATCAACCACGTGCCGTTGAAGTCCCGCAGTACTGGCCTGTGCGCCCGGGCCACCACCGACCAGGGGAGCCCGTAGTTGAGCACCGCCCAGGCAACGGCGGCCGAGAGCCCAAGGCCAGCAGAGACCCCAGCACGGTGTGCCATGACGAAGCGGACGCCTAACACGTCGGCCCCGGCCACGAAAGTGAAATAAGCCAGCGCCACCGAGGGGTCCTCCAAACTGCGCTGGAAAAAAGACGGCCACCAAAGTGCTCTGGCGATGTAGGCGAGCACGAGGCCGCAAAACGCCGCCACCGCGACCCAAAGGACTACAGCCGAAAGCACCCAGTAACCGAGGAGGCCCGTCCCAACCGAGACGATCCCGCTAGCCATCACCCAAGCGAAGTACCCAGGGTCGAGGGTGGCGAGCGCGCGGGCGAGCAGGCCCTCTGGCACCGGCGGAGGCACTGCTACCTGCTCGGCGCCCTGCCCTAAGTAAGGGACATCTCGGTCTGCTACGCTCACTCTGGCTAGTAGGGGACGCCGATCCGCCGCCAGCGCCGGCCGCTCGTGCCGGGCTCGTTCGGCCGGGTGGCAACCCGCGAGCGGTAGACGATGAACGGCCGCCACAGGTACCACACCGGCGCGCTCCAGGCATGCACGAGCCGGCTGAAGGGCCAGACCCCGATCACCGCCCAGGCGGCCGTGGCGTGCATCTGGTAGAGGAAAGGGGCGTGGGCGATGGCTTTCACGTCGGGGTTGCCGGCGAAGAGCCCCCGGAACCACAGCGCAATGCTCTGGCGGTAGTCGTAGCCCCCTCCGAGCAGCCCTACGCCGACTGTCTCCGCGACCCCCATAGCGATCACGATGAACAGCAGCACGAGCGCCACCCAGTCGACCGGGCTCGTGGTAGCCCGCACCCGGGCGACGAAAATACGCCGCGCGGCCATGAAACCGACGCCAGCGACGCGGCGCCGGTAGGGTGGGAGGCAGCCAGTTCCAACAATGCGGGGAGGAAGTCCGGTAGCTCGCCGCCGGACAAGCTGAAGCCGGCATCCCGGTAGGCCGCTGCGAGAGCGGCGAGCGCCATGCCCCGCTCACGGGTGTCGCCATAGCGGTAATAGGTGAGGTACAAGCTCCTTTTCCTCCGCATGTCGAAAGCTTCCACGTAGGCCGCCGCAGCCTCGCGGGCGCCAGCTTGCGAAACCCAAGCCCAGCAACTCCTGAGGCCCGAGCGCGCGTCGCCTGCAGGCAACCGGCGCAGCGCCTCCTCGACTGCCGCCATGTCGTCGTTGAAACTGTCCTCGTCGGGGTAGCTGAGAAGCACGGCAGCGCAACCAAAGACAATGGCCGCCTCGTGCCTTGGCAGGTCCCTCACACGCCCCCTCCTGCCACCGGGATGTGCAGACGCCCCTTTTCGTCCCTCTTGGTCATGTGGAACCCGCCCGTCCCCGGCCCGCCCTCGGCTTCGAGCGAGCAGCCCGACAGCGAGTGCTGAGCGAGGAGCCGGCCGGCCTCTTCGGCGTGCGCTGGGGGCACCACATAGCGGTCCTCGAAGCGGGCGATGGCGAGGAGGCGGAACAGGTCCTCGGCGTCGGCGTCCGACAGCCCCGGTTTTTGCCTGAGCTCTACGCCGAGCTGCCGGGCGCGCATCATGGCCCGCATAACGGCCAGCTTTTGGAGCGCGGCCCGCACTGGCGCGACCTTGCCGGCGGTGAAGAGGTTGGCCAGGTACTCGAGGGGCGTTCGGAGGGCGTCGATGGTGGCGAAAACAGCGCAGGGGTCGGCATCGTCGTAGCCGGCGGACGCCGTCACGTCGGCTACAGGGGACAAGGGCGGGATGTACCAGACCATTGGCATGGTGCGGTACTCGGGGTGGAGGGGCAGGGCCACCCGGTGGCGGGCGATCAAAGAATAGGCGGGGGAGCGGCGGGCGGCGAGGGCCCAGTCGTGGGGCACGCCTTGGCGCTCGGCTTCGGCCGCGACGGCGGGGTCGTGAGGGTCCAAGAACACCGATAGTTGCGCCTCGTAGAGGTCCTGGGGGTCGGCGGTGGCGGCTGCCCGGGTGACCGCGTCGGCGGAGCACCACGATCTCGTCGCGCTGGGAGCCTGTCGGGCCGTGGTAGTTGAAGCCGTACGAGAGCTGGGCGTAGCCGCCCACCATGTGGGAGGGCTTCATCACTACCCGGGTGGGAGAGTTGTCAGTGCCACCGTGGAGGCCTGAGACTTCCGAGACCGGCATCTGCAGGTGGCGGTCGATAGCGTGGTACATGAGGACGGTACCTTGGGGGGCCCGATGGGTTACCGCGGCCCGAGCTACGGTCACCCCGTTGCGGTTGTAGGCCTCGACCTAGTCGTTGTCGGAGACGCCGATGCGGCGGGCGTCGAGGTCGTTGACCCAGATCACCGGCCCGCCCCTGAAGAGGTTGAGCATGTGCAGGTTGTCCTGGTACTCCGAGTGGATCGACCATTTGGAGTGCGGGGTCAAAAAGCGGGCTACCAACTGTCTTTCACCGTCGCCTCGCCGGGTCTGGTCGCCGAAGGTGCCGGCGATGTCGAGGGGAGGGCGATAGATGGGGAGCATCTCGCCCATTTCGGCCAGCCAGTCGTGGTCGAGGTAGAAGTGCTGGCGGCCGGTCAAGGTGTGCCAAGGCTTTTTCCGTTCCACGTTTATGGTGAAAGGGGAGTAACGCCGTGCCTCGGACTCTGCCCCTGACCACTCAGGGGAGCAAATCACGCTCCGCGGCTGGGTGACGGTGTCGGCGAAGGTAATGCGGTCACCGGCGCGTTCGTGAGCGAGGTCAGCCAGCTCTAAGCCGGTCTGGCGCTCCAGCTCTTGGAACCCGGCGACCGCGAGGCGGCCGTTGGTGGTGCCCGAAAGCGCCAGTATGGCCTCGCAAAACAGGTCGTCGCGGCCCAAGCGAGGCCGGCCGTCGGCGCTGCCGCCCCGCACCGTGCCGTTGCGCTGGCGCAGGTAGTGGACCTCCTGGCCCAGCGGCATCTTCACCCCCTTTACGGTCGCGCCCAAGGAGTCGACGAGGGGCCCGAGCGCCCGCCAACGTTCGGCCAGGTGGGGGTAGTCGCGCTCGACCACCACCAGGCGGGGCATAGTCCGGCCAGGCACCGCTTCGCACTCGCCGGCGCGCCAGTCAAGCGCGCGGCCGCCGGCCTGGGCGCACTCGTCGGGGGTGTCGTGGAGCAAAGGGACGGCCATTACGTCTTTTTTCGTACCGAGCCGGCCCTCTGACAAGCGGGAGACCTCCTCGGCCAAGGCGCCGAAGATCTCGAAGTCGCTTCTCGCCTCCCATGGTGGTGCGATCGCGGGGTTGAAACTATGCACGAAGGGGTGCATGTCGGTCGAAGAAAGGTCGTGCTTTTCGTACCAGGTGGCCGCCGGCAGGACGACGTCGGCGTAGATCCCCGTCGAGGTCATGCGAAAGTCGATGCTCACCAAGAGGTCGAGCTTTCCTTCAGGCGCTTGGTCACGCCAGGTGACGTCGGCCGGCCGAGCCGACGGAGGGCATTCGGCGGCAGCGACGGCGTTGTCGGCACCGAGCAGGTGCCGGAGGAAGTACTCGTGCCCTTTCCCCGAAGACCCGAGCAGGTTGGAGCGCCACACGGTGAGAACCCGGGGGAAGTTCTCGGGGGCGTCGGGGTCTTCGGCCGCGAACCTCATGCGGCCCGCCCGGAGCTCGTCCACCACGAAGTTCTCCACTTGCTTCCCCGCCCTTTCCGCCTGCTCGGCAATAAGGAGGGGGTTGCGGTTGAACGCGGGGTGGGAGGGGAGCCAGCCCAGGCGGGCTGACGTGGCGTAGAGGTCGGCTGTGCTCTTGCCAGCAAAGAGGCCTCGTCCGAGCGGGCTGGCGAGCGAACTGGCGTGCGCCCCTTCGTAGCGCCACTGGTCGGTGGCCAGGTACCAAAACGGAGTGCCCGCCATGTGCCGGGTGGGGCGCACCCAGTCGGCGGCGAAGGCGAGGGTGGACCAGCCCGTGAGCGGGCGGACTTTTTCCTGGCCGACGTAGTGCGCCCAGCCGCCCCCGTTCACCCCTTGGCAGCCGCAGAGCATCAACAGGGAGAGGAAGCTCCGGTAGTTCAAGTCGGAGTGGAACCAGTGGTTGGTGCCTGCGCCCATGGCGATCATGGAGCGGCCGCCCGAAACCTCGGCGTTGCGGGCGAACTCCCGGGCGACCCGAGCGGCGGCGGCGGCGGGCACAGAGGTCACCTTTTCTTGCCACGCCGGCGTGTAGGGGACCTCCGCGTCGTCGTAGCCTGCGGGCCAGTTGCCCGGGAGGCCAGGGCGGGCCACCCCGTAGTGGGCCATAACGAGGTCGAAGACGGTCGTCACCCAGTGCCCGCCGGCCCGCAGCGCCGGTACGCCCCGGTGAAGGACGCTCCCCGCACGGCCATCGCCGGCACGCCCCTCGCTGGGGGTGTCGAAGCGGGGGAAGTCCACGGGGAGCGCCTCGGCCCCCGGCCGGCCGTAAAGCGAGAGCGCGGGCGTCGTGGCGCCCAAGCGGAGGTTCCAGCGGCCCTTGCCGCTCTCGGACCAGCGAAAACCGACCGAGCCGTTGGGCACGACCAGCTCCCCGGTTTGCTCGTCGAGCACGAAGGTTTTCCACTCGGCAGCCTCCTCGTCGCTGCCTAGGTCGGCGGCGGTCAGGAAATGGCCGGGCACGTACGCCGCAGAGCGCTCCTCCAAGGCTACGAGGAAGGGGAGGTCGGTATAGGTGCGGGCGTACTCCTCGAAGCGGGCGACTTTGCGGTCCCGGTAGAACTCGCTGAGCACGACGTGGCCCATGGCCATAGCCAGGGCGGCGTCGGTGCCCGGAGCAGCGGGGAGCCAGTCGTCAGCGAACTTGGTGTGGTCGGAGTAGTCGGGAGAGACCACGACCACCTTTTGGCCCCGGTAGCGGGCCTCGACCATGAAATGGGCGTCGGGCGTGCGGGTTATCGGGAGGTTGGTGCCCCAGATGATGAGGTAGGAGGCGTTCCACCAGTCCGCCGACTCGGGCACGTCGGTCTGGTCGCCGAAGGTCTGCGGTGAGGCGACGGGCAGGTCCGCGTACCAGTCGTAGAACGAGAGCACGGTCCCCCCGAAAAGGGAGTAAAAGCGGGTGCCCGCAGCGTAGGAGGTCATGGACATGGCAGGGATCACGGTGAAGCCGACGGTGCGGTCCGG
>Ga0070737_10005644_pt1 | contig 11851 bp, 12 predicted proteins | sample Coa_R1_10_FD_66438 | JGI IMG/M metagenome (GOLD analysis project Ga0070737, IMG submission 66438) | Surface soil microbial communities from Centralia Pennsylvania, which are recovering from an underground coalmine fire - Coalmine... | ecosystem: Environmental > Terrestrial > Soil > Unclassified... | reverse complement strand
TCGACGCAGTAGGTGTCCACGTCGCGGTCGGCGTAGCCGTCCTGCAGGCGACCCAGCCGGTGGCTGCCCTCCAGCACCGCCACCCCACCCATCTCCAAAGGGACGTCGCCGAGCGGCACCCAGGCGGTCAGCAGCCGGGGCGTGCCCCGGTTCATGAACACGTTGTCCATGTGCGGCTTGGTGCCCCAGCCAGGCGAGATGGCCCGGAGCCAGCTGAAGTCGAAGTGGCGGACCGGCTCCCCGAAAAGCTCCTCGAAGAAGCCGGTCATGGCCGGGCCGTAGAGCACCCGCTGGAGGGCGTCGCACCGGCGCGCTATCTCGCTGTGGACCCCGCCGTCGGCCTGCGGACCCGGCGCGGCCCCTTCACCGACGTACCCGCTCTCCCGCAGGCGGTCGAGCAGCGCGCCCCGGGCCTCGAGCACCTCATCGCGGGAGAGCAGGCCAGGCAGGTACAAATAGCCGTCCTCGGCCAGGCGGGCCCGCAGCTCATCGCCTCCGCTCGCGGCGTCGGACGCCCGCAGCGGGCCCACGTGCTCCGGGCGGCCGTCGATGGCGTACCCACGGACGGTCAAATGTTTGCTAACCACCAAAACGTGCTCCCTCGTGGACTTGTCGTGACAACGATATTCTCACCGCCCGGCTCGGCGGTCGATGGACGTCCCGAGCGCATACTTGGACTTTCGCATCGCTCCAGGACTTACCCCGATTCGCTCGCGCCCATCGACCGGGCCAGCTGACGGAAGGCCCGCGGCGACATCCCGACTCGCTTCGTAAATGCGCGACTGAAGTAGGCCGGGTCCGAATAGCCCGTCTTGAGGGCCACCTGCTTCACCGACGCCCTCGAGTTGGCCAGGAACATCTGGGCCGTGTCGATCCGGGTCTTGTCCACGTACTCCTTCACCGAACATCCCAGCCGGTCGTGGACGATCCGGCGCAGCTCGTAGAGAGAAACGCCCAGATCCAGGGCGAGACGGGACAGTGGCAGGGGCAGAAAAGCCAGCTGCCGCAGTCGGGCCAGGACGACCGCGTCCGTCTCCGGCACCGCGTCGCTCTGCGGGCCGAGGGCGATGATCAGCTCGTGCAGTCCGGGGACCAGCTCGACCTCGGGGGACGATCGGCTCGACCCGGCCGTCTGCCGGAGCTCGGCAAACACCCGTTGGAGCAGCAGGGGGTCGCCCGGTATGCGAAGCGGCCTCTCGGGCCGCAGGTAGCTGAGGTCTTCGTACGACGCCACGGCCGGACCGTCGAACAAGGCCCACTCCTCCTCCCACCCGGCGCGGCTGGGTCCGTACGAATGCGGGACCGAAGCCGGCAGGTAGAAGGCGGCGGGAGCGTCGACCCGGTGCGGGCCGTCGGACCCGGCGCACTCCACGTCGAGCCAGCCCGACCCGGCCCGCACGTGGACGATGCCGGCGTAGGGCAGGACCCGATCGACGATCTGCCCGCCGAAGGAGGACCAGCCGACGCCGCGGCAGACCAGCCCAAGACCGAGCTGTGTCCGAGACGGAGCAAAGTACCTCGACCAGCTCGGCCGCTGCCTCGTGCCCGCAGGCGTCGTCTGCACGAAAGTCCAACTTTCTGCCATCTTAGTCCAAAGATTGATTCGATCCTCCATGTTACGCTCTCCGCATAGCCGCAAGAAGAGGCCGTCGGGCAATTGCATCCGAGGCCCTTTTTGAATTCTCCCGGGGGTACAATCAGTGCGCCAAAACACCCTTGATCGAACGCGCCGCCGCCATGCCCGGCGAGCCGGTACTCGCGCCGGATTGGGGGTCAGTGCCGTTGCGGTGCTGGTCCTGGCCGGATGCGGCGGATCCTCATCGGGTGGCGGAAGCTCTTCGGGCGTCGCCGGTGCGGGGGGCGGCTCCGGCAGCCCCGCTGGGGCCTCAGCCGGGTCGGGCCACGGCGGCGACATCGTCTGGTGGAATATGTGGTCCGGCGCCTACGCCACGATGACCAAGCAGATGGCCTCGCAGTTCGATGCGGCCCACCCCGGAGAGCACGTCACGGTCCTCAACGTCCCCAGCGCGGACGGGGACGCCAAGCTGCTGAGCGCGATCGCTGCCGGCGACCCTCCGGATGTCTTCACCGAGTGGAACCCGACCATTGGCGCCGATGCCAGCAATGGCGCCATCCAGCCGCTGGACAAGTTTTTGGTCGGCAAATACAAGAGCCTGAAGAGCTGGATGTACCCCGTTGTGCTCCAAGGGGGGCTCTACAAGGGGAAGCTCTACGCCATCCCGATGTCGATGAACTCGGAGGCCCTGTACTACAACAAGTCGATGTTGAAGGCGGCCGGCATCAGCTCGCCACCCAAGACCTTGGCCCAGCTCGACACCGATCAGGCCAAGGAGTGGAAGAGTTCCGGCTCGCACCTCGAGCAGGTCGGCTTCTACCCGCTCACCGCCGGCTTTGAGCTGTTCAATTCCTATTTTGGAGTGGCCAACGGGGGATACGCCCACGGTAAGTATGAACTTGCCTCGAATCCCCGCGCCCGGGCCGAAATGAGTTGGCTGGCCAGCTACTCGAAGTACTCGTACAGCTCCGTGAGCGGTCTCAACTCCGCTATCGGCCAGGTCGGAGGCGGCTCGGTGGACCTCTTCTCCGACGGCAAGGAGGGGTTCGACCTCACCGGTCCATGGGAAGCGGCGTCCACGATCCCGGACTCCAACCCGGCGATGGAGCACAACTTCGGAGTCGTGCCCTTCCCCAGGGTGCCGGGCGGCCCCACGACGCCGACGTCTGAGATCAATGGCAACTACAATTTCATCCCGAAGGGCGCCAAGAACGCCAAAGGGGCCTTCCAGCTGATCACCTGGTTGGCCGGTTACGACAACCCGGCCGAGGCCAGCTACCTGCCCAAGGTCGGGTGGATGCCGCCCTCCCCGGAGCTTGCGAAGGCACCGACATTTGTCGCCTGGGAAAAGAAGGACTCCTACGTCAAGAGCTTCCTCGAGACCATGCTCAGCCGGTCCAGCGAGCAGATGCCGCTCAACCCTCGAGCCGCGGAGTACACGACCGCGGTAACCACTGCGGTTCAGAACGTCGCCACCCACAAGATGTCCTCGCAAAAGGCACTCGCCTATATTGACTCCAAGGCCAACGGGTCCTGATCCCCGGCTATCGCACGTTGCTTCGCGGTGACGTGGCTGCCAGACTCGCGCCATGATCTCCATCGGCATGGTCGGCGCCGGCCAATTCGCCCCCTCCTTCAGCGCCCTGTGGCACGCCCACCCCGACGTCGGTCGGGTCCTGGTGACCGATCTCCTGCCGGAGCGGGCCGACGCGCTGGTGGCCGCCCAGGGCCTGGCCGGCACGGCCCCGTCGATGGACGCGCTGCTCGAGAGCGACGTCGACGCGATCGCCATCTTCACCCAGCGCTGGACCCACGGCCCCCTGGCCGTCAAGGCGTTGCGAGCCGGCAAGCACGTGTACTCGACGGTCCCCATGGCCTACTCGCAAGACGAGATCGCCGAGATCATCGACGCCGTCCGCGACACCGGGCTGACTTACATGATGGGCGAGACGAGCTACTACAACCCGGCCACCGTGTTCGCTCGCAAAAAGGTGGCGGAGGGGGCGTTCGGCCGGGTGTTCTACGCCGAGGGCGACTACGTCCACGACATGGACCTCGGGTTTTACGCCGCCTACCAGTACAGCGGGGGCGCCGACTGGAAGCGCACCGCCAGCTTCCCACCCATGCACTACCCCACCCACGCCATCGGCGGCGTCCTCGGCGCCATCCCCGGCCACGCCGTCAGCGTGAGCTGCCTCGGGGTGCCGGACGAGCGTGGGGACGGCGTGTTCGACAAGAGCGTCAGCGACTTCGACAACGACCTGTCCAACGCCAGCGCCCTCTTCGAGCTCGACAACGGCGGAATCATGCGGATCAACGAGATGCGACGGGTCGGCTACCCCTCTTACATCCGGGAGTCCCGCTTCCGCTATTTCGGCACCGAAGCGAGCTTCGAGCAGCTGGCGACGGTCAGCCTCTGGCAGGACAAGGAGGGGGCGGTCGACATTTCGGCCGACATCTCGACCGAGGCCAGCATGGATCTCGACGATCCGTCACTCGACCACGTGGCTCCCGAGCTGCGCGAAGGGTTCATCTCCGGGTACGCCAGGGTCCACGAACCCGAGCGGCTTCCTGCCGCCTTGCGGGGCTTGCCCAACGGGCACGAGGGCAGCCATCACTTCCTCGCCGACGACTTCGTCCGGGCCGTGGCGGACGGCACCCGGCCGCCCGTCAACGCCTGGGTGGCGGCCCGCTACACCCTCCCCGGGATCATCGCCCACCAGTCGGCGCTCAAGGGCGGCGAGCGCCTGGCTATCCCGGACTTCGGTCCCGCCCCGAGCTGAGCCTCAGCACCCGGTCCCGTCGATCGGCCCAGACGAACCCGACCATCGTGACCAGGGCCAAAGCGGCCGCGGCCAGGTAGAGCTGCCGGTAGCTGAAGTCCTTTATGGCCAGCGCGCCGACCGCCTGGAGCGGTGCCTGGGGGCCGAAGAAGATCAGCGTGACCGCGGCCGAGACCCTCCCCTGGAGCTCGGCCGGGGTCAAACGCTGGGCCACGTTCAAAAGGGCGAGGAAGACCCAGGGGAGGGCGAAGCCGAGCACCACCGAGCCGAGGACGGCGAGGGAGAGGACTGCGCTGGCCCGCAACCCGTTGCCGAGGCCGAAGTTGGCGGCGCCGAGCACCAGCAGCCAGCCTTCTCCCAGCCGCCGGAGGAGCCGGCCGCTCACCAGGCTGGCCAGGATGGAACCGGCTCCGAGGCCGGCGCTCAGTACACCGAGGAAGCTGGGTGGCTTCCCGAGCCCTTGCACCAGGCTGTACTGGGCTGCGACCAGCACGGCGAGAAGCCCATGACCACCGACGCGGCCACCAGGGTGCGGCGAAGGAGGGGCGTGCGGCGGACATGGTCGAAGCCCGCAACCAGCTCCGCCGCCAAGCGCCTGGCCTCCGGACGGGGCTTGGCGTCCTCAACGCGGAGCCGGGAGAGCATCACCGCCGCCACCACGAACGTGACGGCGTCAAAGACGGCGACCACTCCTCCTCCGAGGACGGCGAACAGGCCGGCACCGATAAGCGGGGCAACCAGGCGGCCGGTCTCTTGCAGCCCGAGGCTCCAGCCGTTGAGCTTCTGGCGGACATCGAGGGGAAGCATCACCGCGAACAGTGCGTTTTCGGCCGGATCCGAGAGGACCAGGTGGACGCCGTACCAGGTCATGACGGCGAAGACGATCCAGATCCGGCCCGGCCCGTCGACAGCCACAACCGGGAGGATGAGTACCGCCGACGCGAGGTTCAACCCGACCAGGAACCGGCGACGGCGGACCCGGTCGGCCACCAGCCCGGCGCCCGGGCCGAGCAGCGCCGGCGCGTACACACAGATAGAGACCAACGCGGCCTGGCTGCTGCTGCCGGTCAACGCCTTGACCCAGATCCCGGCGGCCAACGACATGGCATTGTCACCGATCACCGATACCGCTAAACCGATGAGGTAGAGGCGCCCGTTACGGCGTGCCATCCCCTGAATCGTAGTCACGAAGCCAGTAAATCATTACTGACATTTAGGCTATAAAGAAATCTCAGTCATTGAATGACACATTATTTGCGGGGTGAGCTGCCTTTGCGTCGCACACGTCGTGAGGTCAGGCCCGGGGACCGGTGAGCGTCCCCACCACCGTCCAACTTCCCGCCACGAACAGACTCGCCGACGCGGTCAGTCCCGAGACTGCTCTGATCGCGCCTGAGTCCCCGCCGGCGAAGCCGACTAGCGCCCCTGCGATTCCACCGGCGAGCAGCGCCACCCCGAGCCAGTAGAAGCCGGCCCAGAACAATCGGCCAAAGGCAACAAAGTGAACCCCGACGACCCCCGCGAACCACGCGACGGTGTACTCGCTATGCCCGGTGACCCCGAGCCCCGCACCGCCAGCGACGAGCGCGATCGCCTCCACGGCCACGACCCGCCGGTATCTCGCGGAAGAAAACAGAGAGCCCGACGTACCAGCCGCGGCGGCGCCTCGCCCGACCTCAGCAGCCCGGCGGGCCCGCCCTTGAAGGAGCGCGCCGCAAAGCACGATCAGAACACCGATCACGATCGCGGCAACCCGAATAGGAGCCGCCACTGCATTGCTGAGCCCCGAGGCCCCCCACAGCCCCCAAGCGATCCCGAACCCGCCCGCGATCATCGCTCCGGTCAGGGCCCCCGGATTGAATTCCACATCGACGTCGCCCATCAGCGTCAGCCTAGGGTTCATCCCCCGACGGGGCGATCAGTCTGCGAACTTCGGCACCACTCCCTGATCCCGGCCATGCCTGCGATTCCCGACTGCTCGGCGCCGCGACCCAGCCACGGTCATCGCCGCCGGCTCAGGTCGGCTTGGCCGGGCAGCCCACCAGGTGATCGTCGACGACGCCGGTCGCCTGCAGGAAGGCGTAGATGATCGTGGTGCCCACGAAGTTGAATCCCCGCCGGCGGAGGTCCTTGCTGATCCGGTCCGACAGCGACGTGCTGGCCGGGACCTCACCTGGCTTGGTCGGCCGGTTGACGACCGGGCGACCGTCGACCCACCCCCACAGGTAGGCGTCGAAGGACCCCGCCTCGGCCTGGACGGCAAGGAAGGCGGCGGCGTTGCGCACCGCCGAGCGCACCTTGAGCCGGTTGCGCACGATCCCAACGTCGGCGAGCAGCTCGGTCTGCTTGGCGTCGTCGTAGCCGGCCACGACGGCGGGCTCGAACCCGTCGAAGGCCAGCCGGTAGGCGGGGCGCTTGTTGAGCACCGTCGACCACGACAGCCCGGCCTGGGCCCCTTCGAGGACGAGCAGCTCGAACAGGTCCCGGTCGTCGTGGGTGGGCCGGCCCCATTCGTGGTCGTGGTACTCGCGCATCGGTCCGGCGTCCCCTGCCCAGCTGCAGCGGGCGCCGATAGCAGTCGGGTCGATCGTCTCCACGGCCCTCATCCTGGCCGACCCGTCCGCGGAGGGCACGCGTGGTGGGCAGTACAGTCACAGACGTGCCCGAACTGCACCTGAGCCAGGACCCGGCCGCCGACCGGCTCCTGTCGGATGACCCGCTGGCCCTGCTCATCGGCATGGTCCTCGACCAGCAGATGCCGCTGGAGCGGGCGTTCGCCGCTCCCCTGCTCCTCCAGGAGCGCCTCGGACGGACGGTCGACGCGGCTGATGTGGCCGTCATGGACCCCGACGAGCTGATCGCCGCCTTCGTGGCCCGGCCGGCCCTCCACCGGTTCCCGGCCGCCAACGCCCGCCGCGTCCAGCAGCTCTGCCAGCTGATCGTCGATGAGTACGGAGGCGACCCGGCGGCCATCTGGGACACGGCCCCCGACGGCACCGAGCTGTTCCGGCGGATCAAGCAGCTGCCCGGCTTCGGCGAGCAGAAGGCCCGGATCTTCATCGGCCTGCTCGGCAAGCAGCTGGGCGTCACCCCGCCCGGGTGGGAGGAGGCGGCGGGACGCTTCGGCCAGCCGGGCACCTACTACTCCGTGGCCGACATCACCGACAGCGAGTCTTTGGCTCGCGTCCGGGCCTACAAGCAGCAGCTCAAGGCGGCGGCCAAAGCTTCCGCCCAACCAGCAGGCTGAGCCGACAGGCTGAGCAGACCGGCGGCGCCGTCCCTCTGACGCCCGGGAGGGCGCCAGGCGGAGTCGGTCGGACTGAGGCGAGAGGGCGTCAGTCCTGGCGGTCCATCCAGCCGAGCAGGATGGCGATGGCGCGGGGATCGTGTCGCAGCCGGTGGCCGGCGCCGACCAGCACCCGCAGCTCGGCCATGCCGTCGGCCGCGTCGGCCAGGGCCCGGGCGTCGATCACCGGCACCACCTCGTCGTTGGCGCCGTGGACGATCAGGATGGGCCGGGGCGGCAGCTTGCCGATCAGGTTGAGGGGCCGGACCTCGCGCAGCTCCCGCGCCCAGGCGTCGAGGTCGGGCGGGAAGGCGGGGTCCTTGATGATGCCGAGGCTGCGGGCCTGGGCAACGAAGCGGCGGGCGTCGAGGGCCCGATCACCGAAGTCGGCGGGGGTGGCGAAGGTAGCCACGCCCCGGACGCGCGGATCCTCGCCGCCGGCGCAGATGGCCAGCGCCCCGCCAGCCGCGAACCCGCACAGCCAGACCCCGTCCACGCCCGGTTCGGCCAGCAGGGTATCGGTGGCCGCCTCGAGGTCGGCCAGCCAGCCGCCGAGGGAGAAGTCACCATCGGACCGGCCGGTGCCGCGGAAGCTGAAGGTCAGCACCACCCAGCCGGTGTCGGCGGCCAGACGGTCGGCCAGCTCCAGGTAGCCGCCCCAGTCGCCCTGCTGCTGGGACGGGGTCACCGGGAAGCCGTGGCAGAGCACGAGACCGTGGCGGCCCGCCCCCAACGCCCCGGACGACGGGCGGGCCAGATATCCGTCGAGCCGGAGTCCCTGCGAGTCGATCGACAGCGGAGTGCCGGTCAGCGGCGGGGTCGAGCTCATGGCCAACTGTACGGCCGGAGCCTTCCAGGCGGGGAACCCCCGGGCCGGAGACACGTCAACGGCGGAGAAGTGTCAAGGACCGGAGACAGGTCGAGGGGCCGCCCGTAGGCGACCCCTCGACACAGAAGGTACTGAAAGTCAGGAAGCTTCGTTTGGCCCGTCTTGGGCGTACCGAGTGGGACCGGATCTCGGCCGTTACTTCCCGGGTGACTGGTGTGGACTCACCAGGTGGTCCAGCAGCCGACCTAGTGGCCAGCCACCTCCGAGGTCCCAACGGGTTGACTACTCAGTTGGACCACCTCCTTTCTTCGGTACGAGAACTCTACCGCGCGACCACGTGGCGAGGGCGCGAATTAGGGGGCCCGGACGACGAGCGGCCCCCCGGTAGGGTCGGGCCGTGCCCATCTACGCCCTCGACGACCGGGTCCCCGACATCCATCCGGAGGCCTGGATCAGCCCGGAAGCGACGATCATCGGGGCGGTGACGGTCGGGGCCCGTTCGAGCGTGTGGCCGGGCGCGGTGCTGAGGGGCGACTACGGGCGCATCGTCGTCGGTGAGGCCACGTCCATCCAGGACGGCGCCATCCTCCACGCCACCGGGACGCTCGACACGGTCATCGGCGACTGGGTCGTCCTCGGCCACCTGGCCCACATCGAGGGGGCCCGGGTCGCCGACCGCGCGTTGATCGGCGTCGGGGCGGTCGTCCTGCACCGGGCCTCCGTCGGGGAGGGGGCGACAGTCGGCGCCGGCGCGGTCGTCACCAACGACCAGGTCGTCCCGCCGGGGGCGCTGGCCGTCGGCGTGCCGGCGGTGATCAAGCCCGACCGCAGCCGGGCGGAGCTCATCGAGGAGTCGGCCAAGCTCTACGTCGACAACGCGGCCCGCTTCCGGACGGGGCTGCGCCGGCTGGACTGAGCCCCCGCCTGCGCGCTTCTTCCCACGGCGCCGCCGTTGCCGGCGGGGTCGCTGAGCGGTTTAAGCCACCAACGGGCATCGTCCACACAGCGAGACGGCCCGGTCGAGACGCGCCACGCCTTCGGGCCGTCCGGGCGGTCACCTGGCCCCCGGACGGGCGCTTGGTCCGAGCGCCCCGCGCACACAGCCGCCGCCGGCGAGACGGGCGGCCGACCGCCGATCAGAGCCCGATGCGCTGGGCCAACAGCTCCCGGTGATAGGTCGGGTCGCCGAACAGGAGCTCACTGCTCTTGGCCCGCTTGAAGTAGAGGTGGGCCGGGTGCTCCCAGGTAAAGCCGATGCCGCCGTGGATCTGGATGTTCTCGGCCGCGGCGTGGAAGTAGGCCTCGGAGCAGTAGGACTTGGCCAGGGAGGCCACGACCGGCAGCTCCTCGGGCGACTCGGCCGCGGCCCAGCCGGCGTAGTAGGCGGCCGACTTGGCCGACTCCACCTCGAGCAGCATGTCGGCGCACTTGTGCTTGATGGCCTGGAAGCTGCCGATGGGCCGGCCGAACTGGACCCGGACCTTGGCGTACTCGACGGCCATCTCGAGCACCCGCTGGGCCCCGCCGACCTGCTCGGCGGCGAGGGCGACGGCGGCCAGGTCGAGCATGGTGGACAGGGCGGGCCAGCCGCCGCCCTCGGTCCCGACCAGCCGGGCCGGCGTGGCCGACAACGTCACCCGGGCCTGCTTGCGGGTCAGGTCCATGGTCGGCAGCGGCTCGGAGACCAGCCCGGGGGCGCCGCGCTCGACGGCGAAGAGCGAGACGCCCCCTGGGGTCCTGGCCGCCACCAGCAGCAGGTCGGCCCGCTGGCCGTCCAGCACGTAGCTCTTGTCCCCCGTCAAGGTCCACGAGGCGCGCCCGTCGGGCGGGACGGCAGGCAGCGTGATGCCTTCCAGGCCCCACGACCCGGACGGCTCGGTGAAGGCGACGGTGGCGATGGTCGTCCCGTCGGCGATGCCGGGCAGGTAGTCGCGACAGGCGCGGTCGTCGCTCGACGCCAGCAGCAGGTTGGCGGCCAGGGCCACGCTCGAGAAGTAGGGGGCGCACAGCAGGGCCCGGCCCATCTCCTCGAACACCATGGACAGCTCGACGTAGGAGAATCCCGAACCGCCGTAAGCCTCCGGGATGGCCAGGCCCTGCAGGCCGAGCTGCTCGGCCATTTGTGACCACACTGCTGGGTCGTAGCCGTCGTCGGTCTCCATGAGGCGGCGGACCTCGGTCTCGGGGGACTTGTCCTCGAAAAACCGGCGCAGGGCCCGGCGCAGCTCTTCCTGCTCCTCACTGAACGTGAAGTTCATCGTGCCCCCAAATCGGTCCGACGGTGACGGCCGTAGGGTAGGGCGCATGAGCGATGAAGGCGAGAGCACCCTCCGCTACCAGGACGCCGGCGCCGAGATCCACCAGGTGGTCGTCGGCCCGATCGCCAACAACGTGTACGTCCTCCGCTGCCGCCAGACCGGGGATGCCGTCCTGCTCGACGCGGCCAACGAGCACCAACGTCTCCTCGAGCTGTGCCGGGCCCTCGGGGTCCGCCGGGTGCTCGAGACGCACGGGCACTGGGACCACATCCAGGCCGTGCCGGCGGTGCGGGACGCCGGCTACGACGTCGGGGTGACCCAGGCCGACGCCGGCATGCTGCCGGCCTACGACTTCGTCCTGCAGGACGAAACCGTCATCGAGGTCGGCCGCCTGCGGCTCAAGACGATCGCCACGCCCGGCCACACGCCGGGCTCGATGTGCTTCCAGCTGGAGGACTCCCCGATCGTTTTCACCGGCGACACCCTGTTTCCCGGGGGGCCGGGCGCGACGAAATTCCCGGGCGGCGATTTTCCCACCATCATCCGCTCGATCGAGGACCGGCTGTTCCGGCCGCTGGCGCCGGAGACCATCGTCCTTCCCGGGCACGGCGCCAGCACCACGATCGGCAGCGAGTCGCCGCACCTGCAGGAGTGGGCCGACCGCGGCTGGTAATAGACGGTGAGCCCAACAGAAAACGTTGGGCGCGGCTAACCGGCGCCACGCGGCGGGTGCGCAGCGCCGGTCGCCGGACCGTGCGCTGAATGCCGACGCTCTTCTCGTGGAGCCGCCTCGCGTCGGGGGTGAACCCAAAAGGTCTTTCCCCGCGCCTTGGGCCGGTCGTCAGGAGGCGGGATTCAGCGCACGATCATTTGGTGGTTCAGGCCCGAACTTTTCCCGCCCGGGCCGGTTCAGTCCGGTGGAGTTTCCCCCTCGGAAGGTGGCTGCACACTCACGGCTGCTCCTTTCCGTGAAATCGTCCTAACCACAGCTAGTACGAAACAGTCAACGCCCGCCAAGGGGCCGCTGTCAAGGCCTCAGGATCCGGTCAGCGGGTGCCTGGGAGCGTCGACCAGCTGGAGGCTGGTGGGCAGCCCTTCGACGGTGACGCAGTCCCCTTC
>Ga0070737_10005643_pt1 | contig 11852 bp, 6 predicted proteins | sample Coa_R1_10_FD_66438 | JGI IMG/M metagenome (GOLD analysis project Ga0070737, IMG submission 66438) | Surface soil microbial communities from Centralia Pennsylvania, which are recovering from an underground coalmine fire - Coalmine... | ecosystem: Environmental > Terrestrial > Soil > Unclassified ... | reverse complement strand
ACCCGTAAACGATGAGAGCAAGCTGGTGGCGCTGACCGTCATCTGAAGCGAATTGGTACCAATCACTGGCGTGCCGGAAGGTCCGCTGGCTGAAAGCGCGAAGTCCGCCTCGGCAGTTCCCGTTATCGTTACACTTGGCTGGGTTCCAGTCAAGCCATCGGTGATGGTGAGGCTGCCGCTGTTGCTACTGCCCGTGCCAGTAGGACTGAATGTGATGCTGATCACGCAGTTCGCGGAAGGAGCCAAGGTCGCAGGGCAGTTGTTGGTCTGGGCGAAAGCTCCACTGACGTTAAGCTTGGTGACGTTCAGGGTGGCGCTCCCCGTATTCGATAAAGTGACGACCTCTGGCGAACTGGTTGTGCCCACAAGTTGGCTGCCAAAGGTGAGTGAACTAGGCGAGAATGTAACCGCAGCAGCAGGAGTGGTTCCCGTCCCCGAAAGGCTAACTTGATGCGGACTTCCTGCCGCATTGTCCGTAATCACCACATCGCCGGTCTCCGCAGCAACCGCCGCAGGGGTAAACGTCACGCTGATGGTGCATTGTCCACCACCTGCAGAGAGTGAGCCTCCGCAGGTGTTCGTCTGAGCGAAATCCCCCGTGGTTGTGATGCTCGAAATAGTCAAAGGGGCGCTGCCAGCATCCGTCAGAATTACAGTCTGTGGCGGGCTTGTAGCATTCATCCCTTCGTTGCCGAAATTTATGGTTTGTGGATTCAGGGAGACGCTAGGAGCGTTGTTAGGGCTAATCTTCGCCAGAAAAGCATTTCCGGAGGTTCCTATGGACCCATAAACACCCTGAAAGGCTCCGCTAACTACGGGAAAGTTGGAGGAGCCGGCCACCCCCGTAACGTAGGCGTTGCCCGCCGCATCCACAGCGATGCCCTGACCGTAGTCTGGACCGCTTCCCCCGAGGTATGTGGAGTAAACCAATCCGTTGCCTTGCGGATTGAGGACGGAAACAAAGGCGTTCGAGCAAGTAGAAGAGCAAGCGCCCCCGCCTAGTGTCGACTGCGATGGGTTTAGCATGGGAAAATTAGCGGAGGTGGTTGACCCGATCACGTATGCATTGCCAGAAGTATCCAGCGCAATCCCGTTTCCCTGATCGTTCTGGGCTCCACCAAGGAACGTGGCGTAACTCAATTGTGCGCCGTTAGCACTGAGCTTTGCGACAAAAGCATTCGTGCTGCCGCCCAGAGTCGTTTGATAGGCTCCTGAGCTGACGGGGAAATTGATGGACTGGGTGGAACCGGTCACATAGGCTTCGCCCGATGCATCCACGGCAATGCCCAACCCTTTGTCTTCACCGTTTCCTCCCAGGTAGGTTGAATACACAAGCGCAGAACCACTGGCATTCAGTTTGGCGATGAACGCATCGCTGCTGCCGCCGCTGGATGACTGAAGAGGACTCTGAACCGGGAAATCGGTGGAAAACGTGAAACCCGCGACGTAGGCTTCACCCGCGCTGTCCACCGCAATAGCTTGACCAGAATCTGAACCGGACCCACCCAGGAAGGTCGAATATAGCAGGCTGGAGCCGTCCGGACTTAGTTCCGTCACGAAAGCGTCTGACCCGCCGCCGATCGCAGCCTGCAGCGGCTTGGCGACAGGAAAATCAGCGGACTGCGTTGAACCGGTCACGTAAGCGTCGCCCGCCGAATCCACAGCAATACCCTGTCCGAAGTCGCCGCCCGTGCCTCCAAGGTAGGTGGCGTAAATCATCGAGGCGCCCGAAGCACTCAGCTTCATCACAAACGCCTCGGATTTACCATTACCCTGGTAAGAAGTCTGAAAGGCCTTGGAAGTCGTGGGGAAATTGGGTGAGGAGGTATAGCCGGTAACGTAGGCGTTCCCGGACGAATCAATGGCGATACCTGTGCCCTTATCGAACCCGCTTCCTCCGACATAAGTGGAATAGACTAATGACGTGCCAGCGGGATTCAATTCGGCAACAAATACATCCGAGCTGCCTGCACTGCTCTTCTGCAAAGGATTCGCGGTAGGAAAATTCACGGACGTTGCGCCACCCGTGACAAACGCATCGCCGGAACCGTCCACCGCAACGCTCGTCGCGCCATCCGCGCCGCTTCCACCAAGATACGTCGAATACGATAGAACCGGATCAATCACCAGCACCCGGCTGCGATCATAAGGACCAACAAGGATGCCCACGCGACCTTTGCCTTTGAGCACATAATGGCTCGACACCGTCCGTCTGATGAGTCGGCCCTGGCGCACAACTTCTTGGTAGGCCACGGGTCGCAGGAACCTTAAGCCGCCAGGAATTTCCACAATCAAGCTGCCCCTGGCATTTAACCGCAACGGCAGGCTGCCGGACGGTCCTATAAGGCTGAAGCGCAGGCGATTCGGATTCCCGCCAGGCGCTACGCGAAGGGCATACTCCAATTGACGCGGGTTGCCGTAATAGGCCAAATCAATCCTTGGGTAGATGCCGCTGAAGGCTACCCGTCCGTAATTAGGTATGCCCGTCCGCCATAGGTTGGGATTATCACCGATAAAGTAGTTGCTTCGGCTGGCGAGCTTGTCGACCCCCGCCACGCGCGGCGCCCCCGCCGAACCCAACCATTTCATTCGCACCCAAGGCGCTATGCACTTTGGCGAAGCGCCGCGAAAAGTCAGCACAGCGCCATCATCGGTTAGAAACAATCCGTAACCGGGAGCCCGAGCCATGAACCTGACCATTGGGTCCGCTTGGCCCTGATTCGGTTCGAAGCGAAGCGGCAATTGTGCATAGAGCGCTTGCAGTCCGCCCGAAACCAACTGGCGAGACGGCAATGGCACCCGTCCTCGGACGCCGTCTAGTGAACTGGAGGCGCTGTGCTGCGGGCTGGGTGATTGCGGTTGCGTTGCCTTCAATTGGCGCACCGCCGGCGCGGCCAATAACAGCAATAGAATTACACTCAATCCACGCCGTGTTAGCGCCGCCGCTGCCGTCACGATTTCCCGCAATCGGTTTCCTCTTTTAGTTAAGCACACAGACGTTCTCATCATCATCTTTGCTTGGGGAGCAGACTGAGCGGTTTCCCTCCAGCCGTCAGCAGCATGGTTGAGGAAACGAACCGGGGCATCCCATCTTAAAGGAAGACTACGGATTGAACCCCAGAAATCTCAAACCGCTTCCGGCAGCGCGGATTCTTGCACTGAACCATATCGTCTCGCCGCAACATATAGGACTTGGCCTTGGCGAAGCGAAGGCGATCCTGCTCATCCGGCCGGCCGCGAAGCGCCTGCTTTTTAGTACGCACCAACCAGCGAATCTCATAGGTTTCCGTCTGACGGCAGTGAAGGCAGGAAAGGGTGGCTGGCTTCAGGGTTTCGCTCTCATCAAAAAAATCTCGCTCCTCCATAAACCTGCTATTGTAGCCTTAAGCGCCGCATAACGCCAAACTTCTTTGCGATGTCACAAGCCGCTTAAACTATTCAGATTGCACCAGTCGCCGGTAGACATACCGAACCTCCTGCTGAACTTCCCGCAGCCGGGCTGACAGCGCGTGGCCGTCTTCGCACTTTCCGACCAGACCCCATCGCCGGGCCAATTCCTCCACCAGCGCGGCGTGGCCGGTATGCTCCGGAATACCTTCAGCGGGTTTCCCAGTAACCAGCCGCGCGGCGTGATCGATGGAGCGCAGGAATTCGGCTCCGTACTCAAGCGTGCGCGCGTCCGCTTCGGAAAGCACTCCGGCTGCGCGCACAACTGCAACCAGTTCGAGGGTGTTAGCGCCCAACGCCGGGCTGATGCGGTGGCGCAAGCGCAGGTAAGCAAGGACGTAATCGACGTCGTAGTAACCTCCCGGAGCGGTCTTCAGGTCGGCCTCAGACGCGGCCAGTTCACGCTCTAAACGCCGGCGCATTTGATGTAATTCGCTTTCCAGGTTAGGGTCGCCTCCGAAGCGGTCAAGAACACGCGCTACAAGCTTCGCCGCCACGCTGCGGCCAAACTCCAGATTGCCAGCGACCGGAAAAGACTTGAGATAGGTGAACCCCTCCCAGGCCTTAGCTGCGTGATCCACATAGCGAAGTAAAGCATCTTCGGTAACCACCAGCTCGCCTTCCTGACCTTGCGGACGCAGGCGAGTATCCACCGGGAAAAGCGTGCCGTCGCTCGTGTAGCTGGAGAGCGTCTCGATGATTTTTTCTCCGGCATGCGCCCAGAAAGCAACTTCTTGAGCGGTTGTGCCAGCCGGCACAACGAAGATCAGATCAGCATCCGAAGCCAGATCAAACTCTCTCATTCCCAACCGGCCAAGGCTAAGGATGGCGAAAGGCGGATCGCCTTTTGCGCCTTGAAAATCTGCGGGAGCAGCTAAGTTCTCATCGTTGCCAAGGGCCTCGAGTGCGATTTTGGCCGCCGTCCTAATGGAGCGGGCCGCAAGCGCCGACCAATTCTTCAAAGCCTCGAAGATCACGATCATCTGAGCGCAGTCTCGCCCGCTGAGCGCCAGTTTCTGCACTCGATAGTGGCGGCGCAGCAACGCCATTTGCTCCCGCAGACCTAACCCCGAATCGGGTATCCATTCGAATAGGGTGCTATCCAACCCATAGGCCGGGAAGGGTTCGCCCGCGCTCGGCTCAAAAAGCCGAATTTCCATCTGCCCGGAGCTGCTGGCACCGGGAAGCTGCGAATCGTCCAGGGCCAGCATATCCTCGGGATGATGAATCAGCATCCCGGCTAGATAGTCGCTGGCCGCGATCAACTGGAGCGCTCGCGCCAGTTTGTCCGGATGTTCACGAATTAGAGCGAAACGCTCCGAACTGCCAAGAAGGTTGCCGAGAAAGCGCGCCACGCTTTGACGCGCCCGTTCCGGGACCGAAGACTGCCGGACATACTCCGCCACATCCGGAACGTGCGTGGACAGAAAGCTCAAGGTGTCTTCATAGGAAAACGCAGCCTGTTCTGGCATTACCAGCGGGACTGGCTTTAGAGCATATTGGTCGCTGGCTTCGGGAGCAGCGCGTGGGTGAATAACGGCCTGATATATCTTGTCAACCCGTTCAAAAATTTTCAGCAGACGCGCCACCAGCATCTCGCCCGGCCTTGATGCGTTTGCCGACCCGGAATCCGCGGAATGCGTGTGCGCGGCGCGCTCCACACCCACCCGGCGGGCGAGGCGATCCAGAGCTTCAGCGTTCGAGGGAAGCCGGTGGGTCTGCTGCCCCTGATCCAATTGAAGGCAGTGCTCTACGGTGCGCAAATATTCGTAAGCGTTCGTTAGGGCAGCGTAGTCTCTATCGGAAAGCCAACCTTTATCATTCAACTTGCGGAGCGCCAGAAGCGTGCCTCCGGAGCGAACCCAGGGGTCGTGACCGCCATGCAGGCGCTGGAGGCACTGGACCAAGAATTCGATGTCGCGGATGCCGCCGCGCCGGTGTTTGACGTCGATTCCATCCGCGCGGCTTTCGCGCTGCTTGCGCGAAATTCTCTCTCGCGCTAGCAGCACGGTTTCAATGGCCGCAAAGTCCGTGGGCGAGCCGTAAATATGCGGCTCTACACTGCGCAGAAACTCCCGCGTGAGCCGTTCGTCGCCCGCCGAATGCCGCGCTTTGATAAGCATTTGTAACTCCCAGTCGCGAGCGCGGCGCTCGTAGTATTCAAGGGCCGACCGCAACGAGATAGTCAGATCTCCCTGGTCTCCTTCTGGTCTAAGGCGCAGATCAACGCGGAAAACCTGGCCGTATGGCGTGCTTTGCGTGATGGTACGCGTGACCGCATTCGCCAGCCGCACGAAATATTCCTTATTTGAAATAATGGAATCTGGTTCGCTTCCGCCGGAAGTCTCACCATCATGAGAGTAGAGAAATAGAAGATCAATGTCCGAGCTGTAGTTCAATTCATTACCGCCCATTTTACCGAGTGAAATCACGCTGAATTCGCTGCGCGCGATCCTACCTTGCACATCGTGGTACTGCGGCTCGCCGTAACGCTTGCGCAGTTCTTGGTCGCAATAAATCAAGGCGTTGATCACGATGACGTCTGCCAGTTCGGAAAGCTCCAGCGTCGTCTCGGCCAGAGTGCTCATGCCGAGCACGTCCTTCAACACGATGCGCAGATAAGTGCGGCGCTTAAAACGGCCGAGTTGCGCAGAAAGCCATGGGTCAGGCGCGGCGGTGGCAAAGCGCGCGTAATCCTGCATCAAATCCTCGCGCGACTTCAGTTTGGTAAAGTTGCGATCGCGGGCAAACTGTACCGGCAGACCCGGTTCGCCAAAAAACGTCTCAGCAAGATAACTACTGTACCCAAAGATAACCACGAGGTAGGTGAGCGCGGTAGGATACCGTGCAAGATCGGCTAAAATTTCTGCGGGGGCTTTGGCAGCATAACGTTCCAGCAGATTGAGGGCGCCGTCCGGGTCCGGCGACTGGCTGAGGAGCGAAGCAAGTGAAAACCTCAACTCAGCAGGCAAAAGCTGGTCGAGCCGTTCGAGATTAGCTTCTGCTTTGGCAGGATCGAGGAAGACAACGTTAAGGAATTCGGACCGCATGGTCCCGATTATATCGTGTTTGAAACCACCACCGCGCAACCTCCGCCACAGACGCTCCCAGCGCTTTGAAAAGCGGCGCACGAGAAATGGCGATGTCGCCCCGTTGGCGGTTATAGAGGTGGCGAAGGACGTTCAAAAAAAGAAAGGCGGAGTGGCCAGCTTTCCTACCCCGCCTAAGTGCCGCTCTGTCCTGTGGTTCATTAAATGTCATAATACAGCGCAAACTCATAAGGATGAGGGCGCTGTCCGACAGCCTGAACCTCATTCTTCATCTTATAGTCGATCCATGTTTCAACCAGCTCTTCAGTGAAAACGTCACCCTTCAAAAGGAAGTCATGGTCCTTTTCGAGAGCGCGCAGCGACTCCTCAAGCGTCCCTGGCAGCGAAGGAACCTTGGCGAGCTCTTCCGGGCCAAGATCGTAGATATCCTTGTCGAGCGGCTCGCCTGGGTCAATTTTATTCTCGATGCCATCGAGTCCAGCCATCAGCATCGCCGCGAACGCCAGATAAGGATTGCTTGAAGGGTCGGGAGGCCGGAATTCAAGCCGTTTAGCCTTGGGGCTGGCCGAATACATCGGGATGCGGATAGCCGCGCTTCGATTGCGGCGTGAGTAAGCCAAGTTGACGGGAGCCTCGAAACCAGGCACCAGCCGCTTATAGGAATTGGTAGTCGGTGCCGCGAACGCTACCAACGCCGCCGCGTGCTTGAGTAATCCACCGGCGTACCACAAAGCCGTCTGGCTGAGGCCAGCGTACTTATCGCCAGCGAATAGCGGCTTTGAGTCTTTCCAGATGCTCTGGTGGGTGTGCATCCCAGAGCCGTTATCCTGGAACAACGGCTTAGGCATAAAAGTTACAGTCTTGCCGTACTGGTTGGCTACGTTGCGGATGATGTATTTGTAAATCATCATCCAGTCGGCAGCGGTCACCAGCGGGTTGAACTTTTGGTCGATTTCGCACTGACCGCCTGTGGCGACTTCGTGGTGATGACACTCGATGGTCAATCCCGCCTTTTCCATCTCCATCACCATTTCGCTGCGGAGATTCTGGTAATGATCGGTAGGCGGTACGGGGAAATAACCTTCCTTATAACGCGGCCGATAACCCAAATTATCCTTCTCACGGCCGGAATTCCAGCGGCCTTCTTCGGCATCGATGAAGTAATAGCCGTGCTGTTGGGCCTGGTCAAAGCGGATATTATCGAAGATAAAAAATTCCGCCTCCGCCCCAAAAAAGGCGGTGTCGCCGATGCCTGTGTAAGCAAGATACGTATGCGCCTTCTTGGCGATGTGGCGCGGATCCTTGTGATAATGCTGTTTGGTGATGGGGTCCACGATGTCACCGATCATCACCAGCGTTGGGGTGTCGGTGAAGGGATCGAGCATGAACCAGCTCGGGTCCGGAACCAGCAGCATGTCGCTTTCGTGGATGGCGGCCCAGCCTCGGATGCTGGACCCATCCATGCCGAAGCCGTCTTCAAATGATTTCTCCTCTACTTCGTGGATAGGGTATGACACGTGATGCCAGATGCCGGGCAGATCAGTGAAACGTATATCCACAACCTTCACATTGTTTTGTGCGGCGAACTCTAAGACGTCCTTCGCTTTCATGAAACCTCCTGTTGAATTGTTGGGTTCCGCGTCCCATTAACCGGCCTGGGCGAGCGGCAGCGCGATTCATCGCCTCGGGCGCAGCAAACAGACCCCATCTCAGTTCAGCTAGATGCTACGCTCAACGCGACGCCGGCGATCAGATTCTGTCACCATTTGTGCATGAGGCCACACGACCGCCCCAAGCGGGCTATGCGCTTCTGCGCATCCTTGCTATCTTGTCTTGATGAGCGGCCTTAGTCAAGAGCCTAAAAAGCCTGGGACAACGTGAATAATTGCGGGGAATGGCAGCCTGCACAAGCGCTTTTAACATGCTTGCGAATAAGCCGCACTTCGTAATGGCGCAACCCGAATTTTAAGTGGCGGGGAGAACGGAAGTCCTAAGAGCTAAACGGAGTCTGGTTAACAACTAGCCAGTAAAGACCCAGTTGCTGAATGGTTTGCCGGAACTGATCGAAATCCACCGGCTTTTGAATATAGCTGTTGACGTGCAATTGATAGCTGCCAACGATGTCTTTCTGCTCTTTGGATGAAGTCAGCACCACAACCGGGATCAGCTTGGTCCGTTCGTCATTGCGAATGGCTTGAAGCACTTCGAGCCCATCTACCTTGGGCAGCTTCAAGTCAAGCAGGATGAGTCTAGGGAGCAAGAACGCCCGTTCGGCATATTGCCCCTGGCAGAAGAGAAAATCCAGCGCTTCGGCGCCGTCCCGGGCGATGTGAATATTATTCACCAAGTGACTCTGACGCAAGGCATAGAGTGTCAGTTCAAGGTCGGCGGAATTATCCTCGACCAAAACAATTTCAACCTCACTGTGGGCCATAGGCCGCCTCCGTAGTCGCAATATTTAGCGTTACCAACGCTCATCAAACCGCAGCCTCATCAAGTGCGCGACTTTGTGCCCCATGCCGGACCGTTTCGAGGGTGAAAAAGAAAGCAGCGCCCTCGTTCACTCTAGCCTCGGCCCAGATGCGTCCGCCGTGCTTGTGGATGATGCGCTGAACGGTTGCAAGACCCACTCCAGTTCCTTCAAAATCATCGGCACGGTGAAGCCGCTGAAAGACGCCAAAAAGTTTGTGAGCGTATTTCTGGTCAAAGCCAGCGCCGTTATCACGAACAAAGAGTACGACCTCGCCGCCGTGCGCCGCCTGCCCGACTTCGATCAAAGCAGATTCCTTGCGACGAGTGTATTTGACGGCATTGGACAATAGGTTCACGAAGACCACTCTCACCAGTCCGGGATCGCATTCCAGGGTTGGAAGCGCTCCGATACGCCATTCGATCTGGCGGCCTTCGAGCTCTGGCTGCATATCCTGCAGAACGCTTTGAAGCAGTGGATTCAAATCTGTGGGCCTCCGCGTTAATTCCTGCCGCCCGATCCGCCCCATGTTTAGCAAATCGTCCACCAATTGACCCATCTTCCTTGCGCCGTTCCGGATTAGATTCAAATAACGGAGCGCCTCCGCATCCAAGTGCCGGCCATAATCGTTAACTAGGATGTTGGAGAAACCATCGATTTGGCGAAGGGGCGCACGAAGGTCGTGAGAGACGGAATAGGAAAAAGCCTCGAGCTCTTTGTTGGCCCCAGCAAGCTGTCTGGTGCGTTCTTGAACGCGAAGCTCCAACTCTGCATGAGCGCTCTTCAAAGCTGCGTCGCGCTCTTGAATCTGATCGAGCATTTCATTGAACGACTTAACCAAGATGGCAAGTTCGTTATAACGGTCAACCTGAGAGGCGCGCACCGAGTAATCTTTGTCGCGTGAAACGATGCTGGCCGTATCGGCCAAACGCAGTAGCGGTTCGGCGATCGATCTTCGCATGAACGACGACATCAGAAAAACGGCTGCGAGGCAGGCCACAACGATAAAAAAGACAACGGCTGCATACCGCTTCAAACGGTTATTGATCTGCCGCAAATCAGATTCCATCAAGACAGTCTCTGCTGGTTTTCCTTGGAAATTGATCCGGCGAACCACGATTAACTCTTTGTTCTTGAACCAATGAGCCTCTGTTTGACCGGCTGGAATTTTTGGTAGTGGACCGGTTTTTCTCCGGTGGCCGCGGAAGTAACCCGCAAATGGAAGGCCATCTGGCGTGTAAATTTCCGCCTTGATGATGTTGGGGCCTGCCTTAAGAGCCGCCAAAGAACTCTCCGCCGAATGCGGGTCATTAAATAACATTGCGGAGACGCTGTTAGCCCCGATGATTTGAGCTTGAATCGAAAGGACGCGCACCATGCTCTCGCGCAACATAATCAAGTCATAAGCGGCAAACGCCGCACATGCCAACAAGAGCGCAGAGGCGCTCACCAGTAAGTTCATCCACGTCAGTTCCGCAGCAATCGAATGGTTTTGAATTCTAAACCTCATCGGCCAGTTCCCGGCTGAAAGTTTCTGTCCACATTGACCGCCAATTTAAGCAGTTGCGAACTTAGCATCAGGCCCACTCGCTCTGCGGCGGCCAGGTTGACCTCAAAGCGAATCCTGTTGTGCTGAGTGATCAGGCGTATCATGCCCCCGCGCGCCGTAAACTGAGGCATATCGCTCACAGTGAGCACACTCGTATCATCAAGGGCCGAGAGAACGTTTTTCAGTTCTCCGTCCTCTGAGGAACTGATAAAGAGAACGCGGCAACCAAGTGCGTCCGCCGGTGTCAAAATCCGCCGCGCCACCACCTGCTTGCCGTCGATACTCTGACCGCCAACGGTGGCATCAAGCGCCCGGCCAAAAGGATCTTGCCCAAGTACGCAGATGGGAAAGTAAGCCTTCTCCTTAGCTGTTGCGTCCGCAGGCCACTGGACGAACCTGCCGAAGTTATACAAATAGGCCGCCTTAACTTGGTACTCTGTCGGGGCGGAAGCTTCAAGATACAAGCCAGAAAATCCTAAGAGCGCTGCCGCCACAGCCGTCACAGCGAGCTTTGGAATACGGCCTCGGTGGTGTTTCACAACGTGGCCTTGTGGAGTGTATTTGAGGATTCTCATGCCGTATGAATCGCCTCTGCGTAATTCAAGCCATACTCCTACCATCGAAACGTGACCTTGCCATACGCGCTTCGCATGATCTCGACGGGCAGCCCGGGATCGCTTACAAACTCTATATGCTGTGGTTGGAGCAGATTTTGTCCGCTGAGAGAGAATTCCACGTGCTGCGTTGGCCGCCACCCTAGCCGCAAATCCGCCGTTCCGTAAGCCGGGACCGACAGGGCCGGCAGGGCGCTGACATAGCGATAAGTCTGATCAAACTCAAAGTGCCTGGGCAGATTAAACAGAGACTGAATCACCACCTGGTGATGCGGGCTTGAACCCTCGTCTGTAAGAACGGTAGAAACATCCGTGCTGCCCGGTCTCCTTCTCAAATCCATGTGCAAGTAAGAATAGGAGCCTTTCAGTTCCCACCATTTTTCTAGCTTCCAATCGGGAGCGATTTCGAATCCGTCGGTGGTGCCCTCAATTCCGTTGGCAAATGGAACTGAAACAACCAAGCGCAGGGGTGGAGGTGTCGTCTCGAAAAAGAGAGACGCGGCTCCAAAGCTGGAGAGGTAGTTGTAATCGTTGTGAAAAGTAGCGACATCCAGGTAGAGCCTGGGTCTGATCAGGCTCCGATATCCAGCTTCATACCCAATTAACTCTTCTGAAAAAAACTTTCCGTTATCGGCAATGCGTACAAATATAGGAAGAGGATTCGCCGTGTAGAAGCCAGTAAGCTGAAGATCCTCATCAACATCAGAAGGCGTGCGAACCGC
>Ga0070737_10005642_pt1 | contig 11854 bp, 11 predicted proteins | sample Coa_R1_10_FD_66438 | JGI IMG/M metagenome (GOLD analysis project Ga0070737, IMG submission 66438) | Surface soil microbial communities from Centralia Pennsylvania, which are recovering from an underground coalmine fire - Coalmine... | ecosystem: Environmental > Terrestrial > Soil > Unclassified... | reverse complement strand
CCTTTTGTGGATGTTGTTTATTGCTCTATTTTTAAGGGCTACCCCACTTGCAAAAAGGCCTGTCTTGGACCGATAAATGGGGAGAAGACCCTGCACGAATTGAGCCAGGATAACAAGAAGAAGATCAGACGAGCCAAATCACATTTGCATTAAATCTCTTCTTTCCCAATTTCATTAACGAGAGAAATCTCTGTATAATAGTCGCAGGGAGTTTTATCAGTCTCAATATCTTTTGGATGTGGAGATATTAGGTCTCCGCATCCAAACCATTTGTTATCACCGAGGGTAGCGCAATATGTTTGGAAGAGGGGTAAGGCTAGCTAAGATTTTTGGAATTGAGCTCTGGATTGACTATTCATGGTTAGTGATTTTTGCTCTCCTTCTCTGGAGCCTGGCTGGTAGCTACTTTCCACATGAGTATCCAGGATTAGGGACAGTAGCTTATTGGATTATGGGTGCTGTTTCAGCGGTTCTTCTTTTTGTCTGTGTCCTTCTCCACGAACTTTCACATTCTTATGTTGCGCAAAAATCCGGTATAGCAGTTCCAAAAATCACACTGTTTATCTTTGGCGGTGTGGCTCAGATTTCTCAAGAGGCAAGAAGTGCAAAGACAGAATTTAATATAGCCGTTGTCGGTCCGATTTCGAGTTTTGTACTCGCAGCTATCTTCTGGATTTTAGCTAAATCCGATTTTGCATCAGCCGATAAACGACTCCTTGCAATATTCAACTACCTTGCTTTTATAAACATCGCTCTCGTTATTTTCAACATGATCCCTGGTTTTCCTCTTGATGGAGGAAGAATACTTAGGGCCTATCTCTGGAACAGGTGGCAGGATGTGAGAAAAGCCACATACACCGTGAGTCAAATAGGAAGCGGATTTGGAGTAGGCTTGATGTTGCTCGGCTTGATTAGCGTTTTCTTGGGCAATCTTATAGGTGGAATCTGGTTTATCTTTATCGGGATGTTTTTAAACCAAGCTGCAAGATCTGGATACCAAATGACTGTTCTCCACGATGCTTTATCAGGGGTGAAGGTCAAAAACATTATGACCTCAGATGTCATTTCTGTCCCTGAATCTATTTCTCTACATGACCTTGTTCAGAACTATTTTTATCGCTATCTCTTTGTGAGTTTTCCTGTAGTAAATGACGAGGGACAGCTGGTAGGTATGGTTTCAGTAAACCAGGTAAAAGATGTGCCGAAGGATAGCTGGTATGAGAAAAAAGTAAGGGACGTAATGATAAAGGCTTCTGAGATTCAGGTTCTTAGTCCTAATGCTGAAGCCTGGGGTACACTCAGTTTACTTATGAGAAATGAATTTGGAAAGATCCCCGTAGTTGATGGGGAAAGACTTGTGGGGATAATAACAAGGAGGGATATAATGACGCGTCTTATGATTAAATCGGATTTAGGAGTTTGATTTCCGCCTATTCTATAATTACTAGCAAAAGTCTTCTTCATACACATCTCCACCTTCAAATGTACTAACCTCTACACCAGATCTAAACGGATCAAGAAAGCTCTTGAGAATATCAGTGACTGTTATGATTCCCACCAGTTCTCCTGTACTAGAAACAACAGGGAGTGCATTAAACTTGCGATCACTGATTATTCGAGCGGCCTCTTCCACTGTTGCATCCTCTAATATGGTGACCGGGTTAGGAGTCATGACATCATCTACTCTAATGTCCAGCTCTGTAAGGGCTGGTCTCAGGTCTCTATCCGTAACCATCCCTATGAGTGCTCCATCTTTAACCACAGGAAACTGGCGAAAACCGTACTTCTTTAGAAGATGAAAGGCGACTTTAGCGTCTTCTTTTGGGGTTATAGTAGCGGGGTTTGGAGTCATATGGTTCTTTACAATCATAGTTTTTTACCTCCCTTCACCTTTTAATGGCTTCAGTTCCAATCCTCATTGCAAGCCCAGGGTTTTTTATTTCTTTAAGTTGCAATAAACATGCCAGGGGAATTTCTTGAGTATTTTAGGCATCTAGAGTATGGAAATAGTGTCAGATGTAAGGGGATAGGACACATTTCTAATTGTTAGAATCAATAATTACAGGTGGTTTAATTTGGTACAAAAAAATGCAATATAGATCAAATGGAGTTTAACAAAATGAGAATTGAGATATATGTCTCTTTTATTATGGACATATGTCCTTGACAGAGACTTTATATAAATAATAAAATAGAATTATAGAAATTGGATTGTTGCCTTACTGGAGGATGGAGGGTTAATACAGAGGTGGAGTCGGTTTCCTAAAGGTTTTCTCTTCGCGGTTTGCTCCTTACAAATCTAAGGATTTTTATAACCAAAGACAAAGTAAGGAGGGATTATGGATATACAAAGAGCGGTTCAGATAGCAAAGAGGGAATGGGAAAACATAAGGCTATCGCTCTGTATGTGCGGCGATATAGGAGAATTTGATTCAATAAACCACATAGACGGTAGCTCTAATATTGTGTCTGAAACCTTGCCTCTTATTAGAAATCTCATAGAGATGGAAAATAAGCTCTCTACTTACGGGTACTTTACACAAGAGGCTGCATATGTTTTCACATATCTTGCATCAAGGGCTGGGGAGAGGCTTGGGCTTTCATATAAACTGGCTCAGAGCTTTGGCAGGGGATATAGCTGGATTAGAACAGGTTGGTTTAATCTGGAGAATGTAGAGAAGCGGCATTTAATAAAGCAGATAATCTTTTTTAAGCTCTTCTTTCCACTGGGCAGGGATTTTATTGGCTGGGACTTTAATTCCCATGCGGCGAAGGCAAAGCTCAAGGCAATAGTGTATAAGTTTGCGGCATGGCAGAGTAACCCTGATAGTTACATTCAGGATATTAGAGAATTTAGAGAGCAGCTAGAGCCTCTTTGGTATGGTCTATCATTAGCCCTCAATCTCAATGAGGAATTCTCTGAATTTATCCCTTCATAAACTTCTGTGTATTATATACATCCACATTTTCTTCGGGTGCTTTCAAGCTTTTAAAACCATGGTATAAAAGAACATCGTATATGATCTTTAGTGCTCCCGACAAGAAAAATGGCACATTGAGCAGCAGCGGGTTAGCAATCATTAATCCGCTTAAAGCGGGTGATATTGACGCGCCAACTGAACGCGCAATTGCCGTTACCCCTGAAGCGGCTGATCTTTCATCAGGACTGACTACCGCCATTACATACGACTGACGGGTAGGGACATCCATTTGCGAAATGCTGAATCGTAACAGAAGCACCCCGATGGCTAACGGCAGACTTGGTATAAGCGGTATCAGTCCTAGTAACACGTTGGATGGAATATGTGTGTACACCATGGTATTGATCAGTCCGATACGTGCTGCGATACGCGCGGCCAGCAGCGCCGATATGCCAGCAAGGACGTTTGCGCCAAAGAAGATACTACCGAGCACGGCTGCATCAACGCCGAATTTGACATAAAACCAATATGCCATAATGGTTTGCACTACAAGGCCGCCCCCAAACGCATCCAAGGCAAACAATGTGCTTAGCTTCACAACGATCCGCCGTGAGCGGTGTAATCCAAATATCCGCTTAGCGGGCAACTGGTCTGTTCCAGGACGGACTTCAACCGCTGCCGAGAGACACATAAACATCCCGACTAGGACCATACCGCTTACCGCGTACCCGATCAAGACCGCACGGTATGACTCGATCGTTGTCCATCCCGCTGTTTGTAGCGTTTGAGCAAGAAATCCACTACTTAGCGCGCCCAGGGCAGTAGCGAATGAGCCAACCAGGTTATACCAGGCAAAGACATGGGTACGCCGTTCATCCCGGAGCAGCTGCGAGAGCGCAGCCTGCTCGATTGAGAGGAAAGGGCCAATCTCATTCCCACTTGGGCTGATCACGCCGACAATCGCGGTTATGATAAGCAGGAGGGGGTTACGCGTGAAGGCAAACACCAAACCCGCCAAGGTCATCAGCGTTGCGCCGACAACCAAGAAACGCCGCCTGCCAAAACGGTCGGCGGATGTTGTTAAGGCGAGCGAAATGATGGCATCACCAATAAGTGTGAGCGTCAGGAGTATGCCAATCGTTTGCTCACTCAGTCCAACTTGTGCCAGATATAACATAAGAGTGACAGATAAAAATCCGTATGCAAACAACCGTGTAATCCGTGTACTGAATAGCAGAATTGTGTCAGTTCTTGAACCTACCATTTGGCTTATCCCGTCGGATCATTTCTTGACAACACCATATAGCGCGTCATACACAATTAGCGGCGTTAACTCCATGATCGTCTTTGTATCCCAGGTTCCGGAAGCTTCAGCGATAGCTCCAAGCAGCACCGATTGGTAAGCCGCGCTCCACTAGACAATAAGGACAATGCTGATCACCATAGCCAGAATGGTTAAAAGATATATTCTGTCAGAGATTGCACCACTTTTTGGCAATTTCTATATATGCTTCAACAGCATCTTCAATTTTAGATATGTAACAGAATTCATCTGTCCTGTGAGCCATTGTAAGTTCTCCAGCTCCTAAAATTACAGTTGGAGGATTGTCGAAGGCAGAAGCAAGTATTGACGCATCAGTGAAGTAAGTAGCCCCACGCACTAAAGGACGTTCATGAAGAAATCTCTCCATAACTTCAAAGACTTGTTGTACCCAATTATGCTGTGGATCAGTTGAAATACCACCAACATCTACTATAGGTTTTAATTCAACCTCTTCTCCCAGGTAGAGTTGCAATTCCTCATATACTCTATTATTGCCCTGCCCCGGTATAGTGCGAATATCAATACCAATAACGGCTCTATCAGGGACAGAATTGATATTAATGCCGCCTGAAACTGTACCAATATTAAGAGTTGGCAAACCTAGAACTGGATGGGGCAAAACATTGAAATTATATTTCTGAAGCCTGGTAATGGCATGGGCGGCTTTGTAAATTGCATTGACTCCTTGTTCGGGCGTTGAGCCATGTGCTGTTACACCATTTGTATATGCCTCTAGCCAAAGCGCTCCCTTGTGTCCCACCAATGGATAATTTGAAGTGGGCTCACCGACTACAATTGCACCTGCTTCTCCCAACACATTACCAAGTTCAGCTAAATAACGCGCACCTTGACAGCCGGTTTCCTCACCTGCAGTAATAACTAAAGTTATTCCTGCCTTACCATTTGATACCCTGGCCAAAGTAATGGCAGCAACAATCATAGCCGCAACCCCCCCTTTCATATCAGTTGAGCCCCTTCCATAAATTTTGCTCCCATCAATTTCGCCAATAAGGGGGTCTTTCTTCCAATCAACTGCACCAAGCGGCACAGTATCTATATGACCTGTAAAACAAATTGGAGCCTTATCTCTATTGCCCCCCATTTGTGCAATAAGGCTTGTCCGCCCTTTTGCAAATTCATAGTAACTGGTTTTAAATCCATCATCCTCTAGCAACTTTCCAATGTACTTTGTACAATCATGTTCTTGTCCTGGGGGGTTGATCGTATTGAAAGATAATAATTTACGAGTCAAAGAGAGGACATCTAAACCCTTTTGCATAAATTAATTCCCAATTGTAAATGTCGAGGTGTACAGTTTATTATACGGAATCTTCTCTACATAATCATCACTCCCTAGTATAATTTCCCCATAAACGGTCAGTATATACATCATTTCTAAGTCAGAATTAAGGATATGAGGAATTTTTATGAGGGCTGGTCTTTGATTGGCAAGGGATTATCCATTTGAGTTTCTCAAGGGGAGCAATCAAATGTTGCGCCTCCTGACGTTATAGTACCTTTTTAATCTTTGACACTGCCCCAGCTAAGCTTCTGATACCTATGCTGAAACCCGTAATATCACGGGGAAATGCCTACGTGGTCTCATAGTTAATATCTAGGCGGCGAGGACGGATTCATTACAAACGTATCATTGTCCGGATTGTTATCTCCCGGACTGACCGATAGAGTGTATTGTGTTGTTGGGTTAAGAGACTGGGGCAAATTACCTATTATTTGAAACGTTGCTCCGGGGGGAAGGCTTGGCACGTCACTGCTTGCAAGATGCTCCGTGACCGGAACACCGTTGACTGTGGTAGTGGCGATGAGCACAACGCTTCGGCCAGCAGGGGAAGTCGTCTCTCCGACATTACGCACGATGCCCACTATAACTGGCCTGGACTGTCCCGTAGTCGGATCGGTGTAAACAGAGTTAAAAATACTCTCAGCGGCCAAATCAGCAGGTCTTTGTATAACTACTGGCGGAGGCGTTGGCGGTTGATAAACACAGCCTGTAATGCCTAATAAACTCAGAATACTTATAGCTAGAATAATTTTCTTCTCCATCTTGTCTTTTCGATATGCTCCCATGGTTATTTACTCCCTCTTTAAGATGTGTTATTTAGCTTCTTCTTTTTCACTAAATTCAGGCGCTTTCTTCAGGAGTCTTTTTACTTTTCTTTGTGCATCCTTTGATAAGTTCTTTTCCAGATATTCGGTGACCGCTTCGCGAATAATCTCGGAATAGCTTTTTCTTAGATCCCACTTAGCCTCTTCAAGAATACCCATGAATTCTTTACTGGCTTTGATGGTTAAAATTTTTTTCATTCTTGTCTCTTCCCTTGACGGTCTACCTGGTTTGCTCATGGCTCTCAATTATAGCGAGTTTCAAAAGTATATTAATACTACCCTTATGGTATCGGCATTACAATATTATTGTATTACCATAGAGTATAATGTCGGAAGAAAATAAAGCAGTTGATATACATAATACCGCAAACAGGTATGAGCAACAGGTTAGGTACAATGCCACTAAATAAAAAGGAGGTGAGCACCTTATGAATAAACAGAAGAATCATTATGACAGGTATGGGGACAAAATTGGATACACCATACCCGTCAGAGCCATAGTCGTACGTAAGTCCCAACTTCTCATTCACTTCTAAAAAAGCCCTAGTTTTTCCCCATCACAACCGATATAATCTATTCGGGAAGTTTGTACTCTGCGGTACACTGATGGAGGGTAATATGGCCGACAAGTTCCGGGCGTTAGTTGTAATGAGAGAGGGTGATCGGCAAAGCGCATCAATCACCGAGCTGACCGATGCCGATCTCATGGACGGCGACGTCACTGTCGCGGTCGAACATTCGACAGTAAACTACAAGGATGGCCTCGCGATAACGGGTAAGGCTCCGGTCATCCGCAAGTTCCCGCTCATCGCGGGTATCGACTTGGCCGGGAGGGTATTGCGTTCTGAGAACCCGCGCTTCCACGAAGGAGACCGCGTTGTACTAAATGGCTATGGTCTGGGTGAAGTGCACCACGGGGGCTACGCTCAGCGGGCCCGCATCAAGGGCGAATGGCTTGTCCATCTCCCTGAAAATATCTCGACCGCACAGGCCATGGCGATTGGCACGGCCGGCTACACCGCTATGCTTTGTGTGATGACCCTGGAAAGAGAAGGTATAACGCCTGCCAGCGGTGATGTGCTCGTGACCGGTGCTGCCGGCGGTGTGGGTTCGGTCACGATCGCGCTCCTTGATAAGCTCGGCTACCGCGTTGTCGCCTCTTCCCGCCGGGCCGAACAGGAAGGTGAATATCTCCGAGGGCTGGGCGCTGATGAGATCATAAACGCTCGGGAGCTTTCAGAGCCGGGGCGCCCACTAGGTAAGGAGCGCTGGGCGGGTGCAGTGGACTCAGTCGGCAGCTACACGCTGGCTAACGTGCTCTCGCAGACTAAGTATGACGGTGTGGTGGTGGCTTGTGGTCTGGCACAGGGATCGGACCTACCCGCGACAGTCATGCCATTCATCCTGCGCGACGTGACGCTCGCGGGCGTTGACTCGGTCATGGCCCCGCGCGAGAAACGTGAAGAGGCCTGGCGCCGCCTAGCAACCGACCTTGATCTTGCGAAGCTCGACAGTATGACCTCACGGGCAACACTCGATGAGGTCTTGACTCTGGCGGGTGAAATCCTCGCAGGAAAGACGCGTGGGAGGGTGGTTATAGACCTTTGAATACTGAACAGCAGGATATATCGCAAGTCCTTTTTTTCTATTTCTCCAAGATAACCATTTGTGTATGCGGATAAACCAAGCTGGGTAGCACAATAAAAATTTTATATTTATTATAAGTATACGACATCACATGAATAACGATCTTACTAATCAGGGAATTAATTGAACTCCGTTATTGCTTTTGTCTAAGATAATCATAAGTCAGGATAAAATAATAAATTTTTAACGATTTTGACTGCTTGGGAATTGGCGTCCCCGAGGGGATTTGAACCCCTGTTACCGCCTTGAAAGGGCGGTGTCCTAGGCCTACCTAGACGACGGGGACGTTAAACCGCGGACTTTGAATTTGCCGGCCTTTTAGTCGTTTGGCTGAACACTTCAATTTCCATTAAAACGGACGCTTACCACAGAGTTGGCGTTCTGAAATTCAAGATTAAATGAGCCGTGCAGGACTCGAACCTGCGACCCTCTGCTTAAAAGGCAGATGCTCTACCAGCCTGAGCTAACGGCTCAATGCAAACAAGAACTATATCACGTCATCAACTATTGTCAAAATCTCCTTTCACCTATCTTAGCCGCAGGGTTGGCGGGGAATGTGGATGATTGAAAGCGTGTCCACCTATTGTTTGTTACCAAACTAGTTAACGCCCTTTTGATTATGGTAGCTTCAAAGTTATTTTCAAGTATTATTAACTGACCGCTGCTTCAGTATATGTATGGGGAAACTTGAATTAGGAGGTCTTTAAATGAAGAAATCAATTTCTGATTTGTCAGACGATTTTTATAAAGGGAAAAGGGTATTTGTTCGAGTTGACTTTAATGTCCCTGTAGAAAAAGGGAGGATTAGAGAGGACTATAGAATCAGAAGGTCAATCTCAACTATCGAGTACCTGGCTAAGAGGGGAGGGGCAGTAATACTCGCTTCCCATCTTGGAAGACCCAAAGGGAAAGTGGTGCCTGAATTGTCTTTAAAGCCCATTGCACAGCGGCTTTCCGAAGTGCTTAGAGTCAGGGATGTAAAATTTGTTGATGACTGTGTTGGAAAGAATGTCAAAGATATTGTCGGTCAACTTGCGGGAGGCGAGGTTTTACTCCTTGAAAATCTGAGATTTCATAAAGAAGAGGAGGCGAATGATATTGAATTTTCCAAGGAACTGGCATCATTAGCCGATATATATGTAAACGATGCTTTTAGTACATCGCATAGGAAGCACGCATCAACCTATGGCATAGCCTCCTTTTTTGAGTACAGGGTAGCCGGGTTTTTAGTTCAAAAGGAAATCGAGGTCTTAGGTAAGGTGAGGGATAATCCGGATAGACCCTTTGTCGTAATCGTGGGTGGTGCAAAGATTAAAGACAAGATAAGTGCACTTAAGAGTTTGATAAGTAAGGCCGATAGAGTCCTTATAGGTGGAGCTGTTGCATATACGTTCCTTGCTTCTAAAGGAATCTCAGTTGGGGATTCAATGATAGAGGATGATTTCCTGGATTGGGCGAAGGAGGTTATGATTCAAAGTGAAGAGAAGATTTTCCTACCTGAAGATTACGTAACTGCACCCAGCGTGGGGAAAAGGAGAGAGATAAAACTAACTTACGGTGAAATTCCTACTGGATTCAAGGGATATGACATTGGTCAGAGCACAACAGCAAGGTACACGCATGAGATAATGAAAGGGGAAGGAACAGTGTTTTGGAATGGTCCTATGGGGGTTTTTGAAGTGGACGAATTCTCACACGGAACCGTTGATGTAGCCAGGGCACTTGCACTTGCCTACTGGAGGGGGGCACACACCGTTGTAGGTGGTGGAGATACGGTGGCTGCGTTAAGAAAGGCCGAGGTTTTAGAAAATGAAGTGGACTATGTCTCTACGGGGGGAGGTGCTTCACTTGAGTATTTAGGAGGCGGAGACATGCCGGGGATCTCGATTCTGAATGATAAAGAATGAAGGTCTCTTTTCAGTTTATCAGCCCAAATCAGAGAATTTGATCAGTGTTCCTCTTTTTGCACCGTATCTAAATATAGTTATGCCCTTAACACCCTTTTCGTATGCCAGTAAAAAGGCCGATGCAACATTCTCCCTTCTGGCTCTGTTCGGGAGATTTACTGTTTTTGACACCGCATTGTCCGTATATTCCTGAAAGGCAGCCTGCATCTCAATGTGGTCTTCGGGGGGGATTTCGAGTGCTGTCTTGAAGAGCCTTCTGATATCGGGTGGTATGTTCTTTATACCCCTGAGATTCCCTGTCCTTAAAATCTTATCCATTATTTCCTCTGTATGGAATCCCCGCTTTTTAGCGATTTCAACGAAATATTTGTTTATCTCATACAGCTCTGTGTCAAGGACAAGCCTCTTATAGGCAATGGCGAATAGTGGTTCAATACCGCTTGAGCAATCCGCGATTATTGAGAGCGTTCCTGTAGGTGCAATGGTAGTCGTTGTGGCGTTCCTTACCCTGGGCATACCCGGTGCGTCATAGATTGACCCTCTGAAATTCGGAAAGACACCGCGCTTTTCCGCCAGTTCAGCCGATGCTTCCCTTGATCTGTCCCTTATAAATCTCATTACACTTCTTGCAGTTTCAAACGCCTTCTTGTGGTTGTAAGGAATTCCCAGGAGTATGAGCATATCGGCCCAACCCATGACACCGAGTCCTATTTTCCTGTTACCCTTATGCATCCCTTCAATCTCGGGAAGAGGGTAAGTATTAACATCAATAGAATTATCTAAAAACCTTACAGCAACTCTGATGTCACTGCCTAAGGAATCATAATCTACAGCCTTACCTTTGACATACTTAGATAGATTCATGGAACCCAGTACACACGCCTCGTAGGGCAGAAGCGGTTGCTCTCCACAGGGGTTTGTACTTTCAATCTGTCCTATTTGCGGTGTCGGGTTTGCCCTATTGATTCTATCTATGAATATTAATCCGGGGTCGCCGGTCTCCCACGCGCTCTCAACAATCTCATCGAAGACGGCCTTTGCCCTGAGTCTTCTTACAACCTCATTTGACCTCGGATTGACGAGTTCGTATTCTCCATCCCTTTTTAATGCCTCCATAAATGCATCCGTCACAGCAACAGAGATGTTGAAGTTTGTCAACTCTCCTTCATTTCTTTTAACCCGTATAAATTCCAGTATATCGGGGTGGTCTATTCTGAGAATTCCCATGTTTGCTCCACGCCTTGCCCCTCCCTGCTTTATCACCTCCGTAGCCGTATTATAAATCCTCATAAAAGACACGGGGCCGCTGGCAATTCCGCCCGTTGACCTTACAATATCTGACCTTGGTCTCAATCTGGAAAATGAAAAGCCCGTTCCGCCACCGCTCTGGAGTATCAGCGCTGCATTCTTTAATGTGTCGAATATACTCTTCATGGAGTCTTCCAGGGGAAGGACAAAACACGCAGCAAGCTGCCCCCCCGATTTCCCGGCATTCATAAGGGCAGGAGAGTTGGGAAGAAACTTAAACGAAGTCATAAGATTGAAAAAACTCTCTTCCCAGTAATCAACCTCTTTATCATAGAGTTCTTCAACATTAGCTATATTGTGGGCAACGCGCCTGAACATATCTTCGGGCGTTTCTATAACATTGCCCTTTTCATCCTTCAACAAATAACGGGCCTTCAAGATTTTTAATGCATTCTCTGTGAGTTCCATACATAACTATATTATCCAATTTTATAATCGCTTGAAACCCGCGCGCCGACCCTAGAAAGTGGTATATTGATAAAGTGGAAACACTTGTTGAGACGGGAGAAACATAAACATGATTAAAGCGATTATTTTCGATTGGGGAGGAGTCTTAATAGATGATCCCATCCCAGGGCTTATATTATATTGCTCTAAATATTTGAACGTTTCTGAGGGGG
>Ga0070737_10005641_pt1 | contig 11857 bp, 13 predicted proteins | sample Coa_R1_10_FD_66438 | JGI IMG/M metagenome (GOLD analysis project Ga0070737, IMG submission 66438) | Surface soil microbial communities from Centralia Pennsylvania, which are recovering from an underground coalmine fire - Coalmine... | ecosystem: Environmental > Terrestrial > Soil > Unclassified... | reverse complement strand
GTTGCCACCGGCCGAGGCGAGCACGACCATGGAGCGGCGCCACTTCACGATCGACTTGTCGGTCTTGCCCCCACCTCGGCGCACGATCCGCTGGAGCTGACGACCCTCCTCGTCGGTGAGGCGGCGCACCCGTAGTCGCTGTTGAGCCATGTCAAAAGGGTGGCCGACCCTGCGGCTCAGGTGGTGGATACAGCCCCACCAACGATGGCGGTCAGGGCACTAGCCGTTAGGTCTCGACGACGAGCGTGACGGGGCCGTCGTTCGTGAGCTCGAGGCGCATGTGGGCGCCGAAGCGGCCGGTCGACACCGTCGCTCCCTCGCGGCGGAGGGCCTCCACGACCTGCTCGACGAGCGGCTCCGCCTCGGGTCCCGGGAGCGCGGCGACGAAGGAGGGGCGGCGACCTCTCGCCGTGTCGCCGTACAGCGTGAACTGGCTGACCACGAGCAGGGGCGCGCCGAGCTCGGCGCAACTGCGGTTCATCCTCCCCTCCTCGTCGGCGAGGATCCGCAGGTGCCAGAGCTTGCGCGCAAGGGCCTCGGCCGACGAGACGGTGTCCCCGTAGGTCGCCGCGACGAGCACACAGAGGCCGACTCCCGAGATCTCCCCCATGGCCTCGCCGCCGACGAGCACTCGGGCGCCGTCGACTCTCTGGACGACCGCCCTCACCCCGCCCCTACCGGCCGGAGGGCCCCGTCCCGACCTCGACCGAGGCTCATGCCGGCCTGACGCGCGGGCCCGAGCTGAGATAGGCCGGAGGGACGATAGCGCCGTCGAGGTTGGCTGCGGCCCGAGGCTCACCCCAGACCGGTCTCACGGGCAGTACCCCCGCCCAGCACGGAGCCTCGAGGTCCTCCGGCTCGTCGATCGGATCGCCCGTGCGCACCTTGGCGCTCACGTTCGAGAGCTCGACCTCGAGGACGGCGGTCTGGCGCAGCTCCTGCGCCGTCGGCCGCCGCGCGTCGCGGCTCCGCCCCGGCAGGATCTTCTCGACCAACGCCGCGAGCAGCTCATCCTTGCGCCGCTCGTCGCGAACCGGGATGGCGTCGCCGTGCACGACGACCGACCGGTAGTTGACCGAGTGGTTCGTCGTGGAGCGCGCCAGCACGAGCTCGTCGACGAGCGTCATCTCGACCGCGACCCGCAACGATCCGAGCCGGAGCGCCGTCCGAGCAAGGTGTGACCCGGTCGAGCCGTGGAGGTAGACCGCCTCCCCCTCCCGCACCAGCAGCATCGGGAGGACGCCGGGCCTGCCGTCGTCGACGAAACCGACGTGGGCAAAGAGCCCCTCGTCGAGGATCGTGTGGACGACCTCACGCTCGTACCGGGCGCGCTCGGGGTGCCGAGACGGCTGGTTCTCCTCGGTCCGGGGATACTCGGCCGGCATGTCGTTCCTCTCCCGCTCTGGCGTGGCAGCACTTCCAGGCATTTTGTAGTGGTACAATCATACTCTTGTAATGGCACAGTATAGGATCAGCGGCAAAGGCTCGGCGGCGATCGCCGAGTCGATCGAGCAGGCGATCGGCTCGGGGACCCTCTCGCCGGGAGACCTCCTGCCCCCCATCCGCGAGCTCGCGGGCGAGCTCGGAGTGAGCCCCGGCACCGTTGCCGCCGCCTACGGCCTCACGAGACGGCGCGGCCTCACCGTCGCCGAGCGGCGGAGAGGCACTCGCGTCCGGGAGTGGCGGCTCGAGCACGCTCCTCGTGCCCGAGCCGTCCGAGGCCGCGGGGTCGCGGGCGGCGGCCACCCTGGCGCAGTCGACCTCGCCTCGGGCAATCCCGACCCGGCGCTCCTCCCGGACCTCCGACCCTTCCTCGCCCGCCTGGCCGACGCGGGTGCGGTCGAGACCTACCGGCCCGCCTCCTACGGCGCTCCTCCTCTCGACACGAGGCTCGGCGAGGTGGCTGCGAAACGTCTCGCCGCCGACGGCGTCCCGGCTGCCGCGCTCACCTGTACTGCTGGCGCGCTCGACGCCATCCACCGCGTGCTCACGACCTCGCTGCAGCCCGGCGACCGCGTGGCCGTCGAGGATCCCGGCTGGCCCTCCTTGCTGAGCGGCCTCGAACGATGGGGCCTTGTGCCGCTGCCGGTCCCGCTCGACGACGAGGGGCCGGATCCGGAACGGCTCTGGGACGCTCTCGCAGGAGGAGCCCGAGCCGTCGTCATCACTCGCCAGGCGCAGAACCCGACCGGAGCCGCTCTTTCGCAGGCCCGCGCAACGGAGGTGGTCGGCGTGCTCGCCCGCTACCCCGGGGTGCTCCTCGTCGAGGACGACCACGGTGACGGCATCGCCGGGATCGCGGGACGGCCTGGCCTGGTCTCACCCGGCTCCGTGGTCGCAGCACGTGCCGCGGAAGGGCGGTTCGCCTTCGTCCGGTCCGCCTCGAAGGCCTACAGCCCGGACCTTCGGCTCGCCGTGCTCGCCGGAGACGCCGCCACCGTGGGGCGGGTCGAGGCAAGTGTCGTCACGACCTCGGGGTGGGTGAGCCACCTGCTCCAGCAGCTCGTCGCCGCGCTGTGGAGCGACGACTGCGTCTCGAGGACCGTGGCCGACGCGGAGTCTGCGTACCGCCGGCGGCGCAGCGCCCTGCTCGCCGCACTCGAGGAAGCGGGGGTTGGCGCGCACGGCGTGAGTGGGCTCAACGTCTGGGTTCCACTGCCCGAGGGAGCAGTCGCTGACGAGGCCTCCTGCGTCGCCGCTCTGCTGGCCGAAGGCTGGGAGGTGAGCGGCGGAGCGGCCTTCCGGCTTGCGAGCCCGCCCGCCCTGCGGATCACGGCGGCGTCGCTCCCGGTCGAGAGCGCGACCGACGTCGCGAGGGCCGTCGCCGCCGCGATCGCGGGCACGGGCCGGGCCACCTACTGACCGGGCCAGGCTCGGCCCGAGCCACGTGGAGTCAGGCCCCGAGGAGCTTCTCCAGTGCCTCGCGAGCGCTCGCGCTCTCCGCGGCCGCGGCGGCGAGATAGGCGGCGAGCTGGCGAACCCATTCGGCGACCGGGATCTCGCGGCGCGCGATCGTGACGCCCCGCACCTGCTGGACGACCGCCGCCACGAGGCGGCCATGGGTCGAGGTGAGCTCGAAGACCGCGTCGCCGAGGCGGAGGCGGATGGCCGACGCCTTCCCCGGCCGACCAGCCACCCGGTCGCCGAGCGAGCGCTCGAAATCGACCTCGACCATGCCGGCCGGCAGCAGATCACCGAGCGTGGACGAGAGGACGCGGTGGTACTGATCGAGATCGGCAGTGTCCGCTCGCAACGCGGCGGCGACGTTCTCGACGATCTGGCTCTCGCCCCCGCTCTCGTCCGGGAGGGAACCTGGAGCCGAACCCGTCTGGCTCGGCTCACCGCCCGGCTCGGCGGGCAGGTGGTCGTCCGACCCTTCGCTCACTTGTCCGTGAGTGGGAGCACGAGCTGCGGCTTCGCGATCACGTGATCGGCCCGGAGCGGCCGCACGGCCGTCCCGATGGCAAAGAACTCGGTCGTGTGCCCGCCCCACCGGTGAGGGAGCGAGAGGAGCTGCACCCCGACGATGCCCTCCGCCTTCAGCTGCTCGGCTTCTGCCTGCATCCGGCTCATGGCGAGCTCGCGCGCGTCGTAGAGGGCCTCGGTGAACTGCGGTATCTCGACGTTGCGCCCGACGTTGCCGAGCGCACGGAAGGCGCCCTGGTGAGCGATGTGGTAGACGCAGCTCCCCATCACCATGCCGAGTGGGGCGTAGCCGGCCTGCACGAGGGTCCAGAAGTCCTGCCCCGACAGGTCGGAGGTGAAAGGCTGGCCCTGGTTGTTGCGCCACTGCCCCTCGCCCTCGGCCTTGACGGCGGTGCCGACCGCGATGAACTCGGCGAGGTCGTTGCCGAACTCCTTGAACTCGATCTCGAGGCGCACGCCGACGATGCCGTCGGCACCGAGGGTGTTCGCCTCGGCCTCCATTCGCGTCATGGCGAGCTCGCGGGCCTGGTACATCGCCTGCGAGAGCGTCGTCATCTCCATGTTCTGGCTCCACCGGCCGACCTGGAGCCCGACGTGGTAGATGCTCGAGCCGAGCACGAGACCGAGGGGCCGGAACCCGGCCTCCCGGACGAGCAGGAACTCGTTCACGCTCAGATCGGAGGTGAACAGCGCCGTCGCCTGCCCTGGGCGCATCTCGGCGAGCCGCCGCATCGCGTCCTCGGGGATGCCGAGGTTCTGGGTGTCGGTCATCTGCTGCTCCTCCTCGGAGAGTCGAGCGAAAGGGTGAGGAGGCTTCGAGTGGGCGCCTCGCTGCCCGTGTGGAACCGCGCGATGGCGGTGCCGATCATCGACGCCAGAGCCACGTGGTCCCGGTGGTTCTCGCCCACCTCACGCTCCCAGACGTCAAGGTGCATGGACGACGAGATGGAGCCGTCCGCGCCGTACGCGGCCGTGCGCTGCTGGAACTGGCGCCGCGCATCGGCGCGCACGTGGTGGACGAGCTCGCTGTAGCCGGAGACCTCGGTGTTGCCCGCCATCACGGACGCCTGCTGGCGCGTTGCCCAGTCGTCGTGGCGGATGGCGATCGAGAGGCCGACGGCGATCCCCACCGGCGCCCACCCGCCGTGGAGGAGCTTTGCGACGTCCTGGCCCGGAAGGGTCGTCGAGAAGATGCTGCGCGGCCGGACCGAGCCGTGGGCCCGGACCGCCGTGCCGTAGGCGAGGAACTCCCGATTGTCCTCGCCGAGGTTGCGCACGGAGAGGTCCACTCCGACGACCCCGTCGCCGCCGAGAGCCCGGCACTCGGTGAGCATGCGGAGCATGGCCGTGTCGTAACCGGCATACAGCGCGTCGGTGTAGGCGGCAAAGCCGGCGTAGCCCGCCCCGCCCCCGCTCGTCACGGTCGCCGGCGCCCTCATCGGGTACTGGTTCCCGTAGCCGCCGAGGATGCCGAACCCGCCTTGTTGCCCGTAGCCGGTGGGGTAGTACCCGCACCCGCCCCAGCCCTGCCAGCCGATGTGCTCCACGATGCAGCCCATCACCTCGCCGACGACATGGAAGCCGCACCCCTCGAGACCTGCCTGCCCCGCGATCGCGAGAAGGCTGCTCGCCGGGGCGCCCTCGTGCCGGGCGCGCTCCATGCGGGCTTCGGCGGCGGGCGGGAGGCCCTGTCCGTTCCAGTCGGTCATAGCGCCGCAGGGACGCTAGCACCGCCTTCGCGTCGGTACCCTGCGGCCATGGAGCTCAGCACTGCCATGCGCACGACGGCTGCCGTCCGCTCGTTCACGAGCGAGCCGATCGGGGACGAGGTGGTGCGCGAGCTGCTCGAGGAGGCCCGCTTCGCCCCGAGCGGAGGCAACCGCCAGCCGTGGCGCGTGGTCGTCGTGCGCGACCGCGAGCTCCGCCGGCGGCTGCAGGCGCTCTACCAGTTGAGCTGGCGGGAGTACGTCGCCCACGTCGCGGCGGGGCTCGTGCCCTTCGCCCCGGGTGAGGACGGGCGATGGACCGGGCCGGCCGTCGACCTCGAGGCCGCGCGGGCCACACCCGTGCAGGACGACCTCGGCGACCACCTGGCCGAGACACCCGTGCTGCTCGTAGTGCTCGCCCACCTGCCGTCGCTCGCCGTCACCGACAACGGGCTCGACCGCCAGAGCATCGTCGGCGGCGCCTCGGTGTACCCGTTCGTGCAGAACCTCCTCCTTGCGGCTCGGGCAAGGGGTCTCGGTGGCGTCATGACGACGGTGCTCTGCCGGCAGGAGCCGGCCGTGAAGGCCCTCCTCGGCGTCCCACCTCCCCTTGCTCTCGCCGGCCTCGTCCTCCTTGGTCACCCCGAGCGGCAGGTACGCCGGCTCCGGCGCCGGCAGGTGGACGAGTTCTGCTTCGTGGACTCGGTGGGTGGCCCGCCCCTCGGGTGACTGCCCGGGATCTCCGGCTCAAGGGCGATCGCGGTGAGTGGGTGCGGCCCGATACCGCCCTCGGCGACGGGCGACGCGGCCAGTGGCACCCGCCGACTGTGGACCAGCTGGGGATGATCAGGGGAAAGCGACGAATTCCTGTCGATAAGTAGCGAATATCCCCCGAAGCTGTTGACCCTGCGGAGGCGGAGGAGCAGGATGCCCCTCACCAAGGCAGGTGGTGCTGAGCGGCGCCGACAACGGGGGAACCGAGAGGTGAGCCCGGCGGAGGTGACGCAGCGAACGGAGGGATGGGAACCCGCAAGGGAGACCTGAGAGCCGGGAGCGAGGCACCTGGAGAGAAGGCCGAACGAAAGGGAGGCTGGAGATCCGGGAGCCCGCCGAAGGTAGGAAGGCAGCCGCAAGGCGGCCGGAGGACCCGAGGTGGCGAACGGTGAAAGGAGCGTCCGCAAGGGCGATCCTGAAGCCAGGAGCAGGGCACCGACTGTGCCGAGGACGGTGATGAGGCTCCACGCCGTTGCCGGTCCCCCCAGGGCCGGTGCGGGACGTAGTGATCCGGTGCCGCAAGGCGCCGAGGAGCGACGTTGAGCGGGTCGGTAGCCGCGAGGCACCGGTCCGCAGCGTGGGGATCGACTCGCCTTGGTTGTGGCCCCGGGGAGTACGGGAGGCATCCGCCGACCGGCTACCCGGGGCCCTTCCGCGTTCGGGCGGCGACCTGACCAGACCCGCCCGCCGTCGGCGCGCCTCGAGGATTGGTCGAGGTCATGCACCCGTCCTTATGATCGGGCTATGCCTGACGCCGTCATCGTCGCCACTGCTCGCAGCCCGATCGGCCGGGCGTTCAAGGGGTCGCTCAAGGACATGCGCCCCGACGACCTCGCCACCCAGATCGTGAAGGCCCTCTTGGACAAGGTGCCGCAACTCGACCCGACAGAGGTCGAGGATCTGCTGATGGGGTGTGGCCAGCCAGCCGGTGAGGCCGGGTTCAACATCGCTCGGGTCGTCGCCGTGCTGGCGGGCCTCGACAACGTCCCCGGCGTCACGGTGAACCGGTACTGCTCGTCCTCCCTCCAGACGATCCGGATGGCCGCCCACGCCATCAGGGCCGGGGAGGGCGACGTCTTCATCGCCGCCGGGGTGGAGACGACGAGCCGTTTCTTCGCCGGGAGCTCGGACGGGGTCCCGAACACCCACAACTCCCTCTTCGCCGAGGCCGAGGCTCGCTCGGCGGCCCGCGCCGAGGGCGGCAAGGAGCCCTGGCAGCCACCAGACGGCCTGCCGGACATCTACATCGCCATGGGCCAGACGGCGGAGAACGTGGCGGAGTACGAGAACGTGAGCCGGGAGGAGATGGACGAGTTCGCCTGCAGGTCCCAGAACCTGGCCGTCGAGCACGTCGAGAACGGCTTCTTCGAACGGGAGATCACGCCCGTCACGCTGTACGACGGCACGGTCGTCTCGAACGACGACGGCCCCCGTCCAGGCACGACCCTCGAGGGCCTCGCCAAGCTCCAGCCTGCCTTCCGGCCAGACGGCAGGGTGACGGCGGGCAACGCCTGCCCGCTCAACGACGGTGCGGCGGCAGTGCTCGTGATGAGCGAGACCAGGGCCGCCCAGCTCGGGATCGAGCCGCTCGCCCGTGTCGTGTCCTCCGGCGTGAGCGGGCTCAACCCCGAGATCATGGGGCTCGGTCCGATCGAGGCGAGCCGCCAGGCCCTTAAGCGGGCGAACCTCAGCATCGACGACATCGACCTCGTCGAGATCAACGAGGCCTTCGCGGCCCAGGTCGTGCCCTCCCAACGGCACCTCGGCATCCCGCTCGAGAAGCTCAACGCCCACGGCGGGGCCATCGCGCTCGGCCACCCGTTCGGGATGACCGGGGCGCGCATCATGGCGACCCTGTTGAACGGGCTCGAGCACGAAGGGGGCCGGTTCGGCCTCGAGACGATGTGCGTCGGCGGTGGGCAGGGCATGGCGATGGTGGTCGAGCGCCTGTAGCTCCCGTCGACCACGCGGCACGATGACGTGCCGGCCGTGGCTCGGGCGCCGGTCGGCAGGGATCCTCGGTGCCGCGACCGGGTGAGCGGTCGACTTGGGCGATACTGGAGGTGACGTGAAGCCCATCCCGGTCGTCTTCCACATCGGCCCGCTGCAGGTCCATACCTACGGCATCGGCCTCGCGATCACCTTCTGGTTCGCCTATCGCTACTTCGCCCGCCGTCTCCGGGCACACGGCTACCCGGACGACTGGCTCGGGAAGGCCTTCGTCTGGATCATCGTCGCCGCCATCGTCGGAGCCCGCGCGGTCAGCGTCATCTCGGTATGGAGCCAGTACGCGCGAGACCCCATCGGGGTCTTCGCAATCTGGCACGGCGGCCTCTCGAGCTTCGGTGGGCTGCTGCTCGGAGTCCCCGTCGGCTTCTGGTGCGCGCACCGCTGGTGCCCGAAGCTGCGCGCCGTCGTGGCCGCCGACCAGGTGGCGGTCGTCCTCGTGCTCGCCTGGAGCATGGGCCGGCTGCTCGGGCCCCAGCTCATGTACCAGGGTGGCGGCTTCCGCACGAACGCCTGGTACGGGATGTACTACGCCGGCGAGGCCGGCAAGCGGATCCCGACGCCGATCTTCCAGGCGCTCGAGTGCTTCGTGATCTGGGTGATCGTGCTGCAGATCGAGAAGGTGGTGCGGCGGCGCGGCGGGCCCCTTGGCCTGGTCGCCACCTCGGTGGTCACGCTGTGGGGCCTTTCCCGGGTCAACGACGAGACGCTGCTCCTCCCCCACCCGACCGCGGGAGACCATGCCGTGATCGGTGCCGCCATCGCTTTCGTTGCCGTCGGGACGGCTTTCGGGGCGTGGCTCGTGTGGCGAGACCGGCGCCGCCTGGCTGGGCTCGGCCCCGTCGCCGCTGGCTCGGCGGCACCCGATCCCTGGGCGCCGCGCGGTCCGGTCGAGGGCGACGGGACCGCGCCTTCAGGAGCGGGACCTGGCGCTCTTCCGGGTTCCGACGAGAGCATCCCGGTGGGCGTGGCGGACGGCACCCCTGCCGGTGTGGGTGCGACCGCTCCGGATCGGGTGGTCGAACCGGCAACCGGGCCCGCGCGCGCGGAGCCCAAGTGGCGGGCGAGGCCGCTGTCGGGCAGCGACCCGGCGTAGCGTTGGCCTAGCCTCGCTCCACCTGCACCTCGACCCCGAGCGGCGGGCTCGGTCAGGTGTCGCAGTCGTCGGCCAGCACGCCGGTGCCGGGGCACTCCTCCGCCTCGCCCTCGTCGACACCGTCGGAGCCGGCGCACTCCTCGGCGGCGAAGCGAGCGAGCACGCGCTCGGCGACTGCTTGCAGGGTGAGGCGCTCCTCCTCGGTGAGCAGGTCGATGAAGTGCTCCCGTACCCACGTGACGTGTGACGGCGCGGCACCGCGGATGGCCTCGGCGCCCGCAGCCGTCAAGGCGATGATCGTGCCGCGGGCATCCGTCGGGCACTCGAGGCGCTCCAGCAGCCCTCGCTGCTCCATCCGCCGGATCTGGTGGGAGAGCCGGCTGCGCTCCCAGTCCACCTCCCGGCCGAGGTCCCGTGCCCGCAGGCGCATCCCGGGTGCCTCGGAGAGGGGCACGAGGAGCTGGTAGTCCGCGATCGACAGGCCCGAGCACTCGGTGAGGTGGCGATCCACGCCGCGATCGAGCGCCCGCCGCATTCGGAGGAACGCACGCCACATGCAGGCCTCGTCCTCGCTCAGCCACTCTGGCTCCTCGCTGGACGCGCAGGGCGCCGAAACGTCTGAGGGTTCGGTGCTCGCGCTCACTCCGTCATTGTACGCCGCGGCGACGTGTTGTTGACATGTCATCGTTAGTCCACTATCATTGCTGTCACATCAACAACGCGATCGAGGAGACACAGATGACCGACACCGCCAGCACCACGCTCAGCCGGGACCTGACCGGCGACTACACGATCGACCCAGCCCACACCCGGCTCGGGTTCGTGGCCCGCCACGCCATGGTCACGAAGGTCCGCGGGCAGTTCACGAGCTTCGAGGGCACGATCCACGCCGACGCCGAGGAACCCAGCCGCTCCTCGGTCTCGGTCACCATCGACGTCGCAAGCGTCGACACCGGCAACGAGATGCGCGACAACCACCTGCGCACGAACGACTTCTTCGACATCGAGCACTACCCGACCATCACCTTCACGAGCACGGCGATCCGTCAGACGGCTCCGACGACCTTCGAGGTGACCGGTGACCTCACGATCCGCGGGGTCACCCGGTCGGTCACCTTCGAGCTCGAGCTCACCGGAGCCGTGAAGGACCCCTTCGGCAACGACCGGATCGGATTCGAGGGATCGCTCGTGGTGAACCGCAAGGACTTCGGCGTCAACTGGAACGCCCCGCTCGAGGCGGGCGGCGTGCTCGTCTCCGAGAAGGTCACCCTCGAGCTCGACGTCGCCGCCATCAGGGCGAAGGCCGAGCAGGCCGAGAGCGCCTGATCGCGACTCGGCGCAGCCTGGCGCCGGTGCAATCCCGGCCAGGCGCCAGGCTCCGCCTTCGTGCCCGCACTGCGGAAGGTCCAGCCAGATAGATTGCCGCCGGTGGACGACCTCTCATGCCGGCACCTCGACAAGGACGCTATGGAGGCAGGGCTCGACCACATCCGGCGCTCGCCCCGCGACGGCGGCACGCTCGAGCTGATCGTTCGGCGACCGGCCGTGGACGCACGTGAGGTGCTCGAGAGCGCCGAGCTCGACCCGAAGGTGGGGCTCGTCGGCGACAACTGGCTCGAGAGAGGTAGCAGCTCGACCCCGGACGGGTCGGCCAACCGCGACGCCCAGGTGACGGTCATGAACTACCGGTGCGCCGCCCTCGTGGCCGGCTCGCCCTCCCGGGTTGCCCTCGCCGGCGACCAGCTCTACGTCGACCTCGACCTGAGCGAGTCCGAGCTGCCGGCCGGGAGCCTCCTCGCGATCGGCGAGGCGACCATCGAGCTCACCGCCAAGCCCCATCGGGGCTGTGACAAGTTCGCCGCCCGCTTCGGCACGGCGGCTCTCCGCTTCGTCAATCTCGGCGCCGGCAGCGAGCTCCGCCTCCGCGGGCGCAACGCCCGCGTCGTCGTCGGCGGCACGATCCGGCGCGGCGACCGTGTGCTCCGGCTGCCCGGTGCTCCGGTAGCCGCGGTCGAGTCCGGGACTGTGGAAGCCAGCACGGGAACGGCGTAGCGGCTACCGGCGCGCCGGTCCACACGCTCCCAACGAGGTACGGTCCACGACGACGGCAGCCCCGGGCATCCAGGCGGACAACGAACCCGTCCCGCTCTATGGAGCCTGGTAGCTCACGCCGTGATCGATGCGTCGTCCATCCTGAGCCCGATGACCCGCGCGACCCTCGAAAGGTCGGAGTCCGCCGCCAACAGAGTGGCTCTGTGGCGATAGGCAACGGAGGCGATCATGCAGTCGACCATGCCGCGCGGTGTGACTCGCGCCCTGCGGCAGCTTCGATAGATCCTCGTCGCCGCGTCGAAGTCGACGGCAGCGTCGAGCGTTGCCAGTTTGGACCTCAGCAACCCTCGGCGCAGGTCTGGCGGCTCACGCGGGCGCTCACGACTGGCCGGTGAACGGGCGGGCAGTGGCGTTTGCACGCCAGGACCTGATAAGGGTGAGGTAGCTGAAGGAGCACCGGCTGGTAATGCAGGACTTCGGGCGGCGGTTTGAAAACGGGGCCGTCGATCGGGGCTCTGCTTGAGGCAAGGAGCAGGGGCGACGCGCCAGCTTGACGAGTTCGACGAAGCCATTGTTGCTGCCCTGCAGAAGGATGGACGGCGAAGTCTCAGGAGCATCGCCTCCGAGGTCGGGCTCTCTGCCGACGCCGTCGGCAATCGGATCGGCCGGCTCACCGGAGACGCTCTCTTGAAGGTCGTTGGAGTGGTCGATCCGCGAAGCGTCGGCATCAACGCGCAGGCAACGGTCGCTCTTGGCTATCGCGGGAACCTGAAGGAGATCAGCCTCGACCTGGCCC
>Ga0070737_10005638_pt1 | contig 11861 bp, 10 predicted proteins | sample Coa_R1_10_FD_66438 | JGI IMG/M metagenome (GOLD analysis project Ga0070737, IMG submission 66438) | Surface soil microbial communities from Centralia Pennsylvania, which are recovering from an underground coalmine fire - Coalmine... | ecosystem: Environmental > Terrestrial > Soil > Unclassified... | reverse complement strand
ATCAACATGGTTGTTTTCGCAGGCCGGGAACACACAATGTTCCAACGCGCCCCCGCCGAACGCTTCAGCCCGCTCGCGCAGCTTCGCGAGAGCTAGCGTGGCATCGCGATTGAGTGGAATCGTCCGGTGCCCGGCTTCAGTCTTGCTTCGTCGAACTCTCATGGTTTGACTGAAGATGTCCACATCGGTCCATCGCAGATTCTTCAGCTCAACGCTCCGGCACGTTGTGGATACGGCGAGGACGGCCGCGCAATAGGCGACCATCCACTCTGGTCGACTGCTCGCCACACGGAACAAGTGCGCTTTCTGCTCGCCCGTCAAGACCTTTGGGATGATGCGGGGACGCTTCGGAAACAACTTCACGTCGTCGGCTACTAACGTCCACGTTTTGGCTCGCTTCAGAAGGAGCCGAAGAACACCTATTTCCATATTTATGGTCTTGTTGGAGAGACCAGCTTCCCGCCTCGCGCGCTGATAACCTCGGATGTCGTCGCCTCGAATCTTCCGGATAGGTTTCATACCGAAGAATTCTTTGAGCGGCTTCAGCCGCTCTTTTTCAAACTGAATGCTTCGTTCGGACACGTGTCCGGGGCGTTCCTTCAAGAACGCCTCGGCAGCTTCCGAAAACGGCATTCGCGCGAACTCCCGGTCTGCGGTGGTAGCGGCTTTGCCCTGTTGAATCTCGGCTACCCGCTTCTTCTCGATTCCGAGTGCTTCCCGGCGGTCTGTGGTTCCTAGCGACTCGCGGTAGCGAACTCCCAGAAGCGTGACATCCATGTGCCACTGCTGGCCGCGCTTATAGATCATTCGTCCTTGTTCCTCCAGATGGCCTCCGGGTCACATCATCACGCGACCTGGGATGCGCTGGTTTCGCGAGAGTGGCTGTCACAGACTAAGTCGCCACCGCCCGGCTGGGCTGCGAGCCAAGCTTGCACCATCGGCCAGTGGTAGAGGACTCTTCGGCCAAATCGCTTGAAGGGCGGACCTGAGTCCCGCATCCTCGCGACTCGCAACCACTGGAGACCCAAGCCGGTCCGATCATGCAGTTCGATATCGGTAATCCATTCACGATCAATCGCCATATCGTATCTCGTTCGAATGCCCCGAATGTCTTGATCAGTTGATGCAAAGAGGTATGCCGGAGCGAAAGTCCCTCAACTTCGAGACTAAATGCGATTGCAGTCGAGGTCCAATGCTTTCTTGATCGTTGTTCATGCACCACTGGAATCATCCGAGCGCCGGTTTTTGAAAAACGCATTTCTGAAGTGACGTTCGGAGCGCGTCGAAGGGTGATCCGGGGTGATTTGACGGACAGCTTTCGAAGTAGTGACGTGGCTCCGAGTTGAACGGGGATTCCATCCTCGACCCCTTTCTCCAGCCATGCAAAGAGGAGTGTTGCTTGACATCGTACAACGCTACCACTAATAATATTAGTGGTTATTGTGAAATATGTCAATGCCCAGCAGGGTCAACAGACTTCAGTTTTCTTCTCCCAGTACCCGGTTTTCAACCGTGCGGAATTCGCCAAGTTCTTGGCTGATCGAGGTACTTCCAACGTTAATACTCAAACCGCCCTACTCGCCTATCACGAGAACCGCGGCCACATTGTACAGATTCGCCGTGGTCTCTACGCTTCGCTCCCGCTCCGTGCCGATCCCAAGACGTGGCGGGCTGACCCGTATGCGATCGCGTCGCATCTTGCGCCCGACGCCGTTGTGGGTTATCACAGCGCCCTCGCATTTTGGGGCAAAGCGTATTCATCCCGCTCCACTCTCACGTATCTGACCCAACGGAGTAACGGTCGCCCTTTCCAGTATCAGCAGACTACTTATCAACCTGTCAGGCCACCCAAACGGCTGATTGAAAAACATCGGACTCAATTCGACGTAAAAAAAGAGCGTCGCGGTTCAACCATCAACGTTACAGGCCTCGAGCGCACTCTCGTCGATGTCCTCGACCGGCCTCGCGTGGCGGGAGGATGGGAAGAGATCTGGAGATCACTCGAATCTATCGGATATCTGGATATCAACACCATCATTGAATACGCACTACTGCTCGGGAACGCGACAACCATTGCTAAAGTAGGATTCTATCTGGATCGTCACAAGGCTAGTCTTCTCATCGAAGACAAGAAAATTGAACCTCTCAGGCGACATCGCCCCCGGATGCCACATTATCTGGAACGGTCGAAGCAAGCTGGCGGCGCACTTGTGCCGGAATGGAATCTCATTGTTCCGCACACACTTCTAGATCTTTCCTGGGAAGAGAACCTTTGAGGTCGCGCGCAATGAGCTCTTAGGGGAAGCTGGATCGCTGCCATTCCGCCCAGAAATGCCGGAAAAAGTTCTTCAGCTGGTCCATACTAATGGAATTTGCCGGCATCCGCTTCTCGCACATCGCGTTGCTCTAAAGAGCGGCACTGCACTGAACCTCTTCCTTTTTGATCTTCCCCCGCTTTCGGTGGATATCGACTTCAACTACATCGGCGCCGCCGATCGCGAGGCCAGATACTCTTGGAGCCGAAGGCACGCACACTCTGAAAAACGCGGCAAACCGAGCGCTCTAGTTGGCCCTCTGCAATGAATCTTCTTGTCCTCGCGACCTCCGCGTCTTGCGTCCAAGCTTCTCGTACAACTGCTCAACGCTTGGCGTGTGTTTGTACGCCGGAAACGCCGAGCTCAACGCCTTCCGCAGGTAATGCACTCTCTCCCCTAGGTCTACAACCGTGCTCGTTGAGGAGATCGCCCGGGCCATCAGCCACTCATCCATATCTCCGGGTCGGTCCGTGAGTGTTACATAAAACGCAAGAACCTCTCGCCACCAGTCCTCGCCGTTGTAGTACCAGCTCAACGCCTGCTTTGGTCTATTTCCCATTGGATCGTGCAAGTCGCGCGCCGCAAGAAACTCCTGAAAAGACAAGTGACTGAAGGTCAGAGCCGTACCCACTCGCACGAGTAGGCCGTCCTCAATGATCTCGTGCAACAGTCGATCCCAGTCGGGCATGAAGAACGGAAAGGTATGTTTGAGAGCCGCACGAAACTTTGCATCATCACCATCCCGGCTTTTGTGGTTTTGCAGCATCCCGGCCAAACGAGTGAGAACAATCGTTTTATCTTGGACGCTGAACTGGTTTTCGCGCCGTTGGATATTTTTGTAGAAATCCCATCCGCCGCAGAGCAACTCGACGAAAAGGGCATAAAGATTCGTTTTGTTCGGTGGCACTGATCCCGTTTTCCTGAACACTGCAAGAATAAGCGTGGCTAATAGCGGAATTCGCATTAAGTCGGCGAGGTTTCCGCTCTCCTGCAGCCGTTGAAAGAAGCCGTCGACGCGATCGGGTTCGAGCCACTTAGAGGCCAGACGATGCATTTGCTCGCTGCTAAGCTGGCTCAGCCGCACCCTGGGCAACCACTTCAGAGCTGAGCCGCTGACGTGGTCCCTGCCAGTAAGGATCACCTGCACGAAGCTCCATCGTTCAACCAACTGCTTGGCCAGTTCCGCAATTTCACGCTGTCGACCGGCAGATGTGACCTCATCGAGGCCGTCAAGATACACTCTTATCCTGTCAAACGGTGACTGTCCCGCTGCTTGCTGCTGAATAAGCTTTCGAAGCTCCTCGGAGCGCAAGAACGCGTCTTCGAAATCCACCAGTCTTCCATGCGAGAGAGGGTGTAAAGGAACGTAGACAGGCAAAATATTCCCTTGCTTGTCTACGAGACGGCTCGCGTCCCGAATGGCATGCCACCGACAGAAGGTTGTCTTACCGAAGCCGGCGGGTCCGGTGATCAAGACCGACTCCGAAAATCGATCAAGTAAGTCCTCATCGAATGAAAGCGTTCTGGAGTACGTCGGAGTCTCAAACGCGTGGGGTACAAGCTTCACGGTGTCGGATACCTGGCAATACGTCAGGAATTCTTGCTGTCCTAAGGCGGCAAGCGCACTTTCGTGTTGCTTCGCGGCGAAACGGGAACTCACAGTCACTGCAGTCCGCAATTCCTCGATCACACGAGCCACCCTATGTTGCACGTCAGTAGCGCGGGAAATGAAGTCGGCCGATGGACTCAGTGCCACTTGCACATCGGAGCGCGACGGTGCCGCCGACGCATCACGTGGTATCCTTCCCGATGCTGCGAAGCCATGCGGAGAGTGTCCGCGGCCGGCCTGGCGGGTCTCCTGCATCACTTTCGCGATATACCTTTGGCAGCTTGCATCCCACAGGTCTGACATTCCACCTGCGATGGACAACACGTCGGCACCAAGTGCGCAGGCCTGTTCTTGGCTTACATCTCGAGACCATAGCGATGCCACGTTAATAAGTGCGTTTAATCTCGTGCATGACTTAACGTGGTCTTCTATTTCCCGGTTGTATCGTTCCCCTTGCAGAAGATTGAGATTCAGGCTATGATGTCCCGTAATCGTATAACTCTTCAGTTCTCTGTGAAAGGTCGGCTGAACATATAGCTCGGACAGCGATCCTGGGGAGTTCTCAAGATAAGATTTCCGCAGGATCAGGGTTGCTAGTGCGTAGTCCTCCTCTAGGCCTTTCCGAAGCGCGCTCAAGTACGAGAGGAGAACTGTTGATTCAAACCACAGAAACTCGCGCCAATGGTCTGCAAACAGCTCCAAAAGGCTTTGGCCGCATACAAACGTGATTTGGCCGCTACGCTGAAGAGCCCCTTTGACCGAATCAATGGTCGTCGGGGAGCATTCGTAAGGACTTATAACGTACACCGTGTCAACCCATTGATCCGTGCCCTTCCCGCTCGCCAACGGCTCGTTGAATGCCTGTTGTATTTGGTTGAGCACGCCTTGTAAGATGCGATGAACTAGCGCAGGCGCCCCGCGCTGAACATCCTCCGCTTGCCCTGTGATCGGGCTGTTCTTAATGACACAGGCGAAGAGTCGTTTCTCCCCCAACGGCCCATTGCAATAAAAAACAATGTCTTTGCCCTTTTCGTTCGGGCCATGGGTAATACGTACACCCTCGTGGCCAATTTTCCGAAGAAGATCCGCGACGACCCGGCGCAGCTTGTCCTCATTCTGAAACTCACGTGCAAAGAGATCAAGCCTCGTGGAATAGCCTGATTGACTAATTCGCTGCTGAGCAAGTGTTGGAGCGTTACTTTGCGCCATATCCGGGACCGCCGATAGAAATATTCCTAAATGTTTCGAATGGCTAAAACATGTTGTGTTACTTTACTCATGGAGCATCAACTACTTAGGTGCAAAAAAACTCCGGCTCTCATAAACGCACCGAGCGGCTCTCGGTTATCCGGTGGCAATCGTTGTAACGTCTTCCTTCCTATTACGTATACGCTCGACGGTGTTTACTGACCTCCTAAAGCACGGATGTATTTGAACCTCCTCGAACCGGGGCTCGTGCCGTTCAATATAAGAATAGAAGGTCTTACTTCCTCCCTCGCCACCCAGGATGAAATCACCGAGGAAGCCAATCTCGTAAAGTAGCTTCAATAGCGCCTCGATATCCGTATTGTCGATGATATTATTCCACCAAGGGGCATTCACTTCGACGTCGGAGGCGACCTGAAGCAGCATCTCCTCAATCTCTCTTCGCTGCAGATGATATTTATGCCGAAAGAACTTAGTCTTCCAATAAGAGAAGATCGATATTAGGCCAGGATATTGATTGGAGTACTCAGCGCACAAATCGTCTAATTTCCACGACGAATATGGCCCTTCGGCAGCCTTCAACAAGTCAACATCTGGCGTTGTCGAGTCTACGGCTTCGGTGTAATAGCGTGCGAGCTGGATTAATTCACGCGGTCTTCCAAGAGTTCGTTCGACGAGCCAATTCTCCGTGTTGCTAGTCCCGATCGCCTCCGGAAAAACTGATGCAAACGGATTAGGAAGAGGCGGCAAGTTATTCCTAGATCTATTGAAATTAATACGCTCATTTAGGATATTCAGAAGATCGTCCTTTTCCCATCTAATTCGTTCAACGTTTCGATATTTATCTGAGTGCTGCGTGTGGCTTACGAGAATCGAATAGACGTCTTCACGCAGGAAAGTGCACGGAAATATATGATGCGATTTTCCCGAGATGTAGTTGGTAGCCGCCAATAACCCAAGGAGCATGTTGTTGGCGGCCGGCGAATTATCCCAGCCGAGATCTAGATCATCAATTAGCACCACGAATTCGAGACCGCTCTGTGCGATTTGGAAGAGGTGATGCTCAAGCGCATCGAGATCAGCAACGCTTCGAAGCTCTTTCTCGATTTGAAGTCCGAATTCCCCGAGATCACCGGCTTTAGCCTTGATTTTGGACAATACATCAGCCACATTCTCTACGAAATCCTTCGACGTGCGGTTAAGTTCGAGACTAATCTTTCGCGCGAACTCCAGGCTCTCGGTCACGTACTTTCCTTTTCCGCTGTGCCCAGCAACACAGAGGCAATCGAGCGAGATCTGCCTGAGCCACGTATACTGAAAGAAAATTTCGTGTCCAAAGGTAGTCACGATATCCCTTTCGTTCAGGACGGCTTTAATGGCGTTGTACTTTGGACTTTCATTGACCACTAACGTATGTGGCTCGCTTTGAAACTCCTGCTCAAGCTTTTTGCGCAAAGCGCTCTTTCCAGAGCCCTTCCTTCCGATTACCATCCCTTTGGTTTTGCGTCGTATCCTATGGAACGCGTCAGAGGTGACGAAGTACTCTAGCAAGAAGGGGTCCTTCTCGGCGCTGTCGTCACCCCACTGGATTTCGGCTATTCTCATCGTTACCGCGAATCTCGCTCACCCACCGAAATAGTATATCGTCCACAGCGGAGGCCGATTCGGGAGGCGAAAACGATTGCTGCCAGGCACCTTGCGGCCATTCGGGCCGGGCGCCGCGTCAGAATGGCGAGGAATAAGCATAAATGCGCCGCATGCAAGTGCCGAGCGATTCGATGGTACATTCATAGGCGCAAGCTGTATACTACGCATCCTATGCCTGCGCATCGGCACGAGACAAAAATGTCACTCACGCGTTCGGGTGCGGCGTTTTGTTCGAAACTGGCGTTGTTTGATCGCGCTCACGAACTTGGGCCACGGTGCTCCGACCAAACTATGCCCAAAACTATGACCACCCTGTGCATCTCGGCACTAATCAGCGTTACCACCAAAGCCGCACGAACCGGCGCAACTTACTAAGGTCAACTACCTTATAGCAATCGCCAGTAATTCAGTTCGTAAGTCTTCATGTGAAAACGGTAGGCATACTCCTGTGAAGAGTCATCTCATCGACGGCACCTACGAGTTGTTCGGCACTATTACGCACTACCTTCCGCAAGGGATCGGGACGGTTTTGAAGTCGCTGCAACTCGAGGCGTACTCGCCTCGATATTGGGCATGCTCAAGGACGGCGCCTTTGCATAAGGTCCGATTGTAGTTGGGCCCGGATTACTCCCGGGATAGCACACGAATCGAGGCAGCATCGAGGAGCAGAAGCGGATTCGCGCTGCGCCAGCTGTAGAGCGGTGACGGATTGAGGTCTTCCTGCGACGCGAAAATGACGGCGGAAACTCCACCGTTGCGCTGGGCGCTCAGATAGATAATTCCATCGAGGCGGGAGTTATCCTGAGCGCGATAGCGATGACGAAGTACTCGGTGGGGATCTGCGTCGGAACGTACTCGGTATGTTCCCTAAGATCCGGAGCGACCGGCTGACTAATATTCCTTACGAACTCGTGCAGGAAGCTCAATTCTTCGCGTTCGTACCGCAGGCGCGCATAGAAGCTGGGTGCTTCCGGTAAAGCCGTCAGATCCAGGACATGCATCGGGCGCGTACTGGTCCATCTCGCGCCGGTCAGCACTCGCTCATCATCCTTGCGGCGGGTGGCCAGTACTTCGGCGTAGGCCGTGTCGATGTCCGCTGCCGCATAAAACATGCTGATGCCTGCCGGGCTCATGCGATTGCCTAAAGCCGCCACGCTTGGCGGAGATCCCAAGCTTCGCCAGCTATCGCATCGTTCCGTCGAGAGGTGGGCGCGAACCCTAAAGAAGGCCGTTCCTTCCGCCAGAGTGCCAGTCAGGCCGGCTTCCTCAATGACGCCGCACAGGGCATCGAGCATATCGGGAACCGGGATGGTCTCGGAATACTCCTCGTCCTTCTGCGCCTCAATGCCGAGGAACAAGAAGCGCACGTGGTGCTTCACAGTGTCGCAGAACTTCTCCCAGCTGCTTTCATACCGTTCGGATTCCGTAAGCGCATAAGGCCGTTTGTCGCACCAGAGATGGTCGCCGAGGGAGTCGATAATTTCTCTCACAACATCGTCTCTGTCGGTGGGCTCCGCGATTTCGTCGTGGACAAGATCCCACGTATCGTAGGTTTGGCCTATATATTGATCGTCCTCCGAATCATAGGCAATGCCTTCGTCCTCGACGTGCGAATAAGATTGAAAAATCGCCTCCGCGATGACCTGCATTAGCCTGTTGAAAGGTATGCTGTTTGCCCTTTTCTGCTTCCTCCAGCCGAAAAATGTGCATTCAAATCTATTTGCTTCACCTTTAACCAGATCGCGCAGGTAAGGATCTAAAAGGCATCGGAAACAAATAGTCGAGCCGCTGTACCGCCAGCCTTGTTCGTCCTGTGCGATCTCTCGGTCCTTGTTGTAGCCCACCGCGTGCTCTACACATGAAAACACGAGTCACGACCACCGTTCTCGATAGTATGTGTGTTCGCGCCAGCCTCCCAACTTTGTTCCTTCATTATCAATGCAGGCGATAGAGCTAGGAACGGAAAAGGAACCTCCCACTGAAGCTTTGTCAGTGGTGCAAACGGCTCCATTTTTTTGGCCGAATTACGGCTTGATTTCTGACCGCTCACCAAGCCTGATGCCCTTGATGTCGGGGAAATCGGCGCGCCTGTCGTTGCGGATACAGACGGTAATGACCGGGAAGTCCGATCCGGCATTGAAAGTCCGAGTCAAATCGGCTTCATTCGTCGCGTTGATGAAGTTCAGCTGATAGCTGCCCGATGCCACGTGATCTCCGACTTTCGCCTGAATCTCATACTCTCTGTCGGACAGCTTGACGAGCGTCATCCCGTCTAATTGCGGCGCGAAGACCTTTTGACCTTCGGACAACTGGCCTTGTAGGTTGAATCGTAGGTACACGTTTTTCAGAACGATCGGCTCCTTGAACGTGACGAAAATACGGACCGTGTCGCCTGGCAGGTAGGCAACAGCAGCCTGCGGCACATCGGCGGCCAGGGCGAAGCCGGCCGCGAGAGTTAGCAGGCCCGCAAAGGCAAGGATGCGCCGCTTAACCGTCCGGCCGACCGCAAAGCCGTTATAGGCATTGGCCGGCCTGAGCCCGCATGGTTCGCTTTCCGGCGCCATCACGGCCTGGGCTCTGATGATGTTATGATCCTGTTTCCTCATAGTGTTTCTACTCCAACGGGGGTTTGGATTTACCCGTGCCGCTTAGGGAGCGGGTGTCCCCCAGCTGTATTCGCGTGGGGTGGCGAGTTTTTGCAGCCGGATGCAAGAAAATTCTGGTAAAAACTCGGCGGCTCATGCGAATAAAAGCTGGAGCGATGATTTGGGGGATCAAAACCTGAGGCGTGGCGGATTTCAGTAACCTCGATATCGAACGGCTGTACAAGCGCCTGGTCGTAATGGCGGCGGCCGCAGTTCGTGACGCGCCGGGGACGTTCGATATGGGACTATCGGCGGAGGATTTGGCGAGCGAAACGCTTGATGCCTTTCTAAGTTCGCCCGACGCGCTGGGTTGGAGCGAAAGGAAGGGTCCGGTTGAGCCGTTTCTGGCAGGTGTTATCTACAATAAGGCCCGCACGCATCTCCGTCGCGACAAGAAATTGGGCGGATCGCTGGATGACGAAAAACGCAATTTTTCTCCGCGTGACGATAGGCCCACGCCTGAGCATGAAACGCGGGATAAGGAATTCCAGGAGAAGCTTTACAAGGCCGTGGGCGACGCCCCCGACTTACGCGATCTGATTGCGGCCGTCGAGTTGACGACGGGGGCCCACAACGTCAACCAGGAGCTGGCGGCCGCAATGGGCAAGACGGTGCCGCAGGTGGTGAACCTCAAGCGCAGGCTGATAAATAATCGGAGAGTATTGGAATTGCTGGGTTATGGCAAAGGACAAACCGTTCAAGAAAGGACCTGAAACGGAATTCATTGAAAAGCTCTTTGGAAACGTTATGGAGCTTAGCGATGAAGAACTGGATCTGCTCTATCAAGCAGTGAGTTCAGGGACAAGCCCGACCGCTAAGGTGCATGAACTCGCAGAGCAGGCCGCGATGCGGTACCGCAAGCAAAATAAGGTGCCACCGGATCATGTGCGTGCGTTCCTGAAGGGCTCCGCTGTTCAAACGTTGCAGGGAGCCAAAACCCCGATACTTAAAAAGATAGTCGCAGCACTCAAGGCGCCGGTATTTGGGCCGGTTGCTGATCCGGCCTACTCCTATCGAAACCTTAAGAACGTCACCGAAAGGGACAAGACGAATGTCGACGAGCTCGAGGATGAATTAAACAAAGATTGGAAGGAAAAAGAAGCTTGACGCCCGCCGCGGAACTCGCCTGCCTGCTGCTCGATGATCTCGGCATTACCGGTAAGCCCGATCTTCGCGGAGTCTGCGAGCGGCTGGGACTGCGTGTACGGGAGAAGGATTTCGAAGGGTTCGACGGCATTCTCGTCCGGGGAAAGAATGCCCAGAAGGGCGTTATTGGTGTTAACGCTTCCATTTACGAGCCAAGCAGAAAGCGTTTTACCGTTGCGCATGAGATCGCGCATTTCGTCATTCCGTATCATCGGGATCTGCCATCCGCGTGCCAAGGTGCGGCCATTGAGAGCTTTTCGCGCAAACTCGACATTCCGGAGCTTGAGGCCAATGAATTTGCGGCGGAGTTGCTGTTGCCCAGCAAGTCCGTCAAAGGCCGGTTTGATCTCGACCGTCCTTCGCTTTCTGACATATCCCTTGTAGCGAATGAGTTTGAAACAAGCCTGAGCGCTACAACCTGGCGCTTTCTCGATCTCACGGAACAAGCTTGCGTCATGGTTTGGAGTCATGCCGGCAAGGCCGCTTGGTACCGCACGAGCGACATGCTGCCTTTCAAACTACCCTTCCGGCGTTTGCCCTCCCCTGCATCGGTGGCCGCGCGACTTTTCGCCGGCGAGACTTTTCCTCCTGGTATGCACGAGGTTGAGGCCGATGCCTGGTTCTATCCAAGCCAAGCTGATCGGATTGGAACGCTTTACGAAGATTCCGTTTACCTCCCGAACTACAACGCAGTGTTTACCCTCTTGTGGATAGTCAATCTTGCTGAAGACAAGCGGGAAATCGATGAAGAAGAACTGTTGCCCGAGATGGAACCCGAGGAATTCACCCTCGGTCGCAAGCGCTGGCCCCGTTAACCGCACAAGCTAAAACGCCCACTTCCGCCAGGCGCTTCGCATTCATTGTTCAGCAGTTCGTCCGAACTCGGATAGTGTCGGGCGCAAGGAGGTCCCTGTGAACCATCTCAGAAAAATCATGCTCGAGGAACTCGACCCGTACAGACACCGTAGCGACAGACCGAAAGCTCGAATTTCATCTAAAGCCCGCCGAACGGACCGGTTACTAACGAGGAAGAGTCGGGTTTTTCGAAGGGAATCCTTACCGCTATTTTATGCGCGATGTGAACTTATTCATTCGGAAAGAGCATGAATAATACAGGCACCGCCGCAGCGCTTTCGGTGCATACTGGGGGAGCAGTCGAACTGCGAGGCCATTCCTCCCCAGCTATCGCACGATTGCCTTGCATGACAGGGCCCCAGGAACTGAAGAACGGTGAGAATCTTCGTGGGAGTTGGACCGTGGCGCAACACGGGTTCGATGTAACCGAGAATGTTC
>Ga0070737_10005636_pt1 | contig 11870 bp, 9 predicted proteins | sample Coa_R1_10_FD_66438 | JGI IMG/M metagenome (GOLD analysis project Ga0070737, IMG submission 66438) | Surface soil microbial communities from Centralia Pennsylvania, which are recovering from an underground coalmine fire - Coalmine... | ecosystem: Environmental > Terrestrial > Soil > Unclassified ... | reverse complement strand
GTCTCCTGGTTGTAGGCGTCGAAGTGCTTGACCTGCGACATCTCGCGGGTCGACTGCACTCCGTCGATCTCGCTCACGGCGAGCGCGGAGTCGAGGAAGGGATCCTCGGTGAACGACTCGAACGAGCGGCCCCAGCGGGGGTCGCGGTCGATGTTCACCGTCGGGCCCAGGTTGACGCTGGCCCCCTTGCCCGCTTCCTCGGCCCCGACGACCTGCCCGTACCGCTTGGCCAGCGAGGGGTCGAAGGTGGCGGCCAGTGAGACGGCGGACGGGAGTTCGGTCACGCCGGTGAGGCCGTCGCCCACGCCGACCGGGCCGTCCTCCTCCCCCATGGCCGGGATGCACAGCTTGGGCTGGGCGGCCATGTAGAAGACGTACGGCACGGAGGAATTCTGCGCCTGGCCGTCACCCTCCACCATGGTGATCTCGTCGGCCAGGGTCATGTGGCTCATCACCTCGGAGACCCGGCGGGCGACCGACAGGTGGGTGTTGAGCCAGGGGCATTGCGCGGTCTTGGCCGATACGGTCGCGGCCGAACGGGCCTGCGCGCCTGCGGGCGTCATGGAGAGGGTGAGCGCGGCGGCGGTGACGACTGCCGCCAGCGCCGTGCTGGTGGTTAAAATTTTTCTCACGGGAACCGCCTTTCCAGCCAGTTATCGCCTGCCCCCATTCCCCACGGCCCGCATGTAACTCGTTACATTCGTAAACATTCCGTAGATATCTGGCGGCACAGCCTGAACAAATGTCACATAAGACACTTCGTGAGGCTATTGCTCAGAATTGTGAAGGAATTTACGATCTGGAAAGATCGCGGGGGGTTCACGGCATTGGTCCGGGTTCCGGGGGACATGAGTCCGGGTCCAGTCCTGGCTGCGGACTGGCGCCGCGAGACGGGCACGCGGGCAGAAGCCGCGTCTTAGGTCTGGGGAAGTTCATATGCACGTTCGCAGGAGGTTCTTAACTCTCGGTGTGGCCGGTGGCCTGGCGCTGAGCGGCGCCCTGGTGGCGGTGTCACCGTCCGGGGCGCAGACGGTGGCGAGCACCGCGCAGGCGGGGTCCGGCAGCACCGCTCCGGTGGCGATAGCCAGCAGCGTCCACGCGCGGTTGCCACAGGGCGCGGTCAGGCTGGGGGCGGTCGCACCGGCCAGCAAGCTCCATCTGGATGTCACGCTCAAGGTCCGCGACCAGGCGGCGCTCAACGCCTTCCTGGCCGCACTGTCGAACAAGCAGTCTCCGCTGTACCACCACTTCCTGCGGGCGGGCCAGTTCGGCCCGAGGTTCGGCGCGACGCTGGGGGCGATCGCGACGGTGCGGGCCGCGCTGCGGAAGGCTGGCCTGACGCCGGGGGCGGCCTCGGCCAACCGGGCGTACATCCCGGTCACCGCGTCGGCGGCGGCCGTCGAGCGCGCGTTCGGCATCGCCCTGGTCCGGTACCGGATGCCGGGCGGGCGGGTGGCCTACGCCAACTCGGCCGCGCCGAGGATCGCGGGCACGGCCGCGCGGTACGTCGGCGGCGTGATCGGGCTCGACAACCTCTACCAGGAGCAGAGCCAGCTGGTGCGGCAGTCGCCGCGCAACGGCGGGAAGCTGAAGCTGGCGCGCACCAAGCCGGACGCGGTCGGGCCGCAGCCGTGTGCCGCCGCGGCGGACGCCGGCGAGGAGGACGACGGCTACACCGCCAACACGCTGGCCGGGTACTACGGGATGTCCGCGTTCTACCCGGGCGACGAGGGCAGCGGCGTGCGGATCGGGCTGTTCGAACTCGAGCCCAACTCGACCAGCGACATCAGCGCGTACAAGACGTGCTACAAGGTCACCACGTCGGTCACCTACAAGAAGGTGGACGGCGGATCTGGCACCGGGGCCGGCTCGGGCGAGGCCGCGCTGGACATCGAGGACGTCATCGGCCTGGCTCCCAAGGCCGCGGTCGATGTCTACCAGGGCCCGAACACCGCCGCCGGCAGCCTGGACACCTACAACGCCATCTTCACCGCCGACAAGGACGCGGTCGTGTCGACCTCGTGGGGACAGTGTGAGGCGCTGGAGACCAGCGCCACGGTCAACGCCGAGCAGACCGCGTTCGAGCAGGCCAACTCCCAGGGCGAGACCGTGCTGGCCGCGGCGGGCGACACCGGGTCCACCGGCTGCCTGCGCGCGGGGAAGGACGAGTCCACGCTGTCGGCGGGCGACCCGTCCAGCCAGCCCTATGTGGTCGGCGTCGGCGGCACCACGGTCTCCTCGGCCGGTGAGAGCGTGTGGAACGAGTCGAGCGCCCAGGCCGGGGCCGGCGGCGGCGGGGTGTCGGGATGGTGGTGCATGCCCACCTACCAGCACCAGACCGCGATACCCGGCCTGATCAGCGGCCACTCGGTGAAGAACTCCGGCTGCCCGTCCTCGGTCGGCACCTACGTCCGCGAGGATCCCGATGTGAGCGCGGACGCCGACCCGTTCGGCGGTTACGTCATCATCCACAGCGGGAGCTGGACGGTGATCGGCGGGACCAGCGCCGCGGCGCCGCTGTGGGCGGCTGTCGCGGCCCTGATCGACGACTCGCCGTTCTGCACCGACTACGCCTCCGGCGACGTGGGTGTGTACCCGCAGGAGCTGTGGGATCTGGCGGGTGTGGATCACGCCTACATCTGGACGGGCGGTGTGGACGAGCCCGAGGTGGTGAAGGACATCACCGCCGGCAACAACGACTACACGCCGTCCGGGTACACCGGCGGCCTGTATCCCGCCACCACCGGCTACGACATGGCCAGCGGCCTTGGGTCACCGCTCGTGCCCGGGGTCGGTTCGGGCGGCACGGTCAGCATGTTCTACCCGGGCCTGGCCGGGCTGATGTGTGAGGGGGCGGCGACCAAGCTGAAGACCACCAAGGTCACCGCCATCTCGCCGAAGAGCGGCTCGACGGCCGGCGGGACGAAGGTCACCATCACCGGCTCCGGCTTCCTGCCGATCGCCGGGGCCGACATGGCCGAGGTCGGCACGAAGCTGGTGGCGGCCACCTGCACGAGCACCACCAAGTGCACCATCACCACGCCGAAGCACGCGGCGGGCACCGTGGACATCAGGGTGACCGCCGAGGACTTCGCGCTCAGCGCGGTCAGCAGCGCGGACAAGTTCACCTACAAGGCCTGACCGGTCCTTGTGGTTCCTTGGGGCGGGCCGCCCGGCCCGCCCCAAGGCGACGGCGGTCCGCTGGCCACCGTCCGGGATCATCCGGGTTTTGCCAGCGGCCAGCCACCCGCAGCGAGCCGGGCACGGACCCGGCCGACGTCGAGGTCGAGCGGCTTGTCGTGGGTGACGGCCCCGATCGCCTTGCGGATGGCGTCGGCCGAGGCCGGGTCGCTCTCGCTGGCCAGTTCGTCGGCGATCGCGACGACGTCAGACTCGCTGAGCTGGCTGCCGAGCAGGGCGAACAGCGGCATGTAGTCGACGTCGGGTACACCTTCGGGATAGCCCGCGCGCAGCCACTCGAGGACCCTGGTCAGAACGGGTGGCAATGCCATGGCTCAGATCCTCTCGTGGTGGGGGCGCTGCGGCGGCGAGTCCGCGGCCCCGGCGGCACGGTACATCACGTGCTGGCGACGATGAGGTAGATGCCCCAGCCGATCGCGGCCAGCACGATCGCGAAGCACAGCACGGCCCCCACCAGCCCGGTCTGGTTGCCGCCGTAGACGTGATCGGACTCGGTCACCGTCCCGGAGCCGGACGCCGTGGCGGCCTGGGCCCCGCGGGCCGGCGAGTTCAGCAGCCGCAGGCCGACGGCGAACAGGGCGGGCAGCCCGGCCCCGGCCAGCAGGCCGACGACCACGATCTGCCACAGGGCCGTGAGGTCGATCCAGGAGTTCACCGGTGCTCCCTGCTGCTCAGGCCGCGACGGGCTCGGGCTCGGCCGGGGCGACCGAGCCGGTCCATTCGGAGTTGACGTTCTTGTGGCTGACCGCGGTCTTGCGCGACTTCAGGTAGATCGTGCCCGCCACCGCGATCAGGATGATCAGATCGACGATCACGCCGCCGGTGCCGCCGATGGCGTGCGCGAGTGCGTAGCCGCCGGCCCCGACGAGGCCCGCCGAGGGGAGGGTGAAGACCCAGGCGGTGGCCATCCGGCCGGCCACGTTCCAGCGCACCGTGGCGCCCTTCTTGCCCAGCCCGGTGCCGAGGATCGACCCGGTCGCGACGTGGGTGGTGGACAGCGAGTAGCCGAAGTGGCTGGACAGCAGGATGACCGCGGCGGACGAGGACTCGGCCGCCATGCCCTGCGGCGCCTCGATCTCCACCAGGCCCTTGCCCAGGGTGCGGATCACCCGCCAGCCACCCATGTAGGTGCCGAGGCTGATGGCCAGGGCGCAGGACAGGATGACCCAGAACGGCGCATTGGCGTTGGCGCCGAGGGTCCCGTTCGCGATCAGGGCGAGCGTGATGACGCCCATCGTCTTCTGTGCGTCGTTCGTGCCGTGGGCCAGCGACACCAGCGACGCGGAGCCGATCTGCCCGATCCGGAAGCCGCGGTTGCGCGCCCCGGCCGTGACGTTCTGGCTGATCCGGTAGACCAGGTAGGTCCCGATCGTGGCGACCAGGCAGGCGATGACCGGCGACAGCCCGGCCGGGATGATGACCTTGGAGAACAGGCCGTGCCACAGCACGCCGCTGCCGCCCGCCGCCGCGATCGTGGAGCCGATCACCCCGCCGATCAGCGCGTGTGACGAACTGGACGGGATGCCGAGGAACCAGGTGAGCAGGTTCCAGGTGATCCCGCCGGCCAGCCCGGCGAATACCACCGTCAGCGTGACCACGTGGGTGTCCACCAGCCCGCTGGCGATCGTCGCCGCCACGCTGAGCGAGAGGAAGGCACCCACCAGGTTGAGCACGCCGGACAAGGCGACCGCGACCCGCGGGCCGAGCGCCCCGGTCGCGATGGAGGTCGCCATCGCATTACCCGTGTCGTGGAATCCGTTGGTGAAGTCGAACCCCAGGGCGGTCACGACCACTAGCACCAGCACCGCTGTATTGCCCACGGAAAAAGCCTCCCGAACCCGGCCGTCCGTGTCGATATTCAGGCAGAGGTTTCACCAACGCGTCACCAAGAGTTCACCAAAAAGACCAGGTGGGGACCGGGATCTAACGGCGTGTGAAGCGTAGGTATTGCTGCACGGTGGCCACCGCACCGTCAACGCCCGCCCACCGGCGCCGCCGCCTCCGGGCGCGGGTGTCGGCGGGGGGTGGTTGACTCGCGGTATGAGCAGCCGACCCGCCACGTCCTGGCCGCGTGAACTGGCCGACCTGCCGTACGCCGCCGCGCTGGCCCGGCACGATGGCAGGCCGCTGGCCGCGGACTCCGACTATGACACGGTCCACTTCGACAAGGACGCCTTCGACGCGCCGGACGCCCCGGGCGCACGGTTCCTGGAGTGCGCGTTCACCGGGGCGTCCGTCACCGGCGGCGGGCTGCGGCGGTGCCGGTTCATCGACGCGTGGCTCAGGGACGTGCGGATCACGCTCACCGACCTGGCCGAGACGCAGTGGAGCGACGCGACGCTGGCCGGCGGCGTGGTGGCGGGGGTGCAGGCGTTCGGCGCCCGGCTGGACCGGGTGGTGTTCGCCGGGTGCAAGCTCGACTCGGTCAATTTCCGCGAGGCCAGGCTCACCGGGGTGACGTTCACCGACTGCCTGCTGCGGGACGTGGACTTCTCCGGCGCGAAGCTGCGCCAGACGGTCTTCACCGGCTGCCGCCTCAGCGGGGCCGACTTCAGCCGGGCCGAGCTGGACCGGGTGGACCTGCGCGGCTCCGAGCTCGGCCTCATCGTCGGGCCGCAGCCGCTGCGCGGCGCGATCATCTCCTCCGGCCAGCTCGCCGCCATCGCGCCGGTGCTGGCCGACGCGCTGGGCATCGTCGTGGACGACGAATGACCGGAGGGGTCAGCTCTTCCTGGGCTCACCCCGGTAGGTGCCGAACGACCAGCGGTTTCCCTCCGGGTCCAGCACGGCGAAGTCGCGCGAGCCGTACTCGGTGTCGTTGGGCTCCCGCAGCACGGTGGCGCCGGCCGCGATGGCCCTGGCGTACAGCGCGTCGGGTTCGTCGGTGACCACGTAGGCGGCGAAGCTGCCCGGCGGCACGGCCGCGGCCTCGTCCGAGCCGGGGCGGACCGAGCCGAGCATGACCCCGCCGCCGGGCGGCCAGGACAGCTGGGCGTGGTGCACGGTATCGCCGTCGGCGTAGACGACGGTGTCCTCGAAGCCGAACGCGTCGACGAGGAAGCGGATCAGGGCAGGGGCGTCGAACGCCCGCAGGGATGGCCACACCTGAGGTGGCGGAGTGCTGTCGCTCATGATCACCACTGTTCCTCAGGTGGCGGGGGCTGGACTTGGACGTTTCGGAACTCTTCGCCGAGCCAGCGGCTCGGCGCCAGCCCGGCCAGCAGGCGGAATTCACGGGCCAGATGAGCCTGGTCGTAGTACCCGCAGTCGGCGGCGAGCGCGGCCAGGCCGGCGGGCTGGCAGGCCGCGACCCGGCGCTGCAGGAGCCGGCGGGCCCGGTCGAAGCGCACCACCCGGGCGGCTTCCTTGGGGGTCAGCCCGATCTCGGTGCGGAACCTGGTGCCGAGCTGCCGGCTGCTCCAGCCCGCCTCGCTGGCCAGCTCGGGCACGGCCACGGTGCCGCCGGTGGCGAGCAGCACCTGCCAGGCCCTGGCCACCTCGCGGCTGACCTCCTGGTCGTCGCGGAACAGCCGGAGCAGCACCTCGTCCACCACGGCGAACCGCCGCCCCCAGGTGGGCGCGCCCCTGATCCGGTCCTGCAGCTCGGTGGCCACCGGGCCCAGCACGTCCCCGGCGTCGGTGTCGAGGGCGGCGAGCTCGCCCGCGGGCAGGCCGAGCAGCACCCGGGCGCCGAGCGGCTTGAGCCCGATCTGCACGCCGGACTGACGGCCCTGGTGGCGGATGATCGCGGGCGTCGAGTGCAGGCCGCCGAGCACGGTCTGGTAGACGCGGGGCGGGCGGCGGTCATCGGGATGGGCGGCGAGCTGCAGCGGCTCGTCCAGCGTGATGATCATCGTGAGGTAGGGCGAGGGCAGCCCGCGGTGCAGGCCGGGCGGCATTCCGGATTGCCGGTAGCCGATGTACCAGCCCACGAACGGGCGCAGCGCCGGCACGGGAGCGGCGGGCACCAATTCCCGGACTTGTCCGGTATCGCCCCAGGTCACGACACGATTATGCCCGACGGGCTGGTTCTTGCCTTCGTGACCGGCCGGTCACACAATGATGCACGCCTCCTACCGGCTAAGGACCGCACTCATGCACCCCGCACTGAAGCACACGGCCACCGCCGCCTCGGTCGCGCTGGCCGGGCTGCTCTCGGTCACGCCGCCGGGCCCGGCGAGCACGGCGAGCGCCACGGCCCACGGCTGGGCCATCACCGCGAACCCTGGCGTCACCGGCAGCGCCGAGCTGAACGCCGTGTCCTGCCCGTCGGCGGGCTTCTGCGTGGCGGCCGGGCTGGACTCCAGCCAGAGCAAGAGCAAGAGCCAGGGCAAGAGCAAGGCCAAGAACCGGAGCCAGCCGCAGACCGGCGCGGCCGTCGTGCACCCGCTCATCGAGACGTGGCACGGCAAGTCCTGGTCGGCGGCGGCGGCCCCGGCGGCGCCCCGGGCGGAGCTGTGGGGAGTGTCGTGCGCCTCCCCCGCCGCCTGCATGGCGGTCGGGTTCCGCACGCTGGCCAGCGGCCAGACCACGACCCTGACCGAGCGGTGGAACGGCACCAGGTGGTCGATCGTGCCCAGCCCGAACGGGCCGGACAGCGAACTGGTCGCGGTCTCCTGCCCGACCGCGTCCGGCTGCGCCGCGGTCGGCACCGCCGAGACGGGCAACGGCACGTACCGGACGTTCGCCGAACGGTGGAACGGCCGGACGTGGTCGATCACCGCTACCCCGGACGAGGGCAGCGGCATCAACATATTCAGCGGCGTGTCCTGCCCGTCCGCCTCGCACTGCACCGCCGTGGGCAGCTACGGCTTCGTCCCGTCCTACCCGCTGACCGAGTCCTGGAACGGCCGCTCCTGGTCGGTGGTGAAGGGTCCCGGCCAGGCCCAGGGCTCGCTGGACCAGGTGTCCTGCGCCTCCGCCGCGAGCTGCCAGGCCGTCGGCACCGCCACCGGCGGCAGCTCCGACAACCGGCCGTTCGCGCAGACCTGGAACGGCAGGCACTGGTCGGTCGCGCCGGTGACCGGGCCGAAGTACGGCGAGATCAGCGGCGTGTCCTGCCCCACCGCGCGGACCTGCACCGGCGTCGGTTACTACTGGGCGAACACGGCCCGGGCGACCAGGGCCCTGATCGAGAGCTGGAACGGCACGAACTGGTCGCCGGTGACCTCACCCAGCCAGGGCACGAACGCCCCGAACAGCCTGCTGGGCGTGTCCTGCGGCCCGGCCCGCCCGGCGCGGGCCTGCACCGCCGTCGGCTACACCGTGCCGCGGGGCGACGAGACCAGCGCGCTGATCGAGGCCGGGCCGGCGCCGGCCGCGGTCACAGCCAGCCACGGTGCGCGGCCTGCAGGCCGGCCTGGAAACGGGTCTGCGCACCAAGCTCGGTCATCAGCCGGCGGACATGCCGCTGCACCGTCCTCGGGTGCCAGCCGAGCTGGCGGCCGATCGCCTCGTCGGTAAGCCCGGCGGCCAGCAGGCCGAGCAGGGTGCGCCGCTCCCCGTCCCCGGCCGCCCCGTCTCCCCGCGCGGCCGCGGCGGGCTCCGCATCGCCGCCGAAGCTGACCGGCACGGCGGCCTCCCACACCATCTCGAACAGCGCGCTGAGCGTGTCCAGCAGCGACGACGAATGGATGACCAGCGCGCTGTCCGCGCTGTCGGCCCGGTCCGGATGCTCCAGCGGGATCAGGCCGATCTCGTTGTCGGCCAGGAACATCTTGACCGGCAGGTCCCCGGTCACCCTGGCCTGCTCACCGGCCTGGACCAGCCGCCGCATGGCGTCCATCCGCCCGGGCAGCTCCAGGCCGGCCCGGGCGTAGACGGCGCGGAACGCCACCCCGGCGGCCAGCCCGGCCGCCTCGGCGTCGTTGACCAGGATGTCGGTGGCGTACGGCGGCCGGTCGAACGAGCGCACCTCGCGGCGGGCGCTGCGCTGCACCTGCTCCCAGCGCTGCAGGGTGGCGTCCCGGGTGGTGACCACCTCGACCACCTCCTCCGGGCCGGCCGCGTCCCGGCCGGCCCGGAACCGCTCGGCCAGCCTGGCCATCTCCAGCCGGACTCGCTGCAGCTCCTGCTCGCGGGCGCGGACCAGCACCTCGAGCGCCATGTCCGGCGGCGCGGGCTGGTAGCGCGGCGGCTGGCCGGTGAGCCGGGAGATGAGGCCCGCGGTCTCCAGCGCGGCAATGGCCGGCCGGATCCTGGCGCCGGGCACCCGGTCGCGGAGCTGGGCCGCGGTGGCCGGTGAGAACTCCAGCAAGGCCAGGTAGACCGCCTGCTCCTCGGTACTGAGGCCGACCGCATCCAGCATGGGACATCCTGTCGTATTTGCGGCAATGACTGAAATCTGCTGACATAAATTACATCAGTGCCTGGGGTTTTCTGACTAGCCTTGCGGTGATTCTGGTGCGGATCTTTCGGCGAGTCGCGCGCAGATGGGGAGGCTCCATGGCCGGGCGGGCACGATGGGTAACGGGCATCCTCATGGTGCTGGCCCTGGCCGCCTGGCCGCTGGCGGGCACTCCCGCGGCCGCGCACGCCCTGACCACGCAGCCGCAGACCACGGGGCCGCAGACCATGGGGCCGCAGACCACGGCGGGGGGCGGCCTGAACCTGCGGGTCGACTCGGCGCTGGAGACCGCGCAAGGGCCGGCGACCACGCTGACCCTGCCAGGCAGCGGCGGCGACTACGTGCGGGTGCACGCGCTGGGCAGCATCGCGGTCAGCACCCCGGACGGCCGCACGCTCTGGCAGCTGTCCACCGGGTCGCTGTTCAGGGACTGGCACCTGACCCTGGCCAACGGCAACACGCCGCAGCAGAACGTGCAGGTCCCGCTGGTCCGCCTGTCCCCCTCGCCGTACCGGCTGAGCCAGGCCGCCCAGGACGGGGTGCCCGACCTGCACCCGGTGGCGGCCGGATACCTGGCCGGCCGCCGGGTGCCGGTGGTGGCGGTCGCGGACACCGCGGGGCAGGGCGTGGATCCGCCGTCCGGCTTCGGCTCCTGGCCGTTCAGCGTGCCGGGCTCGGGCCTGCACGCCGGGACGTTCGTCAGCGTGTTCGACGGCCGCACCGGCCAGCTACTGTACGCACAGCTCGACCCCGGCTACGTCACCCAGCTCGCCATCGCCAACGGCGAGCTGCTGGTCGGCGACGAGACCGGCGACCCGGCGAACTCCCAGCCCATCGGCCAGTGGCGGTCCACCACCTCGCTGCGGGCGCTGTCGTTCCACCCGGCCGGGAGCGGCGGCAAGCTGGCGGCCCGCACCGCCTGGACCTACTCGACCGGCGCACCCTGGGCGGCCCTGTTCGACCTGACGCTGGCCGGCCGCGACATCGCGCTGAACTGGTCGGACACGCCCCAGGACCTGGGAGTGCCCGGGCCGCCCGACGGTCACGTGGTGCTGCTCGGGCCGGACGGCACGGTCCGCTGGGCGGTCTCCACCGCCGGGTACCCGATGCTGTCCGGGTACGACCCGGCCCGGGGGCTGCTCGCCGTCGCGGCCGAGCAGGATCCGGCGCTGGGCATCGGCTACACGCTGACCGGGCTGCGGGCCGCCGACGGCACGACCGCCGTGTCGGTGGCGCTGCGCGGCCAGCTGCCCACCGCGCTTACCGCGGCCGGCACCGGCCCGAACGGGCGGCCCGGCCCCTGGTACGTGGCGGGCGTGGTGACCACCAGGGCGCAGGCCGACGCGGAGGGCCAGTTCAACTACACCGCCGGGCGGGTGCAGGCGGTGGATCCCGGCACCGGGCGGGTGCTGTGGACGAACACGGCGAAGCAGCCGGCCAACTGGCGCACCACCGGAGCGCAGGCACCCTACCCGACGGCTGTGCTGCCCGCCGGCGGCGAGGTGCTGGCCGCCTCCGGCGCCGGGTACGCCCTGACGCCGACCGAGTCGCAACCGTACAACTCCCTGTCCAGCCTGCGCGCCCTGGCCGCCGGCGACGGTCACCTGATCTGGAGCCGGACCGGTGGCAACGTGGCCGACTCACTGTCGGTGCGGCTGGCCTGCCGGCCGGCTGACCCCTGCGTGGCCGGGGTCACCGACCAGCAGGACGCGGTCAGCTACGGCCCCGCCACCGGCGCGGTGCTGGACGACGCGCCGCTGATGGGCGACCTGACCACGGCGGTGCCCGCCCGGATCAACGGCCAGCGGGTGATCATCGCCGGATCGCAGAGCGGCGCCGTGTACGCGCTGGACGCGGGCCACCTGTCCCGGGTGCGGTGGCAGGCCGACGCGGGCGGGGCGGTGCACCAGATCGCGCTGGCCACCCCCGGCCCGGGGGCCGCGCCGGTGCTGGTGGTGGCGGCCAGCACCCGGGTGGACGTGCTCGACCTCGGCACCGGACAGCTCAGGTTCGCGCGCTACTACCCGGGCCAGTTCGTCTGGGACGTGGCCGTGGGCCGGATCGGCTCGCACCGGGCCGGCGTCGTGGTGAACACCGACACGCTCAGCGCGTTCGACGCTGGCAACGGCCGGACGCTGTGGACCTACCGGCCCCGGGTGGCGTCCTACTTCTCCGACGCGGCGATCGTGGACGGGGTGGCCGTGGCCGAGTACGAGAACCAGGTGGCCAAGGGCAGCGCCCCCACCACCATGGCCGCGGTCGGAATCGCTCCGGGTGGCCGGGTCGCCTGGACCGCGCCGGGCACCAGGACCACCGCCAGGGC
>Ga0070737_10005635_pt1 | contig 11870 bp, 7 predicted proteins | sample Coa_R1_10_FD_66438 | JGI IMG/M metagenome (GOLD analysis project Ga0070737, IMG submission 66438) | Surface soil microbial communities from Centralia Pennsylvania, which are recovering from an underground coalmine fire - Coalmine... | ecosystem: Environmental > Terrestrial > Soil > Unclassified ... | reverse complement strand
CACGCAGCGGCGATATAGGCCCGATGTCCGTTATGGTGCGCATCGACCACAAGTGTTCCGGCGGGCCCGTAGAATCCGCCGCTTGGTACTGCGAAGGAACCGCCAACGCTTCGCAGGCGGAGTAGTCTGCCTGCTACCGGGTGAGAAAATCGCGAAAGTCCGTAACGACCGGGTGGAGTGCCGTCCCCGCGAAAGGCGGCCGGACCAGTCGGGCGGACAGCGAAATGATCACCTTCCCCCGCCTGCCGTTCCGTCTAACCAGGATTAGGCCACATGCAATCCGATATTGACGCCCAGCTCACCAACTTCTTTGAAGACACGCAGCCGCGCGAGTTCGCCAAGGTCATGCGCGGATACGACCCTCAGCAGGTCAACGAGCATCTCGCCCAGCTTGAGGGGGAGTTGCGCCAACACAAGGACCAGGTCCAGGCGATGCACCGGGAGCTTGCCGAGGCGCATCGGCAGCTTCAGGAGCAGGAACGGCCCACCTACTCAGGCCTGGGCGCACGGATCGAGCAGCTTCTCCGGCTCGCGGAAGAGCAGGCGACCGAACTGGTCCAGGCCGCCAGGTCCGAGGCCAACGAGATCAAGGCCGCCTCGAAGGTGGACGCCGCCGAGGTGCGCGCGTCGGCGGAGAACGAAGCGGCCGAACTGCGCGCGATCGCCAAGCGCGAGACCGACGACCAGCGCGGCGCGGCGGAGCGCGAGGCCGACTCCATCAGGACCGGCGCCCGGCGTGAGGCCGACGAGCTGACCTCGACGACCGAGCGCGAGGTGGCCAAGCTGCGCGCCACGGCCGACCACGAGATCGCCGAGAAGCGCGCCGCCGTCGAGCGGGACATCGCCAAGCTGCGCACGACCACCGAGCGCGAGGTGGCACAGCTCAAGGCGTCCGCGAAGCGGGAGCGGGACGAGATCCTCACCACCTCCAAGCGCCAGGCCGACGAGATGCGCAGCCAGGCCCAGCGCATCCTGGAGGAGAGCGAGGCGCAGCGGGCACAGGCCGAGGCGGAGTTCGAGATCCAGCTCGCGGCCCGGCGCGAAGAGGCCGAGCGGCAGGAGGCCGAGCGCCTGGCCGCCGCGCAGGCCGCCACCCAGAAGCTCGTGTCCGAGGCCGAGCAGCGGGCCTCGACGGCCGAGCAGCGGGCCGCCAAGGCCAGCGCCCAGGCCGAGCAGACCCGGCGCGACGCCGACTCGCACGCCAAGCAGCTGGTCAGCAACGCCAAGAAGAACGCCGACCAGATCGTCAGCCAGGCCAAGAGCCAGGCGGACCACCTGCTGGCCGAGACCAAGTCCGAGGCCGAGCGGGTCCGCGCGGCGGCCCAGCGCCAGGTCGACGACCTCACCCGGCAGAAGGACAGCATCAGCAGCCACCTGGCCCAGCTCCGTCAGCTGCTCGGCGGCGGCGTCCCGGGCATGGACGACTCGGCGATCCAGTCGTCCCCGTCCCGTGCCGCCATCGGCGCCGAGGCACCACGTCCGGCGGCGCCCGCCCCGGCGCCGGAGGCCCCCAAGCCGCAGAACGGCAACGGCGGCCAGGCAGCGGCCACCGTTCAGGGATCTGTGCAGCCACCCGCGCAGCGCCAGGCGGCCCCGGCCAACGCGGCCAGCCAGCCGGCCCGCAACGCGGCGCCGGCCGGCAACGCCAAGCAGCCGGCCAACGGCAAGGCGGATAACGACGAGGACTGGTGGACCGAGTAAGGGCGGCGCGCCCACTCGGCTGACGGTTTCGCCGGCCAATCGGTGAAGGGCCAGGCCCCGGAGCGGGGGCCTGGCCCTTCAGCGTGGTGTGGCCCGGTCGTCCCGGCCCGGGTCGTGTGGTCCGGCGTGCGCGGCCCGGGCGGCCGGGCCGCATGCCCCGGCGTGCGGCCCGGGCGGCGGGCGGGGTCACATCGTGGTCTGGCCGCCGTCCACCACGAGCACCTGGCCCGTCATGAACGACGAGGCGTCGCTGGCCAGGAACACCGCCGGGCCCGCCATCTCCTCGGCCCGGCCCCACCGGCCCATCGGGACATCCGCGATGATGGCCTGCCCGCCGTCCTCGCTGTCCCAGAGGAACCGGTTGAGCTCGGTGGCGGTCCATCCAGGGCACAGCGCGTTGACCCGGACGCCGCTGGCGGCCCACTCGACGGCCAGGGTCTTGGTCAGCGAGACCACGGCGGCCTTGGCCGCGCCATAGTGCGACATGCCCGGCGCCCCGCCCAGCCCGGCCACGGACGCGACGTTGATCACCGAGCCGGAGCCCTGCGCGGTGAGATGACGCCCGGCCGCCTGGCAGACGTACAGGGTGGAGTCCACGTTCAGCCGCATGATCTTCTGCCAGCCCGAGAGGCGCATGTCGAGCACCGGAACCGTGAAGTTGTTCCCCCCGGCGTTGTTGACGACGATGTCCAGGTGGCCGAGGCGGCTGACCGCCTCCTCGACCGCGGCCCGCACCGCCTCCTCCTGCGTCACGTCGGCGGGGATGACGAAGGCCTTCCGGCCATGGCCGGTCACCTCGCGGGCGGTCTCCTTGAGCCCGTCCTCGCTCCGCGCGACCAGCGCGACGTCGGCACCGGCCGCGGCGAAGGCCACCGCCATCACCCGGCCGATGCCCCGGGACGCCCCCGTGACGAACGCGGTCTTTCCAGTCAGGTCGAAAAGCGGCACGGTCAGTCCTTCCACTCGGTCGGCAGGGGAAGCGCGGCGGGATTGACGCGGCGCACGATCTCGGTCAGCACGATACGCACATAGGGCTCCCCGACCCAGAGGTGCTTGGCCTTGTCCACCGCGATCAGGTCGGCCTGAGGCACCCGGGCGAACCGGCGCCGCGCCTCGTCCGGCCGGAGATAGTCGTCCAGTTCGGGGACGAGCACGGTCAGCGGCTTGCCCGAGGCGGCCCAGGCGTCGAGGTCGGCGTCGGCCGCGCGGTGCAGCGCCGGGGAGAGCAGGATCGCGCCCGTCACGTCCGGGTCGTTTCCCCACTTCAGGGCCAGTTCGGTGCCGAACGACCAGCCGAGCAGCCACAGCGCCGGCAGGCCGTTGGTGGTCGCATAGTCCAGGGCCGCCGCCAGGTCGTGCTGCTCGGTCTCGCCCTCGCCGAACTCCCCGTCGCTGGTGCCCTGGGCCGAGGCCGTGCCCCGGGTGTTGAACCGGAGCACGGCCAGGTCGGCCAGGGCGGGCAGCCGGAACGACGCCTTGCGCAGCACGTGGCTGTCCATCATCCCGCCGTGCGTCGGCAACGGGTGCAAGCAGACCAGCGTCGCCACCGGGTCCTTGTGCTCGGGCACGGCCAGCTCACCGACCAGGCTCAGCCCGTCAGAGGTCCGCAGCGTGAGCGGTGTCCGGACGGCCGGCAGCACCGTGGATGCCCTGATCTCAGTCACAGATGTTTCTCTTCTCCGCCTCATGTTCGTGCCGGTGGCCGGCCGGCTCGTGACTGGCCTGGCGCCGGCACGTGCCTCAACCGCGCCGCCCCGGCCGCCGGTGCAGCCGGCGCTGCCAGCAGGTCCGGTGCCAGTGCCGCCGCGCCTGGACCCCGGGGGCCTCCGCCGGCCAGGCGACGATGTGCGCGGTACCCGGCACGATCTCCTGATCGCAGCCGGGACAACGGTACGCCTTGGTCGCGGCCGCACCCGGAACCTGCCGCACGATCCAGTCCCCGTCCGGCCAGGATTCGGGCCGCTCGGGGCCGAGCGGCCAGCCGGCCGGGCCGGTCGGCGGACGCCGGGTTCTGCGCGGGCTCACGCCGGTTACCTTAATGCGGCACCGGCCACAGCCCAGCCCGGGGTGCGCTCGGAGCATTGGCCCCGTTTCGGCCGCATATCCCCGAAAAACGTCCAATGCCGTGGCTGGATGAGCGGCCGCGCCCCACGGGAGCGAAACCAGAGTTTCAGCGAATGGCCGTCGTGCGGCGGGGAGCCAACCGATGACGCCCGGCCGTCTGCCCCGGCTAACATTGCCGTTCGTGCGGCTCGTCATCGCGCGGTGCAGCGTCGACTACGTCGGCCGGCTCACCGCCCATCTCCCGTCGGCGCTCAGGCTTCTCATCGTCAAGGCCGACGGCTCGGTCCTGGTCCATTCCGACGGCGGCTCCTACAAACCGCTGAACTGGATGTCGCCGCCCTGCAAGCTCTCCGAGCAGCCGGACCGCTGGACGGTGACGAACAAGGCCGGCGAGACGCTGGCCATCACGATCGAGGAGGTCGTCAGCGACTCCTCGGTCGACCTGGGCGTCGACCCCGGCCTGAAGAAGGACGGGGTGGAGTCGCACCTCCAGGAACTGCTGGCGGCGCAGGTGCACCTCCTCGGCGACGGCTGGCGACTGGTCCGGCGGGAGTACCCGACGCCGATCGGCCCGGTCGACCTGATGTGCAAGGACTCCGGCGGCGGGAGCGTCGCCGTGGAGATCAAGCGCCGCGGCGAGATCGACGGCGTCGAGCAGCTCACCAGGTACCTTGACCTGCTCAACCGGGACCCGCTGCTGGCACCCGTGCAGGGCATCTTCGCCGCCCAGGAGATCAAGCCGCAGGCCCGGGTCCTGGCCACCGACCGCGGCATCCGCTGCGTCACCCTGGACTACGAGGCGATGCGCGGCATCGAGCGCGAGGACACGCTCTTCTAGCGGCACGCTCTCCCAGCGGCGCCCTCTCCCAGCGGCGCCCTCTCCCAGCGGCGCCCTCTCCCAGCGGCACGCTCTCCCAGCGGCACCCTCTCCGAATGTGTGCGATTCCCGCTGTCTTCACGACAGAAGTTGCACACGAACGGCGTCAGGTCCCCGGAATGTCGGTGCGATTGGCTAGCGTCGTAGCGTGCAGCGCGACACGGTGGCCAACATCGATCTCGCCGCCCTGGCCGATGCGGTCGAGCCCGCGACCTACGGCCGGGGGGTCGAGTATGCCGCGCAGGGCGCGGTGGTGCGGGCGCTGTGGAATCCGTCGGCGGGCGCCCTGGTCGGCACCGTGCGCGGCAGTTACAGCAGCTTCTACACCACCACGGCCCGCTTCGTCTCCCCCGACGGAGAGGCCCAGATCTTCGAGCACGGCGAGTGCAGCTGCCCCGTCGGGTTCAACTGCAAGCATGTCGTGGCCCTCACGATCAGCGCGATCGACCTCGGCGGGCCGCATGGACCCGGCGGGCCGCATGGACCCGGCGGGCGCGACGGGGGGCGGCCGCTAGGAGCCGCCGGGGCGCCGGGCACCTGGGAACGGTCGCTGGCATCGCTACTGGAGGCGGGTAACGGCGGGCCGGCGGCCCGACGTGGCGCTACGCCCCTGGCGATCGAGCTCTCGCTGGCCGCGAGCCCGTACCCGCGGCCGGCCCGCTTCGCCGGGTACGGGGCGGCGGAACCGGGCGGCGCGGCCCCCCGGCTGCTGGCCCGGCTGGTACGGCCGGGGCGGAACGGCTGGGTCTCCGGCGGGCTGAGCTGGTCCCGGCTGGCCAGCCTGGAGTACGGCGGCGACTACGACACCGCGCACGTCCGGCTGCTGAAGGAGTTCTACGGGCTCTACAAGTCCGGCGGCGGGACGTTCGCGTACCCGTACTCGTACGGGGACGAGAAGACCATCGACCTGTCCGGGTTCGAGTCCGGCCGCCTGTGGTCGCTGCTGGATGAGGCCGGAAAGATCGGCCTGGCTCTGGTGCATTCGCGCAAACGGCTCGGCGCGCTGGACCCTTACGGGCAGGCCGAGCTGTGCCTCGACGTGACCGGCGGCGAGGCCGGGGCCACGATCAGGGCCGCGCTCGTGGTGGACGACGTGCCCGTCGGCGGCGCCGCGCTCGCGTTCATCGGGACCGACGGGCACGGGCTCGTGTACACCGACCACCCGGCGGGGGCCGGGGCGGAATACGGCGACCGGCCGATGCGGATCGCCCGGCTGGTCAGGCCGGTGTCGGCGGCGCTGCAGCGGCTGGCCCTGGAGGACGGCCGCCTGGTGGTCCCGGCGGACAGCCAGACACGTTTCCGCGACGAGTACTATCCCCGGCTGCAGCAGATGGCCAGGGTGACCTCCTCCGACGGCTCGTTCGAGCCCCCGGCGATCCCGGACCCCACCCTGGTCCTGCGGGCCGCGTACGGCGCCGGTCACGACCTGGAGCTGAGCTGGGAGTGGGCGTACGAGATCGGGGAGTACCGCCGGCGGGCGCCGCTGGATCCGGCCGCGGACACCGGTTACCGGGATCTCGACGCCGAGCGGGGCATCCTGGCCGGCCTGGACGCCGGGCTGGAGGGGTTCGGGCTGCGGCAGCCGGGCCCGGGCCGGCCGCTGGCTGCGCGGGCGAGCCTCGGCGGCATCGAGACCATGCGGTTCAGCACCGAGGTGCTGCCGCTCCTCGACGGGCACACGGGAGTGACCGTCGAGATCAGCGGGGACCCCGCCGAGTACCGGGAGGCGGGCGACTCGCTCCGCATCGCCGTCTCCGCCACCGAGGTGGCCGGGGAGACCGACTGGTTCGACCTCGGCGTGACCGTCACCGTCGAGGGGAACGAGGTCCCGTTCGCCGACATCTTCGTCGCGCTGGCCACGAAGGCCTCGCACCTGCTGCTGCCCGACGGCGCGTACTTCTCGCTGGAGAAGCCCGAACTGGAGATCCTGCGCCGGCTGATCGACGAGGCCCGCGCGCTCCAGGACAGGCAGGACGGCCCGATCCGGATCAGCCGGTTCCAGGCCGGGCTGTGGGACGAGTTCGCCCAGCTCGGCGCGGTCGAGGCGCAGGCCCAGGCGTGGCGGCGCCAGGTCGACGGCCTGCTGACGCTGGGGTCCATCGAGCCGACGGCGCAGCCCGCGGCGCTGACCACCCGGCTTCGCCCCTACCAGGCCGACGGGTTCGGCTGGCTCGCGTTCCTGTGGGAGCACCGCCTCGGCGGCATCCTCGCCGACGACATGGGCCTCGGCAAGACGGTGCAGTCCCTGGCCCTGATCTGCCACGCCCGGCAGGCCGAGCCGGACGGCGCACCGTTCCTGATCGTCGCGCCGACCAGCGTCGTGGCGAACTGGGTGGCCGAGGCGGGCCGGTTCGCCCCGGGGCTGAACATCACGGGAATGTCCGACACGCTGCGCAAACGGCGGAAGAGCCTGGACGAGGTCATCGCCGGGGCGGACGTGGTCGTCACCTCGTACGCGCTGTTCCGGCTCGACTTCGACGCCTACGCGGCGGCCGGGTGGTCCGGACTGCTGCTGGACGAGGCCCAGTTCGTGAAGAACCACCAGTCCAAGGCGTACCAGTGCGCGCGCAGGCTCCCGGCGCCGTTCAAGCTGGCCATCACCGGCACGCCGATGGAGAACAACCTGATGGAGCTGTGGTCGCTGCTGTCGATCACCGCGCCGGGGCTGTTCCCGAGCCCCGCCCGGTTCCGCGAGTACTACGCCCGCCCGATCGAGAACGGCAGCCGGCCCGACCTGCTGGCCCAGCTCCGCCGCAGGATCAGGCCACTGGTCAAGCGCAGGACCAAGGAGCAGGTGGCCGCCGACCTGCCCGCCAAGCAGGAGCAGGTCCTGGAGGTTGACCTGCATCCCCGGCACCGCACGATCTATCAGCGACACCTTCAGCGGGAGCGGCAGAAGATCCTGGGCCTGATCGACGACCTGGACCGCAACCGGTTCACGATCCTCCGGTCGCTCACCCTGCTGCGCCAGCTCAGCCTGCACGCCGGGCTGGTGGACGAGACGCACATCGGCCTGCCCAGCTCCAAGATCGACGCGCTGCTCGAGCAGTTGCTCGACGTCACCGGCAGCGGGCACCGCGCCCTGGTGTTCAGCCAGTTCACCGGCTTCCTCGGCCTGGTGCGGGAGCGGCTGTCGGCCGAGGGGATCGAGCACTGCTACCTGGACGGCAGGACCAGGGACCGGGCCGCGGTGATCGAGCGGTTCAGGGACGACGGCGTACCGGTGTTCCTGATCAGCCTCAAGGCGGGCGGGTTCGGGCTCAACCTGACCGAGGCCGACTACTGTTTCCTGCTCGACCCGTGGTGGAACCCGGCCACGGAAACCCAGGCCATCGACCGGACGCACCGGATCGGCCAGACCCGCAACGTCATGGTGTACCGGCTCATCGCGGCCGGCACCATCGAGGAAAAGGTCATGGCGCTCAAGGCACGCAAGGCCGAACTGTTCGCCAGCGTCATGGACGACGGGGACGCGTTCGGCGCCACGCTCAGCGCCGAGGACATCCGCGGCCTGTTCGGCTGATTCCGCCACCGTCCGCCGGTTCCGGCCCGCACGGCCGGACGAGCTCAGGGCGCCCGGGCGGGTCAGCGGGGCAGCAGCCGGGTGTTGACCGCGCTGGCCACGTCGGCCAGGTCCGCCAGCTCGACCACCGTGACCCCGGCGGCGCGCAACTGCGCGGCGCCGCGGCCCTCGGTGAAGATCGGGGGCTCATCCCAGGCGAAGACGACTCTGGGGATGCCGGCCGCGATGATGTGCTGGACGCAGGTGACCGGACGGGACGCCCGGGCCCCGCAGGGGACCAGCGAACTGTAGAGCGTCGCGGTCTTCAGCCTGGGCCCGTCCCAGCCCACCTTGCGCAGGGCGGCCTCCTCCGCGTGGTCGTGCGCCTCCTGCTCCCGGGAGTACCCCGTGGCCAGGACCTCACCGTCCTCGGCCACGATGACGGCGCCGACCGAGAAGGCGGTGTCCGACGGCGGGCACCGCCGGGACAGTTCGATCGCCGCCCGCAGGAAACGCCGGTCGGCCCCGCCGGGACCGAGCAGGTAGCTCGTGACCACCATGTCGCCGAGCCGGCGCACCCCGGCCAGCGTCATCGGGTGGTCCGGGCCCGACGGGTACGGGCCGGGCAGCGCGAACGCCGGGGCCTGCGCCTCCCCCACGAAGAACGGCGCCACGGCCAGGTGCAGTTCGTCGGCGAGGCCGCCGGTCAGGAATTCGCGCAACAGATGGGAGCCGCCTTCGAGCAGTACTCGCGCCACGCCGCGTTCGGCCAGATCGGCGAGCATGAAGGGGACGGACACCGGGTCACCGGCGTCGATGACCACGGCCCTGTTTCCCAGCCGGGCCCGGGCGGCGGGCACCGCCGGGCTGGCGCAGTAGACGAGCGGTTCCCCGCCCGCCGTCGTGGCCACGTCCGGCCGGCCCCGTGTCCCCGGTGTCCCCGGTGTCCCCGCTGGGCCCGGCGTCCCCGGCGTCCCCGGTGGACCCGGTGCGCCCGGCATGCCCTGAAGGTCCGGCGGGCTGGGCGGCCCGGGCGGGCCCGGCGGGTCGAAGAGGCGGGCGCCGGGGTCGAGGTCACCGGTCGCGGTGACGGTGACCCGGAGCGGGTACGCGGGTTTCCCGGCGGCGACGCGGGCCGCGCGACGCTCCGGCGACCGCACGAGCAGCCGGGGGTCGTCGCGCCGCACGGTGTTCGCGCCGACCAGGATCGCGTCGCAACTCGCCCGGAGTTCGTCGACCCGGTCCAGGTCAGCCGGGCCGGACAGGATGAGGCGGTCGGGGCTCACGTCGTCGATGCGGCCGTCGACCGACATGGCGCAGCTGATCAGCACGTACGGACGGGTCGGCAACGGTGGCTCCCCTGTCTGCCTCGGCTGCCCCGGCTACCCGGTGCGGAGCGCGGGCGATCGCGGAATTTGCTACCGGACGGTAGCTTCGGTTGCGGGTCCGGTGATTTACTTGACACCCAGGCACAGAGCGTAGTTCGGCGACGGATGGCGGTGCGACGATGACGACATCCCAGGCCCACGGGCCCGTGCACGACCAGGATCAGCGGGACGCCGGCGACTCGGGAAACGCGTCGCCGGGCGGCACACTGGACACGGTGAACCCGGCGACCGGGCAGGTCATCGCCTCGTTCCCGGTGCACGGCCGGGAGGACGTGGACCGGGCGGTGCAGCGGGCCCGGGAGGCGGCGCGCTGGTGGGAAGGGCTCGGCTGGCGGGAACGCCGCCGTCGGCTGCTGGGCTGGAAGGCCTACGTCACCCGGCACGTGGACGAACTGGCCCGGCTGGTGCACGAGGAGACCGGCAAGCCGGTCCCGGACGCCAAGATCGAGATCATCCCCGCCATCCTGCACATGGACTGGGCGGCCAAGCGTGCCCAGCGGGTGCTGGGACCGCACCGCGTGTTCAGCGGGCTGGCCGCGATGAACCAGGCCTCGCTGGTCGAATACCAGCCGCTCGGCGTGGTCGCCGTGATCGGGCCGTGGAACTACCCCGTGCTCACCCCGATGGGCTCGATCGTGTACGCGCTCGCGGCCGGGAACGCGGTCGTGTTCAAGCCCAGTGAGCTCACCCCGGCCGTGGGCGACTGGCTGGTGCGCTCGTTCGCCGAGGCCGCCGGGGCGGGGGCGCCGCAGCCGGTGCTCCAGCTCGTCACCGGGGCCGGGGAGACCGGCGCCGCGCTGGCCGCCAGCAAGGTCGACAAGATCGCGTTCACCGGCTCGGCCGCCACCGCGCGCAGGGTGATGGCCACGGCCGCGGAGAACCTCACGCCGGTCATCGCCGAATGCGGCGGCAAAGACGCGCTGATCGTGGACGCCGACGCGGACCTGGACGCGGCGGCCGACGCCGCCGCCTGGGGCGCGCTGTCCAACGCCGGGCAGACCTGCATCGGCGTGGAGCGCGTCTACGTGGCCGGGCCCGTGTACGACGAGTTCGTGGCCAAGCTGACCGACCGGGTCGAGCGGGTGCGCCCGGGCTCCGACGACGGCGCCAACTACGGTCCGATGACCATGCCGGGCCAGATCGACGTGATCAGGAAGCACCTGGCCGATGCGATGGCACGCGGCGCCCGGGCCCTGACGGGCGGCCCGGACCCGGTCGACCCACCGTACGTTCGGCCGGTCATCCTGACCGACGTGCCCGAGGATTCCGCGGCCGTGACCGAGGAGACGTTCGGCCCCACCATCACGGTCCGCCGGGTGGCGGACCTCGACGAGGGAGTCCGGCTGGCCAACGCCAGCAGTTACGGGCTCGGCTCGTCCGTCTTCGCCAAGAGCAGGCGGCGCGCCATGGAGGCCGCCCGTCAGTTGCGGAGCGGTATGACCGCGATCAACTCGGTCATCACGTTCGTGACCGTCCCGGCGCTGCCGTTCGGCGGGGTGGGCGAGTCCGGTTTCGGCCGGATCCACGGCGCCGACGGCCTCCGTGAGTTCGCCCGGGCCAAGGCCATCACCAGCCAGTGGATGCGCCCCCCGGTCAACCTGACCTCGTTCGGCCGCACCGACGCCGACCTCAAGCGCATCGTCGGCCTGATCACCCTGCGCCACGGCCGCCGCGGAAGGTGATGAGGGGGTCCGGGGGTCGCCCCCCGGCTCATGCAGTGTCGCCCCGAATGGCAGAGCTCCCGGCCGGCGTTACGCCGGCCGGGAGCCTCCCCCCCAAACTCCGGAGTTCGATGGGCCCCCGAGATCCATCGCGCCCCCGGATGTCGCTGGCTGCTACTGCCTGTTACGGCTCGCGGGCCAGCGGCACGGTATATGACCGAAACTCGCCTATCTTCGGGCGGGTTCTCCAGTGTCATTTGATCACCGTGTGTGTTCACACGATGCCACAACGTTCTGACAATGTGAATACCCCAGGTCAGTCTGTTGATCACTTTTTGATAGCACTGAGCCCAGGCGGGCATGCATAGACGCACACTCGTGGTAATAGACACATTATGGACATCGCCTCATGTCTGGATAACTTGCCGCTTAGTCATTTATTCATTCAGTCATTTATATTTTTCCTAATTTTGATGCTGAGGCGAACGAGCCGCCGTGGCGGGCGGCCTGGGTACCGAGCGCCGCTCCCCCAGCCACGTTCCCCCCAACCACGTTCCCCAGCCACCGTTCCCCCAGCCACCGGCTCAGGCCCATGTGCGGCCGCCCGTAAGGTGGGGTCATGCCAGCTAACCGCAGGGACGAACCCGTCGTGCTGTCGCGCATCTACACGCGGACCG
>Ga0070737_10005634_pt1 | contig 11874 bp, 10 predicted proteins | sample Coa_R1_10_FD_66438 | JGI IMG/M metagenome (GOLD analysis project Ga0070737, IMG submission 66438) | Surface soil microbial communities from Centralia Pennsylvania, which are recovering from an underground coalmine fire - Coalmine... | ecosystem: Environmental > Terrestrial > Soil > Unclassified... | reverse complement strand
GATCCGCCGGCCCAGAACAGGGCAGCCGCTAGCAGTAAGGCGCTGAGTAGCGCGCGCATCGGTGTCCTCCCTTCTGCCTGCAGGGCAGCGCAGGTTGTTTGCACCCCTGCTTTGCAGAGCGCGTGCCCGCGGTATCAGCTCCTAGGGCGTCCTGGGCATTGGCGCGCTCGCCGGTGCCAGCCAGCCGCCGGTGCGCTCGTCATACGCGAGCACGGGCTCCGGCCGCACGAGCTGTTCGAGCAGCGTGTCCACGGCGTGCTTGAGCACGTCCGGCTCGTTGGTGGTCACCCGGCGCTCCAAGGCGCGTTCGGGGCCGACGAACCGGAAGCAGAAGGTGATCGGTACGCGCGCCTCCCCGCGCCAGAGGTGCGCGTCCAAGCTGCGATACAGCGGGCGGCTGAGCAGGTTGGCCGCGATGGGGCGCTCCAGGCGCTCGATGTCCGCGAGCGGCAGGGTGACGATCACGCGCGGGCCAAGCGCGGTGCCGTTGGAGGGCAGCGCCACCACGCGCGCCTGGAAGTGTGGGGTCAGAGCGTGCGCCAGCGCCTCGGCCAGCGCCGGCTCGAACTGCTGGGCATCCAGCGCGATCTCGACTTGCATGGTGGTTGAACTCCCGAGTGGGATGGTACCCCTCCGCCAGTGGCCGGTCCTCAACTGGAGGAAGGGTGAGCGCGCTGGGCAGCACCACAGCGCGCGCAATACAAGGTGCCCACCGCCACCGCGGCGCCGCAGTTGGCGCACAGCAGCGAGCGAGGCGGCTGGCCCGCTGCTCGCCCGGCGCCAGCGGGCAGGGCCACCGCGGCGATGGCCGCTTGCTCGGCCTCGACGGCCTGCTGCACGCGGTAGCGCAGCAGCAGCGTCCCCACGACCCCGACCGGGATGGCGAACACCAGGGGCGACCAGTCCCACAGGGCGTGCAGCACCACCGCCGTGGCGAACGCGCCGAGCACGGCGCCGTCGAGCCGCGGGCCGCCCGCGCCCTTGCCGCGCCAGATCGCCGCGCAGACCAGCCCCGTCCACACCCCGTGGCCCAGGAAGGTAGTGAACCCGCGGGCCCACACCACGCCGAGCATGTGGTCCACGCCGCCCCGCTCCAGCGCCGACACGGCGTACAGCACGTTCTCCACGGCGGCGAACGCCATGCCGGTCCCTACCCCGAACACGATGCCATCCAGCTCGAAGCGGTAGCGGCGCCGCCACATCAGCCAGGTCGCGCTCAGCGCCTTCGCCGTCTCCTCGACCAGCCCGGTACCCAGGGCGGGCAGCAGCGCTCCCACGCCCGTGGGGAAGACGTCGCTCAGCAGCAGCGCCAGCACGACCGCGCCGACCCCGCCCGACAGCCCGATGCCCACGAGGCGGCCGGGGGTGATCGAGCGCAGCAGGTCGCGCTCCCAGAGGTAGCGCAGGTATACCGCCGGGGCCAGAAAGGCGCCCACGAGGATGGTGGCCGCGACGGCCCAGCCGGCCGCGGTCCGCGCCGCGATCAGCGACAGCGGCCCCAGCAACCCGATGCCGCCCCCGAGCAACAGCCAGTAGCGCCCGCGTGCCCGTTCGGGCAGCCCGGGCATGATCGTGCTCACGGGGTCGGGCAGGGCGAGCGGCTGCTCGGCGGCGCCCGCGAACCGCGCGTGCAGGAGCGTGTCTAGCAGGCGGCGTAGGCGCGGGTAGGTGGCCGCCGCGCGCTGGAGGTCCTCGCGCGACAGGACTACGAGTTCCAAGGGGGTGCGCGCCACGACGGTGACCGCGCTCGGCGGCTGGGGGATGGTGCCGCTGGCCCCGAAGCTATCGCCGGGCCCGAGCCGCTCGACGGCGCCGTTCGGGTAGCGCGCCTCGGCCTCGCCCTGCTTGATCAGGAACCACGCGCCGGGGACCTCGCCCGCCTGCAGCACGGTCGCGCCGGCGGGCACCTGATAGCGCCGGCAACGCCGCACCGCCGCCACCACGGCCGGCCCGGGCAGGCCGGCGAAGGGCGAGAAGCGCTGCAGGAACCCCACGAGGTCCAGGTAGTCCACCCGCTGGTGCAGCGCCGCGCGGAACGGCGGCAGCGCGCGGAGCGCCTCGCCCACCGCCGCGCCGGGCAGGCGCAGCACGGCCGCGGCCGTCACCGCGCGGATGGTCGCGGCCCGCGGCGCGCCGGTCAGCACCGCCATCTCGCCGAACAGCGCGCCCGGCCCGAGTTGCGTCAGGGCCAGCTCGCTGCGCCCCAGCCCCAGCCCCACGACTTCCAGCTGCCCGCTGGCCACGAGGTACAGGTCGGTGGAGCGATCGCCCTCGCGCACCACGATCTGCCCGGGGGCGTACTGCTCCCAGCGTGCCTGCCGCGCCAGCCACGTTTGCCAGGCGGGCGGCAGGCTGGCGAACGGGCCCCCGCGCAGCAACGCGTCGGCGCCGAGCGGCGGCCCGGGGGCGGGCGCTGGCGCCGCGGGCGCCGCGGGCGGGGCCGCGATGTGCTGCTCGGAGCCGCGATAGTAGCGGCGGACGGAGGGCCACAGCAGCCCGCCCGCGATGGCCAGTGGCACCGGCGACCAGGCCAGCAGCAGGGCGCGGGGCAGTCCGCCCAGGCCGCCGAGCAGCAGCGGCAAGCCCAGCCAGCCGCCGGCTAGCACCAGCGCCAGCCCGTGGGCGAACGCGCCCCCCATCTGCAAGCGACCGGCCACGTAGGCGTGGCCGAACGCCAGCACGCCGGCGAGTTGGGCGGCAAATAGCGCTAGCTGGAAGTTGGCCGCGTCGCCGGCCACGGCGTTCCACGCGGCGAGCAGCGCCAGGCCCCCCGCGACCAGCGCCAATCCGAGCGCGCTCAGCGCGGCCAGCCCGCGCACGGCAACCCCGACCCACGGCTCGCCCGGGGCGGTCCGCCACGGCCACTGCCATCCCGGCCCGGCTGTCACTCGCCGAGCGGGCGGCGCCGGCGGCGCGGTGCGCTGCTCCAAGCGCACCGCCGTGGCGCCGAGCTGGAGCCGGTCGCCTACCCAGAGGGCGATCGGCTCAGTTACCCGCTGCCCGTTGACGTACGACCCGTTGGTGGACTGGAGGTCGACCAGCACCGGGGCCCCGTCGAGCAGATCGACGCGCGCGTGCCGTCGCGACAGGTGCGGGTCATCGAGGCGGAGGTCGGCGCCACTGCCCCGCCCGACGGTGAGGCTGCCGGTCAGTGGGATGATCTGGCCGGCGCGCGGGCCGCTCTCGATCACCAGCGCGAAGTGGGCGGCCTCACGCGGCACTGCCGTTGCCATGTCGGTGCTCCCCGCGCCCACCTCGGGCCCGCCAGCGCGGCGCGCCCAGTATAGCACGCTCTCAGCGGGCCACTCGCTTCTCAGGATGCCGCGCTATCGCTCGGCAGTCCTAGCAGCGCCCGCGCCCGGCGCAGCGCCTCTTCCGGCAAGGTCAGCCGCTCGGCGAAGCCGCTCAGCGGCCGCGTGGCGTCGATCCCCAGCTTAGCGCAGGTCCCGTCGGGCGACGACGGATCGAGCAGCGTCCCCATGCCGCCGCTGACGACCACCAGGTCGCGGTCGGCCTGCACGCGGGTGGCCACGGCCCACAGCACCTGCTCGTCGTCGTAGATGTCGATGTCGTCGTCGACCACAATCACGTGCTTGAAGTAGTGGTCAGCGCCCAGCACGGCCATGATCGCCTGCTTGGGCTGGCCCTCGGCCGTCTTGCGCAGGGACACGTACACGTGGAAGCTGCCGCAGCCCGAGCGCACGGGCACCCGCACCGCCTTGAGATTCGGGATGATGCGCCGCAGGATCTGCGTGACCAGGATCTCGCGCGGGAACGCCAGGAACAGACAGTGTTCCAGCGACAACCCCGCGTTGTGCGACTGATAGATCGCCCCCTCCCGATACTGGAGCGCGGTGGGCACCAGCACGTTCTCGGTGCCACGGGTGGAGGCATACCCCGTGAACTCGCCGAACGGCCCCTCGCGCTCGTGCTCGTCGGCCAGGATATGCCCCTCGATAACCATCTCCGCCCAGCGGGGCACGGTGAGCTCGACCGTGCGGCAGCGCGCCACTTCCAGCGGCGTGTCCAGCAGCCCCCCGGCGATGGCGAACTTGCCCGCGTCGGCGGGCGGGATCACGATCGAGGCGAGCGATACCGCCGGCGGCACCCCCAGCACGACGGCCACGGGCAGGTGCTGGCCGGCCTCGGCCGCGCGGCGATGGTACTCGAACAGGCGACGGCGCGAGTGCAGGCTAATACCCAGCCGGCGCGGGCCTTTGACCATGATGCGATGGTAGCCGATGGTCTCCACGCCCGTGTAGGGATCGCGCGCCACCACGTGTCCGCCCGTGATGTACGGCCCCCCGTCCTGCTCGAAGTGGGTGAGCGCGGGCAGGATGCCGAGGTCCAGCGCCGCGCCCTCGATCACGTTGGCCTCGAACGGGGCGTCGGGGCACAGGCGCGGCGGGAGGGGCCGGTTCACACGCTCGCTGTACACGGCGTTCAGGTCGCGCTCGGCGACGCCCAGCCCGCGGGCGAGCCGCTCGCGCGTGGCCAGCACGTTCACCACCAGCGGGAAGGGGCTGGCGCCGACCCGCTCGAACCACACTACCGGGCAGTGCGGCAGGCGCTCGGCGGCCATCGCCACCGCCGTGGCCTCGTAGACCGGCTCGACCCGCTCGCGGATGCGCACGACCTGTGGCGGGCAGTCGCGGGCAAGGTCGGCGAGAAAGGCGCGGAGCTCCTGCGGCGCAGTCATGCCTGGTCCCCCGTGGCCCGCTGATGGCCGACAGGATAGCGCACCCCCACGGGCCCCGCCAGCCGGCTCAGCCGTAGAGGATGGCCGAATACAGCGCCGGATCGACCAGCGCCTCGATCACCGTCGGCCCGTCGGCGCGCAGGGCCGCCGCGAACGCGACGCGGAACTCCTCGACGGTGCGCGCCACGCGCAGCGGCACCCCGAAGTAGTGCTCCGGAAACCGCTCGCGGGCCAGGGGCAGGTCGATCCCGCTGTAGGCGTAGCGCCGGCGCTCCTGCTTCACCTTGATCAGCGCCAGTGCGCGGTCGTTGAGGATCACGAACGGGATCGGCAGGCCCAGCCGCGCCGCCGTGGCCAGCTCGCCGGCCATCATCAGGAAGCACCCGTCGCCCATCACCGCCGCGACAGGCCGCTCCGGGCGCGCGAGCTTGGCCGCCAGCGCCGCCGGAATGGCGTAGCCCATCGACGACCAGCCGTTGGACACCAACAGCGTCTCGGGCACGGTCACCCGCCACTGGGTGGCCACCAGATGGGTGTGCGCGCCGACATCGCAGCACAGGATGCCGTCCGGCGGGAACAGCGCGCGCATGGCGTCGAGCGCCTCCCACGGCTGGAAGCCGGCGCCGGGCAGTCGCAGGCTGGCCTCCAGCCGCGCGCGGAAGCGGGCGTGCTCGGCCGGATCCCACTCCGTGGCGCGCGGCGGCAGCGCGGCGAGCCACTCCAGGGCGTCGGCCAGCCGGCCCACCGCCTGCGCCTCCAGCCGCACCGCGGGGTCGAGGTCGGCCGGCTCCCCCGCCACGTGCAGCAGGGGCACTGGCGGCATCCACTCCTCGTAGCCGATCTCCACGGGGTCGTAGCCGAGGCCGATTACCAGGTCGGCCTGGGCCAGATAGGCCTCGATGGTCTGGCGGCGGGCGCGGCCCACGACGCCGAGCCAGAGCGGGTGGTCCTCGGGGACTACGCCCTTGGCCATGTTGGTGGTGACGAACGGGAGCCGCTGCGCCTCCAGGAAGCGCCGCAGCGCGTCGAGCGCGCCGGTGCGGTAGAGACTGAACCCCAGCGCGGCGACCGGCCGGCGCGCCTGGCGCAGGCGGTCGGCCACCCGGCGCAGGTCGTCCTCCGCGGGCGGCGGACTCTCGTCCAGCACGCCCGGCCGGAACCGCGGCGGCGCGGGGCCCTCGGCGGCCGGGGCGACGGCGACATCCTCCGGCAGGTCGAGATGCACCGGCCCCGGCGGCTCGGCGACGGCCAGCCGTAGCGCCGCAGCCACCTGTCCCGCCACGTCGCCCCCCACCAGCTGGAAGCTCGCCTTGCTCAAGGGCCGAAACAGTGCCTGGTGGTCGATGCGCATCTGCACCCGCCGGTGGAGCTGCGCCAGCGGCACCTGGCCGGTGATGGCCAGCGCCGGCGAGCGGTCGAGCAGCGCGTTGCCGATGCCGGTGGTCAGGTTGGTCGCGCCAGGGCCCACGGTGGCGATGGCCACCCCGGGGATGCCCGTGAGGCGGCCCAGCACGTCGGCCATGAACCCGGCGGTAGCCTCGTGGCTCACGAGCACGAACTCGATCCCTTGCCGGCGCAGCGCCTCGATCAGGGCGAGGATCTGGCCGCTGGGGATGCCCATCGCCCGGCGCACGCCTGCGGCGCGCAGGACCGCCGCGATGGCGTCGGCGTTGGTGCGCTGGCGGGTCATAGCACCTCCCGTGGGCCGCGAGGCGCGGCGCTCGGCTCTCTATAATGGCCCAGAATGCCAGCGGAGGCCAGCATGCGACACCCCGAGGAGTTCCACGGCATCCTGCCGCCGATCCTGACGCCGCTCTACCCCGACAGCACCCCGGACCTCGACTCGCTCGCGCGCCTCGTCGAGTACCTGCTGGCCGCGGGCGTGCACGGGATCTGGGCGTTGGGCACCACCGGCGAGTTCGCCGCTTTCACCGCCGCCGAGCGCGCCGCGATTCTGCAGCGCGTGGTCGAAACGGTCAACGGCCGCGTGCCCGTGGTGGCCAACGTCTCCGACGCCGCCACGCGGCTGGCCATCGAGCACGGGCGGGCCGCCGCGCGCCTCGGCGCCGACGCCATCGCCGCCACGCCGCCCTACTACTATCCGCACAGCCAGGACGAGCTGCTGGCGCACTACCGCGCCATCCGCGAGGCGGTCGACCTGCCGCTGTTCATCTACAACATTCCCCCTACAGTGAAGGTGCGCGTCGAGCCCGCCACGGCGGTCGCGCTGGCACGGGAGGGCGCGGTGATCGGCTGGAAGGACAGCTCGGGCGACTTCGAGACGTTCCGCTCTACGATGCTTCAGATGCGCCAGGAGGGCCTCACCTTCCGCGGCTTCCTGGGCAGCCGGCGGTTGGCCGACACGGCGCTGGCGCTGGGCGGCCACGGGGCGATCCCGGCTACCAGCAACGTGTGCCCACGGCTGTACGTCGAGGCGTACGAGGCGGCGCGCAAGGGCGACGCCCAGGCCGCCGCGCGCTGGCAGGAGAAGATCTACGACTGGGACACCCTGCCCGACCGCATCGCGCGCGGCGGCTCGCGCAACGCTGCCACGCTGGCGGTGTTCAAGGCGATGCTGGTCGAGCAGGGGGTCCTCGCCCACCCGACGGTGTCCGCCCCGCTGCGGCCGCTGACCGCGGAGGAGCAAGCCGCGCTGGCGCAGCGCCACCCGCAGTATCGCCGCTGAGGTCCGCTCAGCCCGAGGCGGCGGCGAGGGCGTCGCCGAAGCCCGCTGGGTGGCGGCGGTGCCACTCCCAGGCGGTGGCCACGATGGTATCCAGGTCGCTCAGGCGCGGGGTCCAGCCCAGCTCCGTGCGCGCCCGCCGGTTATCGGCGTACAGCGCCGGCGGGTCGCCGGGCCGCCGCGCCGTCTCCACCACGGGGATCCGCTGCCCCGTGACGCGCTCGCAGGCGGCGATCACCTCGCGCACCGAGTAGCCCCGCCCGGCGCCCAGGTTATAGGCCAGCGCCACGCCGGGTGCGGCCATGGCCTCCAGCGCCAGCAGGTGCGCGGCGGCCAGATCGACCACGTGCACGTAGTCGCGCAGGCAGGTGCCGTCGGGGGTGGGGTAGTCGGTGCCGTAGATCTCCACGTGCGGCGCCTGCCCGAGCGCCACGCGCAGCACCAGCGGGATCAGGTGCGTCTCGGGCGTGTGGTCCTCGCCGAGCGTGCCGTCGGGCTGGGCGCCCGCGGCGTTGAAGTAGCGCAGGCTCACCGAGCGCAGCCCGTAGGCGCGGCCGTACCAGCGTAGGGCGCGCTCGAACGCCAGCTTCGTCTCGCCGTAGGGGTTGGTCGGCAGCTGCGGGGTGTCCTCGGTGATCGGCAGCCGCGCCGGCTCGCCGTAGGTGGCGCACGTGGAGGAGAACACGATGCAGTCCACGCCGTGCGCGCGCATAGCGTCGAGCAGGGCCAGGCCGCCGGCGACGTTGTTGCGGTAGTACTTCGCCGGGTCGGCCACCGACTCGCCCACATAGGCGTAGGCGGCGAAGTGCAGCACGGCGTCGAAGCGCCCGCGGGCGAGGGTCGCGGCGAGCCGCTCCTGGTCAGCCAGCTCGCCTACCACCAGCGGGCAGGGCACGGCCGCGCGGTGGCCGTAGACGAGGTTGTCATACACCACGACGTCGTGGCCGGCTTCCAGCAGCAGGCGCACCGTGTGCGAGCCGACGTAGCCCGCCCCGCCCGTGACTAGCAGTCGCATGGCTGTTCTGCCCCAACAGAAACAGAAAATAGCGCCGCCCGGTCTCGCATTGTGGCGTACACGCGCGCGGCGGCGCCAGCGCCACTCCCGAAGCCGCGAGTGCGTCGTGCCGTGTCATCCGAGCGGTCCCCTGCGGTCCAGCAGGGCGGCCTACCGTGGACGGCGCCCGGGCCGCGGAGCCATGCGGCCCTCACGGACTACCCGCCGAGCGGCCGCGCAGGCGCTCTAGTTCGGCGCGGGCCTCTTCCAGCTCGCCGCGCAGGACCGCCAGTTCGCGTTCCTGCTCGCGCAGGCGGTCGGTCAGCCGCAGGATCACCTCCACGCCCGCGAGGTTCACGCCCAGGTCCTCGATCAGGCGCTTGATCTGCATGGCGCGCTGGATGTCCTCGGGCGAGTAGAGGCGGATGTTGCCCTTCGAGCGCGAGGGGGCGATGAGCCCCGCGCGCTCGTAGTAGCGCAGTGTCTGCGGGTGCACGTTCAGCATCCGCGCGGCCACGCTGATCACGAAGCAAGCGGTCTCGGGCAGGGATGGTGGGGAGTCGCGCATGCGGCCACCTCCTTACCGCGCGCCCCGCAGCCGCGCCAGCTCGCGGACCAGCTCGCGCTCCCGCTCGCTGAGGTTGGTCGGCAGCACGGCCGATACGGTGGCGTACAGGTCGCCGCGCCCGCTGCCACCTAGCCGCGGCATGCCCTGGCCAGCCAGGCGGAAGGTGCGCCCGTTCTGCGTCTCGGGCGGGATGCGCAGCGCCAGCCGCGTGCCCTTGGGGGTGGGCACCTCGGCCTCGCCGCCGAGCAGCAGCACGTGCAGCGGCACGGGCACGGTGACGTAGAGGTCGTCGCCTTTCCGCTCGAAGGTGCTGTGCGGCAGCACGTGTACCACGAGGTACAGGTCGCCGTTGGGCGCCCCGCCGACCCCGGGGCCGCCCTCGCCCGCTAGCCGGATGCGCGAGCCTTCCGTCACCCCCGGCGGGATGCGCGCCTCCAGGCGCCGCACGCTGCCGTCTGGGCTCTGCACCTGGATGATGCGCTGGGTACCCGCGAACGCCTCTTCGAGGGTGATCTCGATCGGCTGCTCGTAGTCTTGACCGGGAATGAGGCGCGTGCGCCCGCGCGTGGCGCCCACGCGGCTGGCCCGGCCAAACAGCTCGCCGAACAGGTCGCCGAAAATGCCCTCGTCGAAATCCAGAGGCTCGACGCGCACGCGGCCGCCGGGCCGATAGCCAAAGCCGCCCGTGCCCCCGAAGCCCGCGCTGCGCGCCGCCTGCTCCGCCGCCTCGGCCTGGCGCCAGTTGTGGCCGTAGCGGTCGTACTTGGCCCGCTTCTCGGGGTCGGAGAGCACCTCGTAGGCCTCGCCGATCTCCTTGAAGCGCGCCTCGGCCTGCTTGTCGCCCGGGTTCAGGTCCGGATGGTACTGCCGCGCCAGGCGGCGATACGCCTGGCGAATCTCTTTCTCCGTCGCGTTCCGACTGACACCGAGAATCGCGTAGTAGTCCTGCTTGGTAGTGGGCATCGCGGTCCTCCGCCGGCCAGCTACCAGCATTGTAGCGGGGTTGACTTGATAATTGTCAACCCACTAAGGAGGGACGACGGCTCAGCGCCAGCGCCCAGCCCGCTGACACCAGCGCCAGCGTTGCCGCCACCGCCCAGATGGCCGCGAAGGTGCCCGTCCGGTCCAGCAGGGCGCCGTACAGCACCCCACTGCTGGCGCTGGCCAGCTGCCCGATGGCGTTGCCCAGCCCGATCGCGGCGCCCGTCTCCCCCCGCGGAACCAGCGCCGCGATCAGCGCCCACAGCAGCGCGATGCACATCCCCGTCCCGGCGCCCGCCAGCGCCAGCGCGGGCAAGGCCAGCGCCCGCTCGCCGGGCAGCAGGGCGACGAAGCTGGCGGCGCAGAACAGGGCCCCTAGCGCCAGCAGCCGGCTGTGGCAGGCGTAGCGATCGGCGAAGCGGCCGGCCAGCGGCGTGGCCAGCGACCATACCAGGGTGAACACGGCCATCAGCCAGCCGGTATCCCCGCGGCTGTAGTGCAGCACGGTGCGCAGGTAGGTAGGAAACCAGCCCTGGGAGGCGTAGGCCACCAGCAGCACCACCACGCTCAGCAGGGCGAGGCTCAGGAAACGCCGGTCGCGCAGCAACCGGCTTAGCGCCGCGCGGGGATCGCCCCGCCGCACGGGTGGCGCGGGTGGCACGGCGGCCCGCACGGCGACCAGCGCTACGAGCGGCAGTAGCGCCAACACTACAAGGGCCGCGGTGACCGCGGTCACGCTGGCCAATAGCGGCAGCAGCGAGAAGCCGAGCAGCGTGCCCAGCGCCTGGCCAGCCTCCACTCCGCCTGTCGCGGCGCCGTGGCCGCGGCTGGCGGTGACCGCCAGCTTCATGGCCGTGGGAAACAGCAGCCCGCCCGCCACGCCCATCGCGGCCCGCGCCGCCAGCGCGACCAGGTAGCTGGTGGTCAGCGCCAGCACCAGTGCCGCGAGCGCCAGCGCCACCAGGCCGACCATCGCTACACGGCGGGGGTCCCAGCGGTCGGCGGCCAGGCCGGCGGGCAGTTGGGTCAGCGCGTAGGTGGCGAAGAACGCCGTCAGCAGCGCGCCCGCGCCCGCGTAGTCCACCTGGAACAGGATGCGGAAGTCCTCTAAGAAGGGGGAGATGCCGAGCCGCAGCGCGTTGTTGCTCAGCAGGATGGCCGCCGCTGCCGTGACCACGAGACTAGAAGACGTGGCCACGGGGGCGCTGCGGCCTCTCGCCGCTCCGGCCATCTCGGAAGGGCTCCTCGCGCGGCGGTCCCAGGGCGCTGCTGCTGACCGGAGCATAGCCCCGGCGCCGCCCGCGTGCAACCGTCCGCTGGGCCGTATACTGGAGGGGCCTTCCCCCGAGTCCCCATCCCCTCCCCGAGCGCCACGCGAGCGCTCGAGGCGAGTCCGAGGAGCGATAGCCATACCAGCGTGGGCTCTTTTCCGACCGGTTGAGCGCCTTTTCGCCTCACTCCTGAGACGGAGCCGCCCGCCGCGGCCGCGATCTGTGCGCTCGGGCGCGTCGTGGTGTCGGACGGGGATACTCGTCCTGGCCGCCCTGTTACTCGGCGCCTGTCTCGGCGGGCCGCGTGGGATGCCGCCCGATGCCGCGGGGCCCGCCGCGAACGCCACGCCAGGGATCGGCGACGCCGAGAACGGCAAGCGCCTGTTCGCGACGCGCGGCTGCGTCGGCTGCCACAGCGTGGCGGGCGACTTCGCCGGTGGCATTACGGGCCCCGAACTCCGCCGCGCCCTGCGCCAGCCGACCATCGCGGGAGGCCAGCCCAACACGCCGGAGACCCTCTGGCACTTCCTGGAGAACCCCGCCAAAGTGAAGCCCGGCACCGCCATGCCGCGGCTGCCGCTCAGCGCGCAGGAACTCGATGACTTGGTGGCGTATCTGGAAACGCTGCGGCAGTGAGGCGGCGCTCAGCGCGCCAGCTCGGCGAAGGCGGCCCGCGCG
>Ga0070737_10005633_pt1 | contig 11878 bp, 8 predicted proteins | sample Coa_R1_10_FD_66438 | JGI IMG/M metagenome (GOLD analysis project Ga0070737, IMG submission 66438) | Surface soil microbial communities from Centralia Pennsylvania, which are recovering from an underground coalmine fire - Coalmine... | ecosystem: Environmental > Terrestrial > Soil > Unclassified ... | reverse complement strand
CGCTTGATGTTGGCGGTGAGCTTGCGCAGCGCCTGGCTCATCAGGCGCGCGTGCAGGCCGACATGCGAATCGCCCATCTCGCCCTCGATCTCCGCCTTGGGCGTCAGCGCGGCGACCGAATCGATCACCACCACGTCCACCGCGTTCGAACGCACCAGCATGTCGGCGATTTCCAGTGCCTGCTCCCCGGTATCGGGCTGCGAAACCAGCAGGTCATCCACCTTCACGCCGAGTTTTTCCGCGTAAGTCGGATCGAGCGCGTGCTCGGCATCCACGAAGGCCGCTGTGCCGCCGTTTTTCTGGCAATGCGCGATCACCTGCAAGGTCAACGTGGTCTTGCCCGAGGATTCCGGCCCGTAGATTTCCACCACGCGACCGCGCGGCAGGCCACCGACGCCCAGCGCGACATCGAGCCCGAGTGAGCCCGTGGAAACCACGTCGATCGCTTCGTTGCTGCGATCGCCCATGCGCATCACCGCGCCTTTGCCGAACTGTTTCTCGATCTGGCCCAGAGCGGAAGCCAGTGCGCGGCGCTTGTTGTCGTCCATTGCATAGTCCTCGGGGGTTGTGCTGAGTGAAGTCTCGCGGAACGGGCTCTCACGGTTTGAGACGGCGCCGTCGCGACAATGGTGCCATTATTCCACAGCGCCCGGATGCGAACAGCGGCGCACGCCGTGTCATGCCGTCAGACATTTCCGAACACCTTCCAGCGCGGTCACGACGGTTTGTCGGCGCACCGCTTCGCGGTCGCCGTCGAAATGAAACAATTCGGCGCTTGCATCTGCACCGAGGCGCTGCCATGCGATCCATACGGTGCCGACCGGCTTGTCCGGCGTGCCGCCGCCGGGCCCCGCAATGCCGGTCACGGCGACCGCGATACTTGCGTCGGAGCGCGCCAGCGCACCCGACACCATTTCCAGCGCGCATTCCCGGCTGACCGCGCCGCACCGTTCCAGAGTGGCCGTGCTGACGCCCAGCAACGTCTGCTTGGCCCGATTGCTGTAAGTCACCGCCGCAGTGTCAAACCATTCGGAGCTTCCGGGGATGTCGGTGAGCACTTTCGCGATCCAGCCTCCCGTGCAGGATTCCGCAGCCGCAAGCATCTCTCCCTGCTTGCGCAAGGCGGTGGCCACGGAGTCACCGACCGAGCGCAGCGTGGCGTCGTTGGGAATCGTGTTCATCGGCGGGCCTCACGGCTGATGAAAGGGTCCGTTCTACCCCAACCCGTGGCGCAGGCCAAGAGGCCGCATGCGTCCATCCCCGACTTGGGTGCGGCAACCGCGCGTGCGACACTGCGCGCTTTCCGATCCACCGCACCCAGATGGACCAGGCCGATCTCACCCGCCACACGCCGCTGATGCGCCAGTATTTCGCCGCCAAGGCCGAGTACCCGGACACGCTGCTGTTCTTCCGGATGGGTGATTTCTACGAGCTGTTCTACGACGACGCGCGCAAGGCCGCGCGGCTGCTGGACATCACCCTGACCCAACGCGGTGAATCAGCCGGCGCGCCGATCCCGATGGCGGGCGTGCCCTACCACGCGATGGAATCGTATCTCGCCAAGCTGGTGCGCGCGGGTCAGTCGGTGGCGATCTGCGAGCAGATCGGCGATCCGAACGGCAAGGGTCCGATGGAGCGCAAGGTGGTGCGGGTGGTGACGCCGGGCACGCTCACGGACGAAGCCCTGCTGCCGGAGCGCCGCGATAACCTGCTGCTGGCGATTGCCGACGGAAAGCGGGGCTTCGGACTCGCGTGGGTCGATCTCGCGGGCGGACGCTTCGTGCTTTCCGAGGTCGCCGATGCGGATGCGCTGGCCGCGGAACTCGCGCGCTTAGCGCCCGCGGAAACATTGGTGTGCGAAGACGTGGCTTGGCCCTCAGCGGTCGCGACACTGACGGGCCTGCGCAAACGACCGCCTTGGCATTTCGATGAAACCAGCGCGCGGCGCGAATTGACGCGATTCTTCAACACGCGCGATCTTTCGGGTTTCGGCGCCGGCAGCGTGCCGCTGGCGATCGCCGCGGCCGGTTGCCTGCTTGGGTATCTGCAGGAAACCCAGAAGGCCGCGCTGCCGCACCTCACGGGGCTCGCCGTCGAATCGGCCGACGAAACCGTGGCGATGGATGCAGCCACCCGCCGCAACCTCGAACTCGACACGCATCCTTCGGGCGACGCGCGCTTCACGCTGCTTGGCGTGCTGGATTCAACCATCACGCCGATGGGATCGCGCGTGCTGCGGCGCTGGCTGCACCGGCCGCTGCGCGACCACGCGACGTTGCAATTGCGCCACCAATCCCTTGGCGCGCTGGCCGAGTCGGGTGCACTGATGCCATTGCGCGAAAAGCTGCACGCGATCGGAGATCTCGAACGCATCCTCGCGCGCGTGGCATTGCGCAGTGCGCGACCGCGCGATCTCGCGACGCTGCGCGACGGGTTGGCCGCCGCGCCGTCTTTGCGGAAAATGATCGCGAACGTCGATTCGCCGCTGCTGCACCAATTGCTGCAACATCTTGGCGAGCACCAGGACATGGTGCGCCTGCTGCAAGCCGCCATCGTGGAACGTCCGCCCGCGCTGCTGCGCGAAGGCGGCGCGATCGCGGACGGCTACGATGCCGAACTCGACGAACTGCGCCGGCTTTCGACCCACGCCGACCAATACCTCATCGAGTTGGAACAACGCGAGCGCGCCGCGACCGGCATCGCCACGCTCAAGGTCGGCTACAACCGCGTGCACGGCTACTACATCGAGCTCGGCAAGGCGCAGGCCGGCAAGGCGCCCGCGCACTACACCCGCCGTCAGACCACCAAGAATGCCGAGCGCTACATCACCGGGGAACTGAAGACTTTCGAGGACAAGGTGCTGTCCGCGAAGGAACGCTCACTGATGCGCGAGCGCGCGCTGTACGACCTTGTGCTGGATGCGTTGATCGAAAAGCTCGCGCCGCTGAAACAGGCCGCGCAGGCGCTGGCCGAACTGGACGTGCTGGCGGCGCTGGCGGAACGCGCGGATGCGCTGAACTGGTCGCGCCCGCAACTGGTGGACGAACCCTGCATTGCGATCGAACGCGGCCGGCATCCCGTGATCGAGGCCGTGCGCACCGAACCCTTCGAGCCGAATGACCTCGCACTCGACGATTCACACCGCATGCTGGTGATCACCGGCCCCAACATGGGTGGCAAGAGCACCTACATGCGACAGAACGCGCTGATCGTGCTGCTGGCGCATATCGGCAGCTGCGTGCCTGCGACCAGCGCGCGGATGGGCCCGATCGACCGCATTTTCACCCGCATCGGCGCCGGTGACGACCTCGCGCGCGGGCAATCGACTTTCATGGTCGAGATGAGCGAAACCGCCAACATCCTGCACAACGCGACGGAAAGATCGCTGGTGCTGATGGATGAAGTCGGGCGCGGCACCAGCACGTACGATGGCCTCGCACTGGCGCGTGGCGCAGCGGTGCATCTTGCCACCGTGAATCGCGCGTTCACGCTGTTCGCGACGCACTATTTCGAGCTTACGGAGCTCGCCTTGCAATTCGACGCCATCGCCAACGTGCACCTCGACGCGGTCGAATACCACGACACGAAACAAGGCGATCAACTGGTTTTCATGCACGCCGTGAAGGAAGGCCCGGCGAACCGGAGCTTCGGATTGCAGGTGGCAGCCCTGGCGGGTTTGCCAAAAGCGGTGATCGCAGATGCGAAGCGGACGCTGACCCAGCTGGAACAGAGCACGCACGGAAACGTCGGCATGCGAAAACACGACGGCGCGAATCCCGCGTCGCCCCAGTCCGACCTGTTTGCGGCCAAACCTCCCGACCCGCGGCTGACGGAACTCGCCGAAACGCTGCGCGGCATCGATCCGGATTCGATGACGCCGCGGGAGGCGCTGGATGTCCTTTACCGGCTGCGCAAGAACCTGCCCGCCAGTTGAGATCACGACGGCGGCAGCGCGGCGGCGTTACGCTCAATCGCCGGTTTCGTTCTTGGCCGCAGCCACGGCTTGTCCGGACGTTTCCTGCGCAGATGTGTGCCCTGACACGGCATCGCGATGCATGGTCATGGACGGAACGGCGCCTGGAACATGGCGCGGCCGGCCGCTGATCGAAGGACGCATCGGCAAGCTCGCGGCAGCCATGGACCACCTTCGCGTGGGGGTCTGGCTTGGCAGCGCGCCGACCGGGATCTGTGCTGTCAGAGCCACCGGGACCACGGACGACGGGGAAGCGGCGGCCAGGTGCGCCGGATCAGGCATGCCTATCTCCGGAATGGCGTTCCATTCCTCCCGCGTGATGCCTTCAGGAATCGCGTCCACCGGCGCAGGCTCGACGCGCGCGGTCATGCGCCCGGCCTGGACCAGCAATCGGATGGCCTGAAAGACGTCGATGCGGCCGAACGGCTTCTTGACGAACCCGTCGGCACCGAAGCGCTGCACGTAAAACTGTTCGGTCGCCTGCTGATTGCCACTCATCATCACGATCGGCGTCATGCGGGTGCGGCCATCGCGCCGCAGCGCGCGCAAGACGGCAAACCCCGACATGCCCGGCAGGACGATATCCAGGAAGATCAGGTCGGGCATTTCCGTTTGCGCGATCGCGACCGCGCTTTCGCCGTCGGGCGCCTTCAGCACCTTGTAGCCGTCCTGCAGCAGCATCTTGCCGAGCACGGCGCGGATCGTGGTGGAATCGTCCACCACCAGCACGCGCGCGCCCAGCGATGCGCGCACGCGTTCGTCCGTGCGGCGCTCGACCGGCGCCGCATTCTGATTGACCAACCGCTTGAGAAGATCGAACACGGCCATCAGCGTTCCCACGCTCCCCGCGGCTAGTTTCTGCGACGCGCCTGGCACGCGCAAGCACGTGGGTCGCAGATCGAGCTTGGCGACCGCCCTCATCCGTGAACCAGCCTTATATTGCCACTGCAAGTTGCTGAATAATATCGTTTACAAGCCATTCCGGCCGCGCGAAATTCAGAACGTCAGCACATCGCCCACCACGACTTGCGGACGCCGCCGCACCCCGATATCGGTGCGCAACGGCTCGGCGATCGTGAAATACAACACGCGGTTGAACGAGCCGCGCAGGTTGCCGATCCGGAAACCGGCACCGACGCTGGAGTACCACGGGCTCCAGCCCTGCCCCGCAGGCCGGTCGATGATGGCGTCGTCGTTGAACACCACGAAGCCGACCTGGAAGGTATGGAACCACACCATCGGCGTCACGATGCGATCCGCGATCGTGATGCGCACGCGCTGCGTCCCAGTGGCGTAAAAGTTCGGGTAACCGCGCAGCGCCTGAAAGCCGCCGATGTACAGGCGGTTCTCGGGATCGGGGTGCAACAGCGATGCGTAGTCGACGTGAAATACCAACGTCTGCCGCCGCCACGGCTGCCCGTAGGCAGTCGCCTCGGCGTCCAGCGCTTCGTTGCGCCAACTGCCGCTGTCGCGCCGCGCCATCAACGAGCCGTCGGTCAGCACCAGCCATTGCGGCCACGGCTCGAAGCCCTTGCTGGCCTTCACCGAAACGTTCGGACCGTCGGCGGTCGCGCCCAGCGCCGTCGAGTCGTACAGCACTTGCGCCGAAACGTCCCACCCAAGGTTGTAGTCCTCGACGCGCCCGACTTCACGCAGGTTCTCGAAACTCGCGTAATGGTCCTGATGCAGGCTCACGATGGGCCCGACGCCGGCGAGCGTGCGCGGATAGGGGACGGGCGGCGGCGAGTCGCCCGGGCTCGCCCGCACCGGCATGCCGTAGGCGTAGTGTTCGTAATCCATCGCGATGCCCGCGCGAAGCGCAGTTTCGCCATCGAAATCCAGCAGCTTCTGCCAGTCACCTTCGAGCTGCCGTTCTCGTTGCGGCAGGTACCACTGCTGCATGCCGGCATCGTAGAAATTCAAGTTCAGATACTGGTCGAGCGCCGAAACGTCCGCGGCCCAGGGCGTGGTATCGAGCAGAAAAGGCTTCGACAGCGCCAGCGACTCGAGCTTGCCATCGGAAAGATCCTCGTAGTACGCGGCCGCGGTCCAATCCGTGTCCAGCAGCGCCGGCGAGAGGAACTCCAGCACATTCATGCTGCGCTCGACCGTTTTCTGATGGCCGATCGCGAGCGTCTGTCCGCTCCCCAGAAAATTGGAATCCTCCAGCTTGAAACGCCATTCGTTGGCGTTGCCCGCGCGCGCAAACCGGGTGTCGAGTTTCAGCGTCCATGCGTCGCGGACGTCAACCAGCACGCGCACCGCGCCGTCCGTGCAAGTGATGGGCGTGATATCCGCGCCCCGCACGAAGCTTTGCTCGCGCAAATGGCGGATCGCTTCGTAGACCTGTCGCGCGTTCACAGGCTCGCCCGGCCGGATCAGCAACAGGTGATGCACCACCCAATCGCGGGTGCGGATATGCAGGAAATCGGCGGTGCGCGTATACCAGACGTCCTCGCGCGGATTGGCCAGGTTGTAAACGTTGTCCACCCTGACGTCGATCGCGCCGTAGTGCAGTCCCGCGCGCTGGATGGCAAGCCACTGCGCCTCGCCGGCCCAGCGCTCATGCGCGATTTCCATGGGTTGTGGGCACGCCAGCGCCGCTCTCGCGGCCGGCGCGCACGCGCCGAGGCCGACCAGAATGGCTCCGCATGCCAGAAGCGAGCGCGACATGACTGCACCCGATCGGGCAGCATTACTTCACGCTGCGCGACCGAAGTGCCGATCGTACTCCTGCGCTCATCCAGATTTCGTCGCGGCAGCGGACGCCGGAATCAGGCGTCGAAGATCACGCTGCAGCAGGTGACGCCGCCCTCGGCCTTTTCCGTTTCCGACATGTCCACGCTGCGGACGTCGATGCGGAGGGCCCGCAACTTTTCCACGGTACGCGGGCAGGACGCGGGATAAATCACCGACGCGCCGACGCGCAGCGCGTTGGCACCGTGCGGTTCGGCCGGATCGACCGCGACGGTTGCCCAGCCGGAAAACCGTCGTGCATCCACCCATTGCGGATTCAACAACAAGCGGTCAGGTGCCACCTGCGTCACTGCGCTCTTGAGGTGCAGGCAACCGTGGACGGGTACGCCTTCGACTCGGTACCCCAATGGCGCGACCAGGTGTGCCAGTTGTGCGATGCCATCGCTGTTGCTGCGCGCAGTCGTGCCGACATGCAACACGCGACCGAGCTTCAGGACATCGCCGCCGTCCAGCGTGCCCGGCGGTTCGATCCATAGAACTTTGCGCCAATCGGCCAGCATCGCGGCCATCGATTCGACTTCGCCGCGGCGCGATGGCGCGCCCGGACGCGCGGCCACGGCGACCTCGTCGAGCACGATCACGGTGTCCTCGACGAAAACGGAATCGGGCTGGTCCGGTTGCTCGGGAAGCTGGCGCACCTCGCAGCCGGCTTCGCACAAGGCCGCTTCATAGGCAGCGTGCTGACGGCGCGCCAGTCCGAGATCGATGGGACGGCGCGGCAGATGGCTCAATTCGCAATGTTGCATTGCGCGGCTGATGGCGCGGGTGATGGCGATACGGGCGATGGTCGTCTCCCGATGCGAGGAATGACCAGAGTAATCCATGGGCGAACTGCCTGCCGGGCATTCCCCCTCCCCGGCCCTCCCCCGCTGGGGGAGGGAGCGGCGGCTTCCACTTTCCCAAGCGGCGGAAGTCGGCGCGTAGCGCCGGATGGGGCTGGTCGTCCATGCACTGACGCTTGTCGATCACTTCGGCAAGCCTGAAGGCCCGCCAGACCGTGCGCGCGTACAATCGCCCGGCGCAAGATCGGCACGGACGGGAAACCGCATGAATGGCTCGAAGCGCCAGATCGGCCTCGTCATCGCGACCGCGCTGGTCCTCGGCAACATGGTTGGATCGGGCGTGTTCCTGCTGCCCGCATCGCTGGCGCCCTATGGCGGGTACAGCCTGATCGGCTGGATGATCAGCGCGGCAGGCGCGCTGCTGCTGGCTGGCGTGTTCTACCGCCTCGCCAAACGCGCACCGCGTGCCGGGGGACCGTATGCCTACACCCGTGAGGCGTTCGGCGATTGCGTCGGTTTCCTGGTGGCTTGGGTGTACTGGATTGCGCTGGTCGGGGGCAACGCCGCCATCGCGGTCGGCTTCGCGAGCTACCTGTCGGCGCTCGTTCCGGCAATCGGCGCGAATCCCTTATGGGGCGCGGCGGCGGCGATGGCGGCGGTGTGGTTCCTGGTTGCCGTCAACATTGCCGGCGTGCGCAGCGCGGGTGCCGTGCAGGTCGCGACCACGATCTTGAAGCTGCTGCCGTTGCTGGCACTGGCGTTGTTCGGGTTCACGCGCTTCGACCCGCATCTGCTTGCACCCGGTCCGCACTCGGGATCGCCATGGAGCGCCATCAACATCAGCGTCGCGGCGACCCTGTTTGCATTCATCGGCGTCGAATGCGCCTCGATTCCCGCCGGCCACGTCCGGGATCCCGGCAAAACCATTCCACGTGCCACGGTGCTCGGTACCGCGATCGCCGCGGCTCTCTACATCGCCTGTACGGCGGTGGTGATGGGCATGCTGCCCGCGACGGAACTCGCGAAATCGCAGGCGCCGTTCGCTGAAGTCGGACGTCTGTTGTGGGGTGGCTGGGCGGGATGGCTGATCGCGGGCGCGGCGGCCATCTCCTGCTTCGGTGCCTTGAACGGCTGGACCCTGATCGCCGGGCAGTTCCCGCAGGCCGTGGCAAAGGACGGTTTGTTCCCGCGCTTCTTCGCGCACGAATCCGCGCTCGGAACACCCGTGCCGGCGCTGCTGGTCGCGGGCGCGATCAATACCGTGATGGTGCTCGCCAACTATAGCCAAGGCATGGTGGCGATGTTCACCTTCATGGTGCTGCTGACGACCCTCGGCAACGTGGTGTGCTATCTGTTCAGCGCGATGGCGGATGTCGTGCTGGCGTACCGCAGCGAACGCCCGGTGCCGGTGCGCGATCCACTCCTCGCCTGCGCAGCCTTCGGGTTTTGCCTGTGGGCCGTGATCGGCGCGGGCAAGGACGCGGTGTTCTGGAATTTCGTCCTGCTGGCGCTGGGCATCCCGCTGTATGTCTGGCAGGTGCGGCGCACGCCGGGTGCTGCGGAACGCCCGGCCGTTCCCTGACATCACCTCAGCAACGTCTACGCGCGTGATTTCGCGAGCTGGTCGGGGAGCTGCCGGTCACCGCGCGTCCGCGGGACGGACCAGCGAGCGGCGCGGTAGGAATCCGCCACGACCCAGCCGGCGACCGTAAACAGCAGTGAGCTGGTGAATTCACGCCATTGACCGGTGTTGGCGTGCCCATTCGCGATGATCGGCACCCATACCAGCACCGTGAACAGGCCCATCTGCACTGCCGCGAGCACGGCGGCGAGCCGTGCATACATGCCAACCAGCACGGCCACACCCGCCGCGAGGTACGTCGCGCCGAAGAAATACGCCCAGCCCACGTGCCAGGATAGCCACGCCGGCACGAGCGGAGCAGTCAGATTGAGATAGGCAAAATGCGCCTGGCCAAAGCAGAGCATGGCGAGACCGAAGAACACCCGTGCGACGCGGACGCCCTTGTCACCTGTTGCGAAGTTGAGGTGCTCCTTGTCCCAATCGCCGGCAAACCACGCATACAGCACCCAAGCCGCCGCCACGATGACCGCGGTCTCGCCCCAGCTCTCATAGGACAAGCCCGAGAGGGGCGCGAGAACGATCTCGCGCATATTGAGTGCCAGCATCCGCAGCAGCTCATAAACGAGCAGCACGCGCGCCGCGTGGGGGGCGATTCGGCGCCAGAAGAGGCCGACGCCGCAGGCAACGAAAACAGCGACATGCAAGTACCCCAGCGCTTCGTGCGCGCGGGAGCCCATGGCCAGTCCTTCCCCGGTCGCACCGAAGTCGCCTTTGACGAGGAAGAGGATGCCGACGGCAATCAGGACGGCTGCGAAAACCGCATGGCCCACACTGGCGATGCGCATTGTTCCAAGCCTCCGGCGGAATTCGGCGGGAAGCTTACGCGCATTCCTGTCTGCGCGCGCTCAATTCGCGTCGATGTCGCCCAGCGCGCGAATCAGTCGTCGTGCACGCTTGTCCGGCCGCTTTGGCGGCGGCTGGTAGCCCGCGCGTTCGGCGCGGCGTTGCTCGATCGCCGCCTTGCGTGCCGCGACCGACGCTTCGGATTCGCGATAAAGCGTCTGCGCCAGCGCCGCCGAACCGCGCTTGTGCGCAAGCCCGGAAACCTCGACCTCGAATATTTCCTCGCCGCGTGTCACGCGCAAGCTGTCGCCGACCTTCACCGTGCTGGAAGGTTTGCACGGTTTGCCCGTGATCGTCACCCGTCCGCGCTCGATCGCCTGCTTCGCAAGCGAACGGGTCTTGAAAAAACGCGCGGCCCACAGCCACGCATCGATTCGAGCTCCCTCCCCTTCAAGAGAAGGCGGCGCGCAGCGCTGGATGGGTTCGCTGGGCGACACTCTTCAACCCCGCCCCCATCCCGACCTTCCCCCTGAGGGGGAAGGAGCAGAGCGCCGCACCTTCACGATCCACCCAACAGGCGATTCATCCGCTGCACGAACGCCGCGGGATCGGGCAAAGCCGCGCCGGCCGTGATCTCGGCCTGTTCCAGCAGCAGCATCGCAAGGTCCTTGGCCTTCGCTTCGTCGGATTCCGATTCGACGCGTTTCACCAGTTCATGAGCGGGATTGATTTCGAGGGTGGGTTTGGAATCCGGCACGTCCTGCCCTGCTTCGCGCAGCAACCGTGCGAGGTGCGGCGCAAGGTCGTAATCCGACAGCGCAAGGCACGACGGCGAATCGGTGAGCCGCGCGGAAACCCGCACGTCGCTCACACCGTCACCCAGGAGATCCTTCAGCTTCTTCACCAGCGGCTCGGCTTCCTTGGCGACTTCTTCCTGCTTCTTCTTGTCGGCTTCGTCCAGCGGCAGTTCGCCTTTGGCGGCGCTCTTGAGCGGCTTGCCTTCGTATTCGGTGAACTGACCCAGGATCCATTCGTCCACGCGATCGAACATCAGCAGCACCTCGATGCCCTTGGCCTTGAATGCCTCGAGTTGCGGACTGCCGGCCGCCGCCTTGTAGCTGTCCGCGGTGACGTACCAGATCGCATCCTGGCCCGGCTGCATGCGCGCGATGTAATCGTCCAGCGACACGTTCTGCTCGGCGCCCTCGCCCTTCGTCGAAGCAAAACGCAGCAGCTTGGCGATGCGCTCGCGATTGGACGGGTCCTCGACGATGCCTTCCTTCAATGTGCTGCCGAACGCCTTGCGGAAGGTCTTGAACTTTTCGGGTTCGTCCTTCGCCAGCTTCTCGATGAGGTCCAGCACGCGCTTCACGCATGACGCCTTGATCCGATCGATCTGGCGGTTGTGCTGCAGGATTTCGCGGCTGACGTTGAGCGGCAGATCGTCGGCATCCACCACGCCGCGCACGAAACGCAGGTAATTCGGCAGCAATTCCTCGGCCGCGTCCATGATGAAGACGCGCTTGATGTACAGCTTCACGCCGCGGCGTTCGTCGCGCGCGCCCATCAGCAGGTCGAATGGCGGCTGCGCAGGGATATAGAGCAGCGTGGTGAAGCGCTGCGCACCTTCGACGCGGTTGTGGGTCCACGCCAGCGGATCGTTGAAATCGTGGCCCAGCGATTTGTAGAACTTTTTGTAATCGTCGTCGCTGATTTCGGATTTCGGCTTGGCCCACAACGCCGACGCGTCGTTGACGGTTTCCCATTCGTCGGTGGGCTTGCCATCCTTTTGCTTCTTCATCCGGATCGGGAACGCGACGTGATCGGAATACTTGCGGATCAGGTCGCGCAGCTTCCAGTTGTCGAGGAACTCGGTGTCGTCGCCTTTCAGGTGCAGGATCACGGACGTGCCGCGCACGGCGATGTCTTCCGCGCGCAGCG
>Ga0070737_10005632_pt1 | contig 11880 bp, 7 predicted proteins | sample Coa_R1_10_FD_66438 | JGI IMG/M metagenome (GOLD analysis project Ga0070737, IMG submission 66438) | Surface soil microbial communities from Centralia Pennsylvania, which are recovering from an underground coalmine fire - Coalmine... | ecosystem: Environmental > Terrestrial > Soil > Unclassified ... | reverse complement strand
CTCGGGGAGATCGGCCGGAACATGACCGTCTTCGAGTACGACGGACGGCTGCTGATCGTCGACTGCGGGGTGCTGTTCCCCGAGCCGGACCAGCCGGGCGTGGACCTGATCCTGCCCGACTTCCGCTACCTGGAAGACCGGCTGGACCAGGTCGAGGCGCTGGTGCTGACGCACGCCCACGAGGATCACATCGGCGCGGTCCCGTACCTGCTCAGGGAACGCGGCGACATCCCGCTGGTCGGCTCGCGGCTGACGCTGGGCCTGGTGAGATCCAAGCTGACCGAACACCGCCTGTCACCAGAGACGGTGGAGGTCATGGAGGGTCACCACCGTACGTTCGGACCATTCGAACTTGAATTTTTCGCAGTCAACCACTCGATCCCAGACGCCCTCGCCGTCGCGATCCGCACCCCGGCTGGCGTGGTGCTGCACACCGGCGACTTCAAGATGGACCAGCTGCCGCTGGACGGGCGGCTGACCGACCTGGCCGGCTTCGCGCGGCTCGGCGGCGAGGGCGTCGACCTGCTGCTGGCCGATTCGACCAACGCCGAGGTGCCGGGGATCGTCACCCCCGAGCGGGACATCGCGCCGGTGCTCGACGACGTGTTCGCGAACGCCGGCCAGCGGATCATCGTGGCCTGCTTCGCCTCGCATGTGCACCGGGTACAGCAGGTGCTCGATACGGCGGCGGCGCACCGGCGCAAGGTCGCCTTCGTCGGCCGGTCCATGGTGCGCAACATGGGCGTCGCCCGCGACCTGGGCTACCTGCGAGTGCCCGGCGGGCTGCTCGTCGACCTGCGCGAGGCCGAGGAGATGCCGACGAACGAGGTCGTGCTGATCTCTACCGGGTCGCAGGGCGAGCCGATGTCCGCGCTGTCCCGGATGGCCGGGCGGGACCACCCGATCCGCATCGCCGCCGGGGACACCGTGATCTTGGCCTCCAGCCTGATCCCCGGCAACGAGACCGCCGTCTACCGCGTGATCAACGGGCTGACCAGGCTCGGCGCCCGCGTCGTGCACAAGGGATCCGCGCTGGTGCACGTCTCCGGGCACGCGCCCGCCGGCGAGCTGCTGTGCCTGCTCAACCTGGTCAAGCCGCGCAACTTCATGCCAGTGCATGGCGAATGGCGGCACCTGCGCGCGCACGCGCGGCTGGCCGCGCTGACCGGCGTTCCCGACGACCGCATCGTCATCGCCGAGGACGGCGTGGTCGTCGACCTCGTGGACGGCAAGGCGTCCATCGTCGGCGCGGTGCCGTGCGGGTACATCTACGTGGACGGCCTCACCGTCGGGGAAGTGACCGAGTCCCAGCTCAAGGACCGGCGCATCCTCGGCGAGGAGGGCTTCATCTCGGTCATCATGGTGGTCGACGCGAGCAGCGGCAAGCTCGTCGGCGGCCCGGAGATCCACGCGCGCGGCTCGGGGATCGACGAGGGCTCGTTCGCCGAGGTGCTGCCCATGGTTGAGGAGGCGCTGGAGCGCGCCGCCGCGGAGGGCGTATCCGAGACGCACGCGCTGCGCCAGCTCGCGCGCCGGGTGATCGGCAAGTGGGTCAGCGACAATTACCGTCGCCGCCCCATGATCATCCCGGTCGTAGTCGAAGTTTAGTTCCACGGGAGTTCCTCGACCGGGTGCGGTCTCCCGGTGAGGGACGATAATTGGCCGATGACCATAATCGGTAGATGACCGAGGAACGGATCCGGGTCGCGCTGGCTGACGATGACGTCCTCCTGCGCGAGGGCCTGGCGAGCCTGCTTGAGCGTTCGGGCTTCGAGGTGGTCGGCCAGGCCGGTGACTCGGCGGGGCTCCTCGCGATCGTCCGCCGGGAGCAGCCCGGACTCGTCGTCGTGGACATCCGGATGCCGCCCGGCCACTCCACCGAGGGCCTGGAAGCGGCACACCAGATACGCGCGGAGTTCCCGGGCATCGCCATCTTGGTCCTGTCGGCGCACGTGGAGGTCGAGCACGCCATGGACCTGCTGGCGAGCGGCCAGCGGACCGGTTACCTGCTGAAGAGCCGGGTCATCAACGTGGACGACTTCACCGATACGCTGCGGCAGCTCGTCCGGGGCAGCTCGGCGGTCGATCCGGTGCTCGTCGCCGAGCTGGTCGCCGCCCGCCGCGCGGAAGATCCGCTCCAGGTCTTGTCCCCCCGCGAGCGCGAGGTGCTCGGGCTCATGGCGGAAGGGCTGTCGAACAGCGCGATCTCCCGCAAGCTCTGGGTGACCGAGGGCACGGTGGAAAAGCACGTGCGCAGCATCCTCATGAAGCTGCACCTGCCCGAATCCGACGAGGTGCACCGCCGCGTCCTGGCGGTGCTCACCTTCCTCGGCGCCCGCTAGTTCCCCGGATTCCCCGGCGCCCGCTAGTTCCCCGGCGCCCGTTCGGCCGGCCGGGCGGGTGCCTCGCCGAGGAGCCGCCGGATGCCCGCCGCTGACAGTTCCGCCTTCGGCAGGAACCCGGCCACGGGGCTTTCCGCCAGCAAGTCCGCGTAGTCCACGGCGGCGCTCGTGGAGGTCATGATCACGACGATGCCCGCGCTGACGAGACGGGGGGCGAGATCGAAACCGTTCTCGTCGCCGAGCCTGATGTCGACGACGGCAACGTCAGGCCGCAGGGTGCCGGCCTGCCGCAGCGCCTCGGCCGCGGACGACGCGGTGCCTGCGACCGTCACGCCCTGCCGGCCGAGGATGCCGCGCACGGTTTCGAGGAAGGTCCTGTCGTCGTCGACCAACAGGCAACGCATGGCCACGACTTCAGCGTGTCGCCACAGCCGCATGCGGCGCATTGCGGATAGCCGGAATTACCTGCGGGTACTCCCGGGTCGCCAGCGGTATCCGGGGGCGGCTGCGGCTCGGGCCGTTCCCCGCTCGCCCAGGGTGCGGGCTTCGCCGTGCCCGTCGCCTCAGATGCCCCTCAGCCGATGAGGCAGGGCAAGGGGCTGGACGGAGCCCGGGGGACGGAGCCCGGGGCGGTGAAACCGGTCCTCTATGAGGTGGCGGTGCCCCGGTCCTCGATGAGCTTGTCCAGGTCACGGGCCTGCCCGTAACGGGCGCCGCGGGTCACGCCTCCGCCGCCGGTACGCCGCCTCCGCCGCCGGTACGCCGTCGCCCGCCGGTACGCCGTCGCCTGCCGCGATGCCGTCGCCGCCCACGACGCCGTGCCCGGCCGTGATGCCTTCCCGCGCGGTCAGCGCGCCGCCCAGCCGCCGCGCCGTCCGCGGCGCGGCAAGGACCCCGAGGACGGCCGCGAGCAGCCAGCCGCCCGCGACGATGGGGAACCAGCGGCCGTCCCCGGACGGGTAGGGGTAGACGTTCCGGTACAGGGTGTACCCGAGCACGACCACCGCCGCGACAGGGATCACGACCTGCCACATCGGCACCGCCGGCATCCTGCGCCGCACGAAGACGAGCAGCGTCATACCCACGGTGGCGAGCAGGTAGGCGACCAGCAGGATCAGCGTGCCGATCGTGCCGGACCACAAGAACGCGTTGGTGGCCAGCGCCGACGGCACCGACGACACGAGAACGTAGACGACGTAGATCACCGCGGTCAGCACGGTCACCACGAGGGTCGCGGCGGCGGGCGTGCCCCACCGCGACGCCGCCCCCACGTGGCGCGGGCCGAAGGAGTCCCGCGACATCGCGTAGACCATCCGCGCCGCGCCTACCGTGCACGCCAGGCAGCAGCCGAACGCGCTGACCGTGGTCCCCAGCGTGATCACGTTGCCCACCCAGGACCCGACGTACGAGGTGCCCAGCGAGCCGAGCAGCGACGGCGACGACCCGAACGCGGCGAGCCCCTTCGGGGACGTCCCGAAGCCCATCATCTCCGCGGCCGTGACCACCACGAAGTACGCACCGCCGAAGATCGCCACGCCCATGATCGCCCGCGGGATGTCCCTCGACGGGTTGCGCGCCTCCTCGCCGAGCGTGGCGGACGCCTCGAACCCGGCGAAGGACAGGAAGCCGAACACCACGCCGAGGAACAGCGCCGATATCCCGGTGCCCGGCGAGAGGCTGAACACGCTCCAGGTGAAGCGGCTGCCTCCCGGGGCGTTGCCCGCGATCAGCCGCACGAGCACGACCGCGGTGACGATGAGGATGAGCGTGACCGTGGCGGCCTCCACGATCAGCAGCACGTTCGTGCCGCGGCGGGCCGGCAGGGCGGCCAGCACGAGCGCCAGGGCCAGCGCCACGCCGACGAGCAGCATCGGGGACCAGGCCGGCTGGTTCGTCCAGATGCCAAGCGAATCGAGCAGCCCGGTGCCGAATATCCCGGCCGCGGCCGCGGTCGTCACCGCGTAGAACGTGTAGGTGCCCACCAGGCCCCAGCCGGCGATCACGCCCGCCCGCGGGCCGAGCGTCGCGCCGACGAACGCGTAGACCGACCCGGAATGCCGGAAGTACTGGCAGAGCCGGACGAACGTGTAGGCGACGAGCAGCACGCCGAAGGCGGCGATGAGGAACGCGAGCGGCACCGCCCGCCCGGCGCCGATCGCACCCTGCGGGTTGATGTTCGCGGCCATGCTCGGCGCCATCAGCGCCAGTGACAGGCCGACCGCCTGCCAGACCGAAAGTGAGCGCTTCAGCCCAGGCTCCTGAGCCTTCAGCCCCGGCTCCTGGGCCGGAGTCGTCGCCATCGCCACCTCCCGCGAGCGTGTTCGCTTTCTGAAGTGTGACCGATATGTTCGGGCCAGGGAAGGGGGCGCGGCGGGCTGACGCGATCTATCGCGTTAGGCGATACTGGTACCGGCGGACGACGGCGTGATCGGACGGGGTGGCGAGATAACGGTGCGGATAGAGGTGCTCGGCACGCTTCAGGTGCGTGACAGCGACGGCCGCCCGGTCAGGATCGGCGGCCACCGGGTCCGCGCGCTGCTGATCCTGCTGGCCCTGGACGCGGGCCACACGGTGCCGCCGCACGCGCTGATCGAGCGGCTGTGGCCCGATGACCGGCCCGCGGACGCCGCCAACGCCCTCCAGTCCCTGGTCTCCCGGCTGCGCGCCGCGCTCCGCCAGGCGGGGATACCCGCAGACGTGCTCGAGTCGTCCCCGGCGGGCTACCGGCTGGCGGTGCCGCCGGCCTGCGTGGACGCCGCGGCCTTCGAGGCCGCAGCCCGCGCCGGCGGCCGGGCGCTCGCGGCGGGCGACGCGCCGGGCGCGGCCCGGCTGCTCCGGGACGCGCTCGCCGCCTGGCGCGGACCCGCGCTCGCCGACGTGGCGGGGGAGGAGTTCGCGGCGGCGCCCGCCGCCCGCCTCGAAGAACTGCGGTCCACCGCGGTGCTCGACCGGATCGAGGCAGACCTGGCGCTCGGCGAGGGCAGCGGCCTGATCGGAGAGCTCAGGGAGCTGTGCGCCGCCGATCCGCTGGCCGAGCGGCCGCGCGCGCTCCTCATGCGCGCCCTCGCCGCCGCCGGCCGCCAGGCGGACGCCCTCGCGGTGTACGCCGATGCCAGGGAACTGCTCGCGGACCGGCTCGGGGTGGACCCGTCCCCCGCGCTTGAGCAGGTGTACCTCGCGGTCCTGCGGCAGGAGGTCCCCTTCCAGCCGCCCGCCGCGAAGCTGCCGCCCGCCGGCGCCGCCCTTCCCGGCTATCCCGAACGGACGCGAGAGTCTCCGGTGACAGGACCCGCGCGCCCGCCGGCCGGCCAGCGCCCGCCGACCAGCTTCATCGGCAGGGACGACGACGTCTCCGGCGTGCTGAAGAAGCTGGCCGAAGAGCGCCTGGTCACGCTCACCGGCCCCGGCGGCGTGGGCAAGACGCGGCTGGCGGCCGAGGCGGCAGCGCGGCTGTCCGTCCCGGCCTGGTTCGCCGAGCTCGCCGTGGTCAGCGAGCCGTCCGAGGTGCCCTACGCGGTGCTGGACGCGCTCGGCCTGCGTGAGCGCGTCATCGGCCGGCCCGGCGCCGAGGTGGCCGGCCCGGCGGGTCCGGTGGACCGGCTGTGCGACGCGCTCGCCGGCCGGGACGCGGTGCTGATCCTGGACAACTGCGAGCACGTGATCGATGCCGCCGCCGCCCTGGCCGCCCGCCTCGTGGCTGACTGCCCCCGGATCCGCCTGCTGGCCACGAGCCGCGAGCCGCTCAGGATCCCCGGTGAGACCCTCTGGCCCGTCGCTTCCCTGCCCGTCCCGTCACCACTCAGCGAGCCGGACGCCGCGGACGTCGCGGCGTCTCCCGCGGTGCGGCTGTTCCGTGACCGCGCGGCCGCCGTGCGGCCCGGGTTCACGGTGGACGCGGGCAACGCGGCCGCCGTGGCACGGATCTGCCGGATGCTCGACGGCATGCCGCTGGCCATCGAGCTGGCGGCTCCGTGGCTGCGCACCCTGACCGCCGCCCAGCTCGCCGAGCGGCTCGACGACCGGTTCGCGCTGCTCACCGGCGGCAGCAGGACGGCGCTGCCCAGGCACCAGACGCTCCGCGCCATGGTCGACTGGAGCTGGAACCTGCTCGCGGAACCGGAGCGGATACTCGCCCGCCGCCTCGCCGTCTTTCCCGGCGGCGCGACGCTGACGGCGGCCGAGCAGGTCTGCGCGGACGCGGCGCTGGCGCGTGGCGCGGTGCTGCCCGCGCTGTCCGGCCTGGTCGGCAAGTCGCTTCTCACCGCCGTCGACGAGGGCTCAGGCCCCAGGTACCGGATGCTGGACACGGTGCGGGCCTACTGCCTGGAGCGGCTCGCCGACGCGGGGGAGGAGAGGCGGGTCAGGGACGCGTTCGCGGGCTACTACCTGCGCCTGGCCGAGACCGCCGACCCGCTGCTGCGCACCGCCGACCAGGTCCGCTGGTTCCACGAGCTGATCGCCGAGCAGGACAACGCGCACGCCGCGCTGCGCTGGGCGATCGCCAGGCGCGACGCGGACACCGCGCTGCGGCTGGTGCGGGCGCTCGGGTACTACTGGGTCCAGCGCGGGCACGGTGAGGGCGACACGCTGTCCCGCGAAGTCCTGGCGCTGGAGCCGCCGTCCCCGCCTACGCCGCGGATCGCCGAGGCCCGGGTGATCTGCGCGCTGCTCGCGGCGGGATGGTCGTGGGACATCGAGTCGGTCAGGGAGCCGCTGACCCAGGCCATCGCCGCGCTCGGCGACCGGGGGGCCGACTATGCGGCCCTGCACCCGCTGGTGGCCCTGGCGGAGCCGATGCTGATGCAGTACCAGGGTGAGCACGAGCGCGCGCAGGCCCGGTTCGAGCGGTACGCCGAGGCGCGGGACCCGTGGCTGCGGGCGATGGGGCGGTTGTACCGCGCGTCACATGCCAGCGAGCTCGGCCGGCTGGAAGGGGCCGAGGAGGACTGCCGCGCGGCGCTGCGCGAGTTCCGTGACCTGGGCGAGAAGTGGGGAATCGCCATCACGCTTGCCCAGCTGGCCGAGTTCACCGAGCTGCGCGCGGACCACGCCGCCTCGATCGCCGCGCTCGAAGAGGCCGTGACCGTCGGCCGCGAGTTCGGCGGCTGGGGAGACCTGTCCTACGTGGACGCGAAGCTCGCGGTCATCCGGGCGCGGACGGGTGAGACCGCCCTCGCCCGCGCCCGCCTGGAGGAGGTCCGGCGTACCGCCGTGGCCCGGGGCGGCCACGTCGACACCGACCGGTGGGTCACGTTCATGCGCGCCGAGCTGGCCTGGCGGGAGGGCGACTTCCCCGCCGTGATCTCCTGCTGCACGGCGGTGCTCGCCTCGATCGAGGGCAACAGGGCGCCATGGTGGCAGTCGCTGCGCGCGCAGGTCAAGGCCAGGCTCGCCATGGCGCTGCTCGAGCGGGGAGACACGCGGCGGTGCGGGGAGCTGCTCGGCGAGGCGTTGCAGGCCGCGGCCGCCTGGGTTGAGCACCCGGCGCTCGCCGCGGTCCTCGACGCCTGCGCCGCCTGCGTCCTGCGCCGCGGCCGGGACGGCGATGCCAGCCTCGCCGCCCGGCTGCTCGGCGCGGCACACGCGGTCCGCGCCGCCTTCGACGAGAGCAGCCTGGACGCCCCGGCCGCGCGGGCCGCGGCGCGAGCCGCGCTCGGCGAGCCCGCCTTCGACGCCGCCTACCAGCGCGGCCGGGAGCTGGACTACCCGGCCGCGCTGGCGTTCGCCCGTGAGGCGCTCGATGGCGGCTGACGCGCTGCTGCCGCTCGGGTCCGGCGCAGGCAGGCGTCGGGTCCGGCGCAGGCAGGCGTCAGGTCCGGCGCAGGTAGGCGCGGACGGCGAGCGGCGCGAACACCACGAAGATGGCCAGCGCCCACAGCAGCGACCTGGTCACCGGTGTGGCGGCCGGGCCGCCGGTGAGCAGGGCGCGCCCGGCCTCGGTCAGGTAGGTGACCGGGTTGACCTTGACGAACGCCTGGAGCCAGCCCGGCATCTTCGCCGACTCCGTCAGGATGTTGCTGCCGAAGACCAGCGGGAACATGAGCAGGAAGCCCCATAGCTGCACGCCTTGCGCCGATTTCACCAGCATGCCGACCATGGCGGAGAACCAGCACATGGCGAGCGCGAACACGAGCAGCAGCAGGCACCCCATGGCCGCGGCCAGCGGGCTGGTCTGTACGCGGAACCCGAGGATCATCCCGAAGCCGAGCGTCACCGCCACCGAGATGAGGTAGCGGACCATGTCGCCACCGATCGCGCCGGCCAGCGGCGCCCAGCGGGCGATCGGCAGGGCGCGGAACCGGTCGAACACGCCGGTGGCGACGTCCTGGCTGAGCATCATGCCGGTGCCGAGGGTGGCGAACACCACGGAGAGCACCATGATGCCCGGCAGCGAGAACTGGAGGTACTGGTGCGTGCCGCCGGCGATCGAGCCGCCGAAGACGTAGGTGAACAGCACCAGGTACATGATCGGCTGGAGCAGCAGCCCGAACAGGTCCTCCGGGTTGGTCCTGAGCTTGAGCACGCTCCGCCAGGCCAGCGTGAACGAGTTCCGCAGGCCGGTCACCGGGCCGAGCCGCCGGGCGGGGACAAAGGTCGTCATCGGGCACTCCTGCTCAGTTTCCGCCGTCCGGTTGCCTCGGCCGGCTCGTTGTCCCTGGGGTTCTCAGCGCGGTGACCGGTCAGGGCCAGGAACACCTCGTCCAGGCTGGCCTTGCGGAGCGCGAACTCGGCGAGCTCGATGCCCCTGTCGTCGAATTCGCGGACCAGCTCCGGTAGCAGCCGGCCGTCGCTGACCTGGACGGTCACCCGGCCGGACTCGTCGCTGACCGCGGGCGCGCTCTCCGTCCGCTGCCCGAGCAGCGCCGCGACCACGCCGAGGTCGGCCCGGTCGGCGGGGCAGACCTCGAGCACCTGCCGTCCGGTCCTGGCCTTGAGCTCATCGGGTGAGCCGGTCGCGATGACCTTCCCGCGGTCGATGACCGCGATGTCGTGCGCGAGCTGGTCGGCCTCCTCCAGGTACTGGGTGGTGAGCAGCACGGTCGTGCCGTCGGCCACCAGCTGGCGGATCAACGCCCACACCTCGTTCCTGCTGTGCGGGTCGAGACCGGTCGTCGGCTCGTCCAGGTACAGCACCCGGGGCTGTCCGACGAGGCTGGCGGCCAGGTCCAGCCTGCGCCGCATCCCGCCGGAGTAGGTCTTCGCCGGCCGGCCGGCCGCCTCGGTGAGCTCGAACCGCGCGAGCAGCCCGGCCGCGCGAGCGCGGGCCCCGGCACGGGACATGCCGAGCAGACGCCCGATCATGATCAGGTTGTTCGTGCCGGAAAGGCCCTCGTCCACGGACGCGTACTGGCCGGTCAGCCCGATAAGCTGGCGCACCTGGTGCGCGTCCCGCCCGACGTCGTACCCGCAGACCCGTGCCTCGCCGCCGTCCGGCCGCAGCAGCGTGGCGAGTATCCGCACGGCGGTGGTCTTGCCCGCGCCGTTCGGGCCGAGCAGCCCGAGCACGGTGCCCGCCCGCGCGGTCAGGTCCACCCCCGCGAGCGCCGTTGTCTTGCCGAACCGCTTGACGAGGCCGCGGGCCTCGATCGCGTTGGTTTCCTCTCCCATGGCCCCATAGTCACCGCCCCCGCTGTCAACCCCCGCACAGCCCGCTGCCAGCCCCGGCACGGATGGCTGCCAGCCCCGGCACGGATGGCTGCCAGCCCCGCACCCCCGCCGTCACGAGAGGCCGCCCGGCCCCGGAAAGCGAAAAAACCTTCATTATGAAGAAAAAAAACGGTATAAGTACGAAAATCTTTCACGATCATGAGCGCAGCGCCGGACTCTCAAGTCAGGGTTCCGGCAAATCAACGTAAAACGGGCGTCGTACCGTGCGGCGGGGAGCCGGGGTGGCCGGAATGCGGCACGGCCGGTGCGGGTGCCGCCCGAGGGGCACATCCCGCGCCCCCGCCGTCTCCCCGCCGCGCCCCGCCGCGTCCCCGTCGCCTTCCTGCCGCGCCCCGCCGCGTCCTCGCCGCCTTCCTGCCGCGCCCCGCCGCGTCCTCGCCGCCTTCCTGCCGCGTCCTCGCCGCGTCCCCGTCGCCTTCCTGCCGCGCCCCCCGCCGCGCCCCGCCGCGCCCGGCGGGGGACATCGTCCAGGCAGTGCTGGAGGGGCCGGGACGAGGCCCACCGGTCACGCCAGCCACCCTGGGTGCTGTCCGTCGGGTGCCCCGGCGCCGGATGCTGTGCGCGGCCGGGGTGACATCTGAGATGTCACCCCGGGTGCCGTCCGTCGAGTGCGCCGGCGCCCGATGCCGTTCTCGCATGCTCCGCTCCCGGGCCGTTGCCGGCCCGGCTTGCAGGGGACCGCGCCGCCGGTATCCGTGACCGCGGCGCGGTGGTTACTATGCGGCGGGGGATCCTCGTTTACCGACGGCGTCCGGGGAGGCTTCGGGCATGACGGACAACGACATGGCGTGGACCAGGCTGGACCCGGCGTTCGTGCCGCCGGAGATCGACACGACCCGGCCGAGCGTGGCACGGGTCTACGACGCCATCCTCGGCGGCAAGGACAACTTCGCGGTGGACCGGGCGGTCGCCGAGCAGGCGGTCAAGGCGATGGGGGACGGCGGCAACGGGGCGCGGCTGAACCGCGCGGCGCTCGGGCGGGCGGTCCGGTTCATGGCGCGCGAAGGCGTCGGCCAGTTCCTGGACCTCGGCTCCGGCCTGCCGACGGCGCAGAACACCCACCAGATCGCGCAGGCGGTCGATCCCGGGGCCCGCGTGGTGTACGTGGACAACGACCCCAGCGCGTACGTGCACGGCCAGGCGCTGCTCACCGGGGACGCCGCGACGACCGTGGTGCTGGCCGACATCCGGGAGCCGGACAGGCTGCTCGCGATGCCGGATGTGGCCGGCTTCCTCGACTTCACCCGGCCGGTCGGGCTGATCCTCAACGCCGTGATCCACCACGTGCTCGACGAAGAGGACCCGTACGGCATCGTCGCCCGCTACAAGGAGGTGCTGGCGCCGGGCAGCTACATGCAGCTCACCCACTTCTGCGACTCCTCCCCGGAGGCCCAGGCGAACGAGCGGGTGCTGAAGGAGAGCCTCGGGCGCGGGCAGATACGCAGCCGCGAGCAGATCGCGCGGTTCTTCGACGGCCTCGATCTCGTCGAGCCGGGGCTTGTCTACCTGCCGGAGTGGCGCCCCGACGCGCCGGTCCGGCATCCGCTGGACCCGGGCAGCATGATCATGCTGGTCGGCGTGGGCCGCAAGCCGTGACGCGCCGCCGGGACGCTCAGGCCGTGACGCGCCGCCGGGACGCTCAAGCCACGGGCCCCTGCCGCCGCCCGGCGTAGCGGGACGGCGGCACGCCGAGCGTCGCGGTGAAGTCCCGCGTCAGGTGGGCCTGGTCGGCGTAGCCGAGGTCGGCCGCCAGCGCCGCCCAGTCCACCGCCGGCCCGGCGTCGGCGCGCAGTGCCGCCTCGTGCAGCCGGGCACGGCGCATCACCCACTTGGGGGAGACCCCGACGTACTCGGCGAACAGTCGTTGCAG
>Ga0070737_10005631_pt1 | contig 11880 bp, 8 predicted proteins | sample Coa_R1_10_FD_66438 | JGI IMG/M metagenome (GOLD analysis project Ga0070737, IMG submission 66438) | Surface soil microbial communities from Centralia Pennsylvania, which are recovering from an underground coalmine fire - Coalmine... | ecosystem: Environmental > Terrestrial > Soil > Unclassified ... | reverse complement strand
GGCCCGTTACCGAACCAAGCCGCTTGTCAGCTACCAGACTTACCGACAACTATCTGGGTGGGACTTTCACCCACCAGTGATCTGCGCCGTTGGGGCGCACCGAAGAATCCCCGTATTTCGCTCTCCAGAAACTTCACATAAGTTGTTGATTCTGCGTAGAGGCAAACAGAAGTTTCTGGCACTATGGACCCGCCAACCGGCGGGCGGGCACTCAGGATAAACACCGCGAGGAGTCCCAACGGCAGTGACGAGTGATGAGTAAAAGCAACCAGAATCTCGAATTGATTTTGGGCTCATCACTAGAAGCTGTTTCAAAATCTCGCTCCGCTCGTTGAACTGATAACTGAAAAATCCGAGGACTGTCATGCTGAGCGAAGCATCCCTATATTTTGGTTGTTTTTACAAATAATGCAGAGATTCTTCGTCGCTTCGCTCCTCAGAATGACAGCCGGTAGCCACAGTACGAACTTTTTGTGCTGCGGGCTGCGCTACCCGCCAAGGGTCCCGCGCAGTCGTAATTCCCTGTTCCCAAGCTCGCTGCATAGATAAAATTCCAAACCGGATTATTTTCATTGCGGACACCTGGGTTTATCAGCTTCCCTTTGGAAGCGGCGGGAAGTTTGCAACATCGGTCCCGATGGTGAGTCAGATTATTGGAAAAAGGGTGCGTTTGCAGTTCCGGGGAGATTTCTACAATGCCTTCAACCATCCTCAGTTCAGCGGTCTGAACACGAACATCAGCAGTTCGGCGTTCGGACGCGTCACCCGGACTTGATCGCCTTATCGCCCATCGACTGAAAATGCCAGCAGGACGTTGCCCGGCATACCGACAAAGTTGCCGCTTTCGACGTAGAGCATCCCGCCGGCGATGGTGGGGCCGTTCTTGTTGAGCGACCCGCCGCGCGCTGCGATCCCATCCGTGGTCTTAAATTCACGCAAGGTGTCAAAATCCCAGATCACGTTTCCATTCCGCGCGTCGTACGCGCGCAAGTGGCCATCCATTGAACCGGAAAATACAATCCCCGGAATCAGCGTAACGGGCGCGATTTGCGCAGCGCTGCAACCCGGCGTCTTTATGCACGCCGGGCGAGGCGGCTTCGCATGCCAGATTTCCTGGCCTGTCGCCAGGTTAAGAGCAACGAGTCCCCCACCAGCGTTCGGGACGGATTGCCTCCAATCGGAAATGGCAAAATAGGCTCGGCCTCCGTCCGCAGCGCCGCCCCATTCGATGCCGCCTTCAGGCCCTCCTTTGCCGATGCGCGCCCTCCAGACAATTTTCCCGTCACAATCAGGATCAAGCGCATAGACAACGCCCGACTTCTGGGCGGCAAGAATCAGGCTATGGCCATCAGGCAGCGACGCCAGAATCGGAGAAGTTCCGAAGTCATAGTCGTCACCGTAATTGGGAGGGCAATTGATTCTTTCCTTCGCATCGGACCTGAGGCAGGCCAGAGTCCACCGGTCGTCGGGCGTGGCCTGGCGCGACCATAACATGCGGCCCGTCTGCATATCGAACGCGAGGATGGCGTCCGAATGGCTGTCGGGTGGGTCGGAGTAATTATTGCCTGTTCCGACGTAAATGGCGTGCCGCCGAACATCCGCCGTGGGCGATGACCATATGGCGGCGCCGGAAGGTCCCCAGGTGGTCACGCCAACCGCATTTTTACCCGTCGGTTTCGGGGCTTGCGGAATGGCGTAGGACTTCCAGATCTGCTTCCCGCTTTTGGCGTCCAAGGCCACCACACTTCCGCGGAAGGTGCAACAGGGATAGTAGGGATTTATTGCGGAGCCCTCTTCCCCGGAGGAAACCGGCACATAAAGCACTCCATTCAGCAGCAAGGGTGCGCCGGTGATGACCGCAGAGGGGTGAGGATCGACGTGTGACTTCCAGACCGCCGTTCCCGAATCAGCTTTCAGCGCATAGACGTTTGCCCGGCTGTCTCCCACGTAGACTTCCTTGCCATCCGCCGATACAGACAGGGCAGCGCGGATGCCAGCCGAGGCTTTGAAAACCCAGGCGATGCACCCCGTGCGGGCATCCAATGAGAAAACGCTGCCGTCGTTGCCGCCGATCAGCACGCGCCCGCCAAAAACCGTGGGCTCGACCGTAGAACCGGTGGGAAACCCGAAGGCCCATTTCAGTTTCAGTCTCCTCACTTGATCTCGGTCCAGTTGAGCGCCGCTTGCCGTCTGAAAACGCATATTTGCCGCGCTATTGCCCCAGCCATTCCAACTGGCGTCTCCGGTTTGAAGCGGCGGCGGCTCTGCGGCGCAAAAACCAGTTGTAATGCGCTGCGCGGCGTTGCGCTGCCGCGAGAGAAAGCCTGCCACCGCTTCCCGTTCTTCAGGAGTCAGTTGCGAGCCTTGCGCCCTCATGACGCCGGTCTGGAGCGAGTCAAGAATCTGTTGCCTCGACATTTGCTGCAACACGTTGAGCAGCGGGGCGCGTGTGCCGCTATTCTCGTGATGGCAGACCGCGCAGTGCTTGATAAAGGTTGCCCGGCCCAACGCCCAGTCCGACCTTCGGGAGGGAGCCTGGCTTGCCCAGCTTGCGGAGACGCATAAGAATATGACCACAACACCGGCAAGGGCCGAATGGAGTGACGGATTCGGGGTCAGTTTGTGAGTATGTGTCATAGTTGAAGGTAGTGTCCTCAATCCGGCTTGCATCACGCGGCACGGCCATCTTGGCCGTGGCGGTTCAACGCTTCACGGGCGAGACGCCCGTGCCACCCGGCAAACTAGGACACTACCTATTGAGGATTACAAATTATAGTGACACTATTTGCTGTAGCGGCGCTGTCCGCAGCGCCGAAAGACGCCGGTGGGGACACCGGCGCTACAGAAGAAGTCGTCACTATAATTTGTAATCCCCTGTAGTTGAAGGCAAAATTGAATTTTCACTGCCGGATGATTGTGCCGTCGTAGCGTCGGACTTCTCCCCATCCGCCGTCCAGCCGGTCTTCCCGGAAGGGATGCTTTGCAGCCAGTTGCTCATCCACTTCAACCCCCCAGCCCGGCTTGTCACTGGCCCAGAGATAGCCGTCCTTATACGTTGCGCATCCCTGGAAAATCTCAGCTTCCAGCCCTCGAATCACACCCCCCTCCTGAATGCCGAAATTATAGCTGGCAAAGTCAAGGTGGAGTTGCGCCGTGTGACCCACGGGCGAAACGTCTCCGGGACCGTGCCAAGCGGTTTTCACTCCGAACTGTTCCGCGAGGATAGCGATCTTCCGAGCGGGGGTCAGCCCTCCGGCTTGCGACAGATGGACGCGAATATAATCAATGAGGCGTTCGGCGATCAGCGGCTGCCAGGTGTGCGGGTTGTTGAAAAGCTCTCCCATGGCGAGCGACGTTGCGCACTGCTGCCGGATTTGCCGGAAATAGTCGAGGTCTTCAGGCGACAGAACGTCTTCCAGATAAAATAGCTTGAGCGGCTCGAGTTCCTTCGCAAACTGGACGGCTTGGCGCGGGCTCACCCGCTCATGCACGTCGTGGATTAACCCGACTTCGTCGCCCAACTGTTTCCGGCATTCTTCGAGCATTTGCCGCGCAAGGCGCATGTAAGGACCCGGCTCAAAGACCGGCCCTGAGTGCAAACCTTTCATGGGAGGACCGCTGCGCGGGCCATACGACGCCATTCCGGGCACGCCGGTCATAATTTTGATGCAGCGGAAGCCCTGTTCCATTGCCGCGCGGGCGCGGTCAACCGCTTCGGCGGGCTCGGTGGCGCCGATCGTAGCATAAGTTTCACATGCCTCGCGCGCCTTGCCGCCCAGCAACTGGTAAACGGGCATGTTGGCCTGCCGACCTTTGATGTCCCACAGCGCCTCGTCAACGCCGCTGATGGCGTTATTCAGGACGCCTCCATTACGCCAGTAGGAACTGTTATAGCAGGCCTGCCAGGTGTCCTCGATGCGGTCAGCCGGTTTTCCGATGAGAAGCGGCTTCAGATATTTTTCGACCGCGGGCACAACCAGGTCAGCGCGCTGGGTGAACGTGGCGCAGCCGTAACCGTAAAGGCCGTCCTGGTCCGTGATCACCTTGACCACCACCAGACGCGCGCCGTAAGGCTGCGTGGTGATCACCTTGATGTCCTTGATGATGGGCGAGGGCAATCCGCGCACCGCGCGCGCCGCCTGCTCGCTTGTCTCACTGCGCGCTTCCGAAGATGCCTCCGTCCACGCCTCCGCCAGCGCAGCCCCGCCCAGAACACCCGCTGTGTCTTTCAGAAATTTCCGACGAACCAGTTGCGGTGCATCTGTATTCTTATCGCTCATCAGATACCTCTCTTTCGGGTTGGTAAAAAGCCCGGTTCAGTATGTCATTCTGAGCTGCGGAAAAGTGAGTCTTGATGATATCGAGGTTCCCGTCCAAATCCAAGTCGCCGACGCCCTACCGCCGCCCGGGCTTCGCCTGCTGACAAAGCCAATCTCACTCGCTTTTCATCCTGAATTCTCCTGCTGTCACTCTGAGTGAAGACGCCATGCGCCTCTCAACTTATAACTCATCCCTCTTCACTCGTCTCTTGTCACCCATCACTCATCACGGTTTTTCGGCTCTCAGAATGACAGGATCGACTATTCAGCAATCTGGCCCGACGCGCAGCCCGATCCAAAGCGCGGCTCAGCATTCGCCAATCCGAATGTCGCCCTGCCCTTGCCTCTCGCTTTACGGACGACACAGATGGCCCTTGACAGGTCGGAGAGCGCGGTATATAGTCCTAAATAAGTTAGGTAGTAGGTGGCATGGATAACCGAGCCCAAATCCTTCCTGGCACTCTTGAGCTGCTGATCCTGAAGGCGGTCTCCCTTGGTCCTCTCCACGGTTACGGCATTCTCCTGCGGATTGGACAGATTTCGAAAGGGGCTTTGACGATCGAGCAAGGGGCGCTCTATCCTGCGTTATTTCGTTTGGTCCGTAAGGGCTTACTGAAGGCAACATGGGGCATTTCGGAGAATAACCAGCGAGCCAAGTTTTACGAGCTCACACCGGCAGGCAGAAAACGCCTGCGGAAGGAAATGGAAGGCTGGAACCGGCTGGTGGCCGCAATTGGGAATGTCCTCCGTACCCGCCCGGGGGAACTATGACGATATTTTCGTCCATTCGCACACTCCTGGCTTTTCTGTTCCGCCGCCCGCAGGTCGAGCAGGAAATGGAAGAAGAGCTGCGCTTGCATTTGCGAAGCCGAGCGGATGATCTCGAAAAGTCAGGACTGCCCCGCGCGGAAGCGGAGCGCCGGGCGCGCATTGAATTTGGCGGCTATCAACGTTACAAGGAGGAGTGCCGCGAAGCGCTGGGAACGCGCTTGCTCGGAGAGCTCATTGCCGACCTCCGCTACGGCCTGCGCCAACTGCGCCGCAACCCGGGCTTCGCGGCAGTCGCCATCCTCACGCTAGCCTTGGGATTGGCTGCCAGCACGGCGATCTTTTCCGTAATCAATGGGGTCCTTTTTCAGCCCCTCGAATATGCTAACCCAGGCCGATTGGTCGCGATACAGTTATTCGTGCCGGAATGGGCGCACAAGTTTCCGATCACCCCGCTAAACCCGGCCACGTATCTGGCTTGGTCGCATCAGGCGAAGTCGCTGGCCGGAATCGCGATTGTTGAAGCGGGCGACACGCTAAACCTCACAAGCGGCGGAGAACCCGCTCTGCTGAGCGCTGACGCTGTGACGGCAAATCTTTTCGATGTCTTGGGCGTCTGGCCGCAGCTTGGGCACAATTTTTTACCGGATGCGGACCAGGCTGGCCACAACCACGAAGTGATTCTCACCCATACTCTTTGGCAAAACCGATTTCACGGCGATCCAAACGTAGTCGGGCATACAATCGCTCTAAACGGGAGCCCGTATACGGTTGCTGGCATCTTACCGGCATCTTTTCACTTTCCTGTGGCGAACCACTTGATGCCGGCGTTCGGTCCCACCCCTAAGCCTGAACTTTTCGTCCCGGACGTTTTCGACAAGGACGACCTTGCGGCAGATGCCGGTTTCAGGCTAGGGGCAATTGCCAGGCTCAACCCCGGCGTGAGCCTGGCGGAGGCTACCGCCGAGCTGAACGTGATTCTGAGCCGACTGTTCCACTCGGTGCCGGTTACGCAGCGCCCACGAACCGTGATGATGCCGCTGCGCGACATGATCGTACGCTCCTCGAAGCGCGGACTTTGGATACTGCTGGCGGCGGTGCTCGCGCTCGTGCTCATTATTTGCGTGAATTTGGCGAATCTCGTGCTGACGCACGCCACCGCGAGAGGGCACGAAGCCGCGATCCGCAGCGCGCTGGGTGCCAGTCGCTGCCGGCTGTTGCGGCAAACGCTGGCGGAGACGCTGTTGCTGGGCCTCGCGGGGGGAGGGTTAGGGCTTGTGTTGGCACATTGGGCGCTCTGGGGTCTGCTGGTAGTGGCGCCGTCCGGGTTGCCACGCCTGCACAATGTCTACCTGGATGGTGCGGTGCTTGGGTTCACGTTGGCGATTTCGGTGCTCGCGGGCCTCCTCGCGGGCGCGCTTCCGGCGTGGCGAATGGCGCAGGCTCATCCACAGGACGCTTTGCGCTCCGGCAGCGTGCGCACTGGAGATAGCGGCGGGCGGCTGCAGGCACGCGACTTCCTAGTGGGTCTCGAGACGGCGCTCAGTACCATGCTCGTTATCGCGGCCGGTCTGCTGATCGTGAGTTTTGCGAAGCTGGAGAATGTGCCCAAAGGCTTCGCAGTGGAGCATATTCTCACGGTGAACCTGCAACTACCCTCGGCGCAATATACACAAGCCCAGCAGCGGAGCGAGTTCTGGCGAAGGGTGCTGGCCGCAACATCCGCCCTGCCGGGTATCGAATCTTCCGCGGTTACCAATTGGATGGTTCTCGCCGGCGAAATGAATGATGATCCCGTGAACCTCCCTGGTGACACACGACCTGAACGTCCGATGGCCAGCTATCGCCGCGTGAGCCCTGCATATTTCAAGGCCCTTGGCATTCCCCTGTTACGTGGCCGGGAGCTGACGTGGGCCGATGTTGGCACACCCGCCGTGGTGATTTCGGAGGCCGCGGCCAAGACCATCTGGCCGGGCGTTAATCCCATCGGCCAGAGATTTGACGTGGACCCTTCTTCTCGATTTCCCGGATTTCAGGTTGTCGGTGTCGTAGGCGATACTCGCAGCGTAACTCTGTCCAAAGCGCCGACGCCGATGGTGTATCAACCCTACCATGGCGATCTGACGGGGTCATTAATCCTGCGCACCCGCTTGCGCGCCGCTGCTCTGGCGCCCGAACTGCGCCGCGCCATCTGGAAGATTGATCCGGGTGTGGCCGTTCCGCGCATACGGAGCATGAACCAAATCGTTTCGGCTTCGCTCTCGGCCCGCCGCTTCGAGACGCTCTTGACCTCGCTCTTCGCCGCCGCCGCCCTGCTGCTGGCCTGTCTGGGTATTTATGGCGTGGTTTCGTATTCTGTCGTGCGACGCACTCACGAAATTGGCATCCGCATGGCCTTGGGCGCACAAAAGGCCGACGTGCTCCGGGTTGCAGTAGGGCAAGGAATGAAGCCCGCTTTGGTGGGTCTTGGCGCCGGAATCGTCGGTGCACTGGGAGTAACGCGTGTGTTGTCGAGCTTGCTTTATGGCGTGAAGCCCACCGACCCGCTCACGTTTGTCGCTGTCGCGCTGATTCTGCTGGGCGCAGCGCTGCTCGCTTGCTACATTCCGGCACGCCGGGCCACGAAGGTCGATCCCATGGTAGCCCTGCGATATGAATAAAAAGGCAGTGACAAGTGACGAGGCAAATTCGGAGCGTCGCGCTAGTAACCGCCATGGGGTGATCAGTGCTCTGTTCTTATGCCTTCGGCGCCGGCGAGGCGCCGTTGGCGCTCATCGAACGTGTAGAAGGTTTCTGCTTTCAGGGCGAGGGCGGAAGCAACATGAAGAATATCAAGCGTGCGAGCGCCAAGCTTGAAAGTACGGCGGCGCGAGATCCTGTCGGCAATTTCATAAAGCAGGATGGGCACCGGTTGGAGCGTGAAGATACCGCTGTCACGATCACTTTCAAAGGCGCCGCGTGCGCGCCTAACCTCGCGGCGGCTTAGCTCCTTGCGAAAGGCCCGCAACTCCAGGGCGTTAAGAAGCTCCAGCTCGCCGAAGGGAGTCAGCAGAAGGGAGGGTTTTGCGCCCATGAGTTCTGCCGCGCGAAAAGAATTCGCGTCGGGCGTATAAAGGGAGACCAAGAAGCTCGTATCGGCGTAACCCGTCAATAGCGGTCACGCTCCTGGGCCAATAACTCGGCGCCGCTTACCTTCAGCCTCTTCTTGCCGTACATCTGCTGGAGCCGGGCCATGAAATCGGGCCAGGAACGCTTCGGGCGGGAGCGCTCTGGCACGAGCCGGGCGATCACGCGCTTGCGCTTGCTGATCTGAATCTCCTCGCCGTCGCGCAGCCGGGCTTCGATCTCCGGAAACCGGTAACGCAGGTCGCGAACTGTGGCTGTTTTCATGTGATGAATTTTAGGATCACTTCTCATCATTGTCAAGGCGGCCTCCTGCATCACCGTTACAGTGCGGAGGGAATATGAACGTACTCTCCTCAATTCGCACACTCCTGGCTTTTCTCTTCCGTCGCCAGCGGGTCGAACAGGAAATGGAAGAAGAGCTGCGCTTGCATTTGCGAAGCCGGGCGGACGATCTCGAAAAGTCAGGACTACCCCGCGCGGAAGCGGAGCGCCAGGCGCGCATTGAATTTGGCGGCTATCAACGCTACAAAGAAGAGTGCCGCGAAGCGCTGGGAACACGCTTGCTCGGTGAGCTCATTGCCGACATACGCTTCGGCCTGCGCCAACTGCGCCGCAACCCGGGTTTCACCGCCGTAGCAGTTCTGACACTGGCGCTGGGCATCGGCGCGAATACCGCGATCTTCAGCTTAATCGACGCGGTAATGCTCCGAGCAATGCCAGTACGCAATCCATCCCAGCTTGTTCTATTTCGCTGGAAGGCTCACCATGCGCCGCATACGAACGGGTACGCGACATTCGGCGATTGTCCGGGCGGAAACGCCGGTCCGAATCCCTCGGGATGCGCATTTCCTTATCCCGTGTTTGAGAAGCTCAGATCAGAAAGCAACGTGTTCTCAGGCGTAGCTGCCTTTGGCGGGGCTGGGCAACTCGACGTCAGCGGCAACGGCCCGCCGAGCATCGTCCACGGCGAGCTTGTTTCCGGGGATTTCTTCTCGACCCTGGGCGTGAACCCGGCCCTGGGACGCCTTATCGACGAGAATGACGATACGCCCTCGTCTCAGCCTGCCGCCGTCCTCAGCTATGCCTATTGGCAAACGGCGTTCGGCGGAGATAAATCAGTGCTTGGCCGAATGGTAGTGCTCAACAATGTTCCTTTCACCATCATCGGAGTCACAGATCAGAGGTTCACCCATCTCACTCCCGGCAAAACTGAAGATTTTTGGTTGCCGCTCGCAATGGGGCCGCGCCTGGGGGCGCCCTGGGCCCAGACGATGAATGACAACAGTTGGTGGCTTGTTGTTGTCGGACGCCTTCGGCCCGGTGTGTCGGTTGGACACGCGCAGGCGGCGGCCAGCCTTCTTTTCCGCAATGAGATGCTGCACGGCGCAAAGCCATTGTCAAAACCACAGGACAATCCCGCAATCTCTCTTGTGCCCGCTCAAGAAGGCCTTACAGGATTAAGGTTCCTCTTTTCCACACCGCTGTACGTTCTGATGGGCTCAGTAGGCATCATTCTGTTGATTGCGTGCGCCAACGTGGCCGGTCTGCTGCTCGCTCGGGGCACGGTGCGCTACAAAGAGATGGCAGTGCGCCTTGCCGTCGGCGCGGGCCGCGGAAGAATTTGCCGGCAACTTCTCACGGAGAGCGTATTGCTGTCGTCTGCCGGCGGCGCCCTCGGAATTCTCTTTGCCTACTGGGGTGTTCATGCGATTGCCGGTCTTATGTCGACGCCCTGGGGTGATCCCTTTCCATTTGAGGTTAAACCCGATCCACTCATCCTCTTCTTTACGGTTTCGATTTCGCTTCTGACAGGGATTCTCTTTGGCCTTGCGCCGGCGCTTCGCAGTACACGGGTCGACTTAACGCCAGCACTAAAGGAGAGCGCGTGTTATGCGCCGGAGCAGGGCCGACTCGGGCGCCGTTTTCAGCTTGGCGGCGTGCTGGTCGTGGCGCAGGTCGGTCTCTCAGTCGTGGTGCTGGTGGGAGCAGGCCTCATGGTACGCACGCTTGAGAATCTCCGCTCCATCAATCCCGGGTTCGATACCCGCAACCTGCTGCTCTTCGGCATCAACCCAACTCTGGCAGGCTATAAAGATGCTCAGGCCCAGAGCCTCTACCGAACACTACAAGAGCGGCTCGCAGCGCTTCCGGGTGTGCAGTCCGTCAGCTATTCGACTTCCGCATTGCTCAGCGGCAGCTTACGGTCAACGGACGTACGTATCGAAGGGTCACCTGCTAAGAAGTCGATTCCAGTTGATGACCTGGCCATTGGGCCAACTTTTCTGCACACCCTGCGAATTCCCTTGCTTGAGGGGCGTGCGTTCACTGGGGCAGATTTCCGACTGGCGGCGGAAGCGAACGACTCGACGGGTGGTGGCGTTCCGCCCACAGGAGGTCATGGGCGAGACGCCCGTGCTGCAACTATCCCAGTTCTTGTCAACCGCACGTTTGTACAAACCTATCTTCGCAACCAGAATTCCCTGGGCAAGCGTCTGGTGCAGTCCGGGAATAGCCGGACCGAGTGGGAAATCGTCGGTGTGGTCGGCGACGCCAAGTACCATAGCCTGAAAGCTCCAATCGATCCGACAGTGTACATCCCAAAATACGGCGGATTCGCAGATTTCGAGCTGCGCACGGCCGGAAATCCCACAGACCTCATTCCAGTCGTACGGAAGGTCGCCAGCCAGTTGGATAGCCGCCTGCCACTGTTTGACCTCCGCACCCAATCACAGGCGATTGATCAATCGCTCGTTTCGCAGCGGTCTATGGCGCAGCTGGCGAGCTTGTTCGGCGCGCTGGCAGCGCTTCTGGCCTGCGTCGGACTTTATGGCCTGCTTTCCTACGAGGTCACACGACGCACGCGCGAGATCGGCATCCGCATAGCCTTGGGTGCAAAAAGAGACGATGTGCTTCGCATCGTCGTGGGCCGGGGATTGCGTCTTGCCTTGCTGGGAATTGGCGCCGGCGTCTTCGTCGCGTTTGCACTCACACGTTTCCTTGCGAGCCTGCTCTATGGCGTGAGACCCACTGACCCCGCGACGTTCGCCGTCATTTCACTTGTAGTGGCAATCGTTGCTCTATTTGCGGGTTACATCCCCGCGCGACGGGCGACGAAGGTTGACCCGATGGTGGCATTGCGGTACGAATAGCCCGGATTTACCGTATTAACCTTACTTACCAGGACCGGTATACTTCTAGCCGCACAGCAGCTTTTGTCCCGAGGCAGCGCGATTCGGCGAAACAGCGCCTCAAGCTTTTGGGCCAGGTCCTTGTGTGTGGACAGAACCTCTCGGATGCGAACGAAAGCGCGCATGATGGCGATGTTGACGAGCGTTGCGCGGTGGCTTCGGAGGACGCTCGAAAGCATGGCCACGCCCTGTTCGGTGAACGCATAAGGAGGGGTGCGCCGTCCACCACGACGGTTTGCTCTTGCAATTTGCAAGGGCAAAGAGCCCGTCCCGAACGGCGCGTCACATCTCAGAAGTTGCCGTTGCCATCGTTCAGGTACACGCCCGGCGTATCTGCGGAAAAATGCAGCGTGCAGGCTACTTACAGGGGATTACAAATTATAGTGACACTATTTGCTGTAGCGGCGCTGTCCCTTCACTTCGTTCAGGGCAGGCTCTCAGCGCCGAAAGACGCCGGTGGGGACACCGGCGCTACAGAA
>Ga0070737_10005630_pt1 | contig 11881 bp, 11 predicted proteins | sample Coa_R1_10_FD_66438 | JGI IMG/M metagenome (GOLD analysis project Ga0070737, IMG submission 66438) | Surface soil microbial communities from Centralia Pennsylvania, which are recovering from an underground coalmine fire - Coalmine... | ecosystem: Environmental > Terrestrial > Soil > Unclassified... | reverse complement strand
GCGGCGACGGCTGCGGCGGCGCGGGATCGAGTTGATTGTTCCCTACCGCTGCAACAAGCGGAGCAAGCCGTACGCGGACGGGCGCAAGCTGCGCCGCTACCGTCGGCGCTGGAAAATCGAGCGCACCTTTGCCTGGTTCGGCAACTTGCGCCGATTGCAGGTGCGGCAAGACCGCATCCTGAGCGTGTTTGAAGGCTTGTGTCATCTGGCGTGCTTGTTAATCACGCTAAGGTATTTTTGAAACCACTTCTAGTCGCTAATTGCTAGCGGCTAGTCGCTGCTCTTCCGCACCGCGATCCCCAATTCTCTCAGTTGTCGATCGCTCACCGGCGTGGGCGCGTCGACCATCAAATCGACCGCCTTGGCGGTCTTGGGGAAGGGGATGACCTCGCGCAGGCTCTCGGCGCCGGCCAGGATCATCACAATGCGGTCCAGCCCCAGCGCGATGCCCCCGTGTGGCGGCGTACCGTATTGCAGCGCCTCCAGGAAGAAGCCGAATCGCGCCTGCTGCTCCTCGGGCGACATGCCCAGCGCCCGAAAGATTTTCGCCTGAATGTCCTGGCGGTGAATACGGATCGAGCCTGAACCGAGCTCGGTGCCGTTCAGCACGACATCGTAAGCCAGAGCCCGCACGGCGCCGGGATCGCTCTCCAGCTTGTCCATGTCCTGTTCATGGGGCGAGGTGAAGGGATGGTGCGCGGCGTTCCAACGCTGCTCTGCCTCGTCCCACTCGAACATCGGGAAGTCGGTGACCCACAGAAAGCGGAAATTACCGTGCTGAAATGCGCCGTGCCGTTGGGAATATTTCTGCGCCAGTGCAAGACGCAGTTGTCCCCCTGCGGTATAGATCGTGTGCGCTTGTTCGCGCGTCTTCATCGCACCGGCCGCTTCCGTGCGCTTGGCGCCAGCAACGACAACCAGCAGATCATCGGCATTTGCTTTCGCCAGCTCGCGAACCTTCGCGACAGCTTGGGGAAATGATTTTTCCAGCCGCTTAGTGTCTTCGAAAACCTTGGCGTCTTTGCGGTCGCCAAAGATCGCCCTGATTTCATCGCGTTCTTTGCGCGAGAGCTCGCCAACTTTCGGAATCACGATGGCGACCACAGGAAGCTCGGGATCGAGGTTCAGCGTGACGAGGTTTTCCGGCGCAAACGCATCCCGTACGCCGGTCATCGCCGGCAGGCGCAGGTCTGGCTTGTCACTGCCGTACAATCGGATCGCCTGGTCGTAGCTCATCTGCGGAAATGGCACTTGGATCTCAGCGCCGATGGTTGCAAAGGCCGCCTTAAGGAAGCCTTCGACTACGCGGAATATCATTTCCGGCCGGGGAAAGCTCATCTCCAAATCGATTTGTGTGAACTCCGGCTGGCGGTCGGCGCGCAGGTCCTCGTCACGGAAGCAGCGCACAATCTGGAAGTACTTGTCGAAACCGGAGATCATCAGGATCTGCTTGAACAGTTGCGGCGACTGCGGCAGGGCGTAGAACTCGCCGGGATAGACGCGGCTGGGCACCAGGTAATCGCGCGCGCCCTCGGGCGTGGAGCGCGTCATAAAAGGTGTCTCGATTTCGTAGAAGCCCTGTGCGTTGAGGTACTCGCGAATAGCAATCGACACTCGGTGCCGGAGCTGGATATTGCGCTGCATCTCCGGCCGGCGCAGGTCGATATAGCGATACTTCAGGCGGACCTCTTCATTCGCCAGCACCGTGTCTGCCGGCGTAAAGGGCAGGGGCTTGCAGTCGTTCAGCAGGCGCAGCTCGTCGGCCACCACTTCAATCTCGCCGGTGGAAATGTTCTTGTTGATGGTGCCGGGGTCACGCAACTTTACCTGCCCGATGACGGCGACCACGAACTCGGAGCGGACATCGGTGGCCTTGTCGTGCGCGGCGCCGGCATCAGCGGTGATCACCACCTGCGTGATGCCGGTACGGTCGCGCAGATCAAGGAAGACCAGGTTGCCAAGATCGCGACGGCGGTTTACCCATCCCATGAGGACGACTTTGGAGCCGGCATCAGAGGCGCGCAGCTCCCCGCACATATGAGTTCGTGTCAGATTGCCAAGAAAGTCGAGCATAATGAGCGATTAGCGATTGGCTATTAGCAACTAGCCAAAGCACGTGCCCTAGGTACGTTACGTGCTAAATGCAATTGCGAAATGCTGAACCTATTGTCGCAGGTATTCCGTGAGTTTGGCGCGTGGCACCTGAACCTGTTCGCCGCTGGCAAGATTTTTCACCGCAAACTGATCTGTCGCAACTTCATTTTCCCCGACGATCACGATGTATTTCGCGCCAGCCTTCTCCGCCAGCTCGAACGACTTCTTCAGGCGAAAATCTTCGTCGCCGAGGTCGGCGGTTATCCCCGCACGCCGCAGCTCGCGCGCCAGCTTCAGCGCGTGCACATTCATCCCTACGCCCAGCGGAGCGACGAAAGCATCCAACTGTTCTTTCGGCTGCTCGCCCTGCGATTCCAGCGCCAGCATCAGCCGGTCTTCGCCAATAGCAAAACCGATGGCGGGCGCTTTCGGCCCTCCCAACAACTCCGAAAGGCCGTCGTAGCGGCCCCCGCCGAGCACCGCATTTTGCGCGCCCAGGCCGCCATGGGTGAACTCGAAGGTGGTGCGCGTGTAGTAGTCCAGCCCGCGCACCATGCGTTCGTTTACGGAGTACACAATGCCGACGGCATCCAGCATCGCGCGCACCGCAGCAAAATGTTTGTGGCATGGTTCATCGAGATACTGGCTAATTTTCGGCAGCTTCTCGATGATGGGCTGGTCTTCCGGGACCTTGCAGTCGAGCACGCGCAGCGGATTGGTCTCGGCGCGGCGCTGGCAGTCAGCGCACATCTGGTGCACCACCGGCTTCAGCGCCTCGCGCAAAGCCTGGTTATAGCGCGCGCGATCTTCGGCGCAGCCGACGGAGTTTAGTTGCAAATTCCATCCGCGCAGGCCAACTTCGTCCAGCAACATGGCCAGCATCTCCAACACTTCGGCATCGCGCGCCGGCGATTCACTACCCGCACTGGGCGGCCCGATGATCTCGGCATCAATCTGGTAGAACTGGCGGTAGCGTCCCTTCTGCGGCCGCTCGCGGCGGAACATCGGGCCGATGCAATAGAGCTTCTGTAGCGTCCCCCTGTCGCCGAGCCGGTGTTCAATGTACGCCCGAACGATGCCCGCCGTGGCCTCCGGCCGCAGGCTTAGGGATTGCGCTTTTTCGCTTTGTGCGCGCGCTCGATCCTCCCACGTAAACATCTCTTTGGAGACGATGTCCGTCTCCTCGCCGACGCTGCGGGAGAAAAGCTGGGTGTCCTCGAAAATGGGCGTGCGGATCTCGTGAAAGTTATAGCGGGCGAAAAGCTCGCGCACCTTTGCCTCCACCCGATTCCACAAGTCGGTGTCGGGCGGAAGCAGGTCACGAGTTCCGCGAACGGCTTTGATCATCGTTGTCCGTGGTCGGTAGCCGGTTGCCTAGTTTGTGATGCGTAAAGGCCAGGCAGTCGTTCAGAAGAGCTGGCTATTGGCTACGGCTTCTTTCCGCCAAATACTGCTGTTTGTATCCCAAGTAATTCCGCGCGTACCGCAGAATCATCTCCTGGTCCTCATCGGCGAGATGCTTGCGAAATTTCCCCGGCACACCCATCCACAGCGAGCGCGGTTCGACAATCGTGCCCTCGGGAATCACGGTCCCCGCCGCGATGATCGAGCCTGCGCCGATCCGTGCGCCGTTCAGGATTACGACACCCATTCCAATGAGACAGCAGTCCTCAACGACGCAGCCGTGCAGCGTGACCGAGTGGCCGACCGTGACCCAATCGCCGACGATCACCGGCCACTTGTTCAACATGCCGTGCAGCACGCTGCAATCCTGGATGTTGCTGTTGGCTCCGACGCGGATGCTGTGCACATCGCCGCGCAGCACCGCGTTCATCCACACGCTGGCGTGCTCGCCCAGCACCACATCGCCAATTAATTGCGCTGACTCATCGACGTAACACGACGGCGGCACGGTGGGGGTAGCGGCTTTGTAAGAGCGGATCATGGTTCGCCAAGTCTTTGAAAGTATCATGGCGGCGGTAGCCAGTGGAAGACGGCTCGGAGACCCAGCTTTCGCCAGATTTCCGATAGGAGCTACGAGCGCCAAAATGTGCCGCTCCCTCGGCTAAGTTCGTGATGTTAAACGCGGTAGGTTATCTACCACTTTGTCGGCATAGGCAACCGGCCTGACTTACGATAAAAGACAAAAATAAAGACTCTCAATGCCAGTCCGAATCGGTGAGGAAATTCCGAAGTTCAATGTATGAGCCAGCGATGGCAGGTGGCAGTTTGCGGTTAGGTGTCGCGCGGCAGGTGGAAGCAACGGTGAGCTGGATGAAGGACTTGAGTCCCAAAACTGTCCTTTGTATCGATGACGAGAAAATTGGCCTGCACGTGCGCAAGATCATGTTGGAGAGCCACGGCTTCAAGGTGCTGACCGCCGACAGCGGCGTGCAAGGGCTCGCCCTCTTCGAGAACAACCAGATCGATTTGGTGGTGCTCGACTACTATATGCCCGGGTTAAACGGCGGGCAGGTAGCGGCGGAGATGCGTCGCCGCCGGCCTCAGGTCCCTATCATATTTTTGTCCGCGTATTTTTCTCTACCACCGGCCGATCTTGAGTTGGCCGACGCTTTCCTTACCAAAGGCGAGCCGCCTGACGTACTGATCGAAAAAATTGAGCAGTTAGTCTGAAGTCGTTAACCGTCAGCCTCTGATTTTTCCGTACTTGCACTCGAATTCCCTTGCACAGAGAAATGTTTTTGCCGCCGCGAAGCCTAATGCGGCCTGGCTCAATGCTCGGGATTGACGGCTGAGCGCCCTCGTCACCTCGCCTTCAGAAGCAAGACCGGAACTCTGATGCTGTGTTGAACGCGGCTAGCCGTAGTGCCGAGAAACAAGTCGGCCAGGAAACGGTGGCCGTGGGTGCTCATAGCCACCAGGTCGCAACCCTTCTGTTCCACCCACTTAACAATTTCGCTCACCGGGTTGCCATACGCCAACTCTGCCTCGGTTGGGAAACCAGCGGATTGAAACTCCTGCCGGACCTTTTCCAGGTAGGCGGTGTCTTCCGTGATCTCCGGGCTGACCGCGTCAGGGCCATAGGTCCGGGCCGCCCATCCGTCGGCGACATGCAGCAAAACCAGGCGGCTGTGCGCCAGCTTGGCAAGTTGCTTGACATGCTCGATAATCGCCCGATCAGTCGGCGTGCCGTCCAGCGTTACGAGAATCGTGTCGTACATCGCACTTCCCCGGTTCTCACAGTATCATCCGCCGACGAGCACGCGCCATGCCCCAGCGAGCGAATCCGGCAGTCCGTAGAGGTCCATCGCCGTAATCAGGATGGCGCTTCCCCATCCGGCCAGCAACAGAAACCATCCGTTGCGCCAGCGCCCCATGATTCTTCGCGAGCTAGTGAACTGCAAAAGGGGAAACATGGCGAAGGGCAGCTGCAAGGCCAGCACAACCTGGCTGAGGACCAAAAGATCGGTAACGCTGCTGTCGCCACGCAGGCCAATGACAAGCACTGCTGGCGAGATGGCCAGGGTGCGCGTGATCAAGCGCCGCACCCAGGGCTGGATCCGCCAATGCATAAAGCCTTCCATCACCACCTGGCCCGCCAGCGTCCCGGTGATGGTGCTGCTCTGGCCGCTAGCCAATAGGGCTATTGCGAACAGAGTGCTCGCCACGGTTTTCCCCAGCAGAGGCGCGAGGGTGAGATAGGCAACGCGAATCCAATCACTGTCGGCACGGAAGTAAATCACACCACCCCCCGGCACAGTCACGCTTTGCTTGCCGAAGAAGACTGTCGCCGCCAGTACCAGAATCGCTGCATTCACGAAGAAGGCGATGGTAAGAGCAACCGTCGAATCGATGTTGTTGAACTGGATGGCCCGCCGAATGGAGCCATCGTCTTTCTGAAACTTGCGGCTTTGCACCAGCGCCGAATGCAAATACAGATTATGCGGCATCACCGTCGCGCCGATGATGCCGATGGCCACGAACAACATTCCCGCTTGATGAAATTGCGGCGCGATCATCGCCCGCCCCATTTCCAGAAAACTCGGCTGGGTTTGCGGCAAAATGAAAATCTCAATGAAATAACAGACGCCAATGGTAACCACCAGCAACAGGACGACGGCTTCGATGGTGCGCATGCCAAAGCCTTGCAACGCCAGCAATAGCAGGACGTCGAGGCCAGTGATAATTACCGCCCAGAACAGCGGTATGTGGAACAGCAGGTTGAGCGCGACTGCGCTGCCCAGCACCTCGGCGAGATCACAGGCCCCAATGGCGACCTCGCTCATCAGCCAGTTGGGCCAGCGCGTCCACTTGGGATACCAGTCACGGCAACATTGCGCCAAGTCCTTTCCGGTCACCACCCCCAGGCGGGCGGCGATGACTTGCATAAAGATGGCCATCAGGCTGGCCACGCCAATCACCCACAACAGGCCATACTTGAACTGCGCACCGCCTTGCAGGTCGGTCCCCCAGTTGCCGGGATCCATGTAACCAACGCTAACCAGGATCGCCGGGCCCACGAAGGCGCGCCACTGCTCCCAAAAACCCGCCTGCTGGTGCGGAACATGGACCGTGCCATGCAAGCCCTGCAGCGAGACCTGCTCTGCCTCGCCAGCGGCGGACTGACCGTCGAAATCCGCGTGGTTCTGAGGTTGCGCCCAGCGGTTCAATTTTTTCGACTCTCCCAGGTTTCTTGTACTGAGGTACCACTCAGCAAGAATGGTATAACGCTAGTGTATCATTTATACTTAACTATAGATAATAATACAAGAAACAATTATTGTGATTTAGCAACCCAGATTCTTTCTGCCGCGGGGCTGCCCAGCTCGACCTTATGATGCGCGATCGCGAGTGAAATGGTACCGTCATAATTGCGGGCCACAACGGCTAGGACGGCGCCGGGACGGATTCCTTTTTGTTCTAGGAACTCCAGTAATTTGCGGTCACGCTCATAGACGCTTTGCACGCTGTAGGCATGTCCCGGTAGGCCTTCGGAAAGCAGCAACAGCCCGCGCTTGCGTTTTGCCTGGGGATGCTCGGGCGTGGGGGAGTTGCCGTGCGGACAGGGTTTACCGCGCCCCAGTTTGCGCGAGAGCAGGGCTTCAAAGTCGGCCGAAACTGCGTGCTCCAGGCGCTCTGCTTCGTCGTGAACCTTGTACCAGGGCATATCGAAGACCTCGTGCAACATTCGCTCAATGAGGTGATGACGGATGGCAAGCTGCTGCGCAATCTTTCGCCCCTCGCTGGTAAGAAGCACCCGTCCGTCGTGGCGTACCGCGACCAGGCCATCGCGTTTGAGCCGGCGTAGCGCCATTGTCACTGCAGGCGCAGAGACGGTGAGCCACTGCGCCAGGCGCGCGGCTATGACCTGCTCGCCCTCGCACTCGGCCTCAAGGATGGCTTTGAGATAGTCTTCTTTGGAAACTGTTATCATGGCGCTCATTTACCTTAGTTAATGCCGGTTAATAGAGAATTGCAAGCCGGCCGGCTAAACTCGACGCTTGCGATGTCGCTGTGATGAACACAGCCGTTGTTGTGCTCGTTTGACATTCCCGGCGCATCCCCCCTACTCTTTTCTTTCTTATGAAGGTCCTCGTCCTCGGCAGCGGTGGTCGCGAACATGCGCTGGTATGGAAACTGCGGCAGTCGCGGTGCATTACGAAGCTATACTGCGCGCCGGGCAACGGCGGCATCGCTACAGAGGCGGAGTGCGTGGCCGCTGACATGAAGAATGTTGACTCGCTGGTGCAGCTCGCCGGTAAGCTGAATCCCGATCTCACCGTAGTTGGTCCGGAGCTGCCGCTGACGCTGGGTATTGTCGATGAGTTTCAGGCGCGCGGCTGGCCTATTTTCGGCCCCACGCGCGCAGCCGCACGGCTGGAATCGAGTAAGAGCTTCGCCAAGCAGTTCATGCAGCGTCACAATATTCCAACCGCGAAATACGCGGTCTGTACCGGCAAGGAAGAGATCCAGGAAGCGCTGAGGCTTTTCCATCCGCCGGTGGTGATCAAGGCCGACGGCTTGGCGGCCGGCAAAGGAGTGGTCATCGCGCAGTCAAAAGAGGAGGCACAGCGCGTCGGCGAAGAGATGCTCTCTGGCAGAATGCTCGGTGACGCTGGGGCCCCGGTCGTGGTAGAGGAATGCCTGCAGGGCGAGGAACTGTCGTTTTTGGTGATGAGCGATGGCGAGCGCGTGGTCCCGCTGGTGGCAACGCAAGACCACAAGCGCGTCTTCGATGGCGACCAAGGACCGAACACCGGCGGCATGGGAGCGTATTCCACGGACCACATCATTGATGCGCAGATGCTGGACTGGCTGGTGGCTCACATTGCGCGGCCGGTGATTGCCGGCATGAAGGCTGAGGGCGCCGAGTATAAGGGCATCCTGTATTGTGGCATCATGATGACCGCGACCGGGCCGGCGGTGCTGGAGTTCAACTGCCGATTCGGCGACCCGGAGGCGCAGCCGATCATGATGCGCATGGAGAGTGACCTGCTGGAAGCGATGGAATCGTCCATCGCAGGACGCGCCAGCGCGGGGGATTTTCGCTGGTCGGCGGAGCCCGCCGTCTGTGTGGTGATGGCGTCGGGCGGATATCCGGGAACGTACGAAGCGGGCAAGCTGATCAGCGGAATCGAAGAAGCTGAGCACGTGTACGGCGTGAAGCTGTTCCATGCAGGTACGAACCGGCGCGATGGCCACTATTACACCTCGGGCGGCCGCGTGCTGGGTGTAACGGCTCGCGGGAGGGACTTGCCTGACGCCGTAGAGCGCGTTTACGATGCAGTGATGAAAATCCGCTTCGACGGCATGCATTATCGCAAAGACATTGCCGCGCGGGGGCTCAGACATCTGCGGGATGGAAAGTAATTACCCGGCAGTTCAACGAATATGAAACACACTCCTCTGGTTTCTATCGTCATGGGCAGCGACTCCGACCTCGAGATCATGAACGAGGCAGCGAAGGCGCTGGCCGAGTTCGGCATTGCTTACGAAATCGACATCACCTCGGCGCACCGCTCGCCGGCCCGCACCAGCGAATACTCGCGCGGGCTGAAGGCGCGCGGGGTAAAGGTGGTCATCGCCGGGGCGGGCGGAGCCGCGCATCTGGCGGGCGTGATCGCCGCCGAAACAACGCTGCCGGTCATCGCCGTACCCATTCCATCAACCTCGCTGCTCGGCCTCGATTCGTTGCTGGCGATGGTGCAGATGCCGGCGGGAATTCCTGTCGCAACGGTGGCCATCGGCAAGCCGGGCGCAACCAATGCCGGCATTCTTGCAGCACAGATGATCGGGCTCTACGACAACGAGGTCGCCAAGAAATTGGAAGCCCACAAAGAGAAGCTGGCCAAGGGCGTGGAAGCAAAGTCGAACAAGCTGAAAGAGAGTCAGAAATCGTAGAACTTGTTACAGCATTTGCGTCTCCCACAGATCGTGCAGGTGGAGCACGCCTTGCAGCCGTCCGTCTCCGTCGACAACGGGAAGGGACGTGATTTTCTTTTGCTCCATGATGTCGAGGGCAGCAATGGCGAAAATCTCTGGGCCGACGACCTTGGGCGAGCGGGTCATGCACTGCCCGGCGCTGAGGTCGAAGATATCCTTGCCGTGGCGCTCCATCAGACGGCGCAAATCACCGTCGCTAATGAGGCCGACCAGCGTTTCTCCTTCCACCACCGTCGTCATGCCGAGGCCCTTGCGCGACATCTCGTAAATCACCTGCCCCATGGGCGTCGTGGGGCTGACGCGCGGCACGGCCTCGCCAGTGTGCATCAGTGACGCGACGCGGGCGAAGCGCTTGCCCAGCTTGCCGCCGGGATGCAGATTGGCGAAGTCTTCTTCCTTGAATCCGCGGCGTTCGGAGAGCGCGACTGCCAACGCGTCCCCTAACGCCAGCATGGTGGTAGTGGAGGCCGTGGGCGCAAGGCCCAGCGAGCAAGCTTCACAGGCTACGGAGCAATCTAGGGCGACATCGGCCGCTTGGGCCAAGGTGGAAAGTGTGCCGGTCGGGTTCGAAGCATAAATTGCGTCGCAGGTCATCGTAATCAGCGGCACGCCGAGACGCTTGACGGTGGCTAATAGTTGCAGGATCTCGCCAGTCTCGCCGCTGGCGGAGAGCGCCAACACGACGTCGCCACGCACTACCATGCCAAGGTCGCCGTGCAGGGCTTCGGCGGGGTGGAGGAAGAGCGCAGGACTTCCGGTGGAAGTGAGCGTCGCCGCGATCTTGCGCGCGATCAGACCGCTCTTGCCCATGCCGGTGACAACGATACGTCCGGCACAGCCGTAGAGCAGGTCAACGGCGCGGTCGAAGCCGGCGGCCATGGGACCGGCCAGGCGATCGGCCAGCGCGCGCAGGGCATCGGCTTCAATGCGGACCACATTCTCGGCGGTATTTCTCATGAGCGTAGGGCAGCGCTGGAGGCAAGAGTTGTCATGGTTCGCCTGTCGTTGCGTGTGTACCGGGGGAGTGTGTACCCGAAGAGTCTCCAGCCGGGGCGTGTGCAACCGGAGTGTGTGCAATCGGAACCACGCCGCGCGAGCTGAAAACCAGCACCTGCTCCTGATTGGGACCGCCGGGTACAGGAACATTCTTCCCATTGAAGGAGACGTCGACCGCGCCGGCGTTGCCGGTATAGAAGACGACCTGATCGGTGGCATGAATCGTCTTCACTTCGGGAGGACGGATAATGCCGCGAACAACGTACCTGCCGTCAGACTTGATGGACACCCAGGCGCTGTCCTTGGGGCGAACGGTGATTTCAAACGGAGGACCAGCGGGGGCATTGGCGGAGGTTTCGGCAGGCGCGTTGGCGAAGGTTTCGGCGGGCATCGCTCGGGTGGGTTCGGCAGGCGTTTCTTGCGCGTGGAGAGTTTTTCCTGGAGGGACAGCGGCGGCCGAGAATGCTGCTTGCGACTCAGCGGGAGCGGCAGATGAAGATTGCTGGAGCGGCGTGGAGAGGGCTTCTCCTTGCTCACCCTGGGCGCTGCTGGTGCTCGATGACGCCACGCTGGGTGACTGCGGGGATGGCTCGGCCGGCGTCGCCGCTGCAGCTTGTTTCGCTTGCATGCCCTGATGCTGCTGATAAAGCTTCCAGCCGCCGATACCTCCGGCCGCTACTGCCAGCAGGATGAGCACGGGCATAATCGGAAAGCCCGAGCGTGGCACGGGCTGGCTGGAGTGGATAGAAGCGTGCTGTTGCGCAATGACACGAGCGTCCGGCGGCGATTCGTTGGCCGCCGCCAAATAGGCCGCCACAGCCTCGTCCTCATCGATGCCTACACACTTGGCATAGGCGCGAACGTACGCCTTGTTAAAAATTCCGCCGGGCAGCAGATCGAACTGTTCCTCTTCCAACGCCAGCAACAAGCGTTTTCCAATTTTGGTGGAAGCGACAATCTCTTCCAGCGAGATGCCGCGCATCTCCCGTTCCCGACGCAAACGCTCGCCGAATGAGCCCAACGTCCCTACCTTTCCTTGAACTTCCGCTTCTAAGTCTACTCGGGTTGTCCGCTCATAAGAAGTGTGTATTTCTGCCTCCGCGCAAGGCAATTGCTAGGAAATGCTATCGGCGGAGGATCGCGGCGTCGGTTGCGGGAAGGCCAGAGCGTTCCGGGTCTTCTCCGAGACCTAGGAGAGGGTTTTCCAGTAAGATTACATGGTTAAATGTTGCTCCGGACTTTTGTTGTTCAATCTGAACTTGTTGCAGGTTGGGTTTTGGCTGAACATGTGAAGGACGCTCAGGGTAACAAGTCAGGTTATGTCGTTTGCGATGACCGACAAGGACCAACAATGGTACGAGTTGCAGATTTTCCATGACGTCGCCAA
>Ga0070737_10005626_pt1 | contig 11884 bp, 13 predicted proteins | sample Coa_R1_10_FD_66438 | JGI IMG/M metagenome (GOLD analysis project Ga0070737, IMG submission 66438) | Surface soil microbial communities from Centralia Pennsylvania, which are recovering from an underground coalmine fire - Coalmine... | ecosystem: Environmental > Terrestrial > Soil > Unclassified... | reverse complement strand
GCGCTAAGCCTCACCGTGCTGGCCTTCAATCTGCTCGGCGATGCACTGCGGGATGTGCTCGACCCGCGGCTACGCGGACGCGGCCCGTAGCCACTTCTTTAGCTGTTAGCCGCCCTTGCGTGCGCCGAGCTTCACCTCGCGCAGGATCTCGTACTCGGCACCGCTGGGCAGCAGGTGCGAGGCGTATAGCGCGAACGACCCGACCGGCATACGCCAGTCGACCGGGCGCGGCGGGACACGCGCCACGACCTGGCCCGGCGGTGTGGGGCGGTACCGCGCCAGCGTCATGTGCAGGCGGTATGGGCGGCGTTCCGGTTCGATGCCCAGCGCGGTCGTTACTGTATCGCGCAGCCGCAGGAGCGCCGCCGGTGTCTCGCCCGTCGCCCAGATCAGGCGTGGCGCGCCGCGATCGGGGCCGCTTTCGGCGCGCGAGAAGCGCACCTCGAACGGCGCGGCCTCCACGCCTGCCAGCACCGAGGCCACGCGCTCGATCTCACTCTCCTCCCACGGCGGCACGAGCGTGATGTGCAGGTTGCGGCCCGCGATCCAGCGCACCGGCGGTAGCCCTCGCTGACCGCGTTGCCACCGTTCGACCGCCGCCTGCATCTCCGGTGTGGCGGGGATCGCCACGAAGACGCGCATGCTGCTGCCTCGCCGCTGGACGCGGGCTTCATTCTGTCGATCCGTCTGGCGACAGCATAGGGTCGCCACGCTCGCGCGCACCAGACCGTGGGAGCGCTACTCATGCGCGATCCGATCACATGTTCTATACTGGGCGCTGCGTTGCAGCGCGACCCTGCGCCCCGGAGGTGGCGATGCGTGCGGACCGGCTGCTTTCGATCCTGCTTCTTCTGCAGCAGCGCGGCAAAATGACCGCGGGCGAGCTCGCGGCGCGCTTCGAGGTCTCCGTGCGCACGATCTACCGCGACCTCGACGCGCTCAGCGCGACCGGCGTGCCCATCGTGGCCGAATCGGGGCCAGGAGGCGGCTGCTGGCTGGCGGAGGATTACCGGGCCGGTGTGACAGGGCTGACGCCGCGTGAGATCGAGACGGTATCGCTGGCAGCGGCGTACAGTCCGCTTGCCGAGCTGGAGCTCGATTCGGCGCTACCGCTAGCGCTGCTCAAGCTCGGCATGGGCCGGCTGCAGACGCCGCCAGCTCCGGGCGGTCTGCGTCCTCGCTTGCACGTCGACCCATCCGGCTGGTTTCGGCAACTCGAACCAGTACGCTGCCTGCACGCCCTGCGCGATGCTGTCTGGAACGAAGAGCGGATCCGCATCACGCACGCGAAAGAGACGGAGGTGCAGCGCGTGCGCGTCGTCGAACCGTACGGGCTGGTGGTGAAGGCGAACACCTGGTATCTCGTGGCCGGCACAGAGGATGGCGTGCGCGTCTTTCGCGCCGGGCGTATCACCCGCGTCGAGCCGCTGGGCGAGCGATTCTCCCGCCCCGAGGAGTTCGACCTGCCCGCTTTCTGGGCACGCTGGTGCGCCTCGTTCGCGGAGGAGCTGGGGCGCTACGTGGCGCGCATCTCTCTGCCGACCTCGCTCGTGAGCGAACTGGCGTGGTACACACGCACCACAAGCGCCGCGCTTCTCGCCCGCGCCATCCCCGAGCGACGCGGACGCGTCGTGGTCGATGCTCAGTTCTCCTCGCTTGAGGAAGCCTGCGCCTTCCTGCTCAGGCATGGCCCTGATGCCCGGGCGCTCGCGCCCGCGGAGCTCTGCCGCGCGGTGCGGCACCGGGCCGAGTTGATCCTCGCCAGCTGCGTGAACGGCGAAGGTACCGCACGAGAGTCCAGCGGTGTTGCGGCATCCACAACGTGATCGGTCGTCTTGCAGCGCGGGCGCGGCAGGGTCATGCTAGCCCTCAGCAAGCGATCGCGCGGGCGCGGTCACAAGGGGCGCGAAGATGCGGACGCAAGTGGCGATCATCGGCGCGGGGCCCGCGGGCCTGACGCTCTCCCATCTCCTGTATCTGCAAGGCATCGAATCGGTTGTTTTGGAGCTGCGCAGCCGCGAATATATCGAACATCGCGTGCGCGCCGGTGTGCTCGAGCAAGGGACCGTCGACCTCTTCCGCTCTGCCGGCGTCGCTGACCGGCTCGACCGCGAATGCCTTGTGCACCACGGCATCGAGCTTCTGTTCGAGCGGCGGCGCCACCGCATCCCGCTCACCGAGTTGACCGGCGGACGCGCGATCACGATCTACGGCCAGCAAGAGGTCGTCAAAGATCTGATCCGGCACCGCCTGGAAGCGGGTGGCCAGATCCTCTTCGAGGCGACGGAGACCACGTTGCTCGATCTGCACACGTCCTCGCCGCGCGTGCGTTTCCGCCATGGCGGAGAGATACACGAACTGCAGTGCGACTTCGTGGCTGGCTGCGATGGTGGTCACGGTGTGAGCCGCACGTTCATCCCGCCCGGCGCGGTGAGTGTCTACGAGAAGCTCTACCCCTTCGCCTGGCTTGGCATCCTCGCGGAAGCGCCGCCCGCGACCGATGAGATCGTCTACGCCAATCACGAGCGTGGCTTTGCGCTGCACAGCATGCGCTCGCCGCGTCTTAGCCGCCTCTACATCCAGGTGCCGCGCGATGAGCCGCTCGAGCGCTGGCCCGACGATCGCATCTGGGAGGAGCTGCGCCTGCGGCTGGGAACCGATGATGGCTGGACGTTGAACGAGGGGCCGATCATCGAGAAGAGCATCACTGCCATGCGCAGCCTCGTGACCGAACCGATGCAGTACGGGCGGCTTTTCCTCGCTGGCGATGCGGCGCATATCGTGCCGCCAACCGGTGCTAAGGGCCTCAACCTCGCCGTGGCCGATGTGCGTGTACTTGCCGAGGCGCTCACAGCCTGGTACCGCGAGGGGCGCGACGATCTGCTCGCTGCCTACTCGACTACCTGTCTGCGCCGTATCTGGCGCGCGGAACACTTCTCGTGGTGGATGACGTGGATGCTGCACCGTCACGAGGATGAAGACGGCTTCCTGCAGCGGTTGCAGATTTCGCAGCTGCGCTACGTCTGCACGTCGCGGGTAGCAGCGGCGTCGCTGGCCGAAAACTATGTGGGCCTGGAGACGGTGTGAGCGCTGCGGAGGGACTGAAGTGTAGGAGAGCGGGGAGAACGAGGATGGAGACGACCATCGGCGCGATCGTGCGTGGCGACCGTGAGGTGTTTCCGCCTTACCTCTATAGCGCCTACCGGGCGACGGTGGCCCGCTCGCCGGGACAACCGCTGCTCGACGTGCCGCTGACGCTGACGGAGTTGACCGGCCCCGGTCCAGCCGTAAGCGAGGCCATGGAGCTGGCGGAGATCGACGCTGACCTGACGCGCAACGCCGCGACCGGAGGCGAAGCGCTGGGCCAGCGGATCATCGTGACCGGGCGCGTGCTTGATGAGCGCGGCGAACCTGTGCCGGGAACGCTGGTCGAGATCTGGCAGACTAACGCCGCAGGTCGCTACCTGCATCGCAACGATCAGTGGCCGGCGCCGCTCGACCCGAACTTCCTCGGCATGGGCCGTTGTTTGACCGATGCGCAAGGCACCTATCGCTTCCTGACGATCCGGCCCGGCGCATATCCCTGGCGCAACCACCCCAACGCCTGGCGGCCGTCGCACATCCATTTCTCGCTCTTCGGGCCGGCGACCGTCTCGCGGCTCGTGACGCAGATGTACTTTCCCGGCGATCCACTGCTGTCGCTCGATCCGATCGCGCAAGCTGTGCCAGAGGGGGCGCGCCACCGCCTGGTCGCGGTTTATGCGCACGACATCACCGAGCCGGAGTGGGCCCTGGGATATCGCTGGGATATTGTGCTACGCGGCGCCGAGGCAACGCCATTCGAAGTGTGAGACGCGCCGGGTCGCCCCCAGAACCACCGAGGAGGATGCGGGAGATGCTCACGCCATCGCAGACGGTTGGCCCGTTCTTTCACATTGCTCTGGCGCGTGTGGGCGATGGCCAGAACGTGATGGCGCGACCGGAGACGGCGGGTACCCGCGTGCGGATCGAGGGCTACGTCTACGACGGCGAGGGCGCCCCGGTGACGGACGCGCTGATCGAGCTGTGGCAGGCGAACAGCTACGGCCGCTACCGCCATCCGCTCGACCAGCGCGAACTGCCGCTCGATCCGAGCTTTACCGGCTTCGGTCGCTGTGCAACCGACGAAGCCGGTATGTTCTGGTTCGAGACGATCAAGCCCGGCCCCGTGCCGTTCGACGAACGACGGCTGCAAGCGCCGCACATCAGCGTCACGGTCTTCGCACGCGGCTTGCTCAATCACCTCGTCACGCGGCTGTATTTCGAGGATGAGCCGGCGAACGCGGCCGATCCGATCCTGCAGCTCGTGCCAGAGGCGCGGCGTCGCACGCTGATCGCCAGACGCGTGATGGGAGCCTCGCACCTGACCTACCGTTTCGATATTCGGCTGCAGGGCACAGACGAAACGGTCTTCTTCAACGTGTAGCGCGATGACTGCCGCGGATCCGCTGTTCTCGGCACCAGAGATCGACGCCATCTTTTCGCGCGAGACACACGTGCGTTACCTGCTCGCGTTCGAAGCGGCGCTGGCGCGTGCACTAGCGCGCATAGGTGCGCTGAGCAGCGATGCAGCGCGTGCGATCGGCGAGGCCTGTCACGTGGATCTGTACGATATCCCCACCCTGTACGCCGAAGCGGCACGCGCGGGCACCGTGGTCGTACCGCTTGTGCGCGCTATCGCCGCGCACGTGGATGGCGACGCAGCCGGTTTCGTGCATTTTGGCGCAACCAGCCAGGATGCGATCGATACAGCTTTTGTTCTACAAGCACGCGACGGTCTCGACTGGCTGGATGCACGTCTCGCCGCGCTGGCCGATTCCTGTGCCACGCTGGCCGAGCAGCATCGCGAGACGCTGATGGCGGGCCGCACGCTGCTGCAACAGGCGCTGCCAATCACCTTTGGTTTGAAAGCCGCGCGCTGGTTGGCGCTAGTCATGCGCCAGCAGCGCCGGCTGCGTCAGGCTCGCGAGGAGGCGCTCGTGTTGCAGTTCGGTGGCGCGGTGGGAACGCTCGCGGCGTACGGACACAACGGTCCACGCATCATGGAGCTGCTCGCGGCAGAACTCGGCCTCGCCGCGCCCGATCTGCCCTGGCACGCCGAGCGCGACCGGATCGCTGCACTCGCCGCCGCGCTCGGCATCACCGCCGGCGCGATGGCGAAGATCGCGGTCGATATCGTCTTGCTTGCTCAGACTGAAGTCGGCGAGGTGGCCGAGGCGGAGGAAGCGGGCAAAGGCAGGTCCTCGGCCATGCCACAGAAGCGGAATCCGGTCGATGCGACCTTCACAATCGCCGCCGCGCGTCTCGCGGCCAGCGCGGCGACGATGCTGCTGAACGCGCTGGCGCATGAGCACGAACGCGCGGCGGGGGCGTGGCAGGCCGAATGGGAAGCGCTGCCGCGCCTCTTCTGTTGGACAGCAGGAGCGCTCGAGCATGCGTCTCGAGCCGTGGGTGGTCTGCATATCGATGCCCAACGGATGCGCGCGGCGCTAGAAGCGAAGAGCGGGGTGATCATGGCAGAAGCGCTTGCTACCGCGCTGGCCCGCAGCATGGGAAGGCCTGAAGCACAGCGGCTGGTCGCGGCGCTCTGCGATCGGGCGCTAGCGCAGGCACGGCCGTTGCAGAGCGTCGCGAGCGAAGAGCCGCGCGTGGTCGCGGCGCTCACGCCCGATGAGATCGCGCGGGTGCTGCAACCCGAAAACTATCTCGGCAGCGCTGCCACGTTCGTCGAACGTGCGCTGGCTGCATACCGTGCCGCGACAAAAGCCCAGGCAGGAACGCGGCACCCTGCCTGAGCATTCTGCTGCTGCCGCCTCGGTCCATGCTCTTGATCGCGGTCGGTCGCGAGCTGGCGCGAGGTCGGCGCCGCGCTTCGTCGCTCACCACTCTTCCGATGCGCTGGATAGACAGATGGCGAGTGTTCTGGCCGGGTGACGCACGCGATGGCTTGTGGGCGTCGAGCGCTTACCATGCGATGTATGCAGGGTCTCAGTGGACATCGTTCAGCTCTCGCCCGGGCGCCACGCTTCGATGATGTGTACAAACGCCGCATTGTTGAGCGCGCCCGGCCGCGCGGTGCGGATGCGCGCAATCGCTGTCGCGCTCTCCTCGCCTAGCGCACGCAACACCAGCCCCGTGAGCAAACCGCTGCGATTCATCCCTGCCTGGCAAAGTATGTAGACGCGGGCAACGGCGCCGGTCGCTTCCGGCGTCATATCGCCGCGCAGGATCGTCGCGAGGTGCGTAGCCAGCGACTCCAGCCGCGGGAGCGCGGCAGGCGGAACGTCGAGATCGTTGAAGACGCACGGTACGTAAAGCAGCGCCTGCTCTCGCAGATAGCGCGGCAGGTCGCCAGCGCAATCGACAACGAGCGCACGCGCCAGCGCGGCGGGATGCAGCGGCTCGCCTAGCAACGACTCGGTCCCACCCATCCACAGACTGCGTTCGGTTTCTCGCGCGTGGATCGTCGCGATGCGCGTTACCCGGGGTGGTTCGCCGAAGAGCATCAGGCTCTCCTCCCGTGCGTGTTCGCGCACAGGGTACCGTGATCGCTGCACAGGCAAAACGCCGTGACTCGAGGTAGCCAGACGCTAGCGCCGAAGCAAGCGAGAGGGTATGTTGTGCCGCGTAGAGCAGGAAAACATACGAGGAGAGAGCAATGGGCGAGCGGTTGAAAGGCAAGGTCGCGATCGTCACGGGGGCCGGGCGAGGTATCGGGCGCGCCGAGGCGTTGCTACTCGCGCGCGAAGGGGCAGCGGTGGTCGTCAACGACGCGGGCGTGAACCCCGACGGTACCGGCCACGAGAACGGCCCCGCCGATCAGGTCGTGGCCGAGATCCGCGCTGCGGGCGGCCAGGCGGTGGCCAACTACGATAACGTCGCCACGATGCAGGGTGGCGAGAATATCGTGCGGACGGCGCTCGACGCTTTCGGCCGGCTCGACATCCTGGTTAACAACGCCGGCATCCTGCGCGATCGCATGATCTTCAACATGACAGAGGAAGAGTGGGATGCGGTGATCGCTGTCCACCTCAAGGGGCATTTCACGACGACACGCGCGGCCGCGGTCATCTTCCGTCAGCAGCGCTCGGGGCGGATCATCAACACATCCTCGACGTCCGGCCTGGGCAATTTGGGGCAGGCGAACTACGCTGCTGCCAAGGAAGGGATCGTCGGCTTCACGCGCACGGTCGCGCGCGATCTGGGCCGCTACGGCGTCACGTGCAACGCTATCCGTCCGACGGCGGGTACGCGGCTCACCCTCAGCCCCGAGATGGAGGCGGCGCGGCAGCGCGCGCAAGCGGCGGGGATCAGCCGCGTGGGCACGAATACGCTCGCCAGCCTTGCCCCCGAAGCGGTCGCGCCGATGGTCGTGTACCTCGCGACCGATGAGGCCCAGTTCATCAACGGGCGGACGTTCATGGTGCGTGGACGGCAGGTAGGCCTGTACAGTGAGCCGGAGCCGATGCGGGTGATCTTCGCCCCTGGCGAGATCTGGACCGTGGACGAGCTTGCCGAAGCCGTGCCGAGCACACTCTGCCAGGGATTGCGCAACGAATTCGGGCCGAAGGAGCAGCAACAGCAAGGAACACCGACCTCCTCGTAGCCGCCAACAGCACCTTACGACGCGGGCAGGAGCGATGATCGACAAGGTTTACCCCAGCCCCGATGCCGCGGTCGCCGATATTCCGGACGATGTGACGATCATGTTCGGCGGTTTCGTTACAGCCGGCTCGCCAACGTCGCTGATCCTGGCGCTGAAGCGGAAAGGGGTGCGTGGCATCACCGGTATCGCCAACAACATCGGCCTCGGGGATAGGCTCGACGAACTGTGCGAGAACCGACAGATCAAGAAGATGATCGCCTCGTTTGCGATCCGGGCCTCCGGAGCGCGGCGCAGCCTGTTCGAGGAGCAGTACCGTCGCGGCGAGGTCGAACTGGAGCTGGTGCCACAGGGCACGCTCGCCGAGCGCATCCGTGCCGCAGGTGCCGGTATCGGTGGGTTCTACACACGCACGGGCGTCGGCACGCCGGTCGCCGAAGGCAAAGAGACACGTGTGATCGATGGCGAGGTGTATCTCTTCGAGAAGCCGTTGTACGCCGATTACGCCTTGATCAAGGCATCGCGCGCCGACCGCTGGGGCAACCTCGTCTACCATGGCGCGGGCCGCAACTTCAACGTGCCGATGGCGACGGCGGCGCGGGTCGTGATCGCCGAGGTCGATGAGATCGTCGAGGTGGGCGAGCTCGACCCTGAGCTGATCGTCACACCTGGTCTTTACGTCGATCGCGTGGTCGTCGGCGAGCGTCATCAAATTCGCTGGTACGGGTAGCGGCTATGGCAGAGCGACCTGTTGGTCTGACGCGCGAGCTGATCGCGCTGCGTGTGGCACGTGAGCTCGAAGACGGCATGGTTGTCAACCTCGGCATCGGTCTGCCGACGCTGGTTGCCAACTTCGTGCCCCAGGGGCGCCACGTGATCTTCCAGGCAGAAAACGGCATCCTCGGCTACGGCCGCATCCTCGAGAACGATGAGGAGTTCGACCAGGACATGATCAACGCTGGCGGCCAGCCGGTGGCGATCCTGCCGGGCGCGAGCTTCTTCAGCAGCGACCAGTCCTTTGCGATGATCCGCGGTGGCCATATCGACGTGGCGGTGCTCGGTGGTCTGCAGGTCTCGGAACGGGGCGATCTCGCCAACTGGCTGGTGCCCGAGCGCGGCGGCGGTAGCATCGGCGGCGCGATGGACCTCGCCGCTGGCGCGCGACGGTTGATCGTGGCCATGGAGCACGTCACGCCCGATGGCCGGCCGAAGATCCTGCGCCGCTGCACCTACCCGCTGACCGCGGAACGCTGCGTGGACCTGGTGGTGACCGACCTCGCCGTCATCGCCGTCACGCCCGAGGGCTTGGTGCTGCGCGAGGTTGCGCCGGGCGTCTTCCCCGAAGAGGTGGAGCGGCTCACGGACGCGCCGTTGCGCCGCGCGCCCGACCTGCGCGAGATGGAACTCTAAGCAGCCTCGGTGCGGGCTATACGCGCGGCTTGCCAGGCGTGAAGCGCACGGGTAAGTGCTTCGGCCCCGAGATAAAGACCGATGGCAGCCAGGTAACCGGTCCCGCCGGCTCGATGTCGGGCAGTCGCGTGAGAATTTCGCGCAGCATCGCCGCGATCTCGATGCGCGCGACGTGCGCACCCAGGCAGTAATGCGGGCCACCGCCGCCGAACGCGACGTGCTCGTTCGGCGTGCGGCCGACATCGAAGCGATCCGGCTCAAGGAAGATATCTTCATCGCGGTTGGCCGAGCCGTAGAACATCACGACCTTATCGCCCTCGCGGATGCGCCGTCCGCGTAAGACGGTGTCGCGCGTCGCCGTGCGGCGCATGTGCACCACCGGGCTGCAGTAGCGCAGCATCTCCTCGACAGCGGTGGGTAGCAGCGCATCAAGGTTCGCCTGCAGGCGACGGCGTTCCTGCGGATGCTCGAAGAGGGCATGCATGCCGCCGGCGACGAGGTTGCGCGTGGTGTCGCCGCCCGCGTTGATCAGCAGCAAGAAGAAATAGTTGAATTCGTCGTCGGAAAGACGCTCGCCGTCGACCGTCGCTTCGACAAGGGTGCTGGCAAGGTCGTTGCCGGGATGGCGACGCTTGGTGCGGGCCACCTCCGCGGCGTAGGCCAGCATCTCCGCCACGGCGCTGCGCCGTCTTTCGGGCGAGAGCGCCGGATCGGCCGAGTGCATGATCTCGGTCAGCTCGTAGAGGCGCACACCATCTTCCAGCGGGATGCCCATCACGTCGGCGATGAAGTAGGACGGCAGCAGGCCGGCCACCTCTTCGACGAGGTCGCACTCGCCGCGCGCGATCACGCGGTCGATAATGCGTGCCGCCAGCTCCTGGATGCGATCGGCGAAGCGCTGTGCGGCGTTGCGCGTAAAGCCGCGGTTGACGAGCAACCGGTAGCGCGTGTGCTGCGGCGGGTCCATGTAGAGCATCATCAGGCGCGCGCCGGCCAGGGAGGCCTCGTCGGCGTCGGGTAGCATGATCCCACCGCGATAGGAGGAGAAGGTTTCTGGATCGCGGCCCACGGCGACGACGTCGTCATAGCGCATGACTGCCCAGAAGCCACGCCCGTTCTGCTCGGGATGCCAGTGGACGGGGTCGTGCGCGCGCAGCCAGCGGTACTGCTCATGCGGGTGGCCGTGAGCGAAAGAGGCAGGGTCGGTAAGGTCGATGCGTGGCGCGGTGGTGGTCAACGTGGACGCTCCCTACCATCGTGGAAGCCGCGTATCGGTGCTCGCTGGGGGAGGCCGACGCGGCAGCCCCGGTTATTCACGGCAGATATGGTACCGTAAAAGCAAAAGCAGGCGCGTGTGCCAGGAGGAAGAAGCGCGTGGGCGGGAAGCTGCCGCTGGGAGTGGTGATCGGGCGGATCGCATCGATCACCGGCCTATCGATCGCGGTGGCGATCGGGATTCTGCTGTTGCTCAGCGGCACGTACTGGCTAGGGGGTCTGATCGCGCTCCTCTGCGCGGTGCCGTTCTTGCTGCTACTGCGTTTCGTTGAGTACGGCGCCGAGCGTGGCAATCTGCGCAGATAATCCGCGTGGCGTCATCGGCGCCTTGACAACCCGGCGTTCGCGTCCTAGCATCGAAGCACAACTGAAGAGCGCCAGCGCCGAATGCCGGCGGCAGCCGGCAGCGGGGGACCCAAGAATCTGGGGTGAATTCCGCCGTACGGCGGATAGGCCACCTTTGAGGCCAAACCCGTCAGCTAACCTCGTAGGCGATCAAGGGGAGGTGCTTCGGCCATCCACGGCCGGAGGTTTTAGCCTCCGGCCGTTTTTGCTGGCAGCCGAAGCCCGGTTCGGCGCCGTCTCTCCCCTCCCTGTCCCTGGCGCTCCTCGACAGAGGAGGACGCTCATGGCCCGTCGTTTCGCCGATCGCGCCCCGACGGTCGAACGCCCGCGCAAAAAGGGCTGGTGGGGCGAACCCGAAGATGAGCTCCTGGACGATCCCGTGGCCAGCGAACGCGCCGTCGAGCCGCGTCAGAAGAGCGGACGCTCGGCGCGCTCGGCGCCGGTGCTCGTCGGCCGCGCGCTGACGCCCAGCCAGATCGAATCGATCCGCGCCGTGATGCGGCTGTTCGTCGAGGACGACCTGGCGCGCGGTGTCGATCCACGTATGACGCTGCTCTGCCACCGCTGCGGTGTGCCGCGCCAGGCGATCGGCAGCGTCCGCTACGAACGCACGACGCTCTGCCACGAGTGTTGCGTAGAGTATGAGATCGCCCGTGCCCGCGGTCTGGTGGAGTCGGCGGCGGAGTTCGTCAACCGCTACGCGGCACGATCGGCATCGGCCTGAGAGCGGCGCGCTCAGCGCTCGACGATCTCGATGCGCTCGATGCGGTCACCGGGCCGGCGGTCGCGCTGCGGATCGCGCTCCCGAATGCTGGTGAGCACATCCATGCCCGAGACCACGCGGCCAAAGACCGTATGCCGGCCATCGAGGTGCGGCTGGGGCGCGTAGGTAATGAAGAACTGGCTGCCGTTGGTGTTCGGGCCAGCGTTGGCCATCGAGATCACCCCCGCCTCGTGCCGGTGGGGTGTCGGCTCGTCGGCGAAGGCGTATCCTGGCCCGCCCATGCCAGTGCCGGTAGGGTCGCCGCCCTGCGCCACGAAGCCGGGGATGACGCGGTGGAAGGTGGTGCCGTCGTAGAATCCCTGCCGCGCCAGGAAGACGAAGTTATTCACGGTGACCGGTGTGTCGCGCGCGAAAAGCTCGATCGTGATCTCGCCCTTCTCCGTGTGCAGAATAGCCGTGTAGCTCTTCTCGGGATCGATCTCCATCGC
>Ga0070737_10005624_pt1 | contig 11892 bp, 11 predicted proteins | sample Coa_R1_10_FD_66438 | JGI IMG/M metagenome (GOLD analysis project Ga0070737, IMG submission 66438) | Surface soil microbial communities from Centralia Pennsylvania, which are recovering from an underground coalmine fire - Coalmine... | ecosystem: Environmental > Terrestrial > Soil > Unclassified... | reverse complement strand
GTACCGCCCCAGAGGTAAGGAACACCTAAAAATTTCATTGCTAGCGAAATCAGATCGAAATCGTTCTTTTCTATTGGAACCAGTAAATTTTCTGGTACATTGAATCTGTCAACGTCGTCTTTAGAAAGGTATGATCCAAAAGGTAGCTTAACCGTCTCACCACTGAAAAACGACTTAAGCTTATACTTCCTTTTTCCCCCTTCTGTAATGAGTGTGCTCTTTATGTAACCTCTTATCCTATCACCGCAATCCACCAGAGAGTAATCTCCAAGATCAGAAAGAACATTAACCTCTTCTCCAAATATAAGTTGCGAATCTCTCTCCGATTCAAACTTTGGCTCAGTTCTGATATCAGCGACGCCTATCCCTACAACCTTCACAAGATTGAAATCTTCTCACGGCATAAATTACTTGGGATTAATAGCAGATTGTGTTTACAGCTTCCAACTAAATTTATACCAGTACAGCGATATCCAAATAATGAGACCTGGACGCTTTATTCAGACAGGTTTGCGTGGCTGTGATGACAGAGAGGAAGCCTTTTCGAAGTTGAAGAAGCTGTTGCCTTTTTCAATTGTCTTGTTCAGGTCAGATTACAGCGATGCAGGAGATCTCTCTGGACTTATACATGACCTAAATCATCTTTACAGGATTGATGGCGGCACCCAGGAACCTATAATTGCTGTAGACCAGGAAGGCGGCAACGTCGTAAGATTACCATGGCTTCCATACAATCCAAGTAATTATTTCCTTGGTGTATTGGGCAACTCGAGGCTTGCTAATTATGTTGGGCTAATGACCGGTAACGATCTTTATAAGGCCGGTATAAGATGGAACCTGGCACCAGTGCTTGATACACTGAACGGTGATAATCAGGTTATACTTGAGCGCAGCTTCTCTGATAACGTTTCCGTTGTAGCTGATCTCGGATCTGCCTATATAAATGGATTACAATCTGCAGGTGTCGCTGCAACTGCCAAGCACTTTCCAGGCCACGGAGCGGTTTTTGAGGATTCTCACTTGGTTCTTCCCAAGGATCATAGGAGCAAAGGGGCAGTCCTTAACGACGCATATCCATTTAAAGTTGCAGTCCGGAAAGGCGTGAAATCGGTAATGCTCTCACACGTTCTTTTCGAGGGCATAGATCCGGACATGCCGGCATCCCTTTCCGTGAATCTCCAGAACATTCTGAGAGATGCGTTTGGCTTTAAGGGAGTCATCCTGACAGATTCAATCACAATGAAGGCCCTCTCGAATAACTTTGATATTAAGGAGATAGTATTCAACAGCTTGGGTAATGAAGTTGACGTCATCGAAACTTCCGATTTAGAATCTGCATTGGAGATAGCCTCTTTTGTTGATAGAGTTGATGGCGGAAGGTTAATCGCAAAGAATGAAAGGATAGAATCAATATTGCCCGACAGAAGACTCAAATTTGAACCACCTGGGGAGATTCTTTCGGCATTCAGTATTTCCTCTGCAAAACGCTTACGAGATGGTTCAATTGACCCATACAAACCCTTTGGATTAGTTTACCTGGACACAATCCCTGAAAGCAAAGTGTCTGAGAAGAACAGCGAATGGGATAAGGTTTTGGCCCGCCTAAGGGAACTTGGATTGAATTTTGTAGACCTGGATCATAAACAGCTTGAAAAGGCGACCAAATTGGATCAGTTAATGGTTATAGGGCGAAATGAGCATCTCAAAGAGAGGTGGAGCACTATATCAGAATTCTGTGAAAGCCGGAAATGCGTTTTTATTTCAACCAGCGTGAATAGGGATCTGGGTACAATAGATGATGAAATTGGGTACATTGCTGCCTTTTCATCGAAGAGCGATAATCTCTTGGGAGCAATTTACAAAGCGCTGGAACTTTTTTAAACTGCTGATGATAATTTTATGCTTATTTGGATGGATTAAGTCGCCTATGCTTGCTGCTTCCCGCTCTCCATCCCGTCCCAATTTAGGGTTTTTAAACTACTATTTGAACTCATCAGTCAGGGTGAATCCAATGCCAGGAACATCGGGCATTGTGACTTTGCCATTAATAAGCTGAATTCCTTGTGTTGTGATATCCCTTATAATGCTACTGTAACCATCCAAATCCGAGTACTTTACGATCGACCTGGATAAAGCAACCGCCAGACCCGCAGTGTTGGCAAGTTTTGTTTCAACCATGCACCCTATCATCACGGGGGCTCCAAAAGTTTCTGCCAGGGTTGCTATTTTCATTGCTTCGGTTATGCCCCCAGCCTTCATTAGTTTTATATTAATGCCATCTGCGGCCTCCGCCCCTAAAATTTCAAGCGCTTCATGTAGTCCAAACACCGCTTCGTCTGCAAACACAGGAATAGGAGAGTGATCTCTAACAAACTTCAGCCCGCGTGTATCGAACATGCTGACAGGCTGTTCCATGAATTCCACATTGAACTTTTGCAAATGAGCTGATATCTCGACTGCCTTTCTTGGTGAATAGGCCTGGTTAAAGTCCACATACACCATGGCATCCGGCCCGACGATTTCTCTAACGGTCTTGATACGCTCCAGGTCCGCCTGGATCCCTGATCCCATCTTGACTTTGAACACGGATATGCCGTTACCAAGAAGTTCCTTCGCTTGCTTTGCTGCATTTTTAGAATCTACAAGGTCAACGGTGTATGAAGTGGGCATTTCTTTTCTGTAGTTGCCTAGTAGTCTGGTGACGTTTAGATTTGCCCTCTTTCCAATAATGTCCCATAATGCAGTGTCTATCGCGCACCTGCTTGCCTTTGCTGATTTACAATGCTTTAGAGCCCACTCTGAAATAAGTTCCGGAGACTCTTCCTGGCCTTTGAGCACTGTGGAAAATATCTTGAGCTCGTTTTCTATCGATCCCATGGTATCTCCTGAAATGAACGGTGTCGATGTTGCTTCTCCGTAGCCGACTATACCGTCATCTGTTTTTATTTTCACCAGAAAACCCTCATACGAATCCGTAGAGCCAAGAGAAATTCTAAAGGGCTTCTTCATGGGTAGCTCAAGCTTGCTATAAGAAATGCTCTCAATCATGGACAAGGATATTCAGGCGGCAAATAATTTTCTCTATGGCTGTAGCCTCAGTGTAGCATTATTTTGGATTTACACTTTCACGATAGTGATTGAAGGCGTCCACAACTTTATAGGAATATTTTTTGAGCGTTTGCTGCGCTTCCTCGGGTGATATCCCAAAGGCATCCACAAGCATCTTAACTGCCCTTTGCCTGAGTTTCTCATTCATCCATGCCTGCATTCTTACCATGGTGTTATTGTATGTAAAGCCAAGTTTTATTGCGACTGTGGTAGATATCATATTTAATACAACTTTCTGCGAGGTCCCGGCCTTAAGGCGCGTTGACCCCTGAATGACTTCGGGTCCAGTCAGTAACTCAATAGAGACGTCGACCAGTCTTGATCCGGGTGAGTTATGGTTGTTCGTTATTATAACAGTGTAACACTGCAGTTGAGATGCATATTTTAGGGCTGAAATGACGAAGGGCGTTCTTCCAGATGCTGTAATTCCTATAACTGTGTCTGATGAGCAAACATTCTTCTCCTTGAGGGCAGAAATTGCGGAATTCTCGTCATCTTCAGCACCTTCAACGGATTCCGTAAGCGCTCTCTCTCCTCCGGCAATCACAAAATCAAAAATAGACTTGTCCATGCCAAAAGTAGGTCTCAATTCCACTACATCCTGCGCCCCGATTCTACCGCTCGTACCAGCCCCGACATAAAGAACCCTTCCGCCTCTTTTGATGCGTTCCACACAAACATCTATGATCTTGGAAATTTCCTCTAGATGGCTAGATAGAGCACTAAGAGATTCTAAGTTTGAAATGTGGATCATCCGTGCTATTTGAAAAGTATCTAATTTATTTATGTTCCTCGTCAGTGGATCATTATCCTCTGTTCCTAGCATTGCAGATGAATGTTGTATTCCGAGGTAAAATTTTCTATTCTGCTGTATGCCTGTTTGAAAATGAAAGTTTTAGGAAGCTGGATACAAAGGGATTTGTGAAGTGCGAAAAGTTCTTAATTACCGTTAAGGTGAAGTTTACAATGTGCCGTATGTTTGCCTTTTCCGGTGTGAACAAAGCTGCCCTTCAATCGATATATGAATCGCTTTCTGATGTATCAAAAAGTGATCCTTTGAGGCAGTCCGTTTCTAATGAGCCCCTAAGCCACAGGGATGGATGGGGGTACGCTGCATCAATTTCAGGTTCACTTTATCATTTCAGGAGTGCAAGTCCTATATTTGAAACCACTCACCGCCTGCCTTTGTGTGATCAGATAATTGTCCATGCAAGAAATGCTGCCAGGGGCGAGCCTTTTGGAGTGGCTAGTGCCCACCCTTTTCACGCTTCATCCGAAGATTATGATTTTTATTTGGCCCATAACGGATGGATTGACAAACACAGAATCAAAAGATACGAGAACAGGCGCTTGAACTCAATAACGGATACTGAGGTCTTCCTTCAAATAATGGCTCGGCAGGAGGGCGGACCTGAGGAAAGAATGGCGCTAGCGGTTGAAGAAATATACAGTTGTAATGCCCTGAAATCTGGTCTCAACCTGTTAGTGCTGGCTGTATCCAAAGCCAATACTGTGAGTGCTATATACGTCTACAATGATGCAGTTGAGCAAAGCGAGTACCTTCAATTATACAATGTAGTGGGAAGAGGTTACAGTACAGTAGTTTCATCCAGCCTGGTTCAATCTAAATATTTTCCTGTATATTCGAGAAGTGACCGGCTGACATGGAAGACGATATACAGACTGGACTCTAACGGCATCACTGAAAGAAAATTGGTGAGTGTCTAGGGGAGTTGCTGTTAATTTATAGGAGAAGTTATGGTAAAAGCCTTGATATCCGTTGATGCAGAAGGATTGCAGGGGATTACATTTGGTGAGGAGGTTCTGTCATCTGGCCGGGATTATGAAATAGGCAGAAAAATGATGACTTTGGCTGCTAATGCTGTTGTGGAAGGTGTGATTGATGGCGGTGCTGACGAAGTTTTAATTGTGGATTCCCATAATGGCAACAGGAACATTAACTTAGGCGATCTTGATTCAAGGGCTGAACTTATCCAGGGTTTTCCCAAGCCCCTAAGTATGGTGGAGGGGGTTGAGCAATCCGCCAGAGTACTGCTTTTAGGATATCATAGCAAAGCAGGAACACTGAATGGTGTTCTCAATCATACCTATTCCACAAACGTACATAGGTTGTCGGTCAACGGCGTTGAAGTTGGAGAAATATGGCTGAGTACTGCAGTGGCAGGACATTTCAATAAGCCAGTGGTCTTTCTGGCAGGTGACAAGGCTGCCGTCGAGGAAGGTAAAACCATTATCCCTGGCGCAGAATTTGTGTCACTCAAGAGAGGAATTTCAAGATATGCTGCCCAGTCGTATCCCTTGACTGAGACAATCAAAGAACTAAGGGAGAAATCAGCGAAATCTATGGGTTTGAAAATAAGTCCCCTAAAAACTGCCGGACACCTCGAAATGATGCTTGAATTTCAAAATACAGGAATGGCAGACGCCTGCATGACCTTGTCCGAGATAAGAAGAGTCGATGGCTACACGGTGGGCTGGACTTCGAAGAATCCACTTGATGCATATAACACATTCCGGGTCCTAGTTCTACTCGCCACCTTTGATCAAGGCGGATATTGATTCAAAGCAACTTAAGGTCTGACTGCTGAGGACGTATAATAATAGGCGGGTACTGTGTAGTTGAACCCAAGTTTTATGTAGAGATTCTTTGCTATCACATTGTCACGGTTTACAAAGAGACAGACACGACGAGAATCCATAGAAGCAACAGAGATCAGCTTCTTTGCTAAAAGTTCACCGAATCCCTTACCTCGATGGTTAACGTCCGTAATTATTGCGCCGATAGATGCGGTATCAGGTAGGGTAGTCATAATAGCACCGCGGGAAACCATGGTGCCACCGATGAAGAGCCCGAAAACCTGCCTTTCTTTGATGAAGTTGATTTCGCGTTCCTTAATGTTACTATCAAATTCAGCAGCGGAACTGCCGATAGAAAGCCTCAACGAGAATAGGGCATCCCCGGAGACCAATCTTCGAATAGGGATCTCGGTTGACAAGTCAAATTCTTTGCTCTCCAGGCACAATATTTCCTCCTGAAATTCTCTAATCTGAACTTGACTTTGAAATAATTCAAGCGGTATAGGCCGATCCGAAATTAAAACGAATTTCCCAGACACTACTTGTGACAATCCCCTTACTAAATGTTCAACGTTGCCAACAATCCATACGATAGGATCATTCCATATATGCGGGTTATAGTTGGAACTAAATATACAGGCAACTCCGATTATCCTTTCATCTTCAGAACTCACTATGACCTTGGTTCTAGATCTGAACCTTTCAATGCAGCCCAGAATATTCACTGTAAATGGTAAATTAGCGGCCAGATATTGGAGGAGCACTGGAGCCGGCGATCTCGAAAGATCTATCTCCTTTAATCTTATCATTTTGCATCACAGCACCGGGTGCAAAAACGCATCCAATTTTTCAAATTAATAATTGTGAATATATTGTGAATCGGGATGTTTTTGTTAATTTTATTGCAAGGTGTGAGTTATATATGATCAATGATTGGACATTAATGGAACCAAGACTTGATTACCAGAAGTATGCACCCGATATATTGAGGAACCTGCGATCTATTGAGAAGGCTATATCGGAGTCGGGCATTGATCACAGGCTTCTTCATCTGATCAAAATGCGGGCATCACAGCTGAACGGATGCGGCTGGTGTCTGGACATGCACTCAAAGGATGCCCTTCTCGACGGTGAAACTGTTCAAAGGATTGCCCTACTGAGCGCTTGGTGGGAATGTCCTCAGTACACAGACAAGGAAAAGGCTGCTCTTGCCTGGACAGAAAGGGTGACATTAATATCTGAGATGAGAGAAGACAACGAAATTTATGGGAATCTGAAGAAATTTTTCACAGAGGAGCAGATTGTTAACCTTACCTGGGCGATAATTGCCATAAACTCATGGAACCGCCTCAACGTGTCCTTCAAGACCGTTCCCGGTACGTATGAGCCTAAGAGGCAGAAGGTTATCCAGTGATTACCAGCTCCCGCTTATATTGATACCTCGGTTTAGCTAATTGTAGCAACTTAAACAATCTAATTTTTATCTTTAAGAAGGAAATCTGATCATATGTCAAAACTCTTGATGGACGATCCGTCATGGGAATTAGTATCCAAGGCGATAGACGGCATTTCCCAGCAATGGGCTGTGAGAAAGGACAACGGAACGGTTAAGTTTCTGAGATTTGACCCGGAAAAAGCGTATCCGAAGCATCATCACCCAGACCGCACAGAATGGTTATATGTGGTCTCAGGAGAGATGATCGCACAGATTGACGATCAGGTGCATAGGCTCAGGGAGGGGGAATTTGCTATCTTCCCGGTGAACAGTGAGCATTCACTGAAAGCAGGCAGCAAAGGCGCTGTTCTCCTCGTAGTCGCCATATTTGAGAACAAACCTTCTGCCTAATATCTATAAGGGGTATTTTCTTATTTCACAGAAGACGCTCAATGAGTAATTAGTTGTGATGACCGTTCATTTATAACCGAGAAACTTCTCCGTCTTTATTTTCGGAGGTTCCAGTTTCAGATCGTTTTCCAGGATTGTGCTAATGCTTTCTACGAATGTGGGAGGGCCAGAGACAAGAACCTCATCTGGTTCGTATGATGCAAGTATGGCCTGAAGTTTCACAGAGTCAAGTCGGCCCAAGGTAAAGCCTGGCAGCTGTCTCTCTTCTCTTGTCAGGAATCTGTAAGTTTCAAGCCACCCTACCTTGTGTTTTATCTTTTCAATTTCATCGTAGAAAAGGATTTCCTCAAAAGTTCTGGACGAATGTATAAGGGCGACCTTGCCTTCAAAGGGGCTACTGCTGAGATACCTTATCATGCTCCTGAATGGGGTTACGCCCACACCTCCGGCGATCATAACGATGGTATGACTTGTGCGGCTGATAGTGAACGAACCATTCGGACCGGAAAGAGAGACCTGATCACCAGGTTTCAATGAATCAAGCGACTCCTTGAACAATGAATTTCGGCCTATAACCTGAGTACTTATGGCTATGTAATTGTCAAGAGGGGTGCTGGAGATGGAGAACTGCCGCAGGCTGTCTCTGATGGAACCGGGGAAGTTAAGGAGCTTTATTACGACAAACTGCCCGGGAATGAAGTTAAAACTGACAGGCCTTTCGAAAAGGTAGCTACGCTTTGTGGGTGTTTCTATGACCTTATCAAGCAGTTTTACCTCCCCGTGGAATGATGTCATGGTTAATACTATACCACCAAAGTATTAATCAGGATCGTAGCAACTGCGGAATGATCTTGTTAATTAGAATTTCCTAGTACTCACACTCCCTAACGCATTATCGTTTGTAGATGGAGATTCCCAATCCCAGGTACTTAATAAAAGGGAATCAACGTTTTTTTCTTCTCCTGAGTCTCTAACACTTCTACCTTTAAATTTGCTTTGCAATTCTCCCACTAGGTAACTTACTCAGAGACACATCTTAAGGATTTCTAATGGCCAGAAAATACAACTCTCAAATGGGGAAATCGCGTTAATTTACTTTTATTTGCCTTGATAATCTACTTCCCCCAATGCGTCAAACAACGCAAAAGAACGGCAAACTAGATACCAATCGAAGGAAGAATTAGATTGGTGTTCGTGCGCTGAAAAGCCTACTTCAGCAGGTTGTATAACACGACCGCATTATTATGGCTTTCATTTTTGGATGAGAATACAAGTGTAACGTTCTCATGGCTGGAAATAATCTTTCGAAGCTCCTCCAAATGATGGTTCCCTGATAATTCTTTCTTGTATTTTTCCTGAAACTCCTCCCACTTGGCATCCTCATGGTTGAACCATTTTCGTAGTTCAGTGGTCGGGGCAACCTCCTTCATCCACAGGTCAATATGGGCGTCCTCCTTTGAAATGCCTCTGGGCCACAACCTCTCAACAAGGATCCTGTAGCCATCTGATTCAGAAACCGGTTCGTACACCCTTTTCAGTTTTAGCGTCACGCGTTTTCTAGTGCTTACTTGTTTATAACTGTTATTCGAAACTTGACGTATGAATCTACAACTATCAAGCCCGAATTTCTCAATGAATCTGAAACAATTAATTAGAAATCCAATCTAAATTGGTTAGAATAGGACGCTTATGAAATAAGGAGGCGCAATTCTAGCCAAGCTGTCTGTTTTCTACCAAAGGCAATTAACTGAGGCCCAGGCTTCAAAGTTTTGGTACGCACATAAGCGCGTCTAGAAGTGCTTTTCCACAGGAACTTCAGCTTGGAAGTATCACGAATTACAGAAACTTCCGTTAATATAATTTGAGGAATTCATTCAACCTTTATCTTATAGCTACGTTGATATAGTTGGTAAAAGGTCAGACTATTATCAGAACAGCGGACCTTCTCATTTTTCTATTATCGCGTATTGTCCAGGTTCAATGCCCATTCATAAAATTCAACGATTCTGATCTTGGGATGATCTATTACGATGCTGCTTTTTTCCATCACTATAACTGTACCATTGGCATTATTGTATTTTTCAAGGAACTTCTTTAAAGGCTCTATCTCACGTTTCAAATTAGACGGGTTCAAATCATAGCAGACCTGTACAGCCTGAACTACCTGATTTCTTCTTGTCACAATAAAATCTATCTCTAGACTTTCATAGGAGAAATAAAAGACATCCATGTCTGAATCTTTTTCCTTTAATCTTAACAGTTCGATGTATACCGAGTTTTCAAGGAGTTTTCCAAAATCGTCTGACTTCTTAAACAGCAGTGTGAAGCCATTATCTATTAGGTAGAGTTTCTTTCTTGACTGATGCATTTTTTTATAACTGGATGAAAATTTCAGGTTCATTACGAAGAAGAATACGTTCTCCGCATAACTGATATAATTATTTACAGTCTTTTTGCTGATTTCGACATTCAAGGACTTCAAATAACTGAACAACTTTGAGGAACTAAAAGGGGCTGAGTATGAATTTATTGCATAACCGATCACCAACCTAAGCGTGGCTGGATTGGTTACTTTATATCTATTTATGATGTCATTGAATAATATGGAATCGTAGTACGACGACAGTATTCTTCTTTTGGTGTTTTCGTTATCTGTGTATGAAATCTCGGGAAATCCTCCGAAAGTAATGTATTCGAGGGAATATTTTTTTAACCGTTGAACCTCAGAATAGAGAGATAACCTGTTCACGTTCAAATTCTTAGCCACTAAATACTCCTTGAAAGAAAAGGGATACATAATATAAGTCAGATTTCTTCCAGCGAGTGACGTCGAAATCTCCGCACTAAGCAACTTCGATGATGATCCGGTTAGGAATATCCGAAATTTGCCGGTATCGTAAAGTCGCCTGATTGCTTTATCCCAATTCTCAATATTCTGTATCTCGTCGAAAAATAGGTATACCTTATAATTCTCATCTATTTCTGTTAAAGAATAAAACGTGTCCATAATAAAATCAAAGTCCTCCGCTTCGAGACCCACGAATCTCTCATCCTCGAAGTTTAAATAGAGGATGTTGCCCCTAGGAACTCCATTATTCATTAGGGTTTTGATTATGTTAAAAATTTCATACGTTTTCCCGGCACGTCTGACACCAGCAATAACTATTATCTTGTTTACCGACAGGTCGATGGCAATATTTCGGGCAATGGGGTTAGGAAACTGCATTGTCATGGATTCAGCTATGGCCCTTCTTGCTGACTCACTATTTATCATATGTTTCCGAATGGAAACATAATTCATATATTTTTGTTTCCAAAAGGAAACATTTCTCAACTTATAACAGCTGAATGCCGATAATACGACCTTTACTGCCAATCTATATCTCGATGATAAGGCATGAAATTTCTAGAATTTATGACAACTTCTTTCAGAATGAATGCCTTATTACTGCCAAAAAGACAAATTGGAAAACGCCTCATAGTTGGAACTTCTCCAGTAGCCTCTCTTTTATGGAATTAAATATGGTGTCTCAAAATATAACAACTGACGATTTTCATTATCTCCCTGGGCTTCTCTCCTGATTCAATGTTCGATACAATCATGAGATTGTATGCAATTGCCTTAAGGCCAATTGCAGCATCATATGATCTGTTCCTTGTGTACCAGATATTCTCTGCCCTCATGATCTCTTCGAGGATGGAGAATGTTCTCTCTATCTCCCACCTGAGGGAATACAGGGAAGCGTATTCCCTCCTGAGATCGATGCCTATCTTCCTGTTCATGGACAATCGTTCAGGAACAATTCCTCTCCTTCTGTTTGTGTCAATCACAGGAAGAGAATGTGTGTTCTCAAACACATAATCGTATATCTCAGATGTATCGTATGCAGAATCTGCAAGTATATACGAGAAGTTTCTTACTGAATCAACCATCTTATGTGAAACCCTTGAATCATGGGTGTTTCCCCTGGTAACGATCCAATCAATGATCAATAGGGAATCTATATCCAGGGACATGTGGCACTTCCTGCCATAGGACCATCCCTTTGTTGTCTTTGACCACCCTGATTCAGGATCTTTGTAATTTCCCCGGTCTTTTTTTCTCATTGCAGTGGAATGCTTGCATGTGTGAATCATGAATGAATCAATGGCTGCAATTTCCTTCATGTAGCAAAGGAATGTGATCGCCCTGTTCATGGCATGCAGATCAAATTTTCTTGCCCTTCTTGATAGCGTTTGGAATGACGGTATTTCTTTGATGTCAATCATTCTGAGATACTCCTCATGATTGGTGAGGAATATCCTGGCTGATCGATAGGATATTCCGGAAATCTGCAGTA
>Ga0070737_10005622_pt1 | contig 11894 bp, 9 predicted proteins | sample Coa_R1_10_FD_66438 | JGI IMG/M metagenome (GOLD analysis project Ga0070737, IMG submission 66438) | Surface soil microbial communities from Centralia Pennsylvania, which are recovering from an underground coalmine fire - Coalmine... | ecosystem: Environmental > Terrestrial > Soil > Unclassified ... | reverse complement strand
CTTCGGGTTCGGAGCAAGTGCTCGAGCAATGTTCACCCTCTGTCTCTCCCCGCCGCTCAGTTGGTGAGGTAGCCTTCGCATGACCTTGTCGGGATTGAGCCCGACCTCCTTGAGCAGGCGGATCACGGTTTCCTCGATCACACCGTTGTTCTTCTCCCCCGCGAGGTGGCGCATCGGATTTGCGATCGTGGAGAAAACGTTCCTCCTCGGATTCAAAGACTCGAAGGGGTCCTGATAGATCACCTGGACGCTCCGCCAGTAATCCAATCGGTCCCTACCCTTGAGCCCGGAAACCTCCATTCCGTTGAACTTGATTGACCCTGCGGAGGGGCTCGTCAGGCCCATGACGCACCGAGCGATCGTTGTTTTGCCAGATCCGCTCTCCCCGACTATGGACACAAACTCGGATTCATCAACGTTGAACGTCACGTTGTCAACGGCTTTGATCACGCTGTCCCCTCGGCTGAAGTAGCCGTGGGCCGTGGAAAAGTAAGCCCTCAGGTTCTCCACCCGAAGGAGCGGTTTCCTCTGATCGCTTTCAGCTTCGACGACGTTCTTTGCGTCTGCTAGTATTTGTGACAAGCCACCAACCTTCCATTTTCTGTTTCCCTGAGAAGGGGCTTTTCCTTCAAGCAGCGATCGAAGGCATACCTGCACCTCCTCGCGTATTTGCATGCGTTCGCGGCGAGCACGCTCGCGTCTTCGCTGAATGCATCCTGACCGAAATTGAGCATGGCGGAGAGCTGTTTTTCGCCCGCCAGCACTGTACTGAGCAGGACCTCGGTGTAGGGATGACTGGGCTTCAGCAGGATGTCCCTGACGGGACCGGACTCTACGATTTCACCCGCGAACATCACGATTACGTTGTCGACGAGACCGTTCAGGAGAGAGATCTCGTGGGTGATGAACACGAGCGAGAGTCCCTTGCTCAGGACTTGCTTCTTCAAAAGTGAGAGGATCTGTCTTTGCACGACGACGTCCAATGCAGAAGTAGGCTCATCCGCGATCAGAATCTTCGGGGATAGAGCGAGCGCAAGAGCTATCACGACCCTCTGCCTCATACCGCCGCTAAGTTGGTGAGGGAAATTGTTGACCCGCTCGGGCTTGATCCCGACCTCGGACAGAAGTTTCACGGCCCGTTCGTGCGCTTCGCCCCTTGAAACCCCCCTTTCGTGCTCGCGTATCACCTCGGAGATGGGGTTATAGACGCTCTTCACTGGATTCAAAGAGTTCATCGCGGACTGGTAGACCATCGCAATCTCTTTCCAACGATAATTCCTGAGCTCGGACTCGCTCATCTTCATGACATTTCTCCCCATGTATTCTACCGAACCGCTCACGATCCTGCCAGGGGGCTCGATGACGTTCATGATGGACATGCCGAGCGTCGTCTTGCCGCTACCGGATTCACCGACGACGCCCAAGGTGTACCCAACCTTCGGGATTTCGAGCGACACGTTTTCGAGGGCGGTGACGTGGCCCTGCCTTGAGAAGTACTTCACCGTGACGTTACGTACTTGGAGAATTGACGACGTAAGTGTCGTCGGGGAGGCTGTTGACGTCGTCTCCATGTTTCTTCTTTGGCTCCCTCTCTCTCTTTCTTTTCAGATGGTCAACCTCGGGTTCATCACTTCCTCGAGTGAGAAACCGATCAGCGCAAAGCCCGTCGCAAACAGCGAGATGAGCAGTCCGGGCGCTATGATCCACCACCAAGCGCCCGCCGTGAATCCGAACTGTTGTCCCCAATATAATATGCTTCCTAGACTGACGACGGCGGGGTTTCCGATGCCCAGGAACTCCAAAGCGGTCGCAATCGAAACTGAGAAGATTACGTTCAGGATAAAGTACGCCACGGCGATTGCGCCTACCTCTGGGACTATGACCCTCATGACGATCGAGAGATCGCTGAGACCGCTCGTCTTTTCCGCGTCGACGTAGCTCTGCCGCTTGAGCGCCGACACCTGCGCCCGCACCGCCCTCGTCACGGGCGCCCAGAGAAAGGCAATCAGCATTAGGGCGATGACAAGATCCGTGGCTATGAACAACACGCCCACGAGTATCATCAGCGGGATGATGGGGAAGGTCAGGATGGCGTCGGCGCTCCCTGAAAGAACTCCTTCTGCTTTCGTGAAGTAGCCCGCGAACACCCCGGCGAAGAAACCTATCATCGCGGCACCGAACGCCGAAGCGAGCGCCACGAGAAGCGAGGGGTACGCCCCCCAGACGACCTGGCTCAGGAGGTCGTGCCCCTGATAGTCGGTGCCGAAGGGGTGAGCGAGGCTCGGAGGCGCGTCGATGCTGGGTGAGGGCGCGTAGGGCGAGTACGGAGTGAGGAGCGAGCCCGCGACAACGAAGACAAATATCCCGATCAATATCCCCGCCCCAAATTTTGCCGAGCGCTTTTGGAAGAAGTTGTGGATGACGTAATCCCACAAACTTCCGAGCCTGCGCGGCGATGATTTTGATGGAGTTACCTTGGTGCTGCTTTGTGTCACTGAATTATCCTCCCCATCTTTGTTTCTCTCAGCCTCGGATCCAGTCGCATGAGCAGCAGATCGCCTATGATTCCTCCGGCGATGACCATCGTCGTGATAAGCAGCAGCGTGCCCTCGACGACGGGAAAGTCGCGATTCACTATCGCGTCCACGAGCAGGTCTCCGATGCCCGGATATCCAAACACGGCTTCGACAAGGACGAGCCTCCCAACGAGGCCGGCGAGCGAGAAGGAGACGAGCGAGATCAGCGGAAGCAGTGAGTTCCGCAGGATGTAGGCCGTTGCTATGGTTCGCTTTTTCAGTCCGCGCGTCCTCGCTGCGATGACGTAATCGCTCTTCAGAACCTCCTGCGCCGAAGCCCTCAGCACCAGATAGTCCTCTCCGAAGATTGAGAGGGTCATCGCAAGTACTGGGAGTACGGCGTGTTGAAAAATCGAGAGTACATACTGCGTTGAAGTTCCAGCGGTCAGGGAGAAGTTTCCAAATGAGGGCAACACCTTGAGATCCACGGCGAAGACCCACAGGAGCACGAGCGCCACCCAGTAGATCGGCGAGGCCTCGAAGACGATTGATGAATAGAGAAATCCAAGTTCAGATTTCCCGCCCCTCCTCAATGAACTGATCGCGGCCATGACGTATGAGAGCGCGAGAGCGAGCAGGAGGCTTGAGAGCATCAAGAGTAGAGACCAGCCCACCCTCGCCACAAACAAATTCCACACGGTGGTCGGGAAGAACTCGTTCGACACGCCGAGGTACGGTGGCCATGTCGCGAAGGTGTTCTTGAGATACAGGAAGTACTGGACGGAGAGCGGCTTGTTCAGCCCGAACAAAGCTTCCAGGGCCGCGACCTCCTCGGCTGGCGGTCGGCTCCCGGCTGGCCGCAAAACCATCGCGGCGTTGCCTGGAACCATTCTGGGCAGGAAGAAATCGAGATTAAATATAACTACAAATACAATGACGTATATCAGTATCCTGCGCTGGATATAGTTCATGCGGCAGAACCGAACTGCGGCTGATTCTAATATAGTTTCTTTGAGCGTAAAGCGATCTAATCGCGTTGCTCCGTTGTTGATTTCTTCTTTGAAGATAACCACCACAGTATTTTTTGGATGTTACATTTTCTTGTTCCTGTGCGTTTTGGCGCCTAAGTTGGGGTTTCGTTGGAATGGGCTTGGAAATATTGTGATACGGAACACGCATTTATAGCTCAGAGCAACTGTCGGGAGCCCGACAAGTGTTGGCACGGCTCTAGACTATGCCTCCTTCCATGAGTTAGGGCTCTGCTACTGCAATTTTTACCTAAACTGCATCCCGTAGATTTGTCGTCAAAAATTTATGTACCAGAACAAGCGTGGGCACAACCGGTATGAAAGTCCAAGCAATTGCACTGTTGATTTTACTTCTTGCCGTGTCATGCCTCTCCGCTCCACTCTCTCCCGCGAACAGCGCCTCGGCGCAATCTTCTCCCAGTTCTTGCGACACGAATCACACGCTGACCATCGCGATGAACGGCGGAGTCCCAAACTCGTTCAACGGGATCAACACCTTTACAACGACGGGCGGATATACTGAACGTTTGTCCTTCCTCGCGCTGTACCCCCCGCCGGACAACACGGGTGGGCTCTATTATCCTGACTCGGTTGTGGATTGGTTCAATTCGAACGCCAACTACACGGAGTGGACGTTCAACATCAGACCGGGACTGAAATGGTCTGACGGTACAAACGTCTCATCGAGCGATGTTGTGAACACGTTCAGCAACAAGTTTGCGCTGAATGCTACGGCGGACGTTCAGGGATTGAGGTTTGAGATAGTAAACGTGAAAGCACTCAACAGCAGCGCCACGGAGTTCATACTGAACAAGACCGACGCGCACCTCCCGGAGAAGTTGAGCGGTGTGCTCTACTCCAACGTGATGCCCGCATCATTCATCGCTCAGGGAGCTTTCTTCACCGGATTCAACGGAGCGTACCCAGCCGACGGCCCGTTCGTCATTCAGAACTACACTTCCGGATCACCGCAGGCCGTCCTAACTCCGAATCCATACTACACACCGCATCCCGCGATCTGCAAGGTGGTGGTCGATTTCGTAGAGTCGCAGTCGGAGGTTTCGACCCTCCTGCAGGCCGGCACGGCGGACCTAGGTGCGGCCGTTCCGTACGAAGACGTGTCAAACATACTGGCGCACTCGCCGAGTATTCATCTTCTTGACGAGAAGCAGTTGCTCGACACAGTCCTGAGCTACAACGACACGATCTATCCCTACAACATGACGGCGTTCAGGCAGGCGCTCGCTTACGGAATCAACCAATCACAAGTGATACAGCAGGGCTTCGCCGGGCTAGCCACTCCAGGGTACGCTTCCGAGGGAGGCATACCGAACAATGTCAGGTGGTACAGCCCCAACCAAACCACGTACAGCTTTGATCAGCAGAAGGCGTTGACGCTCTTGAAGTCAATTGGGATCACGAAGAACGCCCAGGGGCAGCTGACCTATCCGAACGGTACGGTCATCACGCTGCAACTTTGGTCTGAGAACGACTATTCGGCCGACGTAACTGCCTCAACCGTGGTCCAGTCGAATCTCCAATCGCTCGGGTTCAAGGTGAACTACAACCCGCCCACGCTGCAATCCAACATTATAGCCGACACATACGCCAACACAAACGGAATCGATTCTGCCATGTTGATAGATACGGACGAGGCGTGTGCTTTCGGATTCCCGTACCTCGACGCACTCCCGGTGTGGCAGGTCTGTCTCCCCCTGGCGGCCCCGCCGACGTGGCTCGAGCCCTCATCGGCCCAGGCACAGTACATGGGGAACCTGACGGCGCTGGATGGAACGGCCAACGCTAGCCAGGAGTTCAGATACCTGGCGAATATTCAAGCGCTGAACTCCCAGTATCTCCCTGTGATCCACCTGAACTTTGCCGACGACCCGATCATGTACAGCACTGCTAGGTGGACCAACTGGCCCAAGTCCTCGATCTCCGACGGGTACGGGATCGAGTTCAACAACACAGCAATCGCGCTCCTGCAACCAGTGAGCGGGGGTACCACGTCCGCGACCGCGCAAACTAGTACGTCTTCCTCTTCTGCCACAGGCGCAGCTTCTTCATCCGCGACCGGCACCGCCACGAGCGCGGCCACATCCCTCACTTCGACAACGGCAGCGACTACTTCATCCTCCTCAGGTCAGAACAATACATTGACGTATGCCGCCATAGCAATAATCGTCATCATAATAATCATCGCCGCTGCCATCGCGTTCACTAGACGTGGCGGGAGGCGGCAACCCCCCGGCGCGACGTGACCTGACGCAAAACAATATCACTCAGACCGACTATGCGATGCGTCGGTCGCTTCCACTCTTTCTTTTGTTTCCAACCCAACATCACTCCTTCGAGTAATTTTCCCAGCAAAAGAGGGGGAGGGAGTTATTTTCCGATTTCCAAATATTTTCTCGGCATTCCCACCGCGACCGCCCACAGATTGCCCAACCTGATTTTTGCGGTGAGGGATACCAACTCGAACGCGAGCCATCTGTCCACGGAGTATTTCCTTTCAATCCACATGACCAGGTCGAGGTAGGCAAGATGGATCGCGTCCTCGAGACCGCGGCCCTCCTTCGTCGTCGCAATCGAGTAGATCGCGTCGTTGTTTTCTATCCTCGCCTGTCGCGCTGCCTGTTGCCCCTCTTCCCTGATTACATCGATGGTGAGCGTCGTGCTGGAAGGAATTTCGACACCCGAGCCCGCGAGCTCCCCGTCTCCCTGGATTGCGTGGACGTCTCCGAGGTGGAGGAGTGCGCCCTCGACCCTGACGGGAAGATAGAGTGTAGCGCCCGTCGTGACCTCCGGGATGTCCATGTTTCCTCCGCAATCGCTGATCTGCGCGCTCAACCGTGTTTCCACTGGATTCGCGGTGCCGACCGTGCCTATCATCGGGCGATAGGGCAGAGCGAACCTGTCAAAGTAGACGGTGGAATCTCTGATCTTACAAATCCTTGCTTTGTCGGGCACGATGCCTTCGACGTCCAGAAATTTGTGGATCAGCGAAGTGTTCTGGCTCGATGCATACCAAAAGGAAACGATCCTAGTGATGCCCCGATCGGTCAGGGGCCGTATATCTTCTATCTTTACCGCGAGCGTGTCCCCGTCCTTTGCGCCGTTGACGTAGATTGGTCCGCTCTGAGGGTTGGCGTAGGGTACCTTCTTTCGATCACGAACGTCTCCCTCCTTTTTGATCTGCCCGGAGGTTGTGTCCTCCGTCTCTATCCTCACTGTTTCTCCCGGCTCTATCCTGAGCCTCGGCTCGTTGGATGCGCTTATCGTGTAGCAAAATTCTCCCTGATCGGCTAGCGTCAGTTCCTTCATGGTCCTGATCCGCATCCTAGAAACTTCTAAATGTTGATCCATGTATCTCTCCCCATCGGTCTGAGTGAGTAGGTTCCACTTTGGATGATCTATTTTCGGGGATGAAGAAGAAAGGTGGTGGTAGTGGTAGTGTTTCTTCCTCCGCGTTGAAGGAGAAACCTGAGGAACTCCAAGTAAAGACCGGTGGGCACTGGTTTGTCAAACTTTTGAGGGGCAAGGGTGTCGAGCACATTTTTGGGACGACCGGCGCCGGGATGGCCGACATCCAGGATGCGTTAACTTTTGAGAAATCTCCAAAGTGGATCCAGTCGCTCCACGAGTACACGACCGTCTGCGCCGCCCAGGGGTACGGGCTCGCGGCCGAGGAGCCCGGAGTCGCCCTGATCGATAGAATTGTAGGTACCCAGAACGCAATAGGCGCTCTCTACGCGGCGTATCTCAACTCCGCGCCGGTGGTAGTCTTTGCGTCGCTGAATCTTCCCGCGATCCCGAACAAGCCCGGAGATATCGCATCCCACTTTCACAGCCAGCAAGCGGAGCTCGCGAGCGCGTGGACCAAGTGGTTCACTCAAATCAATTCGCTTGAGACGATGCCGGCTGATATCGACAAGGCTTTCTTCATGGCCTCATCGGAACACCAGGGCCCCGTGTACGTTACGCTGAGGCAGGACCTGATGGCGCAGAGCGCTTCGATCGGTGCTCCCGGCTCAGGTTTTGATTCCCTGCTTTCCCCCCGCGTTCCCGATGATGCGACGCTTTCAAGGATAGTTGAGGAGATCGTCTCGAGCGAGTACCCGCAAATAGTCGTGTCGCATCTTGGTAGGCACAAGAAAGCAGTGGGGTCGCTCGTCAGGTTTGCACACACGTTCGGGATAGCCGTCACCGAGCGGCGCTTCTTCATCAACTATCCCACGGACGACCCCCTGCACGCCGGTTTCCTGAGCAGGTTCTTTCAACCGGCGATCTTCGAAGACGCGGACCTCGTGATCGCGATGGAGCTAGGCCTCCTGCCCGGGCAGGACTTTCCGCGGCGGGTGAGGGTCGTCGACCTCAGCAGCGACCCGTTCCATCGACAGGATCTCTGCGGTGGGGGCGACTATGGATCATCACTCTTTCACGCGGATATCAGATCCGCATGCGACCTTGGGCCCACGCTCGACAAATTGTCCAAGCTCGGCGAAGCTCAGATGACGTCCTCGCAAAAGGACAGGTGCAGCGAGAGGTTCCGCAGAGTCGAAAGGTACCACAGGAAGGTGTACGACGAGTGGCGCGAGGAGGGTGCGCTGAACTTTGAACGGAACGTGCTGAACGGATGGTCGATCGGTCACGCGCTGAACGAGCACTGGTCGGACGATGTCACCTGGGTCAATGGAACTTCCTACACGTGGGATGGTTTGCTCAAGACGATCAGGATGAGCGAGCCCGGTACATATTACGGCAACGCGAGCGGGCATCTCGGCGCATCTCCGGGGATGGCGTACGGTGTCGCTCTGGCTCGCCTGAGAGATCAAGGTCAACGACGGGGTTACGTCGTGTGCACCGGCGGAGACGGCGAGGCGATGTTCGGCAGCATAGATTCCGCGCTGTGGACGTGCTCTCACTATAACATTGGAGTGCTATACATCATCATGAACAACGCGTGCTGGGGCGTCAACTGGTCTCCGATCGCGAAATCCTCGCAGCACTGGGCGCGGGACTCTCGGGACACGCAATACGTCGCAATCGACGCTCCGAAGATCGAATTTGCAAAGATAGCCGAGGCCTTCAACGTTAGAGCGGGAAAGGCGAGCACTCCGAAGGAATTCGATTCATTGTTGGATGAAATGGTCGATTACGTCAGGGGTGGGAAACCCGCCCTTATCGACCTGCACATGGAATTTTCCGAATCAGAGTAGTAAGGAAGGGAGGGAGGAAGATCGTCCGGAATCCAGCGGATCACGTTAAGCTGGTGCTTCGGTGTCCCTCACGCCGGTAGCTGTACCCTTCTTCAGTCCGAGGCGGGCGTCGAATATCGTGTTGCAGTGTTCGCACTGGATCGCGGTCGGAAGTCTTATCACAAAATCGTTTTCCTCCTTGCAGCTAAGGCAAACGACTTTTATGACGTGATCGATGTGACTCTTTTCCTCCACTTTTACTTCGCCTTGAGTGCTTGATAGCCGGCGCTGTAAATTTCGACGTGACTTGCCCTAATTGCTTCGACCGCGTTTCTGAAGAGTTCTCTGACCCTCGCGTTCGTTCCGTACTTTGCCATGATGTACAGCCCGAGCCTCTCGTGATAAATGTCGACGTACGTGTGAAGGTCGTAAAATCCCAGCACGCCGTCTGGGAAACCGTACACCTTCCTCAGAGCTCGTCCCATGATCTGGTTCAGGATCGGGAGGCTACGCTCGCAAAACGGGATGGTCGCGTACGCCAAGGGCGGGCTCGCTCTTCTGAGCTCGTCCACCGCAGGATTGGGATCCGCAAAGTTGATCCTCTTGGAGATGAGCGGCTTGCCGTGCCACACGTCCCTGACCCTGTCGAGTCCCATGGCGCGAACTAGGAAATCGGCTTTCAGTTCTCCGTGGCCGACTTCCTCCGATGTGTGCCTGAGTATGATGTCCTTGACCTCTCTGTTTTCGAGGTTCTCGAAGACGTTGCTCACTATCTTTACAGGAAAACTGTCAACGGTGAGAAAATTTTCTAGTTCCCACAACTTCAGCTGTTCCAGCGTGAGTTCTCCCTTCTCGATGATCGGGGCGAGCCTCAGGATGATGTCCCTGTTTTCCTTTATGATTGAATCGTCAAACCTTCTCATTTCCTTGACAAAATCCGCGCCATCCATGTTCATCCATTCCTTCCAACCAACGTCGTATATTCCGGGTAGGGGCGCATACGTTCCGTTGGGGAGGAGGTCACGCGGGACGACCGCTTTCAGTTGCTCCTCCATCTGCTGCCTCGTGGTGGCTTCGTAATCCTCGGCGACTCCGCTCATGTCGGGAAGAGAAATGAGCGCGGCGCTATATATCTGTGTGTTCGAGTGGCCACCGTTTATTGTATTTGGTTTCGGCGCGGAGAACGGTGTTCTCTCTCCAGAATTACCCAGCTCAGACGGGGAAAAAAATTAGATGCGATGAGATGGTCTGTACGTTCAAAGCAAAGTGAGAGAAAGAGAGAGGGCAAACATTTAAGCTGCCCAACGCTTGATTCGATGCGTACCAATTTTTGGGCAAGCGCTGGCTTTCAGAGTTCGCTGTTGACACTCCCCGTTACGGCATGGTAGAAATTGCTCGCTACCTCCGTACGCTGGACATCAAGGATCTGATCAATCTGAACATCGGTGAGCCAGACTTTGACACTCCGGCCCACGTCCGAGAAGCCGCGATAAATGCGATAAACGAGGGGAGAACACACTACACTCCAAGCGAGGGAATCCCGAAACTCAGAGAAGCGATCGCCCAAAAGTTGCACCGAGAAAATAACCTGGACTACTCAGCCGATCAGGTCACGGTCGTGAGCGGATCGCAAGAGGGGATAAGCGTCATCGCTCAGACGCTCTTTGGACCCGGCGATGAGGTGATCAACGGATCGCCTCACTATCCATCGTATGTCTTCAATGCGTCCCTGCGGGGCGCGAGGACCGTTTTCGTGCCGCTCCGAAAGGAGGAGGGGTATCAAATGACGGCCGAAGACATTGAGAGGGCCGTGACGCCTCGAACTAAAGCTATAGTGATCATCAGCCCGAACAACCCCACTGGCGGGATGCAGTCGCTCGAGGAGCTGAGGAGCATCGCTGAGGTTGCTCAGAAGCACGACCTGCTCGTGATCTCCGATGAAATTTATGAGCGAATCGTGTATGAGGGACACGAGCACCACTCGATAGGCTCCATCCCCGGCATGATGGAGCGGACCATAACGGCGAACGGTTTCAGCAAATCCTACTCGATGACCGGTTGGCGCATCGGATACTTTGCCGCACCCAAGGAAATCAACGACAAACTTCAGGCGGTCCACAGGGCGACGGCGATATGCCCCCCGAGCGTGGCTCAGTATGCGGCACTTGCGGCCCTGAACGGCCCACAAGAATGCGTGGAGGAGATGTCTCGGGAGTTTGGGATTCGAAGGAAACTTGTCCTCAAGATGCTCCGTGAGATTCCGAACGTCACCGTTGGGGAACCCGCCGGAGCGTTTTACGCTTTCCCCGATTTTAGTTTCTACTGCGGTGAAGACGATGAGGAATTTGCAAGGGAGTTGATTCGCGAGGCCCACGTGGTCCTGCTGCCCGGGTCGAGTTTTGGGGAGCTCGGGCGGGGACACCTCAGGCTGAGTTTTGCCTCATCGCTTGCTAAGTTGGAAGAAGGGCTAAAAAGGATCCAAGCGTACCTCGAGAAGAGAAGAAGTAAGTTAGGGCTTTTCCCTTGAAAAAACATAGTTGACTTTGCCTCCCATGTCCCGAAACCAAACTACTACCAACACCACCCAAAGATCAATAGATCTCAGGACGGATACGTCGACTTTGCCCACGCGTGAGATGCTCGATGCCATGGCTCATGCAAATCTTGGCAACGATGGGCTGAGGGAAGACCCAACGGTCAACGAGCTCGAGGAGTACGCTGCATCACTCCTCGGGAAGGACGCGGCACTTTTCGTCCCCAGCGGAACTATGGGAAACTTGGTGGCGCTTCTCTCCTACACGAATCGTGGAGACACATTTCTCGCGGAGGGAAGGGCGCACGTCATCACCCACGAATCGGGTTACTCCGACATCGCTCAACTAAACGTGCGCAGACTGCGCAGCAATTTCGGGATTATCGATCCTGAGGCGATAGATGAAGCGATCAAGAACTCTCAAGAGAAACTGCCCCGCCTGCTTCTCCTTGAAAATACGCACAACGAGTGGGGAGGAGCCGTCGTCCCAAGCGCTGACATGAAGGCGATATACCAACGTTCGCACGCGCACGGCGTACCGGTACACCTTGACGGCGCGAGGATATTCAACGCAGCGACCTACCTCAAGGAGGACGTAAGGAACATTTCAGGTAGT
>Ga0070737_10005621_pt1 | contig 11896 bp, 6 predicted proteins | sample Coa_R1_10_FD_66438 | JGI IMG/M metagenome (GOLD analysis project Ga0070737, IMG submission 66438) | Surface soil microbial communities from Centralia Pennsylvania, which are recovering from an underground coalmine fire - Coalmine... | ecosystem: Environmental > Terrestrial > Soil > Unclassified ... | reverse complement strand
AAGAGCCTCCTTTCGATGGCTTCCTTGAGCCGCTCGTGACTGGTATACTCAAAGGTCTGGCCGCGCCGCGCCAGCGCCGAGATGCGAATCAGTATCTCTTCGCGGAAGGTCTTCTTCGCGTTGTCGGTGATGCCAATCTGTTCCTCGATGGAGCGCATCAACTGCTCATCGGGATCCATGTCTTCTTCGGTGATGGGGTCGCGCACTTTGGTCTTGTTGCAGTACGCCTCGACGTTATCGAGGTAGTTGTTCAGCAACGTGCGGGCCGATTCCTCGAAGGAGTAGACAAAAGCGCGCTGTACCTCATTGCGAGCCATGTCATCGTACTCTTTGCGCGCCTCACTGATGAAGTTGAGGTAGCGTTCGCGCTCTTCGCGGGTGATGCTGGTGTGCTGATCCAGTCCGTCGCGCAACGCCCGTAGCGCGTCAATTGGGTTGATGCACGTGACGCCGTTGCGCACGAGCGCGCTGGAGAGGCGGTTGATCACATAGCGCGGCGAGATGCCATCCATTCCCTCGCGCTGCGCCTCCTCTTGCAGTTCGCGCACGTCTTTCTGCTTGAAGTCTTCCATATCTTCGCCGTCGTACAGGCGCAGCTTCTTCATCAGGCTCATGCCTGCCTTCTTGGAAGGCTCCAGTCGTGTCAGCACAGCGAACATGCTGGCGATACGCAGGGTGTGCGGCGCGATATGCACATCGCGTAGTGAGCTTTGCCCCAGCAGCTTCTCGTAGATGCGTACCTCGTCGCTGACGCGCAGGTTGTACGGCACCTTGACGAGAATGATGCGGTCTTGCAGCGCCTCGGACTTCTTGTTGCCGACGAACGCCTGATACTCATGCTCGTTGGTGTGGCTGACAATCACCTCGTCGGCGTAGATCATCGAGAAGCGCCCGGTCTTGATATTCTGCTCTTGCGAGAGGGTCAGCAGCACGTACAGGAACTTCTCATCGCAGTTGTGGCTGATGACGCCGTTGGCGATGTAGGTGTTTGAGCCGGGCACGTTGAAGTCCCAGCAGTCGGCCTCGCCATCCTCAATGGAGACGACCTCATCGTAGAACTGCGAGGGGTTGAGCAGCGCGCTCAACCCAACCGGCGGCTCGACATACCCTTCCAGCTTGCCAAGCAGCTTGGTCGTCATCGCGCGGGTGCAGACGTTCGTCCCCGTGCGCAACTCATGAAGGTTGATATAATCCGGGCCGAGAATCTGCCGTGCCCCTTCGTGCTCCCGATAGCCGACGCCAGCAACGCTTGCGCGCGCAATCACAGTCTGCTGTAGCTCATCGGAGATCGCCTGCCAGTAGCCCACAGTGTTGGGAATGAGATCGGCGCGCCCCATCCGCTTGCCGCTGACCGAATGCTCGACGATATACTTCTCGTACATCAGCCGTTTGCGCATTGGCAGGATACGCATCTGATCTGCCAGCTTGTCGGCGTCTTCTCCACTGACGGTAATGTTCCAATACGGGCTTTTCTCGCTTGTCTTGGAGGCACGCTGAAGCGTGATGACACGTCGGCTGACAATTCCTAGATTGAGCAAGACAATCTGCAACTGCTCGGAGAGTCGCTCTGATGCAGTTACCCATGACAGACGGCCACGCAGATTGACCGTACCAGCACCCGCGAAGTAGCCTGCTAAGAACTCTAGCACGCATTCGCGCGAGGATTGCAGCACCGACCAGGGGATCTCTTTGTTGTATGCGCCAGACTTGTAGCCTAGATAGTGGAGGAGATCAACGAGCGCCCGGCGATGGATCAGCACCCTCTTCTCAGTGAGGCGTGGCTGTACACCGAAGAGCTCCTGACTCAACCGACAGTAGTCACATCGTATCTCTTCCTCCGCATTAGCGAAATCAATCGTGCCACGTCTATCGCTGCCCTCTGCTATCAGATAGCCTAGCCAGCGTGCAAGCGCAGGAGTCATCCGTTCAGGTATTGTGATCGCAGGCGCCTGTCCGTGTGGCGCTTCCCACTCGATGGCGACATCCTGCCCCCAGAGGTTCTGCCCCTTCTGCAGGGCCAGCCAGTCGCCTATCTTCAACTCGTCATGCCGCCGCCAGACCAGCACACCCGCGTCGTCTACTACCAGGATGCGATGCTCCGGCGTACCCTCGGAGAAGTAGCCGCGTCGTGTGGTGATGCGCTTCGTCTTGCTGACACCTGCATGGTAGAGGTGCGCGGTCGTCTCGACGCCGCTCTCAGTCGCAAGCTGCACCGCGAGCGGACGCGACTCGCCAACAGGATGATCAGGCGCAGCAAACGAGCCTAACCGCTTCATGCCATTATTGGTGAATAGAATCGAGTCACTAGATTCACATTTCAGCATTTCCACGAATTCCATAAGCCCACGGTTGGAGATGTTTAATTCTCCATCGAAGCGGTAGGCTCGTGGATCACTTTCAACGCCGACCTCGCCGATGGTAGACAGATCAATACCGCCTACTAGCTCGGAGACGTCCTGGGACTTTGGGTCTGAGGGTGTAAATGTTCCGATGCCATAGCGATTTTTTTCGCTGAAGGCGATGCGGCGCACAGGCACATCTTCGATGCGTCCACTGTATTTGTTTTCGAGCAGCCAGCGGCACTTCGGACAGAGGTCGCCCTCGATGTAGAGGCCGTGTTCGCGTTCTATCTCGGCGCGCAGCTCCTGGGGAATCAGGTGGAGCGGCTCCTCGTGCATCGGGCATTCTTTGATGGCATAGAGTGCGCCCTCTTCCGTGCGGGTGTAGGCCTCGAGGCCACGTTTGAGCAGCGCCACAATGGACGATTTCCCGCCGCCGACCGGCCCCATCAGCAAGAGGATACGTTTGCGCACTTCGAGCCGCTGCGCCGCCGAATGGAAGTATTCGACGATCTGCTGCAAGGGTTTCTCGATGCCAAAGATTTCTTCCGTGAAAAAGTTGTAGCGCAGATCGCCCTGCCGGGTCGTCTCAGTTCCGGCGGCCATGATCATGTCATAGACACGCGCATGCGACAACTGTGTGACCGAAGGGCGCTTGATAGCGATCTCAAAATAGTCAGCGAACGTGCCCTCCCAGGCAAGCGCGCGCTCTCGATCACGATACTCTTCGAGCCGTTTCACCAGATCCATACCCTGACCTCCTGTGGGGGCGGGCGTACACATGAGTAGTGAAAAGCGAGAGGGCCGAGTTGCGGCTGCGTCATGTGTCATCGTGCGCGGGGCTGTACTGGCGGTACTGGCGAATGCTAACCACTCTGTGGCGAAGTGGCAACGAACCATCTGACAAGCGATGGACAGGCGATGACCAAAGCAATGAGATCGAGGCGAACAAGCCAGGCGATCCGACGACAACACTACAACACAGGCGACTCCACTCAACTTTTAGGCACGCATGCTACCGCGACATGCTATTGACTACTCGTGCCCGACAACCCCTATTGGTTGCGCTCATTGCGCAGCTTCTGCTAGCGCCATTCCACACCGATTGACGCACAACGGTAACACATCGAGCGCGTCGTGTGACGCACTGCATCATTGTGGCCGATCAGGCGTGCGCCACCTGAGGGGAGGTGGGCCGCTCATACGCGTGTGGCCAAAACTCAGTATGCTTTGTTCGCAAAAGCAAAAGACAGTATGCACTGTCTTCCCAGGGAAACTGGCGTCTCCCCACTTGTTCCTGCGTCCCAGGTATACCCTTATACGACTACGTAGATGGGGCTACCTGCTCTCTAATACACCGATGGCTACCAGCAGTGGGCGCCATCGCAAGACACGACGCTGATGTAGACGCTGATGTAGACGCTGATGTATAGATATGACGAAATGTGAGCCAATCGTTCACACCTGAGCGTCTTATCGAGCCAGGAAGCTGACGCATGCGCGTTCCGCGCTTCCATCAGCGACTTCGGTAAACCTGCGCCTCAGCGCGCCAGTGTCATCACTACCGAACCGCTGCTCCATGCTCTGTGCGAATCACTGTACCACAATCGTCCATTACTGCGCAAGGGGGCGACAGGACATTCTCTGCCCCGGTTGCCCCCTTGCGCTCAGATCGCTGACGAGAGGCGCCCTACGCCGACCTGCGTTGTCGCCTTCCGTCCTACAGGGTACGCGCAGACACCGCTCCGCTGACTGCTGGTTACGCATACCCATCTACTACCTACTCAGGAAGAAAGCAAGAAGCGTGCCTCTTTGAGGAATACTATGTACCCTGTCGCCAAATGCTCACAAAGCTCCCTGATTCACCAGGCGCCGCTTGAAAATTTGGCCGACGCCGAGTATAACTATCTCAGAGAGGCGTGTCTACATCTCTTGTCCACCCACATCCACCAATCAGATCAATTGGTCAGTCTGGTCAATCGCCGTTCGCCAACCAATGTCGCAAGGGGAGCGTCTGATGTCTACATCCTATCCACCCACACCCAAGGCTCCCAGCCGCCTCACCGCATGGTTTCAGCGTTTCTTCGCCTCACTCAAGCGCCTGTTCGGTGGAGCGCCCGTCCAATCGGACGGCTCCATTGCCGATGCGCCGCCGCAGATGTGGCAGACACCACCCGCCGAACGCGCAACGCTGGACGCTGCCAACAGCCTCGCGTACTCCTCATGGGAACACCCCAATCCCCAGGCGCGCCTGACGCCGGAGTGTTCAAACGAACGATCAAATACTGGTTCGTTTGGCCCCTCCGAGAAAACGCCGCCGTATACGCCGCGTTCACTGGCTGCGCATGTCTCGCGTCCACTCGACGCCGCGCAGGGGTATGCCGGTCTGCCTGCCCGCCAAGACCTTCCATCCTCCTCTATGCCACCTGCGCCGCCAACCCTCCCAGACTATCCGCGACCACTCCATGCGCAGGATGAGGATACCCTCCCACCGCGCGAGTTCCGATCCACCTATCCGCCAAGCGATCCCGATGCGCCGACGCTGCCCAGGCTCGATCTCTCGCAGAACAACCTGCCTGCGCCCGGCGAGTTTGCCGACGGGCAGGCTCCCACGCCGCTCACCCCGCCTGAGGAACGCTCGCTCAATCCCATTGATGTCTCTACATCAACTGGATCGTCTGGCGGGCTGGACACAGGCGCAGCCAGCTACGCCGATGGCGCCGATGATGAGCAGGAAGACGCCGCACAGCGTGATGAGCGTGCGTTGGCCGAGGCGACCGCCGGTTCGCCGATTGCGCGGCGACGGTTGCTCTTCCTGCGCTATCTGGTACGCCGCAACGTCTATAACGAAGGGTTTAGCGCCGGGCAGGCTCCACAGCAATACCACCGTAGCCTGGGCATGGATGACGATACCCTGCCGGGCGAGTAGTCGCTTACACTGGTGAGCCTACACAGGTGGCTCGAATGAAACAGCGCCCGGCCTGCCAGTGGTAAGCGCCGCAAGAGTCGGCGCGCTTAGCGCCCTAGGTGACTGATGCTCGGAAGCAGCAAGTAGCCAGCGATGAGAATCGTATACAGCACTATCCCATACCCCAGGGCGCGTCCCAGGCGGCCCATAAATAGCGTAGCTGGAGAGAGGGGAGTAGTACGATTGACGCGCTCCACCTGGTGTCCGCCGACGATCGCAAAAAACAAAAGGGCTGCCAGCGCCAGCGCGACAAAGCCAGCCAGACTATAGTCTTGCAGATGCGCACGCGAAAACGGCGCTGTTACCACGAGCAACGCAAAGAACGGAAACTCAGGATAGAGGAATGCGCCACCGGTGAGAAATACGCCACTTGCCCCAGCCCAAAAACCAAGCTGGTATTCCTTGCTCTCTCCCCGCATATCCGTCGGCAGGGTGGACTCCCAGAGCAGCGACAGCAATGCGAGCGCCCCGATAGTCCCGCCAAGCAGCAAGACAAAGAACGCCATCCCATAACTGACATTTCCCACGATGGTTCGCACAATCAGCGTCAGCGAGAGCGCGCCAACAAGAAAAATCGTTAGCCCGCTCACCGCGATAGTCCGCAGATACAGCGCAAAGCGCGGAAGCGCGGGACGAAGCGCCGCAACCACAAACGCGCCCAGGCCAACCCCAAGCGGCGCAACGATCACCCCAAGCCAAAAGAGCCAGCCAGGGAAGTATACGCTCGGTTGGGTAAGCAGATCAACGCCCGTATAGGAACCATTGCGCAAAGAGGAGCCACAACCGACCTGCGTGACAGTCACCAGCGTAAAGAAGCTAGCGACGCCCGCCAGCGTCCCGCCGGAGAGGCCAAGTATCCCACTGCGCCTGGCGCCGCGTATCTTGGGTTGTGGAGCGATTGGAGCGTATAGGGGAGGCTCATCCGGCGAGGGAACAACTGGAACTGTCGGCCACTGACTTGGGTTCATACGTCGCCTCCTCATATCTTGTCTTGGTCTTGATCCTGGACATTTACCGCGCAAGAAACGGACAGTTTGTCATACAGAGATGCGCGTACCATTAGAAGGCATGGTACAATACTAAACCATCCAGGGAATAGGAGCAACTCCAATGGTGAGCGCATTGCCAGCAGCCAATTCTTCTGTGAGGAGCGAAACACGCCCCTCGCAGTCCATCTTACAGCCAACCGGCGCCCTCAGCGACGAGGCCAGATGGGCGGCCACCCTCGCGCGTGACGCAACCTACGATGGCGCGTTTGTCTTCGCCGTCCGCTCGACCGGTGTCTATTGCCGCCCCACCTGCCCATCTCGGCGACCACGCCGAGCGCAGGTCAGCTTCTATGCGACTTCTGCGCAGGCTGAGGCGGCAGGCTATCGCGCATGCAAACGCTGTCATCCTGCGACTACTGCGCCCACACCGCCCGCCGCCCTCGCGGACATCCAGCGGCTCTGCGCCTATATTGACGAGCATCTCGATGAGACACTGACTTTGCGCGAACTGAGCGACCGGGCGCACATCAGCCCGTTCCACTTGCAGCGGGTTTTCAAGCAGATCGTTGGCGTCAGCCCACGGCAATACATAGAGGCGCTCCGGTTGGGGCGTCTGAAGGACGCGCTTCAGGCAGGCGACGATGTGATCACCGCGCAGTACGCCGCAGGTTTCTCGTCGAGCAGCCGCGTGTATGAGCGAGCCGCCGATCATCTGGGCATGACCCCTGGCGCGTATCGGCGCGGCGCGCAGGCGCAGACCATCCGCTATACCCTGGCTGATAGTCCGCTGGGGCGGTTGCTTGTCGCGCGGACGGAGCGTGGCGTCTGCGCCATCCGCATGGGGGAGGACGACGGCGAATTGCTCGATGGGTTGGCTCGCGAGTTTCCCGCCGCTACGTTACAGCGCGACGACCCCGGCATGGCGGAGATTGTCTCCGCCATCGCAAATTACCTTGCCGGTCAGCAGCCTGCGCTCGATCTGCCCCTGGATGTACGTGCCACAGCCTTCCAGCGGCGCGTGTGGGAGGCGTTGCAGGCCATCCCCTACGGCGAGACGCGCTCGTACCGCCAGATCGCCGAGGCGATTGGTCAGCCGGGGGCCGTGCGCGCGGTGGGCCAGGCATGCGCGGCGAACCCCATCGCGCCGGTGATTCCCTGCCACCGTGCGCTGCGCAGCGATGGTGGTCTGGGCGGCTATCGTTGGGGGCTGGCCCGCAAGCGCAAACTGCTGGAAAGCGAGAAGATGGCGGAGTAGCCCCACCCCTGGCCCCTCTCCCGCCATGGCGGGAGAGGGGAATATTATGTTATCCTGCAAGCATGATCAGGGGGCGAATCTCGAAGCGTAGTTCGGCGTGGGCGGCGCGCAGGGCAGCCTCTGCGGTCGCGGGATCGTCGGCGCGCGCGAAGATGAAGCCAAGATAGCTGTTGCCCTCCGGCAGGGCGATCACCTGGGTGTGCGGCTTGATTGAGATGTCTACACCAGTGATATGTGGAACGGCGCAGGCGCGTTCAATTCCCTCCACCTTGCCCAGCACGCCGGTTCTGGGGATGGGGATCATCATCACGCCCGCCGCTGGGCCGGAGCGGTCGAGCGTGGGCAATGGCAGGCTAAGCGCGTTGCGCAGGATGATCTCTTCCAGGCTCATCTGCGCGCCAAACTCCAGGATGGTGGAGCAGAGACCGCCAATCGAGCGCCCGGCGATCTCCACCATCCACGGGCCATGCTCGTTCACCCGCACCTCGGCGTGCGTTGGGCCGTCGCGTAGGCCAATTGACTTTGCCGCCGCCGCCACACACCCCGAGACCGCCGCCTGTTGTTCGTCGCTCAGACGCGAGGGCGTCACGTAGATCGTCTCCTCGAAGAAGGGGCCGTCAAGCGGATCGGGCTTATCAAAAATCGCCAGCGTATGCAGCTCGCCGTCCGTCAGCAATCCTTCGAGCGCCACCTCAACCCCAGGAATGAAGTCTTCCACGAGGATGTCTGTGCTGGCAAGCGGAAAGCCGTCGCCCAGCAGGATGCGCTTCAGCCGCTCGAACGCTGCCACAAACTCTGTGGGAACATTGGCGCGAATAACCCCACGGCTGCCGGAAAGACGCAGCGGCTTCACCACGCAGGGATACTCCACCTGCCGCGCGATCTCAGCCGGATCACTCGCCAGCGGAAAACGCCGAAACACGGGGCATGGCACGCCTGCGGCAGACATCAACGCCCGCATGATGCCCTTATCGCGCGCCGCCTCAGCCGCCTCCGGTGGATTGTGTGGCAGGCCAAGAGCGGCGGCGGCTCGCGCAGCCAGCAGCGTCGCCCCATCGTCCACCGGAACAATGGCGTCAAACGGGCGCTTGGCTGCATACTCAATGATGGCCTGCGTCGCGGCCTGGGTGTTGGCAAAATCGAGCGCGAGGGGTACATTCCATTCCGCCGCGATTGCTGGAGGCAGGTCTACTCCCCGAACCACCTCGACATCCAGCCGCCGCGCCGCCTCAACAAAAGCCTGGGCGCGATATGTGTTGGGCGTCATCAAAAGTAACAACCGCATAGCGTTTATCTCCCCAAAGCACGTATAAAGATCAGGCGTTTGCATATAACTCATCCTGAATTGGTAGATACTCCGAAACTTCGACGTCTATCCATCCCAAGAGGTTGAGATTACGAATTGCTTGGGCTATCTCCTTCTCCTTCAGCGGAGGGCGTCTCTTGATCTTCCAGGCTTTTACCTCGTCAAGTACCTGTTCTTCGGAAATAGCTCCGTTGCTCCTCTCCATCAATTCGCGCGCCACAAAATGAACCGTTGCAGCTATCTCTGCATGGGTAGTATCCATCCGTAAGAAGAGATCCGCAATTCGGTCAAGTGTTGCTTCCCAAACACTAAGGTCACTTTTGTACGCTTTTGCTGCGTCAGCATAAGTCATCCCAACCCTTGTGACGAGAAAACTGCCAGAACGCTCTTCGATTAGCAGCCCGTTATTCACCAGCTTTGTCATCAGCTTCTTGAGATCAGCCGCGAACGGGCCATAACTACCTCGCTTGTATGTGAGATTTGTTGGGATGCCGCTCTCTGTTGCAAAGTAAGCAATCTTTTGGAATGCTATCCTTCCAACCTGCCAGTGATAGGGTTGCTGCTCGATCCTGGCAAGAATATCCACTAGCGCAACCCATGCGGCAGGAATTCGCAAGTCTTCGCCAGTGGAGGTTTTTTCGCCTGATGAGTATGAGCCACCTGAAAGAAAGACCTCATCCAACTCGGCCTGTGGTGTACCGGGAGGCGCATATAGCTCAACGGGAATATCGAACTTACTCAGCGCCCGGTAAAGGTTAGGCCCCACCACACGCCACTCAAGTTGGCCAAATCCGCAGCCAAGAGGAGGTACTGCAAGTGAGGTTATACCCCACTCTCTATAATGCTGTTCAAGATACTCTAATCCGTTTATGATATCGATGAGTCGCGAGACGGATCGCCAGTGATCTTTTGTAGGGAAATTCACAATCCAGGGAGGTATGAGGGTCTTAAATAGATAGGGTTCCCCTAAGCGTACCAAACCAGCAACGCATCGCTGCTCGTAATCTTTGTACATTTCAGGAAAACGTCGCTTAAACTCCAGCGCCACACCTTTCCCCATGACTCCTACGCAGTTAACGGTGTTGACGAGCGTTTGCGCGTTAGATTCGAACAGATCGCCTGTTACCACGCTGACCATCGTCACACTCCCATGTGTTCAAGAATATACCACGACAGTCGCCGACTCAAGCGCCATTCGGTTTCTCTATGATAGTGAGATACTGTGGGGGAACGTGATCGGTTAGCCAGACGCCGTTCGCGGAACGATAGAAGAGCATGCCTGCATTCGCCATCGTCGCCGTGTCCACCTGGAAGATCACCGGACGCCCATGCCGCTTACCTACCATGCGCGCTGTGGGAATATCAGGCGAGAGGTGAACATGGTGGCGTTTCATCTTCAGCAAGCCCTGGCGCAGGATCGCCGTAACCGCATGTTCGCCTGTGCCGTGGTAGAGCGTATCAGGCGGCGCGAGGGGCGCCAGTTGCAAGTCAACTTCCACACTGTGCCCCTGGTTGGCGCGGATGCGCTCACCCGTCTCATCGTAGCTGAACCGCTGCTTGCTGTTGCGCTCCACCACCTCATCGAGTTCGGCGCGCTTCAGGGGCATACCATGCGCTGCACAGGCAGCCAGCAGCGCGCCAACATCTACCCACCCGCCAGGAGCCAGCGTCAGGCTGAGGCGTTGCGGCTGGTGGCGCAGGTGCTTGCTCAGAAACTTGCTGATACGAACGAGCTGCGTCTCTTCCATTGTGTTCTCTGTCTCTCTCTGTGCATATTCGTATGCTCATAGTCGCCTTATACATGATACATGGCGCTAGCACGTCATACCATCCAAAGGGCGTGTGACGCAAGTCTAGTGCAAGTCTGGCTCCCAAGCGTTATACTGTAGGGACAAGTGTCTGAGTGTCCTGGGACAGCAGCAATGGGGCATAGTTGAAGACAAGGGGATGCGCGTGGCGAACTCGGAATCACCAGATGGGGCGAATACAAGCAACGAGCAGCATGACGGCGCCGCCCAAAGCGCCCGCTCTACAGGCGCGCCAGCGCAGCGTGACGAAGACGACGCCGCCTCGCTGGCCCAGGCGTTCGCCGCGCTGGCTGATGAGCCGACGCTCCCTGACGTTGGCGCGGGGCAAGGTACTGGGCAAGGCGCAACACAAACGGCTCAGACAACACAAGCGCCCGAACCGCTCTGGCCAACCGAGTCCACTACGTCCACAGAGGCGCCAGAGAATTACCCTGTTCTCGAGGCCACATCGCGCCAGCAAGAGGCGCGCGCCGTAGCGCCCTGGCTCTTCCCATCATCCACGCCCGCTTATCCCGATCCCCTCGACGCCACCACGCAACCGGCGGAGTTCGCCCCTACAGAAAAAGCGCCCACTGTCGCCGCTCCTGCCGCGCCTCCTGCGCACACACCCGACATCTCCGAACAGTCTACCGCACGCCTGCCTCAGCGCCCACTTGAGCAGGGTTCACATACACCACCGGCAAGCGCCCAACCGCGAGCGACAACCGGCAAGCCAGCGCAGATCGTTCCACCGTCTACCTACAGATCAACCACGCCAGCCGAGCAGCCAACGGCGTCTACAGCGCCAGATGAGATCAGCAGCGCAGCGGAAAGCGAATGGCCCGATCTTTCAACGCCATTACTCGCCATGCCGCCCCTGCCTGCGCCTGAGCTGGCTACCCCTCCGCCCGCGCAGCCACGCACAACCGAGGCGCCTGTGCGCGAGCAGCGGCAAACTTCTCGCTACGTCCCGCCTGACATGCAGGCCCAGGCGCAGCCCTATGCGCCCCCACGACCAAGTCCGCGCCCAACGGCGCCACCCCAGCAGCCGCCAATACGGCGCGCGCCCCAACAGACACGCTCGGTCGCGCCGCCGGAGTGGTCAGCTCATGCTGCGCCAATCGCTCCAGCCGAGCCGGTTGCGCCACCTGTGCGCCCTGCTCCTATTCCAACACTGTCGGCCAAACAGCGGGGCGGCTTCAGTTTTGGGGGTCTGATGATCCTGCTCGTTGTGCTGGCGTTCTTGGGTGTA
>Ga0070737_10005620_pt1 | contig 11897 bp, 6 predicted proteins | sample Coa_R1_10_FD_66438 | JGI IMG/M metagenome (GOLD analysis project Ga0070737, IMG submission 66438) | Surface soil microbial communities from Centralia Pennsylvania, which are recovering from an underground coalmine fire - Coalmine... | ecosystem: Environmental > Terrestrial > Soil > Unclassified ... | reverse complement strand
CCGAGGGCCGCGACCGGCGCCACGCGGGTGGCCGACCGCGCGGGCGGCAGGGCCGCCATGACCGTGACAAGGGTCCCGGTGACCATGGCGATCACCACGGTGGACGGGCTCAGCACGACCGGCCCGGACGGAACCGAGGCGCCGAACCCGGCGAACAGCCGCTGCAACCCCCAGCCCAGGCCGAGCCCCGCCACGACGCCCGCCGCCGAGGCGATCACCCCCACGGCCAGCGACTCCAGCAGCATTTCCCCGAACACCTGGCGGCGCGTCGCCCCCACGCAGCGCTGGAGCGCCAGTTCCCGCCCGCGCTGGGTGACCAGGATCGTGAACGTGTTGTAGATGACGATGCAGGCGACGGCGAGCGCGATGACCGCGAAGATCAGGATCGCGGTGGTGAACTGCTGGGTGAAGTGCGCCGCCGAGTCGGCCTCGGCGGTGGCTAGCTGGGCGCCGGTCTGCACCTGGTAGGCGGACATCCCGGGCAGCGCGCGGATCCGGGCGGTCAGCGCGGCCTGCGAGACCCCAGGGGCGGCACGCGCGACGACCTGGTCGTAGCCGGGCCTGCCCGTGACGCCGAACGCGGTGGCGGTCTGGAAGACGGTCACCGTGGAGTTGCCGAACTCGTGGTTCGCGCCCAGGTCGATCGTGCCGACGAGGAGGAACGCGCGTACCCGGCCGCCGTGGTCGACGACCCGCACCCTCTGGCCGAGCCGGAAATGCTCGTCGGCGGCGGTGGCCATGTCCACGGCGACCTGGCCGGCGGAGGCGGGAACGTGGCCGGATGCGACGGTGAAGCCGCGCAGCGCGGGATCCGCCGCGAGGTTGATGCCGATGCCGGGCACCTCACCGTTCCTGATGACCTTCCCGCTGTCGCTGAGCAGCGGCGCCTGGCCCACCAGGCGCCCGGCGGCGGCCGTGACCCCGGGCACCGAGCCGATCCGGGTCAGGACGGACGCGGGCACCCATGGGGCGTCCTCGCTGCCTGGACGGTAATTGCCGGAGGACCGCGGGGTCACGGCGGCGGCCACGTTCTTCGCCCCGGCGGCGAAGCCGCTGAAATAGGCCGCGTTCATCGAGGCGCCCATGACCAGGGTGCCGGTGACGAAGGCGACGCCCGCCGCGACGGCGAGCGAGCTCGCGGCCAGCCGCGCCTTGCGGTACCGCAGGCTGGCCAGGGCGCTGCGCATCATGGGTATCACTCCCCGTTCCGCTTGAGGTAGTCGAGCACGGACTGCGGAGTCGGGGCGCGCAGCTCGCCCGAGACCCGGCCGTCCGCGAGGAACAGCACCCGGCCGGCGTAGCTGGCCGCCACCGGGTCGTGCGTCACCATTACGACCGTCTGACCGAGTTCGCGGACCGATGCCCGCAGGAAGCCGAGGACCTCCGCGCCGTTCCGGGAGTCCAGGTTGCCCGTCGGCTCGTCCGCGAAGATCACGTCCGGCTTGGTGATCAGCGCGCGGGCGCACGCCACCCGCTGCTGCTGGCCGCCGGACAGCTGGCTGGGCAGGTGCCGCAGCCGGTCCGCCAGGCCCAGCGACGTGATGACCGTGTCCCACCATCCGGGGTCCGGCTTGCGCCCGGCCAGGTCCAGCGGCAGCCGGATGTTCTGCTCGGCGGTCAGGGCCGGCAGCAGGTTGAAGGACTGGAAAATGAACCCGACCCGGTGCCGTCGCAGCATGGTGAGCGCCCGGTCGCCCAGGCGGGAGATCTCGGTGTCCCCGATCCGCACCGATCCGGAGGCCGGGGTGTCCAGCCCGGCGAGGCAGTGCAGCAGCGTGGACTTGCCGGACCCCGACGGGCCCATGATCGCGGTGAACTCGCCGGGCGCGAAGGCCGCCGTCACCCCGTCCAGGGCGCGCACGGCGGTGTCGCCGGCTCCGTACGTCTTCACCAGGTCGGTCGCTTCCAGCACGGCACGCGCGGGGGCGAGCACGGGAGGCTGCATGGCTGGCTTCTCCTATGGTCCGTGGCGTATATCCGGCGGCAAATCACCGTCCGCCCCGAACGCTAGGGGAGCACCCCGCCGCGCCGCGTCGCCCGGAAAACCGGTTCTGCGGTACGCCTGAAGAGCGGCGCGGGCCCGTGCCTACGCCTGCGGGATGAGCAATGGCCCCGTTCCGCTGGCTTGAAGGATGATTTTCCCGAACGGACGGTGGCGCTGTGCTCGCCAAGCGGCTGGCCTGGGAGCCACCACGGGCCCGTTCGGGATAACCGTTGCCCGGAAGCGTTGACACGCGCGGCCAAATGATGGATCGTCTTGCTCGCAACATTGTTGACACCGCGGTCGCGGCGGGCCCGGAAGGCGGTGACCGGGTCGGCGGCGACGGCGACCCGATCCTTCGCTAACCGCGGCCTCGACCCCGAATACGCGGCAATGACGCCGGGCAGGGACGGACGGCAATGAGGCATGGACCGGGAAGGGGTGAGCCGTGCTCTGGCTTTCCATCGTCGTCGACAAGGCGTGCACCCAGATCTGGGATGCGCGGGACAGCGGGAAACCGGTCGCGTCGCTGCGGGTCAGCCCGGCTGTCTACGACGCCGTGGCGGCCGCCCGCCCCGGGGAGGTCGCCCGCGACTGCCCGCTGATGCTGCTCGGCCTGCCGCTCGTCGCCGATCACGGGGTGGGCACCTACGATCCCGTCGTCTGCTGAGATCGCCTGCTGAGATCGTCTCCCGGAAGGAGCGGAAATGCTGACCGCGGAAGAGAACGAGGCGCTGTGCCGGGTCGGGCCGGGGACGCCGATGGGCAAGGTCCTGCGCAGGTACTGGACGCCCGCGTTCCAGCTCAGCGACCTCCCAGAGCCCGACTGCCCGCCCATCCGCGTCACCGTCCTGGGCGAGAGCTTCGTCGCCTTCCGGGACTCGCGTGGCAGGCTGGGCTTCCTCGACGAGCTGTGCTGCCACCGCGGCGCTTCGCTCACCCTTGGCCGGGTCGAGGACTGCGGCATCCGGTGCCTCTACCACGGGTGGAAGTACGCCGTCGACGGGACCATCCTGGAAACGCCCAACCTGGCCACGTCCACCTTCAGGGAGCGGGTCAAGCACGGAGCGTATCCCGTGCGTGAGGCCGGCGGCCTTGGCTGGGTCTACCTGGGGCCGCCCGGCGCCGAGCCGCCGTTCCCCGCCTTCGCGTGGGCCGGCGCCGCCCCTGACGAACTCGCCGTGAGCGAGATGATCATGGACTGCAACTGGATGCAGGTGCTCGAAGGCTCGATCGACTCCTCCCATGTGGCGATCCTGCACCTGGACACGCTCGCCACCATGGGATCGGGCCCGCGCAGCGTGGGCTCGTTCGAGTTCGCGGGGGAACCCTGGGACCTGGACATGCAGGTGCCCAGCGGGGGCAGCGGCTGGCCGAGCGACGACAACGCGCCGCGGATCGAGGTGGAGAACACCCCGTTCGGCTTCCACTACGCCGCGATCAGGGACGTGACCGGCGACCCGGGGAAGAAGTTCGTGCGGGTCACCGCCTTCGTCATGCCGTACACGGCCTTCATCGGCGGGTCGAGCGGCGCGGTGATCGTCGTGCCGCGCGATGACTACACCTGCTCGTCCATCGGCGTGTTCACGGTGCCCAAGGGCGCCGGCGGGGCTGCCGCGGCGCAGCGGGCGCGCCGGGGGATCGACCCCGCGGTCTGGGGACCCGAGCCGGGCAACCGCCGCCTCCGGCTGCCGCGGCAGGACCGCGAGGCGATGGCCGCGGGAAAGAGCTTCGCCGGTTTCCGCGGCGGAAACCGGGTACAGGACGCCGCGGTCCAGATGTCCTCCGGCAAGCTCTACGACCGTGCGAAGGAACACCTGGTGCCCGCCGACCTGGCCATCATCCGGCTGCGGCGGCTGCTTGCCGACTCGATCCGGCTGGTCGAGGCGGGGCAGGATCCCGTCGGCCTCGGCGAAGGCTGCGACTTCGCGCGGATCGGGGCGGCCTCTCAGGTCATCGACGCCGGCGCGGCGTGGCAGGATCTCGTCCCCGCCCACCGGGGCATCCGGGAGCCTGCCGCACGGTCTGCCCGCTGACGCCGCCCGCTGCGCGGCCTCGTCCAGCGCGGTGCCCCGTTGTTCAGCGCCGTGCCCCGTTCGGCCGCGTGAGGTCGCGTGAGGTCGCGTGAGGTCGCGTGAGGGACCGGATCGCGTGAGGGATCGGACCGCGTGAGGAAGAGGCAACCGTGAGGGTATGGATCGACCAGGACGAGTGCACCGGCTCCGGCCTGTGCGAACTGATCGAACCGCGCGTGTTCGTCATCGGAGATGACGGGCTCGCCCGCGTCCGGCAGGAAGATCGCGTCCTGCCACCCGGGCCGGGCGGCGCGGCGGAGGTGCCAGCCGAATGCGAGGCCCGGGTCCAGGAGGCCAGTCGGTCGTGCCCGGGCGGATGCATCCGGGTGCAGGCCGCCGGCGATACGCGCTGAGCGGCCGCCACACAAACCGAAAAATCGTTCATCAAGAATGATTCATGCGGTATAAGTGTAAAAAACTTACACGATCATGAACGCCGCCATCGGGGCCGCCGCGCGGCAGCCGGACCGCCGATGTCGCAGGGCACGGCCGGCGACCGGTGCCGCGCTGGGCAGAACGTGATAGAGACCGTCTGACGAACCATCCCCGGCGCGGCACACGGCACGGCGGCCGCCCGGCACCCGGGAGCAGGAGAACGAATTGACGGAGCTACTCATACGCGATGGCCGGCTGCCCGGGCAGCCCGGCAGGGTCGACGTCCTCGTCCGTGACGGCCGGATCGCGGCGATCGGCCCGGCGGGTTCCGTGTCCGCGGGCGGCCCGGGCAGCGTGCTGGACGCCGAGGGCGGGCTGCTCACCCCGCCGTACGTCGAGCCGCACGTCCACCTCGACACCGTGCTGACCGCCGGCGAGCCGCGGTGGAACGAGAGCGGCACGCTCTGGGAGGGCATCGCGCGCTGGAGCGAGCGCAAGCCGCTGCTCAGCCACGACGACGTGACCGCCCGGGTGCTGCAAGTGCTGCGGTGGTACGTCGCGAACGGCGTGCTGCACATCCGCAGCCACGTCGACGTCACCGACCCGTCGCTGGTCGCGCTGCGCGCCATGCTCCAGGTGCGGGAACGGGTCCGCGACGTGGTGAACTTGCAGATCGTGGCCTTCCCGCAAGAGGGGATCTGTTCCTTTCCCGACGGCGAGCGGCTGCTGGCCGAGGCGGTGCGCCTTGGCGTTGACGTGGTAGGCGCCATCCCGCATTACGAGGACACGCGCGAGGACGGCGTGCGCTCGCTGGAGATCGCGGTCGGGCTCGCCGCCGAACACGGCCTGCGCGTCGACGCGCACTGCGACGAGATCGACGACGAGCAGTCGCGGTTCATCGAGGTACTGGCGACCCAGGCGCTCCGCACCGGCCTGCGGGAACGTGTCACGGCGAGCCACACCACCGCCATGGGGTCCTACAACCCCGCCTACTCCTACAAGCTTCAGCGCATACTGCTGCGCTCTGGCGTCAACCTCGTCTGCAACCCGATGGTGAACCTGCACTTGCAGGGCCGGTTCGACGGCTACCCCAAGCGCCGTGGCCTCACCCAGGTCAAGGAGATGCTAGCGGCCGGCGTCAACGTGGCGTTCGGTCACGACGACATCATGGACCCCTGGTTCCCGCTGGGCACCGCCAACCCGGTGCAGGTCGCGCTCGTGGGCGCGCTCGCCACTCAGCTGACCGCGCCGAGCGAGATCGCCGAATGCCACCGCATGATCACCGAGCGGGCCGCCGCGGTGCTGGGCCTGGACGGCGAGTACGGCATCGCCGAGGGCCGGCCCGCCTCGTTCCTCGTGCTGCACGCCGCGGACGGTGCCGATGTCCTGCGCCGCCAGGTGCGGCCCCGTTACGTCGTCGCGCGCGGCCAGGTGGTCGCCGAATCCCCGCAGGCCGCCCCCGTGCTGCACTGGCCGGGCGAAGAGCCGCGCACGGTGGATTTCGTCCGCGACGCCGACCGGGAGGCGGCCGTGCTCCGGTCCGCCGCCCCTGGCGCCGGGCCGGCGGATCGCGGCGCTGGCGCCGGGCCGGCGGATCGCGGCGCTGGCGCGCGCACGGAGGAACGCGCCGACCCCGGCTGGAGCAGCATGCGGCCGGACGCGCCCCGCCCGGCGGACCCTGTCCGCTGGCCCGGCGGGGCGGCCAGCGCGGCGATCCTCAGCTTCGACGTTGACGCCGAGTCGGTCGTGCTGGCCGCCGACCCGGCCAACGCGACGCGGCTGTCGGTGATGTCGCACCAGGCGTACGGGCCGCTGACCGGGGTGCCCCGGATCCTGCGGCTGCTGCGGCGGCATGAGCTCCGCGCGACGTTCTACGTCCCTGGCCATACCGCGGAGCGGTACCCGGAGGTGATCGCCAAGATCGCGGACGAGGGGCACGAGATCGCGCACCACGGTTACCTGCACGAGGCCGTGCGCGGCATGTCGCCGGCTGAGGAGGCGGCGATGATCGACCGCGGCCTGGCCGCGCTGAAGCGGGTGGCCGGGATAAGGCCGGCAGGCTACCGGGCGCCCATGTGGGAGACGACATACGCCACACCCGGGCTGCTGCTGGACCGCGGATTCGAGTACGACAGCAGCCTGATGGACTCCGATGTCCCGTATGTCCTGGCCGAGCACGGCCGGCCGGGCGCGCGGTCCCTGGTCGAGATCCCGGTGCACTGGGCGCTGGACGACTGGGAGCAGTACGCCTACGTGCCCGAGGTGTTCGGGTCCGGGCTCATCGAGAGCCCGGCCAAGGTCTTCGAGATGTGGTCGCTGGAGCTTCGGGCCATCCATGACGAGGGCGGATGCTTCTCGCTGACCAACCACCCCTTCCTGTCGGGCCGCCCGGCCCGGCTGCGCGTCCTCGAACAGCTCATCGAGGTGATGAAGTCCCTGCCCGGACTGTGGATCGCGCCGGCCGGGGACGTCGCCCGCCATGTCCGGTCCCTGAGCCTGGCACCCCGGTCGTTCCCCCGGCCGGCGGTCAGGTGACGGCACCGTCGCCGTGCCGGCACCGGCTCATCGCGATCGGCGGGACCATGCCGTTCGCTGGTCGCGGCGGACGTCGCCGAGATCAGCCCCGCTTACGACCACGCCGAGATCACCTCGCTCGCTGCCGCGACCGTCGTCTACGACGTCACGTCACTGATGGCGGGAGCCAAGAGTCCTCGCTGACCGGGCGGATGCCCAACGACTCAAGGCGCTCCCAGAGGCTGCTCAGTGCCGCGTCGGGATCCCGGTAGTAGGCGCTGCCTCGGATGCGGTGGAAGGTCCAGCCGAGCCGTTCCAGGATGGCCTGCCGGTTCCGGTCATCCTCCCAGCGGTCGGCGCCGTGGTAGGCATCGCCGTCGAGTTCGACCGCCAGACGGCCGCGCTGCCCTTCGATGACCAAGTCAATGCGGTAGCGGCCTACCCGGAACTGAGTCTTGACGCGGTAGCCGCGGGCCACAATGTGGCGGTACACATCGCGCTCGAAGTCGGAGTCGAAGCTGGCTTCGGCTTCGGCGGTCGCCTGGTCGACACCTGCGGGGTTCTGGCAGTAGCGGATGAGCCGGCTGCGGACGTCATCCGGGTGGAATTCGTCCAGGGGGATGGACCGGACGCACCACATCTGGTCCCGCGCACGGCTGGCCGCTACGTTGATACGCTGCCGGTCCGCCTCCTTGGTCATCGCCCCGATACGACGGCCTTCCCCGGCCGCGACGACCAGGGATATGAATATGACATCCCGTTCGTCGCCCTGGAAGTGGTACGCGTTGCCGCAGCGTATCCGGCGCCGTTCCAGTTCCGCCTCGCCGAGGGCATCGATGAGCTTCCCCTCGATGAGAGCGGCCTGGGCGTCGCCGAGGAGCGAGATGACGCCGAACGTCTTGCCGTCATAGCGGGCATCGGCGCACATCTCAGCGATCTTGCCGACGATGAAGTCGGCCTCCGCCTGGTTGGTGTCTGTACCAGGCTCTCTGAATCCATGGGGAATATGTACGTCGATGACGCTCTGCCAGGACGGGTCCGCGGGCTGCTCCCGGAGCGGAAGGATGGCGCCGTTGTAGGCCAGTTGGTTGGAGAACTCGATGATCTCTGGCAGGCAGCGGAAGTGCTCGCGGAGCATGATGACGCCCGGGAACCGCATCTTCGCCAGGTCGTACAGGCTGCTTTTGATGTCGAGCAGCCCCGCCTGCGGCAGGTCCGGAATGTGCTGGGTGATCAACTCGTGCACCGCTGATTCGTCGGTGCCTATGGCCTGTGGGCTGATCTGCTTGTCATCGCCGACGACGACGGCCTTGTCGGCGATGCCGAGGGCCGCCAGCCCGAAAATATCGCATTGCGAGCTTTCATCTACGATGACCACGTCGAACTTCGCCGTCGCGTCGAAGGACTCGACGACCCGGTGGGCCGGCATGATCCACACGGGCACCGCCTTCTGGGCGTCCTTCATGGCTCGCTGGGCCTGCGTCCGCCAGTGCGCGGCGTACTTGCCGGCGCCTTTCCCGACTTTGCGAAGGGCATGCACCCAGGCAGCCAGTGCGCGCCGCTCGGAATCTGTCAGGCGATCCGCTACTTCGAGCCAGGCTGATTCCGCGGCGAGCTCGGCCGTGACCCGCCCCGCCGACCGCAGCTTCGCCTCGAGCTGGAGTTGCAGCACGGCCGGGTCGTCGGCCGAGGTGATCGCGCGGAGCCACGTGTCGGCCTGCCGCCACTCCCACGCGCGCAGTGCGGTACCTGTAGGGCCGGTAGCGGTCTGGTCGCCGGTGGACTCCGTGATCCGGCTGGCCCACAGCGGCGCGACTGTGGCGAGGCGCCCGGCAAGGCTGTCGAAGAGAGCTACCTTTCCTGTGAGCCCACTGATGCGGCGCACCTCATCGACGACCTGCCCCCAACGCTCCCAAGCGGAAGCGGTGAGAGCCTCGAGCAGCGCGCGCCATAGGTAGCTTGCCTGCGGCTGCGCCGCGCCGTCCGCCAGGTACTTGCGCAGGGCATCCAGCCCCGCGCTAAGTTCTTTTTCCCTGATATGCAGTGCGGCCGTTCGCAGCGTGGCGGACAGGGATGCGAGGTCGGCCGAACCGGGTATCTGCGGGGCGCGAACGCCGGCGGCGTGGAGCCTGTTCCGCAGGGAGTGCCACTCGCCCTCCTCCCAGGCGAAGGCGCCGTCGAGTCCCGTCACGTGCTCGGTGAGTTCGTACTCCGGGTAAGCGGCCGCGGAGTCCAGCATGGGGCCGCCGACCCGCCCGATGGCATCATTCCAGCGCCGGATCAGCTCGTAGCGGCGGCGCCTGGACCGTGCCTCGATGATGCAGAGCTCGACGTCGTCCGCGCTTCGCGGCGGTTCCTCGTCCACCCGGCACGCATCCCGGGTCCGGTGCAGGTCACGATGGAAGGTCTTGGAGATTCCCTTGCCAGCCGCGTACCGCTCGCGGATCTGCTCAAGCTGGACGATGAGTTCCTTTGGAGGCAGGCTCTCGCCGGGCAAGACGATCATGTGCCCGAGGATGCGGCTGCGCCACGCGGCCAGCTCCTCGATACCCTCGCGGATGGCCTTCACCTGATCGCGCCACATCGCGGCGAACGAGGCGGTGCGCAGCTCGCCGCGGATCGTCACGAGCCACGGCTGCTCAAGCTGTTCCAGCCGCTTGCCGGCCCGCTCAACCGAGTCGGTGAGGGCTGCGAGTTCGTCCTGGCTGAGACCCTCCAGCGCCACGCGGTCCTGGACGACGCCCTCGGTCTCCGCGAGCCGGTCCCGGATATCGCGCAGTTCCGCCGCGCTGGACGCGAGCTGTGCGAGCGTGGGGAGGCTTGCCGCCTGGGGCAGCCGTAGCCGCGCCTCAGCGCGGTCGGCCGGGGCGAGGCTCTTCGCGAGCTGGAACAGTTCCGCGAGTTCAGCCGTGCCCAGCGGGCAGTCCTCACCCGGTGCTATCGCGTCGGGAATATAGCCCAGCTCGGACTCATGGGCGGCCAGCCACTTCCCGAGCGTTGAGGGGGTATGCGCCGCCGTGCCGACGGTGTAGCTGTCCCGCTCGCGTGCCACGGAGGCGCTGATCCGGCTGCGCAGCGAGCCGATATCGCGCCGGATCTGGTTGAGTTCGTCGTTCAGATCGTTGATCCCTGCCCGCGCCGCGTCGCGGTCGAGCGCGACGGCTTTCTCATAGATTGCCTGGACGGACTGGTCGAGCTGCGCGAGAGAGGTGGCCGAAGCGCCGAGCACGGCGACCGACAGGTCGCGGATGGGCTCGGGGATCTTGTCCCGCAGGACGGCCAGCGCCTGTTCCTTCTGACTGGTGACCAGGACGCGCTTGCCGTGCCCAACCAGGTGGCTGATCAGGTTGGCGATCGTGTGCGTCTTGCCGGTGCCCGGCGGTCCCTGAACGGTGACCCCGCGATGTTCGGCCAGCCGGCGGGCGACAGCTTCCTGCTCAGGGTTGGCCGGCAATGGCATGAGGAGCTGCCCGGCGGCCCGGCGCCACGATTGGCCGTCCGCTGGTGTGCTTTCCCGGTCCAGCTTTCCCGGTTCGTCCGCGACGACCGCGACGAGCGGGGCGGGCACGTCGAGCTGCCCGGCTACGAGAGCGTCGCGCAGGCCGCTGAAGAACCTCCGGTAGAGGGTGCTGCGGCGGCGCACCATGAGTACCCAGGTAGCCGTGATCCTGGGGGCGGGCCCTGGAGCGGGAGGCACCGTGGCGTCGACGATCTGGCCATCCTGGCCGAGGGGAGCGAGCAGCTTCTCGTAAAGAGCCCTTGCCCCGGGGGCGAACGGCCCGACCGGGGCGTCGCGGAACTCTTCGCGGATGTCCACGAGGAGGTCGAACCCGCTCAGCTTCAGTCCCTGCAACAGGTCGATGTCCATGTGATGCGGGAGGAGCGCTTCCGGCTCCACCGAGATCGAGCCGCTTTCGGTGTCGAATGACAGCTGGACCTGGGTGGTGACCAGGGGGTGCACGATACGCGTCCCGTTGGTGGCCCAGCTCAGGATGCCATGCCCCCAGACGAGTTCGAATAGCGCGGAATCACGCTGGAGCCGAAGGCGGAGTTCGAACAGATCGTCGTACAAGCCGCGCGCCCGCAGGGCGATCCTCGCTCGCGGAGCCCATGCCCGCCAGGGTCCGTCCACATACTCACGGAGGGCTGCCTTCAGCCGTTCCGCCTCGTCCGGACTGCCCCCGAACGTCTCGTCAAAGTCCTGGGCGAACGCTGGCTCGAGGTCCGGGTTGGTCGCTCCGGTACTGAGGTAACCCTCGATACCGCTCGGAACAGGCGGTGGTGGCGGCACCTGGGCCTTGGACACTCGCAGCCACGGCTCGGCACCTGTCGCCGTGACCACGCACGAGGGGTGCTCGGGGATGTCGCCAGCCCACCAGCGCTTGTCCCTGTACTCGGCAACGTCCCGGACGGGCTGCTCCTTGAGGCCGCGAACGGCCTCCAGGTACTCGAGCAAGCGGACAGCGCGCGATCGCACGGTGGGATCGGTATCGGTCACTGGTTCCCCAACTGGGCAGTGCGGGACGTCTAGGTCCGGAGCGGAAGATCCAGATGCGACGGTAAATGATGATAGGAGCTGCCTCTGACATTCTTCCGCGGCTATGCCCGGCATTCCCTCATCGGCGGGAAATGCCTGGACGGCGGAACCGGTCCGGTGTCCCGCGCTGTGCTCCCGGCCATGCCCGTGAACAGCATTGACGGGCCGGGGGACCCGATGTTTGGGCTGTGGCAACCAATTTTCCCGCCGCGAGTTGTAGAAGTTGGAGGGGGCGGTGGCGCGAGCGCGGCGGGCGATGGATTATGGACTGGCCGCAGGCCTGCCGCCCGCCGCCACCGCGCGCCGGCGGTTGCATGCAGCTATCGGAGGAAGGGTCCACATGAGCATCACCACGCGAGCCGCGGTCTGCCGGGCACCCGGCCAGCCATGGGAGATCACCGAGCTTGAGCTAGAC
>Ga0070737_10005618_pt1 | contig 11897 bp, 12 predicted proteins | sample Coa_R1_10_FD_66438 | JGI IMG/M metagenome (GOLD analysis project Ga0070737, IMG submission 66438) | Surface soil microbial communities from Centralia Pennsylvania, which are recovering from an underground coalmine fire - Coalmine... | ecosystem: Environmental > Terrestrial > Soil > Unclassified... | reverse complement strand
GGTGAGTACACTCATGCTGCTCTTGCCACTGGCATCCTATGTCCTGCCGCCGCTGCCGCTCATTGGCCCCGTGGTGACGCATCTGGGCTTTGCGCCCACGCCGTTTCCGGCCAACATCCTGCCACTGTTCGTGCTGGGTTGGGCGCTCGCCGGACAACTGTATGTCACCCTGCTCAAACGGCGCAGTCCCCAGATCTATGAGGAGCTGGGTCTCATCCTTGGGAGCGAGCAGTGATCCCTCAGGGGAAGAGGCAGGCAAGATTCCCACATCTAGAAGTCAATGCCTGCCTCTTCCGCAACGCCCGGTGCTTTCCTTCTCGTCAGGCATCTCTATCTCAACTTGTCAGGTGAGGCAGAACCGGATACACTACTGCCAGAGAGAGCAACCGATCCTTTGTGTGGATCCCCCGGAGACCTGTTACCATGAGTGTCTACCGCAATAGTGCCTACCTGGCAAACGAGAGCGAGGGCGAGCGGCGGTTCAGAACCGCCTGGGAACGCCTTGTTCCCGACCTGGATCTGGAACAAGAATATGAAGTGGGGACGGGCAACTATCGCCTGGATTTCGCGCACGTGCCTACCCGCACGGCTATCGAAATCGACGGGCTGCTCGGGCACGCATCTGCCCACGAGATCGCCCGGGATCGCCGGCGCCAGCGCACGCTCGAAGACCTGGGCTGGCGCTTTCGCCGTTTTGGCGGCCAGGAAGTGATGCGCGCGCCTGAGCGCTGTGTCACCGATGCAGCGGCCTTCCTGCGGCGCAGGCAGCGGCAACAGGCCGCCCTGCTCGCACGACCTCCGATGCATCACCTGCCGGACACCACAGCGGCACGTTCTCAGCATCCGGCACCAGGCTCGACCATGGCCCCAATAGGCTTGCGGCCCGCACCGGCTCTACGCCCGCCTCCAGGGATCTGCGTCTTGCCCGCCCCTGATTCGGCTGCCACAGGTCCGCGAAGTCCCGCGCCCGCCGCTGCGGAGGCTGCACACCCTCAACGCTCTCGCCGCCACCTGCTGCGCTGGGCCATGCTGGGAGCCGGGGCCTACCTGGGCACGGATCTTCTCCTCTGGCGGCTGCTGACCGGCCAGCCGGTTCTTCCCGGCCTGCCTGCACGCGTGCCTGCGGGACAGCGGCTCTATCAGGCCAATTGGACACAGGGAGCCGATGGCTGGCCGGTCGGGAACCGGTGGCATATCCAGCACGCGCTGCTGATCGGCCCGAAAGACTCGGCTGCTCTGCTGTGGGCGCCGGTCTCACTGGACACGCCCAACTACGCCGTCGAGGCCATGATCCGCATCCTCTGGCATGCGGATCACCACCATCTTGTGGGCGCCGGGCTGCTGGTGTGTGGAGACGGCAAGCGGCGTGGCTATGCGGGTATCCGCGCCTCGCTCCCTATGCAAGGCGCAACACTCATGATCCAGGCATTGCATGCAGGTGCCAGCGACCTGACCCGAAGCGTGCAGCCTTTGGAGATAACCGACCTTGCGCCTCGCTCTCCGCTCGTTGACGGCCTCTGGCATCGCTATCGCTTCGAGGTTACGGAAACCGGACTGGCCCTCTCGCTTGATGGAGCCACTCTCTTGCGTGTGCTGGATACGACCTCTTCAGGAGGAGGCGCCGTGGGACTGATCGCTTCCGGCTGCCAGATCGCCGTCGAGCAGTTTACGGTGACGGCCCTGTGACGACGAAGAGCAGGACTAGACACGGCCCCCCTTTGCGACATAAGATAGGACACAGAAAGAATGATTGAGAGGAGAAAGGTTGCCCGATGCAGCGCCTCTACGTCTTGACGGGATCGCTCATGCAGTCCACAGCTTCTGATGAGCGCATACCCACGACGAAAGCGGCGCCCACCTTGCTTGGTCCTGACGCGTGCCTTGCCTTCAATGTATCGCTGCACATTCTGACCCTCCTGCACCATGAAGCGATCTACGCCCAGGCACTGCTTTCCCGCAATGAGGCGCGGCTCTACCAGATCCTCTACCTTTATTTCCCGGAGTTTGTCCCTGACGAACTGATGCTGGCCGCGCTCTGGACCGATCCCGAGCAATTACACCCTGGCGCCGACCCGCTCCCACATGCCCACTTGCGTATCTGCTCTTCCGACTTCGATGCGGTGGGACGCGCGCTGGTCGGGCTGCGCAAAAAGGTGCGCATCTTGGGGCTGGATGTGGGGCGTCTGGTTTCCACCGGCTATCTCTTACGCGCCGGTCCGCGCGGTGGCGCCTTGCCATCGCCGCAGAGCGATGCCGCACGCAGCGGATGAACCGGTTGGCTAGTTGTGCTGCTGCTTCTCACGCCATCGGCCACCGCTCCTTCTCCTTGCTCCTCTGGTAGAGGAGCACAGTGTCACATGAGAGATGGCAGCACGTATGGCTGTTGGAGCAGGCGGCTCAACTCCTCGACGCTATGCAGGATGGCAATTCCCTGGCCGTGGGCTTCATCGATCTTCGCCTCGCCCTGTGGGCAGCCCCACAGCGCCCAGGCCGCCTGATAGCCGGCCTCTCTGGCGGAGAGCACGTTGAAGAGGTGGTCATCCACCAACAGCACATCCTGGGGTTGTACGCGTTCTCGCCGCCAGATGTGGGCAAGGGCCTGGACTTTTGCTCGCTCGTCTCCATAGATGCACTCCGCTGGCACGCAGAAGCGCGCCGCATTGAGCACCGCACGCACCGAGGTCCGATCTCTGGCCGTGACAACATAGAGCGGCAGGGCACACCGGGTGAAGATCTGGGCAATCCCCGTATAGATGTGGTGGGCGGCGAGCCATTCAGCTCGTCGTGCTCGCCTGACCTGCTTGCGGTAGGTTGTGATTTTTCGGGCAAAGGCTTCCACCTGTGCCTCTGGGATCCGGCGATAGACGGTCTCGAAGTCCTCCTGATTCTGAATGGGTGGCACATCTTCCAGGAGCGCAACGAGAAAGTGGCCCAGATGCCGTGCATAGGGCCGCAACCTTCGAAAACGCTCGACAAAGGCTGCTGGAAGTCCCTCGACGGCCTTCAGGCTGAAACTGGTGGGCGAGCCGTCATGCGCACAGTTCCAGGCGACCAGGAGACACTCGGTGAAGCTGTCACAGATCACCCCTTCAAAGTCCAGACATACCACCTGCGGCATGGCATCCCCTCCTCGATGGGATCAGGCTTGCTGCCTGCGTTCTGGTGCGCAGGCCCTTCACTTTCCCGCCGGCACAACGACGCTCGTGGAGCGTTGCCTGGTGGCCTCCAACACAGTACGCATGAAGGCTTCAACCCAGGCGTAGTAGGAACAGGTAATGATGTTGTCGTCGATCACCACCGGGGCATCGATCACCTTCGCTCCCGCATTGACCATATCATCCACCATCCCCACATAGGCGCAGGCCCGCCTATTGCGCATGATGCCAGCAGAAATCATAATCCAGGGACCATGACACAGCCCCGCGACGATGTGCCCCGATTCGGCCATAGCTTTGACAAAGGTGAGGGCGCGCCGGTCCTGCCGCACACGATCCGGCGCTTCATGGCCTCCGGTACAGATCACGACATCATAAGTACGGGCATCAAGGTCGGCAAACGTGATGAGAGGACGGGCCGTTTTGTCCAGTGGCAGCGGCACGCCATATTTCCCATGCACCGATTGACCGTCCCTTGTGGCAATATCTACCTCCCAGCCCTCTTCGCCGGTGATCCGATAGTAACAGTACACCACATCATGATCCTGGAACCCAGGACCGGTCAGAATCACAGCGCGACCCATGTTCTTTTTCCTTCTCCATTCCTCTCGTTGCCGTCAGACCGCCTTTTCGCAGACCCCTTGCAGCCCTCGCCCGAAGGCTCTGTATCCATAATCACCAGATACCAGTTCTCTGCTTCCACCTGCCCGGCTCCGATGGCTGCCCCCACGACGACCTGGATCTCTTGTCGAATGGCATGCAGGGCATCCAAGACAATGGCAAAGTGGAGAAGCCGCTCTTTTGCAAGCGTTAAGAGCGCCTCCCCACGGCACACTGCAAACTGGTAGCGTCTCTCGGGGCAGATCCGGCGCAGCATAGCCCCTACAATCTGCCCCTCCAGGGGCGCAAGACAACTCTCGGGATCACTCACCTCGCCCCGCATCTCATACGGCGCGCCCCTCCTGCCATAGCGATCCTCCACCCGGATCAGATCCAGCTTGTTGCGTGGCACCTCGATCTCGATCAGTTCCAGCGGCACATCGGCGCTATTTTCCGTTGCATGCACCACACCCCGGCCAATCGCGTAGCGAGCTTGCGGCATGAGCCGGACCGTATCTGCCAGCAATCTGAGCCGTCCCTGACCACGCAGGCACAAAAGCATCGTCTCCTTACGGGGATGGCAGTGCAGTGAGGTCGCCTGCCCGGCCAGGATATCGAGCTTCCAGACATCAAACCACTGATCGGCATAGATGCGATATTCTCTGCCCCAGGGCTTGCTGATGATGGCATGCAGATAGTCGTCCGTTTCCCGTTCAGTTGCCAGCACGATGCGCTTTTGCCGCAAAAGGCTGGTGAGCAGCCTGGCATCCGCGTCTCCAAAGCAGACGCACTGCCTGCCAAACTTTTGCCGATCCATACAAACGCACTCCTTTGTCCGGGGCGCCACCACGACACCCGACCACTGCAAGTATAGTCAGAACACCCTGGCCGGCTCAGGCTTTTTTTGCTGATTTTTGGCGCAGGTGTGCCTCGATGCGTCCAGAGGACGTGCTGCGGGTGGATCGAGGCACGTTCTTCAATCAGATCGGCGAAAAAAACGCAGGCATGGGCAGGGCCGAGACGTAATCTCTGTAGCAGAACATCCGCCAGGGCTAAGGTCCTGGCGGAGAGGAATGCCCAGAAGGAGACGAGAGTCATGTCCCATCTCAAACGCATCGCCATTGTCACGACGGGATGCGATCACCTGGATGCAGCCCATCCCACCGGCCTCTGGTTCGAGGAATTTGCCCTGCCCTAACAAACGTGGCGCGAAGCGGGCTATGGCATTACCGTTGCCAGTCCACACGGCGGCAGCGTTCCCATTGATCCCAGAAGTGAACCACCTCTTGATAAGGACGTGGAAAGCCAGGCCGCACGGGCGGCTCTGCGCGCGAGCGCGCCCGTAGCCTCGATCCGCGCGGCGGACTTCGATGCGCTCTTTGTGCCGGGCGGACACGGTGCCATGTGTGACTTGCCGCAGAATCCTGAACTTGGACGCCTCATTGCCGATTTCGCGGCCCAGGAGAAGGTCATTGCGGCCATCTGTCACGGTCCCGCCGCGCTCATCGGGGCACACCTCCCGGATGGGACGCCGCTGGTCCGAGGTCGTACCCTTACCGCCTTTACCAACGAGGAGGAACGTGCCACCGAGCTTGAGCACCTCCTGCCTTTCCTGTTGGAAACCCGGCTGCGTGCTCTGGGAGCACGTTTTGTCACGCGTCCAGCCTGGTCAGAACATATTGAGCAGGATGGCCGCCTCATTACCGGTCAGAACCCACAGTCGAGCCGGCTCATTGCGGAGGCTGTTGCGGCAGCCCTGCGCGAGTAGCTGGCACATATGCCGGTAAGAAGCTCTCCCTGATGCACACGTCAGGCATCAGGGAGACGCAACCGCCCTCGCCCCTTCACCAGAGAGTGGCAAAGGGGCCGTGCGTAGGAGTTGGTAGCCCCGCCGTGCCACGGCCCGCACCCGCCAGTCGAAACCTCGCTGCCGCGCAATGGTCACAAGGCCCCGCTTGCCACACACGGCCCAGCGTACAGCTTTGAGTTCACGCTCGCAGGCAGCCGGATCCTGGGAACGCCTGGCCGATGCTGCCGCCAGATACGCTTGCCAGCGACGAATGTCTTCCTGAAAGTCTTCGATCCCGGCCGGCCGGTCCGCCACGAGGAGCCGACCGAGCAGGGGCGCCGGGCAATGCAAGCCGGCGAGCAGTTCGGCATAGGAGGCGACGTGGGGAGATTTGAGCAAGATGACGAGCGCGCGAAACGCGCTCTGTGGGAAGCGTCCCTGGGCCGTGATGTGCGCGGTCTTGATCGCCACCTGCGTCACAATCTGCTCCTCCAGGTTGATGACCAGATGATGCCCCGGGGGAATTGGCCGAACCATCTGTGGTGAAAGATGGATCAGACGAGCGTATGGCGAAGCTGACATCTGAAAGGCTTGTTCCTCCTTTGCCGTTCATACGAACGCTGCCTGCCGGTGAAGCTCTTGCCCCGGCAGCTTACTCACCGAGCGCGTACCGTGATAGCATCCCTCTTGCTCTCAGATCTCGACACGGCTCACGAGGAGTATAGCACACTTCCTCCCCGCACCTTCCGGAGGATCATTTGGCCTGCCTGCCGGTTCAGAGGCAGATTTTGCGGCAAAGGGGAGAAGAGAACGCTTCTGCCACAAGAAGAACCTTCTTCATGAGCGCACCTTCTTTCGGCCCCTCCCTTCCGCTACACTCGAATCGTCGTGGGGCGCACAAGCGCATCGTCACCCGTGCGTTCCGAGAAGGGCAAGCAGCCAGACACACGGAAAGGAGCAGCAGTGATGTCGTTACGGCAGCCGGGATCATCGTTCGACACCTGGCAGAGCCAGGGGCGAGCTTCTTTCCCTCCGCCGCCCGCAGCCAGGCAGCGTCACAGGTTGAACTGGCGCATGCATCTTTGCTTTGGCGCACTCCTTCTTCTTGGCCTATGGCTGCTTGCCCCGGTCAAGGAGCACGCTTCCATGTCCCTCCACGCGCCCCCGGCGGAGGCTACCGCGTCACAGAGAACGCCAATGACGACCTCTTCCGGTCTCTCATCGGAGAACAGAGAGGCGCGTGGCGCCGGTGGAGAGATGAAAGCGCCCACGCCGCCGGGTATACCTCTCCCTTCCACGACCGGCTCTCCGACGACGACCACGCCACAGGGGAGTTGCATCAGTCCGCTCGGGGGTATCGATTGGGGCGCCTGCTGGTCCGGCATCTGGAGCGCCCTCTCAGCCGGGCTGGCAAGCGCGTTCGCCGGGTTTCTCTCCTGGCTGCTTTCCTTTGGCTTCATGTTCATCACGCCAGCCGCCCTCACCTACCGGCATGGAGCAGTGGTGGAGCTTTGGGGCTGGTCACTCTCGGTCGCAGATGCAGCCCTGGCCCTGCTCCTGGTGATCGGTGGTTACAATGCCCTCCTGCGCCACACGCTCGCGCTCGGCTATCACACGGTGCTGGAACTCCTCCCGCGCCTCTTGCTGGCGCTGGTCGCGGCCCATGCGAGCCTTACGGTGCTCTCTTCCTTCATTGATCTTGCCAACGCGCTGTGCACGGGGGTGCTGGGACGGCTGGGGACGGCGGGGGCGGGCAATCTTTTGTTGCCGGAAGGTGTCCTTACTGTCGCATCGCTGCCCGTCTACATTGCCCTGGCCTATCTTCTTACCCTGGTCATGAGTATCCTGCTGGCGATTCAGATGCTGGTGCGCCTGGCGCTCCTTGACCTGCTGCTCATTCTCTCGCCCATCTGGCTGCTGTTGCTCGCCCTCCCCCAGACGGCGCGCTACGCCCGTCTGGGTGCGCAGGCCACGGCCGTCACGCTTCTGGTGCAATGGCTGCAAGATCTGACCCTGGTGCTCGGCAGCGCGCTCGTTGCCAGCTTCGGACATGCCACCCTCTCCCCCATCACTTTGCTTGTGGGCCTCTCAACACTCTACCTGGCCTGGCGCATTCCGACGCTGCTGTCGCGTCCCATCCTGGCCCCAATGGAAGAGGCTGCTCGCGCCGTCCAGGGCATCAGCGCCCGCGCATTGATGGTGCTGTGAGGGGAGGGGGAGAGCATCGTGGTGAAATGGGGCCTGCTGCTTCTGGGACTCGTTCTGACGGGAAGTTTCGTGCTCGTCCCTCTGCTGGCTGCTCTACTGCTGGTCGAAGGCGGTCCACAGCCACCCTTCGGCGGCTTCGAAAACCGCGCTGTGGCCGCTGCCGCCGCGCTGCTGGCTGGACACCTTACCGGCCCCCGTGCCCAGAGCTATGATGCCACCCTTCCGCGCGCTGTGCTGCATTACTGGCAGCAGATCTGCCCGCCCGCTTCCGCCTGTTACCAGGACTGGCAGCCAGGGAACCTGCAATGCGTGCTCTTTGTGCTGGGCGCCTTCGCGCTCGCCGGGCAGAAGCTGCCGGTTTCGGGCAATGCCATCGATTTCTGGACACTGTACCGGGACCGCGCTGGCTTTCGCGAAATTGCGGCAGGAACAGCCCTCCCGGAGCCGGGGGATCTCATGGTGTGGTGGGATGATCCGCGTGTCGTAGGTGAGCCGTTTGGGCACGTCGCCATCGTGCTTGGGCGCATGTCCCCGCAGGCCGGTCATGCGGGCAGTGTCACCTTTGCTGAGGCCAATGGCCCGGGGGCCGTTGTCACCGAGCCGCTTCTGCCAGATCTCTCCCTCCAGACCTGGCCGCATTACCGGGTGCTGGGCTACATTCGCGCGCTGGCTGCCTCAACAGGAGTACCATCCCTGTCCCAGACTACCGCAGGAGAAAGCAGCCCCTATGTCACCCTGGCCTTTTCCGATGCCGAAGCGGCAGGCATTGATCCGGCGCTCTTTGTGCGCCAGATCGAGGTCGAGAGTCATTTTGATCCTCACGCTGTTTCCCCTGCCGGGGCGGTGGGCATTGCTCAGTTCTTGCCGCAGACGGCGGAAAAGCTTGGCGTCAATCCGACTGACCCCGCCTCGGCGCTCGCCGGCGCTGCCCGCTATATGGCAGAGCTTCTGCGGACCTACGACGGCGATGAGGCCAAAGCGCTTGCCGCCTATAATGCTGGTCCGGGCACGGTGGCTTTTGCCGTGCGTGCTGGAGGGGCACACTGGCAGCAGTATCTGCCAGCAGAGACGCAGCGGTATCTCGCTGCCATTCTGCCGGGCATGAGTCCCCCGGGAGCCTCTGGTGGCTGAGAGCTTGTAGGAGGAGTGACCACGAATGGAAGCTTTGCTTATGCATCTTTCGCGATGGAGCGCTCCCAGCGCGTGGCTGCTTGCCGGGACCATGCGGGGTCTGGTGCTTGCCGATGTAGTCAGTTCTTTCCATGCGCTGGCAACTCAGTTCGCCGGCTATCTGGAGGCCGTCTTCTCGCTGGCGACGGTCTTCTTTGGCTATTCGCTCATTGCGGCCTCCCTCAGCGAGGACGTGCAGGCGGCCTCACGAGCCAAACGCGCCTTTGGCCTGGCGCTGCTGGGGGCCATTCTGGTTGGCACCGCACTCGCGTTTGCCACCACGACGACAGGCAACATTAAATAGCCTGCCTGCCTGTCACCACACGCACGAAGGAAGAGAAAGGAGAGCAAGACCCATGCAAGCATCCCCGATCCAGGATCCGGCAGCCTCTTCCCCGAAGAGAGCGTGGCAGATCCCCACCCATCTTTCGACGCCCGACCTCATCTTCACCTTCGCGTTCATCCGCCTCACCGGGCGACAACTGCTGGTGCTCATGGCTGGCTGGAGCCTGCTCGTACAGATCTTTCGTGCGACTTCCGTGCTCTCTGCCTCGGGGATGGCAGGGAACCTCTTGCGCCTGCTGCTGTGTGCCCTCCTCGGAGTCCTCTCGCTCCTGGTGGCCTACCTCCCGATAGCCGGGCGCCCACTGGAAAGCTGGGGACTGGTGCTTCTACGCTATCACCTCTCTCCCCATGTGTGGGTCTGGCGACGTACCAGATGGCACTCCGTGTCGCCGCCCTGGCCTTTGTTCGACGCAGGCGATGCGTCATCTGCTCAGAGCGCAGTGAAGGAAGGAGCAAGCTGATGCCACTTCTGCCCTATGCTCCCACAAGACAAGGGGGGGTGCAACAGGGGTATGTGCGCCTGCTGGCCGTGCAGGAGCAGATGCTCTGCCTGCGCTCTGGTCCTTCCCGGCAGGATGTTTCGTACCGCGCTGTGCTCTCCATCAAGGGAGGCCATTTCCTGACCGACAGTCGTGAGGCTCAGGAGGCACAGCTTGAGGGGTTCCGGCGTCTCCTCTGTAGCCTGGACTATCCGCTCCAGATCTTGCTTGTGATTGAGCCGCTCGACCCTGGGGCCATTGTCCCGGCACGGTCCACGGACGCGCTGCCCTCCCCCTGGCGGGAGTTGGCCGAGGCGCAGGCCACCTTTGTCAAGCAGCGGACCCACGCACGCTCCCTGCTCGAACGGCACGCCTACGTGATCGTCCCCGCCGAAGAGCCGCAGATGACATCTGCCTCATCCTGCTTCTTGCTGCCCGCTCTCAAAAGGCGCCCCCAGTCTCCGGCCACGACCTTTGAAGAGGCGCGGCACACCTTAGAGGTGCGCGTCGCCGCGCTCGTTCGGCAGTGCGAGCATCTGGGACTCTTCGCAAATCGCCTCACTGATCGCGAACTGATTCATCTGTATGCCCGCTGCCTCTTGCCCCAGGAGGAGCGACACTTCCCACTGCCAGATGCGGTGCTTGCTGGCATCGATCTCCTCCCGCGTCCTGCCATGCACAAGCAGGGAGCGACTCCTGGCAGATCATGCGACTTCCTGCCTGGTGGCCGCCGTAAGGTCGCCGCCCTCTTCCCTTCCATCACCGCTGTCAGGAGGAACGGTATGCGCGGCATGAGACCTGAGCCACCATCAGAGGTGGGCGAGCACAGCGGGGATCTCGTGCGACTCCCCGATCTGCTCGCGCCCGCCTCGGTCTGGATGCAGCCTGATGCGCTCTGCCTCGATGGGCTGTTCCTGCGCACCTTTGCCATCACAGCGCTGCCGCGCTTCGTCTCTCCCGGCTTCCTGCATCCGCTGGTCGCCGGGCAGGAGCCGCTTGTACTTTCCCTCTTCTACCGGCCCCGTGACTCCGGGACGATACTGCGCCAGCTTTTGCGGCAGCGCACCGACTATCGTTCCAGCCTGGAGAGCGCCGGGCGCCGGGGGATGCTTGCCGATCCACATCTACAGATTGCGGAGGCTGATGTCGCCCATCTGGTTGAGCGTCTTGCCAGTGGGGAGGAACGCTTGCTCGATGTGAGCCTGTATCTCTTGCTCACTGCTTCCTCGCCTGCCGAGCTTGACCGGAGAGCCGAGCGACTGCGCGCCACGCTCTCCCAGATGCTGGTGGTAGCGCGCGCGGCCACCTTTGAGCAGGATCTCGGCTTCAAATCCTGTCTGCCCGAGGGCCGGGATGTGCTCGCGCGCCGTCTGTTACTTGATAGCCAGAGTGCGGCCATTGCGACCTTTCCGTTTCTCTCCACCAGCCTGCTCATGCCGGGTGGGATCGTCGAAGGGGTCACAGCGCAGGGAGAGCCAGTGGTGGTGGATCGCTGGGCAGACGACCTGCGCAACGCCCATCGCCTCATTGTCGCGCCTTCCGGGGCCGGCAAGTCCTACAAGTGCAAGCTCGACCTTCTGCGCCTGTGTGTGCGCTTCGCGATGCCTTCCCCGCCCGTGGAAGAGACAGCCGAACTCCCGTTTCAGGCGCTGGTCATTGACCCGGAGGGCGAATATCGCTCTCTGTGCACCGCCCTCGGAGGACAGTGGATTCACCTCGCCCCAGGGTCGCCAGAGCAACTCAATCCGCTGGATGTGCCGGCCTCCCTGGAAGGAATGGAGGGGCGGAGGGACGTGGTGCAGGCCGACATGCTCGCCGAGACGATCCACGAACTCCACAGCTTCCTGGACCTGGCACTTGCCGATCACCGATCCGATGGCGGGGGGACGCTCACCGCTCAGGAACATGCGCTGCTGGACCGTGCGCTCTACCAGACCTATGCCGCGCATGGCATCATCCCGGGGGAGCCGCGCACCTACCGGCGGCAGCCTCCCCTCCTGGCGGATCTCTTGTCTGTCCTCTCAAGCGGTCGCTGTGGGCCGGACCCGACGGGACTGTGTGCCCGGCTGGACCGCTTTGTGCATGGCAGTCTCTCCGGCCTCTTTGGCGGCCAGACCAACGTCACCTTTGAGCGGCCGGTGGTCGTCTTTG
>Ga0070737_10005617_pt1 | contig 11899 bp, 9 predicted proteins | sample Coa_R1_10_FD_66438 | JGI IMG/M metagenome (GOLD analysis project Ga0070737, IMG submission 66438) | Surface soil microbial communities from Centralia Pennsylvania, which are recovering from an underground coalmine fire - Coalmine... | ecosystem: Environmental > Terrestrial > Soil > Unclassified ... | reverse complement strand
AGTTCGTCGTAAATCGTGCGTTCATAATCGAGCGATTCGGACAAATTTTGCGCGAAATAACCGATTTCAACACGGTCGCCGACAATCCGTTCGCCGCCATCGAGCGATTCGATTCCGGCGAGCATGCGGATCATCGTGGATTTTCCCGCTCCGTTGGGACCGACCAGCGCGACCCGGGCGCCGCGTTCGATTTCGAGGCTCACGCCGTCGTACACCGTCAATTCGCCATAGCGCTTGACGGCTCCGCGTAACTCCACGACGCGCCGCGCGCCGCGCTCGCATTCCGGAAACGCGATCGACGGCGGTTTTTCGAGTCCGACCGGCGGCTGCAAGCGCTCGACCTTCTCGAGCTGTTTGATGCGGCTTTGGACGAGCCGCGCCTTGCTCGCCTGATAGCGGAAGCGGCTGATAAACGCTTCCATATGCTCGATTTCGGCGCGCTGCTTCTCGTAGGCGGCAAATTCCTGCTCGAAGCGCCGCTCGCGCTCGGCGAGGTAATAGGAATAGTTGCCGTTGTATTCGATCAGCGCGCCGCGTGCGACTTCGACCGTCTTGCGCGTGACGCGATCGAGAAAATAGTGATCGTGCGAGACTAGGATTATGCCGCCGGCGTAATCTTCCAGGTAATCTTCGAGCCAGTTGCGAGCTTCGATATCAAGATGGTTGGTCGGCTCGTCGAGCATCAAGAATTCCGGCCGGCGCAGCAGGAGCTTCGCCAGCGCAATCCGCATCCGCACGCCGCCTGAAAACTCCGCAACGTCGCGATCGAGGTCGCTTTCGCGAAAACCCAATCCGAACAGGACCGCCGTCGCGCGGCTCTCAGCGCTGTAAAAATCCTGCCGTTCCAGTTCGCTGAGAACGTCACCGAGTTCGTTGAGCGCCGCGTCATGGGCGGGGCCCGAATGCTCGCGGGCGAGAATTTCTTCCAGCTCCAGCCGGCGGCGGTCGATCGAGCGCGCCTCGGCCAGCGCCGACAAGGTCTCTTCGAGCACCGACCGGCCGCCCATTTCGGGCGAATCCTGATGGAGATAGCCGACGCGCGTGCGTTGCGGGCGCACGATGCGTCCTCCGTCCAGAGGTATAAGTTCGGCAATCAGCCGCAGCAGCGTGGATTTTCCGGCCCCGTTGAGTCCCACCAACCCGACCCGGCCATCGTCGGGCATCGCCCAACTGACGCCGTCGAAGATGGCGCGACCGCCGTAAAATTTGGAGATATTGTCGAGAGTCAGCAACGAAATTTCCCGCTGGGCGCCGCGTCCGCACACACCGCCGCGGCGCGAATCAATGGCGACGTTCCGAGCCAAAAACGCCGCTTAATCCCTTAATCATACCGGCCCGGCCGCGGCGGCGGAAGCAAGCGTGGAGCCAGATTGGACAAGGCTTGACAAGTCATTACGAATGCTGATTTGAGTAATCAGATCGGCTAATACCTGAATTCTCGCAATCAGGAGCACGCGCGATGTCTAAAAAGGTAGCGTCGGTTATCGAGAGTAAAGGCGCGAAAGTCGTAACGGTCGCTCCGACGGCGACGATCGCCGAAGTCGCGGCCACGCTCAACCGCAACCGGATCGGCGCGGCGCCGGTTATCGCCGAGGACGGCGCGCTGGTCGGAATCATCTCAGAACGCGACGTCATCCGCGGTATCGCCGAGCATGGCGAATCGGTCCTGGCGTTTCCGGCAAGCCACCTGATGACGCGCGAGGTCCAGACCTGCGCGCCCGACGACCCGATCGTCGAGCTGATGGAGACGATGACGCTCAGACGAATCCGCCATCTGCCGGTGATTCGTGGCGGCGCGCTGGCCGGAATCGTCAGTATCGGCGACGTGGTCAAGCAGCGGCTGGAAGAAGCGCAGGCGGAACTTGAGGCGCTGCGCAGCTATATCGCATCCGCCTCATAATCGAGCGATACGCCGGCTGATGCGCGTGTGTGGCGTAATTCAGGCCACGAGTTCGAGCGTGGTTTCGACGAAATCTTTTTGCGCCGGCTCCCATACAAACGCAGCCGCGCGCACGAAGCGTCCGCTCCGCACCGACATCACCACATACGCCGTGCCCGGATAATCGGGCTCGTCCGGATCGAACGAGCACGCCTGCACGCGAGCGGTCGGCGAGAAATAGGCGTCGTGGTCGGGATGCGAATGATAGACGACGGCGAGCTTCAATTTGCGCCGATCGATTTCGTTGAGCGCCGCCAGATGCTCCCGCGGCTCCATCAGGAACGCGGTGCGCGCATCGCGCGAAAACGCGGCAGGGTCTTCCGCATGTTTTTCGTTCTGGATATTGCGGATCGGCCGCACTTCCTCGACGCCGGCCCCCGCAAGGATGAACCCGCAGCATTCGTAAGGAAATTCGCGCTCGGCCTGCGCGACAATCGCGTCGAAACTGGCGCGACGGAGCGTTACGCTTCGCATCCGGAAACCTTTCAGCGGCGGAAGCCTCGCCGCCGCATGATCAATAGCATTCCGCGCGCGTAAAATCGCGCATGGCGGCGCGGCGCTTGCCGTGCAGCCGCAGGCGCTGTAGGTAGATGGCCATGGAACGCACATCGATTCGGCTGGGCGGGATCGCGCTGAATTCGTCGGTGATGAACGCATCGGGACCGCATTCGGCAGAACGCGGCGAAATTTTCGAGCTGAGCGCGCGCCATAACGGCGCGATCGTCTTCAAGTCGTGCAATATCGCCGGTTTGGAGGCGCCCGAGAACCTGAAAAATCGCGGCGTCGAGCATTTCGCCGGAATCGCGCGCGAACTCGGCGCGCGCGGCAAACCAGTGATCGCAAGCGTGGTCGGCGCGACCGAGGACGAAATCGTCACGGTCGCGACCACGCTCGATCGCGCGGGCGCGAAAATCATCGAGCTCAATCTCGCCGACGACTATGTGCAAAAATCCGTCGCGCCGTTCGCGAGCCTGGATCGGTTGAAGGCGCTGATCGGGCGCGTGCGCGGCGCCATTCAGGCCGTGGTTGCGGTAAAAGTCCCGCCGCGGATGGAATATGAACCGCGCGCGATCGCGGATCTGTTCAAGGCGATGGGCGTCAAGATCGCCGTCTGCGCCAACGACCTGCCCAAAGATCTCGAGCTGGACCTCGCGTCGGGAACGGTCAAAGGGCCGGTCCGTACGCTTTCGCAAACTCACGCGTTTTTTCAAACGAGCGAAGGACTTTTGGACATCGTCGCAGTCGGCGGCGTCAACGGCGGACGCGACGCCTACGTCGCGCACCTGACGGGCGCGCGCGCGGTGGGAGTCGGTTCGGCGCTGATTAAGGAAGGCGCTGGCGCGCTCGGACGAATCGACCGCGAACTCGACGAGTTGCTGGCGGCGCACGGCAAGAGTTCGGTCAACGAGATCGTCGGGGCGGTCAGATTCTCGGGATAAGACTCCGCGCCGGCGATCGAAATCCGATTTTCACACCCGCTCTTCGCGATCGCGCGTGTCCGGCGAGCGTCGCTTCCTGGGCATGCTTGCCGTGCGCGGCGGCGCTCTGATAGGCTTGCGCGGCTAAGGGTTTCGATTACCTCACGTCCATACGCATCCGTCCCCGTCGTCTAGCTCGGCCTAGGACACCGGCCTTTCACGTCGGTAACACGGGTTCAAATCCCGTCGGGGACGCCAGTTAAAGCGCGCAAAGCCACGAGCTTGATTCTTTGAAGACGCGCTGACGCCCAGGCCCCGCCGCTCTGCGTAAAACCCGCACGTCGCAGTCTCATCATCGAAGCATACCGCCGCTTCTCATCGGTTTGAGAGGGGTTTTGTCCGCCGAGCAAGCGTTGAGCGCGGCTTGGCCCGCGACGGCTCCGCCCGAAGCTTTCCCAACCGGCGCTTTTCGTGCGCCAGCGCCGCCGGCCGTTTCGAGTTGATCGTTTACGACGCTTGTCGTAACATTTGCCCGCGACCCGATGAACAGCCCAATCCGTTTGCCCGGCGGCGACCTTGAATATGAAGTTATGGCGAAGCTCTGGGAACTTGGAAGCGCTTCCGTCCGGGAACTCCACGCCCAGGTAGGCGAGCCGAAAGGACTGGTCTACACAACGATCGCCAAAGTGCTGGACCGGCTTCATGTCAAACGCCTTGTCGCGCGCGAGCGCAGGGGTTCGACCTTCATCTATCGCGCACGCGTCGGTCGCGACGCGATCGATTCGGCGCGCGCTCGCGCATTTTTGACTCGCCTGTTCGGTTCGAGCCCCCGGTCGGCGGTAGCGACGCTGGTGGACGCGGTTGAAGCGCTCGATCCAATTCTGATCGACGAGCTTGCGGAAGCGATAGCCTCCCGCCGGAGGTCGAAAGATGGAACGTGAATGTTGCCTCGCCATGCTGGTTACGTTGATTGGCGGCGCGGCGCTACTTGCCTGCGGCTGGTGGCCCGCAGCCAATCTTGAAGCATGCGGCGCGCGCCGCGCGGAAAAGGTTGCGTGGCGGCGAATCTGGATGCCGGCGGCGCCTGCGCTGGCGATCGCGGCGGCGCTCTGCGGATGGGCGCTGGTCGAACCGGATCCAGTGCCCGAAAAAGTCCCTTGGTCGCTCGCGCTGATGACGATTCCGTTCGCGTTGCTGTTCGCGCGAACCGCGCTTCGCGGCGCCGCGGCGCTGCTGGCTATTCAGGACGACCCGGCGATCGCGACCGTCGGACTCTTGCGGCCGTGGATCGTGTTTTCTCCGAAGCTCGCAAAGGGCCTCAGCGACCGCCAGATCGAAGCGGCGCTTGAGCACGAACGCGCCCATATGCGTCATCGCGACCCGCTGCGGATCTGGCTGGCGCAATTCGCCGCCGATTTGCAATGGCCGTGGCCGCAAGCGCGCGAACGTCTGGACGCATGGCTGGTTGCGCTTGAACTCGCGCGCGACGAAGAGACGCGCGCCGCGGGAATCGACGGAGCCGATCTTGCCGAGGCGATTCTGGCTTCCGCGCGTTTTGCCGGACGGACCAATCTCGCGATGCAGGCCGCGCTTGCCGGCAAGCCATCGAGATTGAAAGAGCGGATCCAGCGGCTGCTCGATCCGCCGCCATCCGACTCCCAGAAAAGCGAACCGTCTTCCTATGGCCTCTTGCTGTTGCTTGCGCCCGCATTCGCTCTCGCGCTCGTCAGCGGCGCGCTATTTGGCGAACGACTGGTCCGTGCGCTGTTTTGGATTGCCGCGTGATGCTGGCGCGGCGGACAATTCCGCACCGGTCATAAAACTACCATGCCCTTTTCCGTAAAGAGAGTCGCGGCGTTGTCGTTGCTTTGCGCGCTCTGCGCCTGCGCGACTTATCGGCCCGCACCGCTCAAGCCGGAGGAAGCCGCGAGCGAGTTCGCCGGACGAACGCTTGCCAACCCCAAGCTTTGCGAATATCTGCAAGCGAATTCCGCGGCCGGGCGCGGCGCCTGTCCGCCGGCGCGATGGAACCTCGCGAATCTCACCCTGGCGGGGTTTTTCTACAGTCCCGATCTGGCGGTCGCTGAAGCGCAGTTGAACGTCGCGCGCGCCGCGATTATCACGGCCGGGCAGCGGCCTAATCCAAGCGTTGGCCTTGGCACCGCCTATGCGGCGACTGCCGTCCCGAATTTTGCGCCGTGGGCGCTGGGCACAGCCGCAATCAATTTCCCGATCGAGACGGCTGGCAAGCGCGGTTACCGGATCGCTCAAGCGCAACGTCTGGCCGACGCCAGCGCGATCGGCGTCGGCGAAGCCGCGTGGCGCGTCCGGAGCGCGGTCAGGACGGCATTGCTTGGCTATATGCTCGCGCGGCGCTCATACGAATTGGCGCGCGCGTACCAGGCGGCTTCGGAACGGATCGCCCGGATACTCCAGCAGCGCGTCGATGCAGGCGCCGCGGCGGCTCCGGAACTAAATCTCGCCCTTGCAAATCTCTCGTCGGCGCGACTCAAGACGGCGCTCACGCGGAGCCGCATGCCCGCAACGCTGAATGCGCTCGCGATTGCGATAGGCGTGCCGGCCGGGGCGCTCCAGGATGCGACCTTCGCGTGGCCTGATTTTGATTATCCGCCCGACGCCGCCGCGCTGACGCCCGCCCGTGTCCGCCGACTCGCTTTGCTGGATCGGCTCGATCTGCGTCGCACGCTGGCGCAGTACGCCGCCGCCGACGAGGCGCTCAAGCTCGAAATCGCGCGACAGTATCCCAACATCAATCTCGCCGGCGGGTATTCGTGGGAAGTCAACGAAAACATCTTCGAACTTTTCCCGGTGGTGACGCTGCCGCTCATGAACCAAAACCAGGGACCGATCGCAGAGGCCCGGGCCAGACGAGCGCAGGCCGCCGACCAATTTGTCGCGCTGCAAGACAGCGTTATCGGCCAGGCCAACGGCGCTTTGACGAACTATCGCGGCGCGCTTGCGGCGCTGCGTGAGGCGTCGCGCTCCGTGGCTTTTTCCAAAGAACGGCTGGCGGGTATCAGGCAGGCCGCGGACGTAGGCGACATCGACGCCTTGGCGCTGGCGACGGCCCAGCTCGAAACCGTAGTAGCCGAACAGTCGCAGTTGACCGCGCTGGCGGGCGCGCAAAGCGCGCTGGGGGCGCTGGAAGACGCGGTTGAGCGGCCGTTTGAGAATGGCGACCTCAAATCCTTCAAGCTCCCTCCGTCGCTTCAAAACATAGCGAGTGAACAAACTTCGTGACGACGCAGAAAAAATTAGCCGCGCTGATTATTGCAACCATCTTGATGATCGCCGCCCTGGGCAGGTCGTCCGCCATGGCCGACGACGATGACGACGAAAAGCCCATTACGTCCACCGCGGCGCAAGTCTCGCGTGACGCCGCCGGTCATGTTGTCATTGCGATTCGTCCCGCCGCGCAAAAGGAAATTGGAATCGCCACCGAAACCCTGAAAGCCGCCGTCCGGCCGATCGAAATCGAAGCCTATGGATTCATTTTGGATCCCGCGCCGCTGGCGAAGCTCGACAGCGAATTGCTCAGCGCGCGAGCGGCGCTCGACGCCGCCAGCGCCCAATATCGGCGATCGAAGCTGCTGTATGCCGAGCGGAGAAACGCCTCGCTGCGCGATCTGCAGACCGCGCAGGCGTCATACCTGGCCGACCAGAGCCAGTGGGAGGCGATGCGGCGGCAATTGCGGAACGATTGGGGCGACGAGATCGCGCGCTTGAACCCCGCGGAGCGCGCGCGGCTCGTGAGCGCGCTCGTCGCCCGCCGCGAGGCGATCGCGCGGGTGACGGCGCCCGTCGGCGCGCGGCTGGACGATGCTCCCCATGCGGCGCAAATAGCCGTGCTTGGGCATGAAGATCGGCCGCTCGAGGCGCGCGCCCTGTACACGGCGCCGATGGTCGTCCAAACGCTACAGGGGCAGGCGTTTCTCGCGCTGCTGGCGGCGGCGCGATTTCCGCTCACGCCGGGCGCGGCGGTTTCAGCCCGCATCCCGGTCGCGGACACGCCCCAGACCGGCGTTACAGTTCCCCGTTCGGCGGTCGTTCGCTACGCCGGCAAGGAGTGGGTCTATCGCGAACTCGACGGGAATCGCTTCGTGCGCCGTGCAATAAGGCCGGCCGAGACGACCGGCCAGGGATATTTTGTCACGGAAAATCTCGCGCCGGGAACGCGAATCGTCGTCGCGGGGGCGCAGACCCTCCTTTCCGAGGAACTCAAGGCGGAAATTCAGGTCGAGGATTGAGGCGGCGCGATGCTGAAGGCGATAGTCGCGTTCTCACTGCGCTTTCAAGGAGTCGTGATTGCGCTGGCCTGCCTCGTGTTCGGCTACGGAGTTTATTCGGCCCTGAACGCGAAACTCGGCGTTTTCCCCGAGTTCGCGCCGCCGCAGGTGGCCATCCAAACCGAAGCTCCCGGCCTCGCCTCCGAGCAGGTTGAAACGCTCGTCACGCAGCCCATCGAAAACGTCCTGCTCGGCATGAACGACGTCGCCAGCATCCGTTCGCAATCGATTCAGGGGCTTTCCGTAATCACCGTCATCTTCGGCGAAAACACGGACATATTCCGGGATCGCCAGATCGTCAGCGAGCGCCTGCTCGCGGTCGCGAATGAGATGCCGGCCGGAGTTGCGGCGCCGGTGATGGCGCCGCTGACCTCGTCCACGAGCGTGTTCCTTACTTTGGGGATAACCTCGGCGAAGCTCAGGCCGATGGATCTGTGGAGCTTCGCCTACTGGACCATGCGTCCGCGCCTGCTGGCCGTGCCGGGGGTGGCGAAGGTCGCCATCTACGGCGGCGGCGAACGACAACTTCAAATCCAGGTTCAACCGGAGCGATTGCTCGCATACGGCCTGAGCATCACCGACGTCCTCGCCGCGGCCCGCCGCGCGACCGGCGTCGCAGGCGCCGGCTTCATCGAAAACGCCAACCAGCGCATCGTTATCCGGACCGAAGGACAGTCGCTGACGCCCGCGCAACTGGGCAATGCGGTGCTGACGCCCGGCGACGGCGCGAGCGTGCGCCTGCGCGACGTCGCGCAGGTGAAATGGGCCCCCCAACCGCTGATCGGAGACGCCGGAATATTCGGTAAAGAAGGCGTAATCCTTGTTCTGTCGAGCCAGTACGGAGCGAACACGCTCGCGGTGACGCAACGCTCGGAAGCCGCGCTGCGCGACCTCGCGCCCGCCTTCAGCGCGCAAAAGATCGCTTTGTACCCGCGTCTGTTCCGCGCCGCGGATTTCATCCAGGTTTCACTGGCCAATATAAAGTCATCGCTGCTGCTGGGCGGCGCGCTGGTGGCGATCGTCCTGACGCTCTTCCTCTATAACCTTCGGACCGCCTTTATCTCGCTCACGGCGATCCCGCTCTCACTGCTGGCGGCGGTCACCGTGCTGACCCGCACGGGCGCGACGCTCAATACGATTACGCTCGGCGGATTGGCGATCGCGATCGGCGAGGTCGTCGACGACGCCATCATCGACGTCGAAAACATTTTCCGGCGCCTGCGCGAGAATCGCGCGAGCGCCAGCCCGCGGCCGGTTTTCAACGTGATTCTCGATGCGTCGCTGGAGGTCAGAAGCGCCGTCGTCTACGCCACCTTCGTGGTCGCGGCGGTTTTTTTCCCGGTGCTCATGATGAGCGGCGTGGAAGGACGGATTTTCGCGCCGCTCGGAATCGCCTACATCCTCGCGATCCTCGCCTCGCTGGCCGTCGCCCTGACCGTGACGCCCGCCCTGTGCGCGGCAATGCTTCCACGCTCCGCCTCGCGCGCCGAACCCCACTTCGCCGAACGACTCAAGCAATTGCATCGCCGCTGGCTCGAGGCGGTGCTGGACCGGCCGCGCGTCGTCGCCATCGGCGTCGCCGCCGTCTGCATCGGCGTCGCCGCGAGCCTGCCGTTCTTCGGCGGAAGCTTTTTGCCCGAACTTCAGGAAAACAGCTTCATCGTTCACATGGCTGGAGTTCCCGGCACGTCGATCCCGGAATCGATGCGCATGGGGCGGAGGGTCAGCGTCGCCCTGCTGCGCGATCCGGATATTAAAAGCGTCGACCAGCGCGACGGTCGCGCGGTCCTCGGCGATGACACTCTGGGGCCGCAGGAAAGCGAGTTCGATGTCACCGTCGCGCCGCAAAACGGCGAGGACCTCGATACGGCGCAGGACCGGATCCGGCGGATTCTGAGCAGGTTTCCAGGTTTCGATTTCGGCCTCAATTCGTTTCTGACAGAGCGCATCGAGGAGACTCTTTCCGGCCAGACCGCCGACGTGGTGGTGGGCATTTTCGGCGACAATCTCGGCGCGCTGGACGAGGTCGGAGACGAGGTCGCGCAGGTTTTGCGCGGAACCCGCGGCGGTGTTGACGTACGGATGCTCGCGCCCGGCGGAATGCCCGAGTTGACAGTGCGCCTCAAGCCCGATCGCCTGGCGCAGTTCGGCTTCGCGCCGCTGGACGTGCTGTCAGCCATCGGAACCGATTATCAGGGAACCGAGGCCGCGCAAACGTACGACGAAAATCGCATCTTCCCGGTCTCGATAATCCTCGATCCGGCGGCGCGGCTCGATCCTGAAGCCCTCGGCGGCGTCATGCTGCGGAACGCCCGGGGCAACCTCGTTCCGCTGCGCGAGCTTGCCTCGATTGCGCTCGAGACCGGCCGTTATGCGATTCTGCACGACGGCGGCCGGCGCGAGCAGATCGTGACCTGCAACGTGGCGGGGCGCGCGCTCGATTCTTTCGTCGCGGACGTGCAGCGAAAAGTTGCGGCGATCCATTTGCCGGCCGGCGCTTATGTGGAGTTCGGAGGCGCCGCTGAAGCGCGCGCGCACGCCGTCAGCCAGATGCTTTTGGACTCGATTATCGCCGCTGTCATTATCTTCATCCTGCTCTATCTGGCCTTCGGGAACCTCAGGAATTTGACGCTCGTCCTAATCAACGTCCCCTTCGCACTGGTTGGCGGCGTACTCGCCGCGTGGATCGGAGGAGGATATCTCTCGCTCGGCTCGATCGTGGGTTTCGTCACTCTGTTCGGCATCACGATGCGCAATTCAATCATGATGATTTCCCATTTCGAGCATCTCGTGACGCGGGAGGGCGCGACCTGGGGGCGCGACGCGGCGTTGCGCGGCGCTTCTGAACGCCTCATCCCCATTCTGATGACCGCCGCGGTGACGGCGTTGGGCGTGCTGCCGCTGGCGCTCGGCGCCGAAACGCCCGGCCGCGAAATCGAGGGGCCGATGGCGATCATCATTCTGGGCGGACTGATCACATCGACCGTGCTCAATCTGCTGGTTCTGCCTAGCCTTGCGCTCAGCTACGGAAGCTTCGACAACTCCGCTTCTCTGCGCGCGATGTCCAGAGAATGAAGGTGAAAAACCAGCCCGCGCGTCCGGAAAATACATCCGCGCGTGACCAACTCGCATCGCGCCGCCGCGCCCGCTCGCGCCTGATTCATCGCATCTTTGTGATTGGCGTGATCGCGAAGGGAGTGGATGGAGCCGTGGAGCTGATAGTCGGACTGCTGTTCGCGGTTCTCTCGCCTGCGGCGATCAAAGGCCTCATCTTCCTTATGATTCAAGGAGAATTGAGAGAAGATCCGACGGACATCGTGGCGAACCTGATTCGACATAATACCGCTATGGTCATTCACAGCAGAGCTTCCGCAAGCGCGTTCTTGCTCCTCCATGGCGTGGTCAAGCTGGCACTGGCCGCTGGACTGGCCGCCGGCAAGCTTTGGTCTTACCCAGCGGCGATCGTCGTGTTCGCGGGCTTCACGATTTATCAGGTGTGCGAACTCGCCAATGGGTATTCGCTGTTTTTGGCTTTGATCACAGTTCTGGATGTCGCGGTCGTGGCCCTTATCGTAACGGAATATCGCCACGTGAGGCGGGCGCATACATATGGATCGTGAGCGTATTTCAGGACCGCGAATGCGGCCGCTCGCGGCGCGCAAACGACACGGTAGCGCTCGCTTTGGATCGCGATCCCGGCGAGAGCGCATCCTTGAACCAACCGCTCAAAACTACCTTCCGCAAATCACCGCCCGCGGCGCGAAACGGATGAGCGGTTTGGAACTTCGGCTCGCGCCCTGTTTCCGGCAATCGCTCGCCGGCAAGCGGAAAATTCGGCGCTTGCCTCGCTTAACGGACGCGGCGCGCCATCGAACAGTTGAACAAGCGATTGCTAATTCTCCGGCGTACGATTAACAAAAGAGTCACCTGGATGATTCGCGAAAATGCAATCGCTGGTCCCGGCGCTCCTGAACGCCGGCGGGCTTCCCGCCTTGAAAAGTCTGAACGCCGCGCGATCTTGCTGCAAGCTGCATTGGCCGTCTTTGCACGCCGTGGTATCGGCGGGGCCCATCACGCCGAAATCGCCCGGAAGGCTAAAGTTTCCGTGCCGACCGTCTTTTTTTATTTCCCAACCCGCAACGCGCTGGTCGATGCGGTGCTAGAAGAGGTGGCGCGGTTCTTCACCGAAATGGCCGAGCGGATTTACGCCGAACGCCGGCCGGCGCCGGAAACCA
>Ga0070737_10005614_pt1 | contig 11904 bp, 12 predicted proteins | sample Coa_R1_10_FD_66438 | JGI IMG/M metagenome (GOLD analysis project Ga0070737, IMG submission 66438) | Surface soil microbial communities from Centralia Pennsylvania, which are recovering from an underground coalmine fire - Coalmine... | ecosystem: Environmental > Terrestrial > Soil > Unclassified... | reverse complement strand
GCTGACGTCGCCACGCTCAGCGAGGCCGAGGCGAACTTCGACGGGATCAGCTACGCCAAAGGCGCTGCCGTGCTCAAGCAGCTGGTGGCCTACCTCGGCCGGGACAGCTTCTTCACCGGAATCGGGCGGTACTTCACCGAGCACGGGTGGGCGAACGCCACAGTGGCCGACCTGCTGCGTTCCCTGGAGTCCAGCTCCGGGCGCAGCCTCACCGAATGGTCCAGGGCCTGGCTGGAGACCGCCGGGCCGAACACGCTGCGGCCCGCCTTCAGCGTCGACGGGCAGGACAGGTTCACCGAGTTCGCCGTGCTGCAGGAGGCGCCGCAGGCCCATCCGACGCTGCGCCCGCATCACCTGGCGGTCGGCTTGTACAGCCGGGACGGTGACGGGCGGCTGGTGCGGACGCACCAGGTCGAGGCGGATATCGCCGGGCCGCGCACGAACGTGCCCGCGCTGGCCGGCCTGGCCCGGCCAGACCTGATCCTGGTCAACGACGACGACCTGACCTATGCGATCATCCGGTTCGACGACCGGTCGCTGCGCACCCTGACCGAGTCGATCGGCGCATTCGCCGACGGGCTGGCCAGGACGGTCTGCTGGAGCGCCGTGATGGACATGGCGAACCAGGCCGAACTGCCGATACCCGTGTTCGTCGAGACGCTGGTGTCCGGCATGGGCGACGAGCCGGCCATCGCCGTGCTGGAAAACCTGCACGCCATCGCGGAGCGGCTGATGGCTCAAGCCGCCGATCCCGTCTGGGTGCCCACGGGCAAGCGCCAGCTGGCCGCCGAGGGTCTGCGCCTGCTGCGGGCGGCCGGCCCCGGCAGCGATCACCAGCTGGCCTGGGCCAAGCTGCTGGGCTGGACCGCCACCACCCCCGGGCAGCTGGACTTCGTCGCGGGCCTGCTGGACGGCAGCACGACCGTCCCGGGGCTGCCGGTGGACACGGAGCTGCGCTGGGGCCTGCTGCGCGGGCTCGCGGCCGCCGGGCGGGCCGGCGACGCGCAGATCGATGCGGAACTCGCCCGCGACCCCACCGATGTGGGACGCCGCCATGCCGCGGCCTGCCGGGCCGCGATCGGCGACGCGGAACACAAAGCGGCGGCGTGGCGGCTGCTGACCGGGTCGGCCGAACTCAGCCTGGAATCTGCGGTCGAGGTCGCCAACGCCTTCTGCACGCCAGAGCACGCCGCGCAACTCGAGCCGTACGCCGAAAAGTACTTCCAGGTGCTGCCGGAGCTCTGGGCGAACCGCACCGGCCTGTTGCGGCTCATACTGGGGCGGGTGCTGTTCCCCTGCACCGCGGCCTCACCGGATTTGCTGCGCCGGGCCGATGAATTCCTCGCTCAGCCCGGCCTGGACCCGGCCCTGGCCCGGGTGGTAGCCGAAGGCCGGGACGTGGCCGTCAAAGCGCTCCGCTCCCGTGCCCTGCCCGCCAGCATGGCCCCGGTGGCCACCAGAACCTGAGCGGGCGGTGCCCAGGGCCGGGCGGCCCCTGATGTTCCGGGGCCGCCGCGGCGGAGGTCTGTTTAACTTACGGAATGGGGACCAGGACCACACGGCCGCCCGAGAGCCGGAAGACCTTTGTCGTGTCGGTGCTGATCGGGCACACGGCTGGTACTCCGTGGCCCTTGGGCCGCCTTCACATCTGCGACGAGTCGATCACCGTAAGGTCGCTGTTCAAGACGAGGACGAGCCCGAAGTCACAGATCACCGACATATCCCTGGAGCGGCTCGGGCCGCAGTATCAGCTGTTGTTCAAAGCTTCCAGCGAGATGGCCGGCGTGGTCGTTGGCATCATCATGCGGTTTGAAGGCGTGGTCGGCGAGCTGCGCCGCCGGGGATACCCAGTGGTGGACCGGCGGTCCCGGCTGCTCCCGTGAACTGGGAGGAGTTTCATTCGAGACCGCAACGGACCCTGATCATCCCCGGGTCAGCTCAGGGTGGGAATCAGGGTTGATCCCGATCGACCGCACGCCGCCGCGACGGCAGTCTGGAGACATGCACACGGCCAGCGTCCCTCTGGACCTGACCTTTCAGCCAGCCTGACCTGAACGGAGACCGATCGTCATGCCTGCCTTCATCGCCCTTGTTCTCGCGGCCCTGGTCGTCCTGGCCGTGGTGGGCCTGGCCCTGCACCTGCTGTTCTCGCCGTGGCTGCTGGTGGCCGTCGCCATCGTGGCCTTCATCAAGTTCCGGCCGAACCGCTCCCACCGGTAGCCCGGCGGGCCGGCTGGTGCCGCCGCCCGGCCGGACGCCCACGGCGGCGGCTGACCCCCCGCTTGACCTAGACGGCGCTCTAGCTGACAGGCTCGGAGAGGCACAACCGCGACCGACGTGAAGGGACCGTGATGGCACAGCGGATCTGCGTGACCGGGGCGAGCGGCAAGGCGGGCCGGGCGGTGGTGAAAGAGCTGCTCGATCACGGTTACCAGGTGGCCACCACCGACATCACCGTGACCAGGGCCGACATCGAGGCCGGCATGCTGCGCGCCGACCTGACCGACTACGGCCAGGCAGTGGAGGCACTGCACGAGGTCGACGCCGTCGTGCACCTGGCCAACATCCCGGCGCCCGGGATCGCCACCCCGGCGGTCACCTTCAACGCGAACATGGCCATGAACTTCAACGTCTTCCAGGCCGCCGCTGGCCTGGGCCTGACCCGGGTGGTGTGGGCGTCCAGCGAGACCACACTGGGCCTGCCGTTCGATGTGCCGCCCAGGTACGCGCCGGTGGACGAGGACCACTACCCGGTGCCGACCAGCACCTACGCGCTGTCCAAGGTGGCCACCGAGACCATCGCCGGCGAGTTCGCGCAGTGGGCGGAGATCCCGTTCGTCGCGCTGCGCTTCTCCAACATCATGTCGCCCGCCGACTACGAGCGGTTCCCCTCGTTCTGGCCGGATCCGCAACTGCGCAAGTGGAACCTGTGGGGCTACATCGACGAGCGGGACGCGGCCGCGGCCTGCCGGCTCGCGCTGGAAGCACCGGAGTCCGACGTCGCGGGCAACCCGGCCTTCATCATCGCCGCCGCCGACACGGTGATGAACCGCCCGTCGGCCGGCCTCATGGAGGAAGTCTTCCCCGACGTCAAGCTGACCCGCGACGTGGGAGAGCACGGCACCCTGCTCTCCATCGACCGCGCCCGCCAGGTGCTCGGCTTCGAACCAGCCCACTCCTGGCGCGACCACGTCAGCGCCGATTCCTGACCCAGGCCCCCGGCCCTGTCAACTCCCCCCAGCCCAGCCCACCAGAAGCGACCAGGAAGTCCCCCGCCCGCGCCCGGCCCGGGATGTCCGTGATCTTGCATACTCATGATCAACGGGTCCTGGCGGGCTAGAATCATTCGTGATTAATACGGGTCCGGGCATCGTTGTCCCGGTCGCGCCACCGCGGCCTCAGCGAGTGCTGGTCATCGCGCCGCTGAGCCGGCGTCAGGGGAGGCGGGCCCTGGTTCCCCGCCAACACCAAGGGGGTACAGCCGATGGACGCACCAGAGGTCGTCATCGTTCCCGCCCATCCGGCCAGCGACCAGACCGAGGTGCTGTTCGAGACGCGACCCGACGATGCCGGCCGGGACGTGCTCCCGGCGTTCAGCTCGGTCGAGCGGCTGGTGGCGGCGTTCGGGCCGGATCAGCCCTGGCTCGCGCTGCGGCTGGAAACGGCGCGGGAACTGGCGATCAGCACCGGGCTGGCCGACATACTGATCGACCCGGTCGTCCCGAGCGACGTCTGGCGATGGAACGACCAGGACCTCGAACGGCTCGAAGAGAGCATCGAAGGGCGACAGAGCAGTGGATATCCCTCGGAGGTGAGGCGGAGTTGAGCGGCAGTTTCCAGGTTGTCATGTCCGACCTGCAGGACATGGCGGGAACCTTCACGAGCGAGGCCGGGACGTTCCAGGGCATCATGCCGCAGCAGCCATCCGGGCTCCCGGACGGCGGGTCGGCCGCCTTCAACGAGAGCCTGAGCGCCACGGTCGGGCTCGCCTGCCTGGCCCACCTGCAGATCGGCGGCGACATCGGCGACAACGGCACCAAGCTGCAGACCGCGCATGACCAGTACCAGCACAACGAAGTGTCGCTGACTCAGCTCGCCCAGCAGGTCACCCCCGGATCCCTGGACTAACGGAGATAACCGATGGCAGGCGCCAAGTCCCCGTCCGCGCTGGCATCGTTCGCCCATAACTGGGTGGGCGGCGACATCCACGGCCTCTCGGCCTACGCGGGCACGCTGTACGGGTACTCCCCGAAGATCAGCGATGTGTCGACCGCTTTGAACAGCAAGGTCAGCGCGACCGTTGGGGCCGCCGGGTGGCAGGGATCTGCCTCCTCGGCGTTCAGCGCGGCCTGGGACCGGGACTCCCAGGGCTGTTCCGCGCTGTCCTCGATGACCGACGGCACCGGCGACATCGTGAACTGGCTCGCGGTCAACCTCTCCCAGATCGAGAGCGCGCTGGAATCGGCGGCGGACAAGGCCTCGGCGCACGGCGTGCCGATCGGCGCCAACGGCGAGCCGCCCCAGGAGTGCCTGGCCGACGCCACCGCGGAAAGCTGGCGGGCTGCTTACCAGACGTTCTACAACCAGGCCATGCACGACGCGGCTGACGCCCGCAACGAGGAAGCCGGGGAACTGCAGAAGGTCTTCGACGGGGTCACCGGCAGCAACCTGCAGCCCGGCGACCGGGCCTCGTGGAACGACGTCCTGGCCGGGTTCCTGGGGGCCAAGACCAGGTACCGCGCCTTTGTCGAGGGCCAGGTCGACAAGCTGAAGGGTCTCAAGAACGACGCCAGGCTGAAGGCGATCGACGACGCCCGCCAGGCGGACGGCAAGTTCGGCAAGTGGTCGCCGGAGGACCGGGCCGCTTTCGACGACGCCAAGGCGAAGTTCGGTACCGGCGCCGACCAACTGGCCGGGGCCGAGAACGCCGAGGGCATGTTCAGCAAGGTGATGGGGTACAGCGCCAGCGACATCCCCGCCATCAGCCGGGCACTCGAAGACAGCAGTTCCCTGCTCAAGGCCGGTGCCTCGCTCCCGTTCGTCGACCTGGCCGCCGCCGGGGTGGCCACGTACTTCAACGCTCAGGACGACATCGCCGACGGCATGCCGGCCGGGGTCGCCTACCCCGCCGAGGCCGGCGGCAGCGCGCTGTCCCTCGGTGCCGGCTATCTGGCAGGCAACGCGGCCACCGGGCTCGCGGCCGGGGCGCTGGCCGACGGGGGTGCCCTGGCCGGTCTCGGCCTGGGCGCGACCGGCGTCGGGATCGTGGCCGGTGGCGCCGGCGTGCTGGCCGGGGGAGTCGTCGCCTACGGCGTCGGTGACTTCGCGCACCACATGATCGACGAGAACTGGAGCCAGGACATCCACAACGACGGTGTCGTCGGCGGAGTCGCGGCCGGCACCTGGCACAGCGTGGAGAAGACCGGCCAGGACTTCGCACACATGGGGGAAAGCATCTGGCACGGCGTCTCCAGTATCTTCTGAGGAGACCACTGTTCGTGAGGTGCTGATGCCATTGCGCTCGGACGCGCTGCCACCGCGTACCGCGCTGCCACGGGATGTCACGATTCCCGTGCTGCCCACCCTGGGCGACACCTGGTACGACCGCGGCCTGCCGTACTGGGCGCGCCGGGCCGGGATGACTGTGATGTGGGTGGTGGTGCTGGCCCTGCTCGGGTCGCTGGACTACGGCTTCTTCAGTGGGATCCGTCAGTCGTCGCGGACCGGCTTCGCGGTGGTCCTCGCGATCGACGTGGCGCTGACCGTCGCGCTGCTGGTGTACGCCGCCGTCGGCACCGCGCGGCACTGGAACACCCCAGCGCTCCCCGGCCAGGTCAGTGCGGTGTTCCCGAGCCGTAAAGGCAAGGCGTTCCGTGGCTTGAACCAGACCGCCTTCCGGCTGGCGGCGCTGGTCCTCGCCGTGGTTTTCCTGGTCTTCCCGGGATTCTTTATCCTGCTGTTCCTGACCTCGCTGATGCCGGAGACGCCCACCGAACGGCATGCCCGGCTGTGGCTGGCCGAGCGGCTCCGCGAGGATGGCTACCTGGCACCAGCGACGTAGCGCCGTCGCCCATTCGCGATTGCGGAGGAAGCATGCCGCTGTTCGACAAGAAAGCCAAGCGCCTGCGGGACCGGCCGTCCCTGCTGTTCCCGGCCGATCCCGGCGGCGCGGTCGTCGATCTGCTGCGCCGGTATGACCCGGACCTGAGCGTGTCACCCGACCGGCTCGCGCTCGGCAACGGCGTCCGGCTCTACGGGCCGATCGAGGTCACCCCCGGCATCGAGCAGAAGGCCAGCCTGCCCCCCGGCATGACGACCGCCTACTACACCGTGGTTGCCTTCGGCGCCGAGGCCAAAGGCCGGCCGGAGAAGGCGATGTGGCAGGACGCCGAGCGGCTGGTCCGCGCCCTGGCGGCCCGGCTCGGCGGCACCGTGCACGACAAGCAGCCGCCGATGCGGCAAAAGCTGGAGGCCACGGTCTACTGCGCCCGCCCGCTCCCGCCCGAGCAGGTCATCGACGTGCTCCAGCCGTTCGTGGACACCGGCAAGCTCTTCGTCGACACCAGCCCGGACGAGCCGGAACGCTACAACCTCACCACCGAAGAACGGCCGCCGTTCTTCGTGATGTACTGGCCGCCGCAGCTCGGCCTGTCCACACTCAAGCAGACGCCGCTGGCGCTGGCCGGGCGATTCGGCAACGATCCCTGCAGCTGGGGGCTGTACGGCTTCGACGAGGTGGCGAACACGCCCGCCGAGGTCATCGTGAAGGTGGGCGAAGCGGCGCTGGCCCTGGCCCGCGCCGCCGACGGCATCGTCATCGACGGCTACGGCTTCCCCATCGACCGCCCCGGAGAGCTGCTGCCCGCCTCATCCTGATCAGGCTCCCAGCGCGTGATCTCCTGTGAGATCCCTGACCACGGCGCAGATGTGGTCGGGGTGGAAGCCGAACTTGTGCAGCACCTGCTCGTGCTGGGCGCAGACCCCGAATTGGTCGAGGGCGATGCTGCGCCCGGCCGGGCCGGTCCAGCGTAGCCAGCCGAACGAGCTGGCGGCCTCCACCGACACCCGGGCCGTCACCTCGGGCGGCAGCACCGCGTCCTGGTAGTCGCGGTCCTGGGCCTCGAACAGCTCCCAGCAGGGCATGGACACCACCCGGGCGGCGATGCCCTCGGCGGCCAGCCGCTCGCGGGCGGTCAGGCAGATGTGCACCTCGGATCCGGTGGCGATGAGGATCACGTCCGGCTCGTCCGCCGGGGCGTCGGCCAGCACGTACGCGCCCCGGTGCAGGCCGTCGGCGCTGCCCAGCGCCGCCCGGTCCAGCGCCGGCAGCGGCTGGCGGGTCAGGCTGATCGCGGTGGGCCCGGCCGCCCGCAGCAGCGCAGCCCGCCACGCCTCGGCCACCTCCGCACCGTCGGCCGGCCTGATCACCGTCATGTTCGGTATCGCCCGCAGCGAGGCCAGGTGCTCGACCGGCTGGTGGGTGGGCCCGTCGCCGGCCGCGCCCACCGAGTCGTGGCTCAGCAGGTAGATCACCGGCCGGCGCATCAGCGCGGACAGCCGCATGCCGGGCCGCATGTAGTCGGAGAAGGCCAGGAACGTGCTCACGAACGGCCGCAGGTACGACAGCGACAGGCCGTTGGCGATCGCGGCCATCGCGTGCTCGCGGATGCCGAAGTGAATCTGCCGCCCGGCCGCCTCCCGGCTGTAGGGCGTCGCGCCGTTGATGGCGGCGAAGGTGGTCTCGGTCAGGTCGGCCGAGCCGCCGACCAGCTCGGGCAGCCGGGGCGCGACCGCGTTCAGCGCCAGGCCGGACAGCTCACGGGTGGGCGCCGGCGGCGCGCCGTCCAGCGCCCGGGCCAGGTCGTCGCCGAATCCGTCGGGCAGCCGCCCGGCCACGACCCTGGTGAACTCCGCGTGCGCCGCCGGGTCGCTGACGGCCAGGTCGTCCAGCACCCTGGTCCAGGCCAGGCGGGCCGCCTGGTTGGCCGGCACCCGCTCCTGCCAGGCCGGGTAGGCGGCATCCGGCACGGTGAAGTGAGAATCCGGATCCCAGCCGTAGAACTCCTTGGCCGCCCGCACCTCGTCCTCGCCCAGCGGGGCGCCGTGTGCGTCCGCGGTGCCCTGCCGGCGCGGCGCGCCGTAGCCGATCTCGCTGCGCACGATCACCAGCGTGGGCCTGGCCCGCTCGTCCACCGCGGCCTGGTAGGCCCGGGTGAGGGCGCCGAGGTCGTTCACATCAGCCACCCGGACCACGTGCCAGCCGTAGGCCGCGTAGCGTGCGGCCACGTCTTCGGTGAAGGACAGGTCGGTGCTGCCGTCGATGGAGATCCGGTTGTCGTCGTAGACCACGGTGAGCTTGGCCAGGCCGAGGTGCCCGGCCAGTGAGGACGCCTCGGAGGTGATGCCCTCCTGCAGGTCGCCGTCGCCGGCGAACACCCACACCCGGTGGTCGATCAGGGTGCGCCCCGGCCGGTTGTAACGCGCCGCCCAGAACCGCTCCGCCATCGCCATCCCGATGCCGTTGGCCATGCCCTGGCCGAGCGGGCCGGTGGTCGCCTCCACCCCCACGGTGTGCCCGTACTCCGGGTGGCCAGGGGTGAGCGAGTCCATCTGGCGCAGGTTCTGGATTTCGGCCAGCGGCAGGTCGTATCCGGACAGGTGCAACGCGGCGTACTGCAGCACGGCGGCGTGCCCGTTGGACAGCAGGAACCGGTCGCGGTTGGCCCAGAGCGGGTCGGCCGGGTCAAACCGGAGGAACTTGGTCCACAGCACGAAGGCGGCCGGGGCCAGCGCCATCGCGGTGCCGGGATGACCGGTGCCGGTCTTCTGCACGGCGTCCATGGCGAGGGTGCGGACGGTGTCGATGGCCTGCTGGGTCACGGTGCCTGGCTCGTGCGTGAGCGTCATCTCTGGTGGGTTCTCCCAACTGTCAGTGCTGGTCCAGGTTCTCGATCTCGTCCCACAGCCGCTTGGCCAGCGTGGTGAACTCGGCGGAGGTCCTGACCTCGAACGGGCGCGGCCTGGCCAGCCCGACCTCGTGCACCGACGCGATGCGTCCGGGCCTGGCCGCCATCACCACCACGGTGTCGGACAGGTAGACGGCCTCCTCCAGGTCGTGCGTGACGAACACGACCGTCTTGCGCCGCTGCTCCCACAGCCGCAGCAGTTCGGTCTGCAGCCGCAGCTTGGTCTGCGCGTCCAGCGCGCCGAACGGCTCGTCCATCAGCAGCACGTCCGGGTCGCTGGCGTACACCCGGGCCAGGTCCACTCGCTTGCGCATGCCGCCGGACAGCTCACGGGGATAGGCGTCCTCGAACCCGCTGAGCCCGACCAGTTCGATCCACCGCCGCGCGGTGGCCCGGCGCTGCTCGCGCGAAATGCCGCGGGCCCGCAGCCCGTACTCCACGTTCTTGATCACGCTGAGCCAGGGGAACACCGCGTCCTCCTGGAACACCATGCCCTTGTGCTCGTCCGCCCCGCGGATCGGGTTGCCCGCCAGCCTGGCCACGCCGTGGGTGGGCTGGATCAGCCCGGCGAACACCCGCAGCAGCGTGGACTTGCCGCAGCCCGACGCCCCGACCAGCGAGACGAACGACCCGGCGGGCACGTCCAGGCTGATGTCGCCCAGCGCGTGCAGCAACTGGCCGGATTTCGAGGTGGCGAAGTAGTGGTGGATGTGCTGGCAGGCCAGCGCCGCGCCGACGTCCGTGGTCGTGGCCACCTCAGACCCTCCCCGGCGACCAGCGCAGCAGCCGCCGCTGCAGCAGCTTGAGCAGCAAGTCCATCAGGTAACCGAGCACGCCGATGAGGATCAGCGCGACGATCACCGTCACCGTCTGGAAGAACTGCTGCCCCTCTTCCAGCAGGTAGCCGAGCCCGTTCTGGGCGGCGATGAGTTCGGCGGCGACCAGCGTTCCCCAGGCCGCACCCAGCGCCACCCGCAGCCCGGCGAAGATGTACGGCGTGGCCGCGGGCAGCGCGATGGTGCGGAACACCTGCCCGCGCGAGGCGCCGAGCGTGCGGGCCGCGTCCACGTAGACCGGCGGCACCTCCTTCATCCCCGCCGACACGCTCACCACGCAGGACAGGAACGCGGCCAGCCCGATCACCAGCACCCGGGCCGACTCGCCGATGCCGAACCACAAGATCACCAGCGGGATGTAGGCCAGTGCGGGCACCGGCCGCAGCCCGTCGATGATCGGGTCGAGCAGGTACCCGATCGTGCGGTACCAGCCACGCAGGCTGCCGATGATGATCGCGGCCAGGCAGCCGAGCACGTACCCGATCGCGACCCGCCGCAGGCTGGCCCAGATCGCGGTCAGCAGGCTGCCGTTCCTGAACCCGTCCACCAGGGCCGACCCGATCTTGCTGAGCGGCGGCAGCAGGGCCTGGTTGGTCGACGGCAGTTCACTCACGATCCCGTACCCGGCGATGATCACGGCCAGCGCCAGCGCGCCGAGCAGGATCTGGGCCCGCCGCCGCCGGGCTCTGGCCCGCCGGAACTGCCGCCGGGCCGTCGCCTCGAGTTCCCCGGTGGAGGCCGGCCCGGAGTCCACGAGCGTCATGCGATGGCCGAGACCAGGCTCGAATCGATCGCGCCGCCGACGTCGGGCATCTTGGTCAGCACCTTGCTGCTCATCAGGAACTCAGACACCGAGGTCAGCGAGTCCTTGAGCTCACCGCCCGCCACGATCTGCCTGACCTCGGCGGGGGAGTAGAAGTCGAACTCGGCGATGTTGGTCTGGATCTCGGCCTTGGTGACCTGCGCCTTGACCACGTTGGTCTGCCACTCATAGAGCGCGTCCACCGCCTGCGGGAGGGTGGCCGGGGACGCGACGTAGTTCCGCACCTGAGTGTGGAACACCCGCATCAGGCTGGTCAGTGCCGTCTTGTGGCTGGCCAGCGCGCCGCTGGTGGTGACCAGCAGGTCGTAGATGGCCAGTGGGGAACTGCTCGGGTTGGGTGCCTGCGTGAACTGCGTGTCGCTGAAGACCAGCCTGGCGCCCTTGTCCTGGGCCAGGATGGCCTGCCGGTTGGTGGTGATCGGCACGATCGCGTCCAGGCGCCCGGCGATGAACGCGCTCTGCGCCTTGGCCGGGTCGGGGAAATTGACGACCTGCACGTCGCTGGAGGTCATGCCATACTTGGCCAGCGCCTTGACCAGGAAGTAGTCGTAATTGGTGCCCAGGCTGACGCCGACCGTCTTTCCGGCCAGCGCGGGCACGCTGTCGATGCTGTCCTTGCCCAGGATCGTATAGGTCTGCGCACTGTTGTCCACCACGTCGATGATCTTGACCGGCTGGCCGGCCGCTGCCGCGGTGAGCACCGGCACGAAGCCCTGCACCGATGCCGCGAAGTTGTTGTTGAGCAGGGCGTCGACCTGGACGGACCCGTCAGTGAACAGGGTCATCGGGTTCAGGTCTACCCCGGCCCGCTTCAGCCAGCCCTTGGCCTGGGCCACATAGAACAGCCCATAGGAGAATCCGGGCTGATAGGCGAAGGAGAGCGTCTGCGAGCCGCCCGGCGACGTGCCGCCGCCCGCCGAGGGCTTCTGGGTGGCGCACGCGCTCAGCAGTTCCGGCGCCAGCGTGAGCGCGGCCGCCCCGGCCAGCAGCCCGCCGCTGCCGCGCAGCACCTGCCGCCTGGTCACCGGCCGCGTTTGCCTTCCGGTCATCGCCGCGTGCCGTCCGCTCGTGGGTCCTCGCTGCCCGGTCACCGGCCCTGGCCGGGTGGCTACATGGGCGTGCCTTCTGGTCATGGTTTGCATACCTGACCCCCTCACTCTGGACCCACTCGAAAAACTACATGTAGCATGCAGCTATTACATGCAACATGTCAACGAACGGGGGGCGGGGAACGGTCGGGCGGGTCAGCCGCCGCACCCCAGATGGCGGCACGGGCCAG
>Ga0070737_10005609_pt1 | contig 11914 bp, 7 predicted proteins | sample Coa_R1_10_FD_66438 | JGI IMG/M metagenome (GOLD analysis project Ga0070737, IMG submission 66438) | Surface soil microbial communities from Centralia Pennsylvania, which are recovering from an underground coalmine fire - Coalmine... | ecosystem: Environmental > Terrestrial > Soil > Unclassified ... | reverse complement strand
CAGCCGGCATGACCGCAAGATCACCGCGATCGGAAACTGAAAACACAACACCACTCAACGGTAGTGTCCGGTTGTTGCTGCCGTCTAGCTCAGAGACGAGCGTCTGCCATTTGCCGCCGAGTCTCGCCGAGTAGACAACCGTGGAGTTTGACACGAAGCGCGCGGAAAAGATGTCCGCACCGCGAAAATTAACCAGCCTAAAATCCGGCATGGGATCGAAATATGCGCGCGCATAGAATGCCCCCAGCAGAATGGCGGCCACGCTGAGACAGCCTGAAGCGATCCACAGCGGCAGGTTTCGGCTTTTTGGAGCAGACGCCACCAACATGGGCGGCGCAGATGCTTCATATGCAACGTGCACCGGTTCGCTTGTGCTCACCGCGGGCTCGGGGACAGTAGCCGGCGGAGTTTCCTTCGCTGTTTCGGGTTCCATCGGCTGCACGGGCGCGATAAAGCGGTAACCTAACCGCGGAAGCGTTTCGATGTATCGCGGCTCGTCGGCCGAATCCCCCAGCGCCGAACGCAGGCGGTTAATCGCAGTATTCAGACCGCTTTCAAAATCAACGAATGTTCCCGAAGGCCAGAGGCGATTGCGTAGTTCTTCGCGTGTAACGAGTTCGCCCGGCTTGTCGAGCAGCGTCTCCAGTACCTGAAAGGGTTTGATCTGCAGCCGGATACGCGTGCCCTGCTTGTATAACTCGCGCGTTTCGGTGCGTAATTCGAAAGCCGCGAACCGGATGATTGCGTGCTTGGCCGGTTGTTCGGGACGGCCCGGCGCTTCGTCTTTCGGCGGCCGCGTGGACGCCTCACTCTCCATACATGCACCCCGCTATGAAGCCAGATACGTGCACGACTGATGCCAAGTTCCAGCGCGAGCTAAAACTTAGAACGAATTTAGATTTGTGCGAAGAGTTGCTCGCGAGCCCGTGCCAGGTTGTCTCGAAATGCGAAAACGCTTTTCCCAATAATGGAACAGCCGCGCTCACAATTTGCCGATATCATCGGGCTTTTTGCTGGATGCGCTCTTTCCCGAAGCGAGCGTCTTCTTCACTTCAATGCCCAGCGCATACGTCTCCGCTGCTTCGGATTCTCCAAAACGGTTCGCCTTACGGAGCGCCAGCGCATATTCGTGCCACCAGCCCGGCACATTCGGCTCAGGACTGGCCGCCAGCGCCTTCGAGTAGGCCGACGCAGACTCCTGGAATTGTTTGTTGCCGTAATACGCTACCGCCATGTTGCGCCAGGTATGCGCTACCGGTGCGCTCGCCTGCCCAAAGCTCTTCTCCGCAATCACCCGCGCCTTTTCATAGAGTTCCAGGGCTTCCTCGCGATGCTTTTGGTAGACCAGTTCGGTTGCGATGTTGGAAAGATCGGAAGCGACCTCGGGATGTTCTGCACCCAGCTCAGTTTGATCGATCGAAAGCGTCTTGCGATACAGCGTCTCGGCACGCTTGTAATGTTTCTCTGCCGATTCGAGTGCCGCCAGGTTCGATAGCGCTGCAGCATAACGAACCTGTGCCAAAGCTGAACCGGATTGCATCGCATCGCAAGCTCTGCTCAGGTATTCGCGTGCTTTGCGAAAATTTCTTTTGTCCAGCGCCACGCGTCCGAGATTGTTCCAGATCGAGGCTTGCGTCATATTGTCGAGAGGTGCGCCTTTCCCGGCCAGCGCCATTGCCTTTTCCTCGGCCTCTTGTGCTCGATCCAGCTGTTGTTGCTTTTCGTACAACGCGCCCAGATTGTTGAGTGTCGAGACCATCTGCTCCCGGCTGTCGGGAATGGACAGCCATTGCCGCAGCGCTTCACTCAAATAGCGCTCTGATGCTGCGTAGTCATTAGTCTGCAACAAAGCGAGACCAAGATTGTTGGCCGCAAGCGCGCGATCGGAAGCCGGAACGTACGCGACTGCCTGCTGCGCTCTGATTGATGCCCTACCGTCTTCCACTGCCGCAGCATAGTGGCCCGTCTGCAATTCGAAAAGAGCACGATTCGCCGCGAGCCGTGCATATTCGAGGCTCCTATCGCCAAATTGTGCTCTAATCTCTTCGGCGGCACGGCTATACAGCGGCGCGGCTTCGGCAAATCGACCTTCTTCGCTAAGCGTCAGCGCGAGATTTGCCCGGATCAACGCGGCGGTACGGGTTTGAATCTGGTCGGAGGGCCCAAGCAATCCGTCAGCCTGCCGCAGAAGTTCCTCGGCGCGCCGCGCCTGGTGCTCTTCCCCGGCGATCGTGGCCAGGTTGTTCAAGGCGATGGCGCTTTGATTCGCATCGGGCGCTGTAAGTTGCGTGTTTATCCTGAGTGCTCGGCTGAAATCGGCATTCGCTTGCGCCACCCTGTGCTGGTTGTGCTCGACAGTTCCGATTTCGTTCCAGAGCGCTGCGGCCGCAACGTTGTTCGGATCAGGTAAGGCCGCCATTGCCGATCGCAGCGTTCTCTCGGCTTCTTCAAATCGGCCCAGGCGCTCTTCGGCTTGCGCTTGCTGGCGCAATTGGTTCCAGTCACCACTCCCGAAGAGCACACTTCCCGAAAGCAAAACAGCAAAGACGGCCGGGCAAACACGAAGCAGCATGGACCAAGCTCCTTGCTTGCACTATTCAGCGGATTTTGCAATCGTTCCATGGACGCGCGATAAGTTACGTCTGAAACATTTGAGCGCCGTCGTGTGTTATGCAGCCGTTATATGCGCAGGGCTGTGCCGTTATTCGCCGCTTAGAAAAACGTGACCGCCGCGCGCAATCCGGCCCACTTCCGAATGACCAGCTCGGCGATCGTGAGCGCAAGCGCAAGCGCCAGACAAAGCGGCCAGAGCTGCCACGGCGTATAGATGCGCCTTCCGCCGCTCTCGAAAATATCGGCGAGGGGTGGGTTATAGCGGCCTCCGGTAGCCTGCGAGATCTGCCGTAGCAGCGCCTCGTTCGTGCCGCGCTCTTCCAGTTCGGGCTGGTGGCGGTAAATGCCAATCTCCGGGAACACCGCCGAGTCGGTCTCGGGCCGAATTCGAAATAGTCCGGTTTGCGCACCAATGTGAAGCCGTCCCTGCCAACCGCGCGCCGATGTCTTCTTCAGTTCAATAGCACGCTCGAAATTGTTCGGACCGAGTACATACATCGGGGGTGCCACCAGCGGCTCGTGGGCGGCGCTCGACAGCTCATAGTTCACCAGCAGGTCGCCATTTGCCCCGTCATATTCAGCACTCGCTTCCACCATCCGCGTATGCGCGAAAAGATCGCGCGCCGCGTTGAGCCAGAACTTATCGAAGCCCTCCCAGTTGATCCAGTTTTCCGCCCAACGGCTCTTGGCGTCGGAAGCAAAAACGGCAGCCCGCCCCAGGCCGTACTGCCAGACAGTGTAGAGTGGATCTCGCCTGGCTCCGTTGATCGCAAGCAGCGTCTCCGAGCCTGGTTTAGCGATATAGCGCGCGTATCCGCGCAGCGCTGGAGCGTGCTCCATGTCAACTCCATCCAGTACGTCCGATTTCGCGGCTACTATCGGCGTCAGTGCTTTTTCAACGGCTGTAGAGCTGCTGTACGTCTCGACATCTTTGAGAAGAATCTGTTCCAACCCGGCCGGCTCATTCAGAAAGTAGCTCCGTCCGCCGGAGGTCGCCGCCACCTTTTCGAGATACGAGCGGTTCACGTCCTGTCCGAGGCCTACTGTTGAGATCGTGATGTCGTGCTGTGCTGCTTCGCGCGCCAGATCGATACTGTCGCCCTCTTCCGATATGCCGTCGGTCATCAGCACGATGTGCTTGTAGGTCGCCTCCGAGGGAAGCACGCGCCGGTAAGCTTCGGTCAGCGCGGGCGCAATCTGTGTGCCCCCGTCCGGCGTAATGCCCGAGATCAGTCGTTTAATGAGCGACTTGTCCTGCGCCCGCCGCATCGGCACCGCCCACTGGAAGGAATTATCGAAAATCAGCACCCCAATGGTGTCGGTGGGCTTCAGATGGTCCACCACTCCGATCGCGGAAAGCCGCGCTAGTTCGATCTTGCGGCCCTCCATCGACGACGACTTGTCGATGATCAGCGCAACACAGGTTCCCTTCGGCAGATCGGGGGGCGCGAGCTTCGCCGGCAGCGCACGATCGAGCGCATCCAGCTGCTTGTCTTCCTTGTACTGCTGCCGTTCACCTCCGATCAACAGCAGTCCGCCGCCGCTCTTCACATACTCTTCGATCTCTTGCTTGCGCACGAGCGGAATCGCATTCAGGTCGAGATTGTTGAGAATGATCAGCTCAAACGCGGACGCCTCGCGATCGATTTCCGAGGCATCCCGCACAATTTCCACGTTCGCCCGCGCGAGCGCCTCCAGCAGATTGGCATCGCTACCAGCCGGATCGTCTGAAAGATAAAGGACCCGCGCTCGCCGCAGCCGTATCGCTTCCTCAAATTGCGCTTCGCTGCTTCCGGCCTGAATGCGTCCTGTCACAGCCACCACTCCAGCCGACTTGATGCGCACCGAGGCGTTCACGGTGTTCTGGCCGCGCTTCAGCTCAATCGGTTGATGTCCGAGCGCCTTCCCTGCGGCATAGATATCCAGCTCGGCCCGGACGTTATCGGGTGAGCTGACGCTCAGCTCTATCGGAATCTCTTCCGCACTGTAGGCCTCGCTTGGCAGTGTCACATGCTCTATGCGCAAGGCGCCAGCAGCGCCCTTGCCAAGCGGAATCGTGTCGACCGGAACTCCCAGCGTCTCCAATTGCGGGATCGCGCGTAGCACGCTGCCTTCGTTCTCGTTCCCATCACTTAACAACAACAGCCGCGGTAGATATCCCGCGGGCACGAGAGCCATGCTGCTGGTCAGTGCAGCCTCGATGTCGGTGCCTGTCGTATGCTCGAGTGAAACAGGCTCGAGATGAAGCGCGCCTGGGGTTTCTTGCGACCGCAGCTCGCGAATGCCGTTTTCGAATGGAACGATTTCCACGAAATTGCGGCCACGGCGTTTTGCAATTTCAGCCGCCGTCGCCGATGCGCGCTGCAATTCCGCCGATCCGATGCTCGCTGACGTATCCACCAGCACCAGTTCGGCGATGCGCGTCTGGGGCAACGTGATGACCGGCTCGGAGAACGCGATCAGCAGCACTGCGAAGCTCAGTGCTTTCATCACAAGGCGCGCCCGCTTCGGAGAATTCCGCCAACGCGAGGCCATCCACACCAGCGGCACACAGGCGAGCACCAAAAAAGCTGGGTGTTGGAAGATCATTTCGCCACCAGCTCTCGTTCCCGCCCAAACTCCTCGCGCACCACGGGCCGCTTGCCCAACCGGATACGGCCCGCTCCGCCGAACAGATACCATTCGCTTGCGAGCAGCAGCGCAGCGGCCCACGCCAGCCATTTCCAGAGATCACGCGCAGTCGGCGTCAGCGTGGAAGGCGTCGGCACGCCTTCCTTTGCTCCATTAAGATCCCATCTGCCATCAGCCACCGCGGGCAGCCCGAGGTCAAGTACCCGTTCCCTCTCGCCCGAGACAATGCGTACCGTGTCGGGCCGCGATACATACAACTGCAGCTCGGCATTGCGCCGTGTGAACGGAATCGGGGCTCCTCGCAGATCCACTACGCTCAGCTTTGCCTTCTGCTCGCCGCCGGCGAGCGCAACCCGCGCCAGCCCCACCGGTTCAGCGCTGTAGAAGCGCTCGCGAAACGAGCCCGGCTGCAAACGATCGATCAAGCTCGCAAGCAGCATCGGCGTGCCCACATCGAAACGCATATTTCCCGCCAGCGGATCGAAACCCACCACCCCGGCCGCCGGCCTATTCTGCCTCGGCGCACGCACCACCACGACCGGACCTTCTGGACTCGAGGCCAGCACGTCATCGCCCTCGAACGTTTCAAAGATGTTGGCGGTCGCCGTGCGCTGCGGCTTTGCGTCCGAACCGCCAAACCGGACAGCAACCTCTTCCGCTGAACTCTTCACCGGTAGCGGCGCATGCTCTTTTGGTGGATTGATCCAGATGGCCGGAATGCGCGAATCACTCGCCGGACTGAAGCCATCGAAAATCGCGAGATCCGCCGCCCGGTGCGGATCATATCCGGACGGCGGGAAGAACTCCGCCCGCAATCGCGAATCGGAGGTGAACAGCGGCCGCAGTACATCGGGCCTGGGCGTGTAGACAGCGATTCGCAACGCATTGTTCGTCGGAAGCGAGAGGCTGGCCCGATTGTCGAGCGCCAGGCTGTCGCTCGCATTGAGCGATGCCCGCAGTACGCCTGGCGACTGCGTACTGAAAATGTAGTCTGCGGTCGTCTCCGCACCGGCGGCCAGCACAATGCGCCGCGGTACAAACGCCGTCTGCTCGAATTGCATATTCAGCTGCAGTCTGCGTGTGCGCGCGCCGTAGTTCTTAAGCTCAACCGTCGCTTGCCAGCTGCCCGGTTCATTCGCGAGCGGTTCGGCGGTGAAGCGCAGAATGCCGCAATTCTCAGGATCGACGGTAACCGGCAGCACTCGATCCGGCTTCGCGGGAATTCGCGAATCGCGCTCAATTCTCGCAGGGCCGGTGTAGACGATTTCGCCTGTCTTACTTTGCGCCAAATTGCGCGCCTGTGTCGCAAAGGAAAGCGCTGCGTCAGGATTGAGCGCGCCGTATCCGGGTTGTATCCGCTCAAGTGCGCGGCGCAACTCCTCACGGTCAGCGGTGAAGCGCGTGAGCGGCTCAGCCAGCGCACCCGCGGATACCAGCATCACGCGATCGTTGCGGCCTAAAGCCGAGAGATACCCCAGCGCCTGCTGCTCCTCGCGCGCAAGCACGCGTTCGTTTGAATCGCCCGCAACGCGCGCCGCGGACCAGGAACTCGTGTCGATCAGCAGAACGGAATCTCGTCCCCGGCCGCCCCCGCTGCCCCACTCCATGCCGGCGATCGCCAGCAGCAGAAGCAGCAGACTCGCAAGCTGCAGCGCCAGCGACCACGGATCGCTCACGCGCCTTCGCGGTTTCCGCTGATCGATCGCGCCCGCTGCCACCCAGAACTGCAGGGTAGAAACAACCTTCCGGCCGCGCGCGCGATCGAGCAGATACAGCGCCGAGACCAACGCTCCGAGTGTCCCCAGCAGCGTAAAAAACTCAGGGCCGGTCAGATTCAGGAAAAACATGCTGCCAACTGCATCGACTAAGCCGTTTGTGCCCGACGCGTCCTATTCGCCAGCGGAAGGGTCCCGAAAAGCACATCGCTTAGTGGCGTATCAATCGAGAGCCCCGCATACCGGCCGCCGTTGCGCAAGGCCAGCTTCTTCAGCTCTTCGCTGTGTTGATCGAAGGCCTCCGTATAACGCCGCCGCGCTGTTGCGTCTAGAGTGATGCGCAGATGACTACCCGATTCGGCCTCAACCAGCTCGATCTCTCCATCAGCAGCCGGCTCCCGATCTTCGCGCGTCCAGAGTTGAATCAGCATCAGTTCATGGCCGAAATCGGCGATGTACTGGAGCGGCCGCAGGCAGTCCCCGGGTCCTAAAAAATCGGAGAGGATCACGGTCAGCCCGCGTTGCGGGTATTCCGTCAGATACTGCCGCGCCGTTTCGAAGAAGTCCGTCTCACCACGCCCCTCCAGCGTTCGCAGCCACGTCTCCGCCGGTTGGAAGCGATGCCGTCCGCCGCTAGCAAGAAAGGGATCGAGCAGACGTCCCGCGAAAGGTTGCAGCAAAATGCTGTCGAGCCGCACCAGGCCGATATATACGAGCGCCGCGGCAAGCCGCTGCAGGTAATCGAACTTGGTCGGCTCACCCGCTGCGCTTCCCGCGCTCATCGACGCGCTCACATCGAGCAGGATGCGCACCGGTACACGCGGCTCGATCTGAAACATCTTCAGAAACAGCTTCTCGAAGCGCATGTAGGCGCGCCAGTTCACCGAGCGCAGATCGTCGCCAGGGTAAAACGTGCGATGATCCAGAAACTCCTGTCCCGGACCAGCAAAATGCGAAATATTATGGCCGCCGACGAGCCCGCTGAACGACTTATGCCACTGCAGAGTCAGCCGTTCGAGCTGTTCGAGGAAGCGGCGGTCGAGTAACGGCTGGGACACCTGGTTTCAGTGTACGGTGCTCCAGCCGAAGCTGGTTTTGCTCTTGACTCGCGTGCATTTTTTGTCTTTTTGCAGGACGCGTATAGCAGGGCCACAGCGCCCAAACCTACGAGCAACTGGAGCAATGAGGCACGCTCCGGTGCCGCACTGCCCGGACCGGAGGAGGCGGAGACGGTCCAGGTACCATCCGGATCGAACTGATAGGTGTACCTGCCATCGCCCAGGGCGTTAACGCCATAAGCACTTTGCGGGATTGGCTCGCCACCGTGGATGGTGAGATCGGCGCCAGTTATTGGGATTCCCTGGCTGCAGTTCCTGAAGCGTGAAAAGACAATTCGTTCCATACCCGAATACGCCGGTGCCGGGATCGTATGTAACATAGCCGTTCGATGTCGCGCCGGAAACGATATTGGTAGATGTCAGTAGATCGCCCGGGGATCCGGAAGCGCCCTCGAAACTATGGGCCTTGAGGACGGGGAATGAAGCTGAAAAGCTAGTGATCTGATCGGCGGTGTTGATTTGAACGTGCCGCTACCATTTCCCATCGTCGGGTTCGAAGCAGAATTCGTATCGCAGGCAATTCCCACCGAAGGTGCAGACCGCCAGAGCCGCTACATCATTCATAAACAAAAAAGAAATGTTCTTGCCGTAAATCCTGCAGAAAATTACAGAACGCATCAACAACACTCCTCCCACGAATATCTGCGCAAAAACTCAGGAAAACCGACGCAGGACAATCTTTTCTCAACGACCGGTACGATACACTTTGCTTGCCCTGGCGGACGAAGACCCCTCCTTCACCGAACAGCTTCAGCAATTTTCGGGTCAGGATCGCGACATAGCTGAGGCTGTACTCAAGCGCGCGCTGCCGGAGTTGCACCGGATTGCGGTCCGGGAGTTTCGAAGCAGCTCTTTCACGTGCAGCGTTAGATCAAGAGAAGCTCCGGAGGCCAGGTCGGCTACGCGTTTACCGGTGATCATCTCGACCACGATCTTCGAGAGACTATAAATATCAGAACTCGGGAAACCGCAGCCGAATCGCTTGTTCCGGAGCCATATACGGGAAGGTTCCAGCGGCCCGCGACAAACCATGCAGGGCTTGATCAGCCTTTTTCACAAGCGCGAAAAGTCGATAAGTACGAGATTATGACGATCGTGATCCTTTCGGATCATGAGGTTTTCGGGAGTTACGTTTGGAATGCGAACGAAAGCAAGCTGCTGGGCGGCGGCTATGCCGAGAACAGGAAAATCGCGCCAGGCAGCGAGGCCGCATCAGAATACTCTATTCTTTTGAAGGCCGGTTGAGGAAGGCGCGACGAAGAAAGAGTGGCCGTGAGATCTTTACATTCAGGAGCTCGAAACGTGAACGCAAAACCGTCGCGACGCCATCTGCTGCGTGCCGCATCTGCTGCTGCCCTGCTGTCCGACGCACTCCCGGCGCAACAGGAAGACTGGAAGCCCGGGCCCGGCATGCCGCAGGAAACCCAGCACACACCCAAGATCTGCGCCCCTATCAACCTCGCCGATATCGACGACGCGCAGGTTCGCCGGATCAAGCAGATCGGAGTCAACTATGTGCTTTCGGGCGGTCCGGCGATTCCGTGGCGCGAAGATCAGTTACGGGCTGTCATGGACAAGCTCAAGGCCGCCGGACTCACACTCGGCAATCTCATGATCGGCGGCTTTCCCGACACGCTCTACGGCCGTCCCGGTCGCGATGCGGAAATTGAAAACGTGAAGGAATCGATCCGTGTCGCGGGTAGAGTTGGTCTGCCGGTCGTGGAGTACAACTTCTATGCGCACCGCGCGATCGAAGGCTACTACGAAGAGCTCGGCCGCGGAGGCGCCGGACTCACCGCGTTCGATGCCGATCGCATCAAGGATCTGCCTCCGCTTCCAAATGAGGGCGTTCACTCGCTCGACGAGATGTGGCGTAACATTACCTACTTCCTCAAAGCCGTCGTGCCGGTTGCCGAAAAAGCGAATGTTCGTTTAGCGCTCCATCCGAACGATCCACCGGTCGCGCTGAGCCGCGGCTCGGGCCAGATCATGAGCACGCTCGAAGGCTGGAAGCATCTCATCACGATCGTGGACAGTCCGGCCAACGGCATCACCTTCGATTGCGGCGTCACGCGCGAACTCGGCCACGATCCGGTCGAGGTCTGCCGCTACTTCGGCACCCGCGATCGCATCAATCACGTTCATTACCGCAACGTGCGCGTGCGAAAGCCGTACGAGCGATACACCGAGGTCTTTATCGATGAAGGCGAGAACGACATGTTCGCCGTCATGCGCGAGTTAGTGGCAGTAAAATACCCGCGCCTGATCTATCCCGAACACGAACGCGCGCTCGATGTGGACCGCGAGCGGGGCATTCACAACCAATATCCCGGAGGCGGAGGCTATACCGGCATGGTTTACGACGTGGCGTATGCGCGCGCCATGCTGCAGGCGGCGTTATCGCTCAAGAGTTCAACGTGAATCCTAGGGAAACGGCTTTGTTTTTACCGGCTGGTCGGCGCAGGTTGGAGAATGGCGTCGACGGCCAGGCCTAAACCCGCCAGCGAGATGGCCAGCATGATCGCCGCAGCGGTCTCATAGCGGATTTTCGTGTTCACGTTCGGGTTCGCACTTCCGTTTCCGCCGCCATTTCCGGTTTGCGGCTGAAAGGCAGCACCGGTACCCGTACCGATGTGCGTCAGCAGCGCGCCTTTGCGATCGAAAACGCTCAGCGAACCCGCCAGCGCCCCGATTTCGACCAGGTCACCGTTCAGCCGGACCACCGCTTGGGCACCCGGAGTCTGCTGCTCGATCCGGTAATCGCCGGCCAATACCCGGAACCCGTTCATGTTGTCGATTTTCGTGGCCCCCTGCTCGAGCACCATATGATCGCGATACAGAGAGGCCGCCGATTCGGTCCCCAGCGTCAAAGTTGCGCCGTTCTGTAGGAAGACCTGGCTGGAGGCCTTTCCGGTTCGCACCTGCGAGCCGTCCGACAGGTTCGCGTTTCCTTCGACTGTTGCCCCGTTTACAAACAGGACGCCGACGGCCGTGGCCAGCCCAATTGTCGGAGGCGCGGCCGTAGACACGACCACCGCCATGGCGGATGCGATCAAAACTCGAAAAGTCGAACGACCCTTCATCACGTCTCCGGTGGGAGGCAAAACCGCGACCCGCCCCACAGTTTCTCCAGTATACCGAGAGACGCGCATCTCGTCAGCGGTTCAACAGTTTCTCGAGCCTCGATCCCTCCACGATCATGGTTTCGTTGCGCTCCGGTCCATTCGATACCGAACCGATCTCAACCCCGGTTCGTTCCTCCAGAAATCGCAGGTACTGCTGTGCCTCTTTTGGCAATTTGTTGATGCACGAAACGCCCTGCGTTGAGCGCTGCCATCCCGGGAGCGTCTCGAAGACCGGCTTAATGGCTTCCATTCGCCGGGTACTGGCCGGCATATGCGTAATCCGCTCACCCGCCACTTCGTAGGCCACGCATACCGGTATCTTCTCGAGCGAGTCCAGTACGTCGAGCTTGGTGATGATCAGGCTGTCGAAGCCGTTGACCTCGGCCGTATAGCGCAGCAGCGGCACATCGAACCATCCACACCGCCGTGGACGCCCGGTAACAGAGCCGAACTCGTTGCCTGCGCGCCGGATCTGCTCGCCCACGTCCGTCAAATCCTCGGAGGGAAACGGCCCCGCGCCGACCCGCGTGATATACGCCTTCGAAACTCCGATGATGCCGTCGATTTTATTCGGAGGCACTCCGGTACCGGTACACGCTCCGCCTGCTGCAGCGCTTGAGCTCGTCACAAACGGATATGTCCCGAAATCAATATCGAGCATGGTACCCTGCGCGCCCTCAAACAGGATGCTCTTGCCGCCCCGAATCATCTG
>Ga0070737_10005608_pt1 | contig 11914 bp, 11 predicted proteins | sample Coa_R1_10_FD_66438 | JGI IMG/M metagenome (GOLD analysis project Ga0070737, IMG submission 66438) | Surface soil microbial communities from Centralia Pennsylvania, which are recovering from an underground coalmine fire - Coalmine... | ecosystem: Environmental > Terrestrial > Soil > Unclassified... | reverse complement strand
CGCGGGTCCCGGTAGGCGGTCCCGGTGATGCCGGCGGCCAGCGGGACCACGGCCACCGCGATGAGCTGGGCCGCGCGGGACACGGCGTTGTTGACGCCGGATGCCACCCCCGCGTACCGGTCGGCCGCGGCGGCGAGCGCGGCCGAGGTCAGCGGCGCCACGGTTGTGGCCAGCCCCAGCCCGAGCACGGCCACGGCGGGCAGCACTGTGCTCACATAGCCGGTGCCCGCGCCGATCCGGGTCATCAGGGCCAGCCCGCCGGCCATGATCAGCGGGCCGGCGCTCATCTGCGCCCGCGGCCCGATCCTTGCGGCGAGCTGCCCGGACCGCGCCGACAAGGCCAGCATCAGGGCGGTGATGGGCAGCGAGGCCGCGCCGGCGGCCAGCGCCGAGTAGCCGAGCACTTGCCGGAGCTGGAGGATCAGCAGGAAGAACACCGCGCCCAGCGCTGCGTAGACCACCGCCGTGACCAGGTTCGCGGCGGTGAACTGCGCCGAGGTGAACACCCCGGGCGGCAGCATGGGGTGGCGGCTGCGCCGCTCGGCCAGCACGAACCCGGCCAGCGCGGCCGCGCCGGCCGCGCCGGCCGCGGCCACGGCCGGCGCGGCGCCTGCCTGCCCGGCCTCGATCAGGGCGTACGTGCACCCGCCGAGCCCCGCGGCGCCCAGCACCGCCCCGGCCCAGTCCGGCTGGCGGGCAGCCCGCGGGTCGGCCGACTCGGGGACGTGGCGGGCGGTGACCGCGGCGACGGCGGCTGCCAGCGGCAGGTTCAGCAGGAAGATGTACCGCCACGAGCCGGCGTCGACCAGCCAGCCGCCCGCGAACGGCCCGGCCGCGGTCGCGACCCCGGTCAGCCCGGACCAGGCCCCGATCGCCCGCGGCCGGTCCCGCGCCGGGAAAACGGACTCGATCAGTGCCAGGCTGCCCGGGGTGAGCAGCGCCCCGCCTGCGCCCTGGGCGACCCGGGCGAGGATGAGCATGGGGAGGCTGACCGCGGCCGCGCAGGCCGCGGAGGCCAGCGCGAACCACACCACGCCGGCCTGGAAGGCTAGGCGCCGCCCGTAGCGGTCCCCCAGCGACCCGGACAGCAGGATCAGCGCGGCAAGGGTGAGCATGTAGCCGTTGAGCACCCACTGCAGCCCGGCCAGGGAGGAGCCGAGCTGGGTGCCGATGGTCGGCAGTGCGACGTTGACGACCGTGCCGTCCAGGAAAACCATGCCCGACCCGGTGACCGTGGCCGCCAGCACCCAGCGCCCTGCCGCCGACCCGAAGGCTATCTGCCCCGGCTGGCCGGGGCGGGTGGCGCTCCCGCTGCTGTCGCCCATCGCGGCACGCCCCCTCCTGGCCGCGGGCCTGCTGTGCCGGGCCGGCCGGGTTTCCTACTGCCAGTAGCCTTCGACCTCCTCGGCCGGCCGGGCCGCTGCGGTGTCCGGGTCCTCGCGGAACTCCGCCCGGGCCCGGCGCTGCCGCAGCAGGTCCCAGCATTGGTCGAGGGATTCCTCAAGATGACGCAAGCGTGCCTGTTCTTCCGCGGAGGTGATCTCGCCCCTGCGCAGCCGCTCCCGGAGCTGGTGCTCGTCATCGACGAGCTCGCGGATGCGGGTGAGGATCTGCTTGTCGTCCATGACGTCCCTCCCGGGCGCCTGCGGTTCCCGAAAGGCCCGAGCGTACCCGACGAAGGCCCGGCCGTTCCCGGCCACCGCCGTCAGGGCAGTCCTGCCCGGGAGGTAACCTCGCCAGCGGGTGCCGTCACCAGGGGCACGGGTTCCGCGGCGGGGCTTGCGGGGGCATGCCGCAGGCGGCTGGCCCCGGGCAGGGCACCCGTCCTGGGCTGCGGGGCAGGCGCGTGCCAGGACACGGCATCACCGGGGACAGATGACGGGAGGTAACCGGAGTCCAGGGCGGCGGTGGCCAGCGCCAGGGGGCCACGGCGAGAGGCGGCAGGCGTCATGCCAGATGACGACGGCGGCGCTGCCCCGCCCAGGCGGCGGTGGCGGCGGTGGCAGGTTGCCGCGGAACTGGTCCTGGCCGCCGTGTTCGCGGTCATCGCGGTCCTCTCCCGCCATTACATCGTCCAGTCGTTCGATCACCTGGGCAGCCTCAGCCTGATGTGGATCGGGCTCGCCGTCGCCGTCGAGGCGGTCTCGCACGCGGCGTTCGCGCTCAGCCGGCGCCGCCTGCTGCGCGCCAGCGGGCATGAGATCGGCGCGGGACCCGTCCTGGCGATCACCTTCGGGACCAACGCCGTCGCGATATCGCTGCCGTTCGCGGGAAGCGGCCTGTCGACCGTGTACGCCTACCGCCTGTTCCGTGGTTACGGGATCGACCCGGCCACCGTCGGGTGGGCGCTGGCGGTGGCGGGGATCTTCTCCTCCTCCTCACTCGCGCTCGTCCTCGTGGGAGGGGCCCTGGCGAGCGGGGAACCGCTCGCCTCCGCGGCGGGGTTCGGCGCCGCGGCCGCTTTCCTGCTGCCCGGCGTGGCGGTGCTGCTGGCCTTGCGCTATGGCCGGGCGCGGAAGCTCATGACGCAGTCCCTCATCCGCCTGGTGCACGCCGCCGAGCGGCTGCTGCGCAGGCTGGAGCGCCAGTCGGGCGTGTTCGAGGGGCTCGCCGCCAGGCTTGAGGGCATCCCCGGCGAGGTGGAGGGCTTCATTGACCGGGTCGCCAGCATACGCCTCCCGGCGCTGCAGTACGCGGAGGCGTTCGCCTTGTCCGTCCTCAACTGGATCGCCGACGCCGCGGCCCTGGCGTTCGCCGTCCGGGCTACCGGCCAGCGGGTTCCCTGGCACGATCTGCTTCTCGTGTACTCCGCCGGGGTGACCGCGGGAAGCACGGGGATCACCCCCGGCGGCCTGGGCATCGCGGACCTCGCCCTGACGGCGGCGCTGACCGCTGCCGGCCTGACCGCGGCAGGGGCGTTCGCCGCTGTCATCGCCTACCGGCTGGTCAGTTTCTGGCTCGTCGTCGTCACCGAGTGGATCGTCATGTTCGTCCTGTCGCACCGCCTGCCGCCGGGCAACGGCCGCGGAGATCAGGCACCGGTGTGCGGAAAGCAGGCACCGGTGTCCCGTGAGGACGGCGGGTGCCGGTGAGGCTGTCCCGGCGGCAGCGCGCATGAGCGGAGGAGCATGAAGGAGCATGGTGAGTGCGCCAGGGCCGGCCGGGCCGGTGCGGCGGTCACGCTTGCGGAGCTGGAGGACGACCCGCATCCGGCCCTGGCCCGGCTGCGCGAGCGCGCGCCTGTCTCGCGGGTGCCGGCGCTCGGCGGATGGCTTGTCACACGCTATGACCTTGCCGTGGCGTGCCTGCGGGATTCCCGCTCGTTCACGGTCGATGACCCCAGGTTTTCCACGGCGCGGGTCACCGGGCCGAGCATGCTCTCGCTGGACGGCGCCGCGCATGCCAGGCACCGTTCCCCCTTCGACCGCGCGTTCCGCCGCGCCGGCGGCAGCCACGCCGGGGCCGGCACATGGCTGCGGACGTTCACGGAGGCGGAGGCGGAACGCCTGGTGGCAGCGATCGCGCCGCGCGGGAGGGCGGAACTGCGCGGTGCCGTCGCAGGCCCGCTCGCCGTGGCTGTCATCGCCGGGGCGCTCGGGCTCGGCAGCGCAGATCCCGGGCTGATCCTGGGCTGGTACCGCGCTATCGCCGGGACCGTGACCGGGCTGTCAGGCGCACCTGGCGGGGAATCCCCGCGGAAGGGTGCCGGCCCCGGAACGGCCGCTTCCGGTGGCGCGGTCCCCGCGGGCACGGGTGCGCCCGCGGGGGCCGCCGGCCAGCGCGCGGGCGCGGCAGGCGCGGCGGCGTTCGCCAGCCTGGCGGCACGCCTGCGGGAAGCGATCACCGCCGGGGACGCTCCTGGTCCTTCCCTGCTGGCCGGGGCGGCCAGCTCCGGGCGGCTCAGCGTGGATGAGGTTGTCGCGAACGCGGCAGTGATCATGTTCGGCGGCATCGAGACAACCGAAGGGATGATCACCAACGCGATGCTTCACCTCCTCCGCTCCCCCGGCCAGCTTGCCCTGGCCCGTGCCGATCCCGGCCTGGTGGGCGCCGCGGTCGAGGAGTCGCTGCGGCTGGAGCCGGCGGCGGCGTTCGTCGACAGGTACGCCACAGGGGACACCGATCTCGGCGGAACGACGGTTCCCCGGGGTGCCCGCGTCAGCGTGTCGCTGGCCGCCGCGAACCGCGACCCCGCCATCTTCCCCCGCCCGGACCGGTTCGACATCCGCCGCCCGAACGCGGGCCGCCACCTGGCGTTCGCGCACGGCCCGCACTTCTGCCTGGGCGCGGACCTCGCGCGCCTGGAAACCCGCACCGCGGTCCGGGTGCTGCTTGACCGGCTCCCCGGCCTGCGCCTGGATCCCCGCAGGCCGGCCGCACCCCGCGGTCTCGTCTTCCGCAAACCGCCCGCGCTGCACGTCCTGTGGGAGCCGCGCTGACCGGGCTTCCCGTCCGGCTGGCTGGCCCGGCCGCCGCTCCCCCGCTGCCCACCGCCCATGGCGGCGGCAGCACGCAGCCTCGCCCGCAGCGGGCCGGAGGGTCACGATCGGGAAGTGCCCTGCGGGCCTGCGGGGAGGGAAGGCGGGGGAAGGGAAACAGCAAGGAGCACCGGACCCCGGAACGCCTCCCTCTCTCCTGTGTCATCCATCGCCTGCCGTCACCCGGCCCGAAGGCGTGAAGGAGGGCTCATCCCGGCGCCGGTGCCGCCAGGTTTCCCGTGCCCCCGGCCAGGCCGCCGGCGTAGAAGCGGCGCGCCACGTCGAGGAGCTCCCCCAGGGGCGGCCACCACGGCCCGTACGGGAGTGCCCGGAGGGCTGCGAGCACCCCGGCGGCCTGGGCGGACGGCTGCGTGGCATCCGTGACGGGCACGACGGCCACCCGGTGCGGGCGTGCTGCCCGGAAGGGGCCGAGATACAGGCCGGGGGCGCTGTCCCCCGCATCGGCCGGGTGGCTCCGGGCCAGGATCAGGTAGTAGTCGGGCAGCTCGAAGCGCCGTGCCTGCCAGGCTTTCAGGGCCTCCCGGGCACGCCTTTCGAACGCGGCCCCGCCGTGCGGCTGCTGTGTGATGTCCCACATGGCGCGCCACTCCGCCGCTACCGCCGCCAGGGGGTCGGCGGCCACGAGCACGTAGGGCGACGCGCTTCCGGCCGCCTTGCGCAGCGCCTGGGCGCCTTGCTCCAGGGGGTCCCCGGCTGTCTCCGGCGGCCTGATGAGGGACACGTTGGGTGACCGGCTCACCTCGGTGAGTACCGCCTCCTGCACGTCCCCGGCCACGGCCACCACGGTGGAAGATTCGCGTCGCATCATGCCGATGATAAGGACGCGGCCACGGCCTGCGCGCGCTCAGTATGCTCGTGGCCCATGAGCGCTGAGCCAGCTCGCGGCGGCCCCGCCGCCGAGCCCACGACGCTCCCGCCGGGGGCGTCCTGGCAGGCCGCCCCCGGGCCGCCGGCCGCCAGGCGGGTGCCGCAGGTGCGCACGCACCACGGTGACACGGTCACCGACCCCTACGCCTGGCTCGCCGGCAGAAACGACCCGGACACGATCGCCTACCTCCAGGCCGAGAACGCTTACACCGGGGCGGCGACCGCGGATCTGGCCGGGCTGCGGGAGGCAATCTTCGGCGAGATCAGGGCCCGGACCAAGGAGAGCGACCTGTCCGTCCCCGTCCGCAAGGGCGGCTGGTGGTACTACGCCAGGACCGCCGAGGGGCGGCAGTACCCGGTCCGCTGCCGCCGCGAGGTGCGGCCGGGCGACGCCGGGCCCCCGGTGACCGCGGACGGCGCACCGCTGCCCGGCGAGCAGGTGCTGCTGGACGGCAACGAGCTGGCCGGGGATTCCCGGTTCTTCGCGCTCGGCGCCTGCCGGGTGAGCCCGGACGGGCGGCTGCTCGCGTACTCCACCGACTTCTCCGGCGACGAGCGCTTCACCCTGCGCGTCAGGGACCTGGAGACGGGTGAGACGCTGCCCGGCGAGATCGGCGGCGCGTACTACGGGTGCGCCTGGTCACGGGACGGGTCGGCGCTGTTCTACGTCACCGTCGACAGCGCGTGGCGGCCCTGGCGGGTGTGGCGGCACCTAGTGGGCACGGCTTCCGCGGGTGACGCGCTCGTCTTCGAGGAACCGGACGAGCGGTTCTGGGTCAGCGTGGACCTGACGCGCAGCGAGCGTTTCCTGCGCATCACCACGGCCAGCAAGACGGCCAGCGAGGTATGGCTGCTCGACGCGGCGGCGCCCACCGGTGAGCCGCGGGTCGTGAGGCCGCGGCGGCAGGGGGTGGAGTATGCCGTCGAGCACCAGGCGGGCAGCGGCGGCGGGCGGCTGCTCATCCTGCACAACGACCGCGCGGAAAACTTCGAGCTGGCGGCCGCGCCGGTGGCTGACCCGGCGTCGTGGTCGCCGCTTGTCCCGCACCGCGGCGACACCCGGCTGCTGGGCGTGGACGCCTTCGCCGGCTATCTCGTGGTCCACTTCAGGCGCGACGGCCTCACCGGGCTGCGGATCATCCGCGGTGACGGCACCGGGCGGGACGTGGCGTTCCCCGAGCCTATCTACACCGTGTCACCGGGACCGAACCCTGAGTACAGCACGTCCTCCTGCCGGCTCAGGTACACGTCGCTGGTGACCCCGGACTCGGTGTACGACTGCGACATGGCGACCGGGGAGCTGACGCTGCTGCGGCGCCAGCCGGTGCTTCCGCTGCCCGGCTCCGCCGGCTATGACCCGGGTGAGTATTCCCAGCACCGCGAATGGGCGGCAGCCGCGGACGGCACGCGGGTCCCGGTCTCCCTCGTCTGCCGGAAGGGAACACCGCGTGACGGCAGCGCGCCGTGCCTGCTGTACGGCTACGGCAGCTATGAGATTTCCTCCGATCCGCGTTTTTCCATCTCCCGCCTTTCGCTGCTCGACCGCGGTTTCGTCTGCGCGATCGCGCACGTCCGCGGCGGCGGCGAGATGGGCAGGGGCTGGTACACCGACGGCAAGCTGCTCCGCAAGAAGAACACGTTCACCGACTTCGTGGCGTGCGCGCGGCATCTGGCGGCGCAGGGGTGGACCTCGCCCGCCCGGCTCGTCGCGCGCGGCGGCTCCGCCGGGGGGCTGCTGATGGGCGCCGTGGCCAACCTGGCGCCATCGGCATTCGCCGGGATCGTCGCCCAGGTGCCGTTCGTGGACGCGCTGACGTCGATGCTCGACCCCTCGCTGCCGCTGACGGTCACGGAGTGGGAGGAGTGGGGCGACCCGCTGCACGACCCGCAGGCGTACGCCTACATGAAGTCGTACTCCCCGTACGAGAATGTACGGGCCGTTGAATACCCGCCGATCCTGGCCCTCACGAGCCTCAACGACACGCGGGTCTCCTACCGTGAGCCGGCGAAGTGGATCGCGAGGCTGCGCGCGGACGGCAGGGGCGGCCCCTTCCTGCTCAGGACGGAGATGGAGGCGGGCCACGGCGGGCGGAGCGGCCGGTATGACGCCTGGCGTGAGGAGGCATTCGTCCTCGCGTGGATCATCGCCACCGCAGCGGCCTGAGGACGGCCCGCCCGCGGGCCGTCCTCAGTTCCCGCCCGGGGCGGGGGGCAGCCCGAGCCGCTTCCTGATGTCCTGCTGGACCTGCTGTTTCGGCGGGCGCGCATCGACCGTGATGATGTACTCCTTGCGCCGGAAAAGGTCGAGCACAGGGTCGGTTTTCTCGTGGTAGTCGCGCAGCCGGACCTCGAGGGCCTTTTCCGTGTCGTCCTCCCTGGTGGTCAGCTCGCCGCCGCAGGCGTCGCACGTGCCGGGCACGGCGGGGCTGTTGGCGATCAGGTTGTAGTCCATGCCGCATCTGGCGCAGAGCCGCCTGGCCAGCACGCGGCGGCGGACCTCGCTGTCGGGGAGGTCGAGGTGGATGACAGCGTCGATGTCGTAGCTTTCCAGGAAGAACTCCGCCTGCCTGCGGTTCCTGGGGAACCCGTCGATGATGAACCCGTAGTTCCAGTCGTGCTCGGCGAGCCGCGCGCGGACCACCGACTCGGCCAGGTCGTCGCTGACCAGCTCGCCTGCCGCCATGGCGCGCCGCACCTGCGCGCCCATCTTGGTGTGGTTCTGCACGTTCCAGCGGAAGATGTCCCCGACGCTGATGTGCACAAGATCCAGGCCGCCGGCGAGCATCTCGCTTTGCGAGCTCTTGCCGCTGCCCTGTACCCCCATGATCACGTATTTACGCATAGTGTCACCTTGGCATATGCGCGGGCGGTGACGGCCGCCGTCCCGCCGGGCAGCCGCGGGCACGCCCGCCCCCGGCCGGCTCGGCCCTATGCCCTGGGGTTCAGCCCCAGCTTGCGTTCGCACTGGCTGCGCAGCCGGCGGCTGAGCATGGTGTGCAGCCGCGGCCAGTCGTCCCTGAGCCTGGAGCCGTTGATGAACCGGGCCAGGTCGGCCCGCCTGCCCTTGCTGAGCACGATGCTGTAGAGGACGAGGCGCGGTTCCTCCTGGGAGACGTCGAATTCCCGCAGCCCGTGCCACGTCAGGTGCACGGGGAGGACGACCGTCCCCTCGCCGGGGCCGCGAAAGTCCTCCAGCCTGCGGGGAAGCCGCCCCGCGTGGCCGCCCCACCGCGACCGGAGCACATCCGCCAGGGCCATGGAGATGATTATCGCAGGCATCCCCGGTGCCCGGCGCCACGGCGGGCACGGCACGCGGTTACGGCTCTGTCTCCGGCCGGCCCAGCGGGTCCCGGGGCCGCAGCGGGCACGGCAGCGGGCACCCGGGGCTCCGGGGGCCGTCCCCCCAGGCCAGCTCCGGCGATACGCTCAAAAGCATGGAGAAGGCCGGGTCCGCCCCGCGGTGGCGGTTCCTCATCACGCCCAGGTGGCTTGCCTGGCATGCGTTCGCGGTCGCGGCCTTTTGCGGGATGCTCTGGCTCGGTGACTGGCAGTTCCGCCGTGCCATGTCGGGTAACGCGCTGAGCTGGGCGTACACATTCGAATGGCCGCTGTTCGCGATCTTCGGCGCGATCTTTTGGGCAAAGACGATCCGCGACGAGTTCCGCATCCGCAGCGGCGGCACGATGAGGCAGGACGGGGATGGCGCGGGGCACGGACTGCCCGCGGGCGCCGGGCCGCCCGCGGGCATTGGCTCACCTGCGGGTATGATGCCCGGTGGCGGGGACGAGCCGGACGATGAGGAGCTGGCCGCCTACAACGCCTACCTGGAGAGGCTCAACAACGAGGTCAGGGGCCACGGGCGGTGGCACGGGCTGCGGTGACCGGCTGCGGGAGGGCGCCTGCGGGGACGGCGGCCCCGGCCCGCCGGGCAGGGAGCGCCGGCCCGCGCGGGCCGGGGCGGTGAGCCAGGCCGCACACGCCAGAAACGACCACACATGTCACGACCGCACATGTCAGAAGCCAGGAGGGAACGCCGGTGCAGGGGGCTGTGCTCCGATACCGCGTGATGGCTTACATCACTGGCGTGCTCATCATCGTCATCGTCTTCGCTGGTGTTCCGCTGCAGCTCGCCGCGGGCAACACCATCATCGTGAACCAGGTGGGGACGGCGCACGGGTTCCTGTACATCGTCTACATCATCATGGCCTGGCTGCTGGCCATCCGGCTGAAGCTCGCCAGGGGCCCCACGGTGCTCCTGCTGCTGGCCGGCACCGTACCGGTGATGACGTTCGTCGTGGAACGCTGGCTGACCCGCCGGTACATCGCGCCGGCGCTTGCGGCCGCCGCGCCAGCGAAGCCGGCGGGTGAGGCAGCCGGGGTGCCGTCCGCGGGTCAGCCGCCGCCTGCCGGGCAGGCGAAAGCACCTGGCGGGCGGCTCGGCCAGTGGCTGCACGGCTCCTAGGGCCGGTGGCCGGGTACGCCCGCCTTGCCCGCGGCACCGGTCATGGCCGCCTGGGCACGCCGCAGGCGGGGCAAAGGCTGCCCGGGACGGCACCGGCGGCCCCCGGGGAACGCCGGGCCGCCCCGGGGCCCCGCGGGGCCGGGGGACCCGGGTGTCCCGGAACGCCGGGTTTCCGGGCGAAGACGCCGCGGCCTGGCACCGATGACTGCCGTGGCACAGCATTACTTCAGCCCGCGGCCGCGGGCAGCGCACCGCCGGGGCACCGTCCACGTGGTGCTTCCCGACGTGTACCTGGACCTGGAGACCGACACGGGGGTCTTCTCCCGCCAGCGGCTTGACCCGGGCACGCGGCTGCTGCTTGACGTCGCGCCCGCTCCCCCGTCCCGCGGTGACCTCCTCGACCTTGGGTGCGGCTACGGGCCGCTGGCCCTGGTGATGGCGGCACGCGCGCCAGGTGCGATGGTGTGGGCGGTGGACGTGAACGAGCGTGCGCTCAGCCTCTGCGCGGCGAACGCGGCCCGGGCGGGCCTGCGGAACGTCCGGTGCTGCGTCCCCGGTGACCCGGCCGTGCCCGCGCGGTTCGCCTGCCTGTGGTCGAACCCGCCGGCCCGCATCGGCAGGCAGGCCCTGCACGGGCTGCTCGGCGCCTGGCTGAGCCGCCTGGCACCCGGCGGCTCGGGCTACCTCGTGGCGCAGCGTCATCTCGGCGCGGACTCGCTGCACCGCTGGCTCGCCGGGCAGGGCTGGGACGTCACGAGGATCGCCGCGCGGGCCGGTTACCGGGTGCTCCGCGTGCGCTGTGCCGGAGGAACCGGAGGAACCCGGTGAGCAGCGCCGCCGCCGGTGAGGGCGGGGAGCGCCCGAGGCAGCTCCGGCCCACCGAGGTCAAGCGGCTCAACCGGATGTGGCGGCGTGCCGCCCGGTGGCGGCTCGCGCTGCTGCTCGACTCGGTCACCCAGCCGTTCAACGTCGGCTCCATCGTGCGGTCGGCGGCGGCGTTCGGGGTGGAGCGCGTGTGGCTGTGCGGGAACACGGCGCCCCTCGGCCACCCCTCCGTGCGGAAGGCTGCGCTCGGCACGGAGCGTTTCCTGGCGGCCGAACGCGAGCCGTCCGCGGCTGCGGCGGCCCGGGCGGCAGCGGCCGGGGGGCTGCGCGTGATCGCGGTGGAACTGGCTGCCGGGGCCGTTCCCCTGCATGAGGCGCCGCTCGGCGCAGACGTGTGCCTGGCGATCGGCAACGAGGACCACGGCTGCTCCCCCGCCCTGCTGGCAGCCGCTGACGCGGCCGCCTACATTCCCCAGGCTGGCAGGGTCGGCTCCCTCAACGTGGCGGTGGCCGCGGCGATCGCGATGGCGGAGGCCCGCCGCCGCGCATGGGCCGCGGGCGCGGTTCCGCGATCCGGCACCGAAACCTTGCCCCGATGACCCCTGCTGTTCACCGAGAGTACTAACGGAAACACGATAGTGGCGTGCGTGCGGCTAGCATTCCTCGACCAGCCACGTCCCATCGCGTTCGCCCACCGGGGCGGTGCGGCCCACCGGCCGGAGAACTCCTGGCCCGCGTTCGAGCACGCGGTGGGACTCGGGTACACCTATCTGGAGACCGACGCACGCGCTACCGCGGACGGGGTGCTCGTCGCGTTCCACGACCGCACCCTGGACCGCGTGACGGACGCACACGGCAAGGTCGCGGCGCTGCGGTACCGCGACGTCGCAGCGGCGCGTATCGGCGGGACCGAGCCGATACCGCTCATCGAGGATCTGCTCGGCGCCTGGCCCGGTGCCCGGTTCAATATCGACCTGAAGGACACGGGCGCGATCGGGCCGCTGGCCCAGGTGCTCCGCCGCACCGCCGCCTGGGACCGGGTGTGCATCACGTCATTTTCCGCGCGCAGGCTGCGTACGGCCCGCAGGCTCCTGGACCGGCCGGTTTGCATGGCGCTGTCGCCGGCGGGTATCACCGCCATGCGGCTGGCGGGCCCTCATCCGGTGCGGCGTTTCGGGCAGGTGCTGGCGAGCCGGCTCGCGCTGCTGGGCGTGGGCTGCGCCCAGGTTCCGGCGCGGATCGCCACCGCGGCCTTCCTGCA
>Ga0070737_10005602_pt1 | contig 11921 bp, 10 predicted proteins | sample Coa_R1_10_FD_66438 | JGI IMG/M metagenome (GOLD analysis project Ga0070737, IMG submission 66438) | Surface soil microbial communities from Centralia Pennsylvania, which are recovering from an underground coalmine fire - Coalmine... | ecosystem: Environmental > Terrestrial > Soil > Unclassified... | reverse complement strand
TCGAACTCGGTGAATAAGGACCTCAGCAATCCTCATTCTCCCAGCTCAGGAGCACCTTCTCATTCAGCGCACCGCTCAGGAACCCAGCCGTCATGAAAAGACAGGGCTAAGGGAAGCAAGCCGACCGAGTTCAGCTCAATTCAGAAGTGTCCACGCTTCCAGGGGAACCCCGGTATTTCGCCCGGCGTGTCTCAGTAAATCTGCACAAGTGCAGTACAGGTGCAGTCAAACTTGAGAAAGTGCAGTCTTAATTGAGAACCTACAACCGGCTGCCTAGCCGGGCGCCATGTCTACGAAGCGGCTGTAGTGGCCCTGGAAGGCCACCGTCACGGTCGCGGTCGGCCCGTTCCGGTGCTTGGCGACGATCAGGTCCGCCTCGCCCGCCCGCGGCGACTCCCGCTCGTACGCGTCCTCGCGGTGCAGCAGTATGACGACGTCCGCGTCCTGCTCGATACTGTTGTGCAGGCTTACCCCATTCGCAACGAAATTATGCGTTCCGAGAACCGTGGCGTCGTAAACCGGCAGGAGCCCGATGCTCTCGGCTGAGGTGATCCTGTCCCAGAAGACGTCGTTGGTGGCGAGCATCTCAAGCTCGGCGTCGTCCAGGATCTCGGCGATGCGCCCTGCCCGCGAACGGCTCGGGCAGATGGCTCGCGAACGGCTCGGGCAGATGCCGGGATTGAGGCCGGCACGGCTATGGCTTCCGGCAGCCGCCCGCACGCGGTCCAGCGACACGGAGCGCTCCGCCAGCACCTGACGGACCCGGTTCCAGACGTCGCCGGGGATCGTGCCGGAACGCCCGGCTGCTGTCATCTCGCGCAGCCGGATCCGCGCCTCGCCCGCTCGCGCACCACGCTCGCCGTGGACGCCTATCTCATCGATGAAACGCAGTTGCCCCTCGGCTCCCGTAACGTCGACGGTCCATCGGGAGTGGCCGTAAGCGTTACCTCCCGCGCGCAGCCGAGCCGTTATTCCGAACCGGAGGAGCAGGGTTTGCAGCTGCCGGGCCAGTTTCTCGCTTGTGGTGCTGAAGCAGATCCGGACAGCCCCGGTCTTGCCGGCAGCCACCGAACCGCCAGCAGCCCACAGGTGGCGGAGAAACAGCGCGAGCTGCGCCCTCGGGAGGGAGAAGACCGGGTCCGGCACGAACTTTCCGTGGCCATGCGGACCGAAGCCGGATGACCCGTCACCGAGGAGGCGGGCGAGCATGACGATCTCGTGCTCAGGCATCGGCCGCTCGCGCAACGGCCCTGGAATGGTCCGCGGGACCGCCACACGTGAGCCGGCCGCGAGCTCGCCGAGCGGCCGCCAGCCATCGTAGGTAAGGAACGGATGGTTAGCCGTGGCCTCCAGCTCCCGGCCGGACGCCAGCCGCACGCGGAAGACTTCTTTCGTGCCGCTGGAAAACGCGTGCGTCAGTGTCCGGGGCACAAGCCTCATCCGCTCGTCCAGCGACCAGACGGGGATGTCCCGCTCGCCTGCCGCCATCAGTTCGCCGAGCGTGATCTCCGCCCCGGTGTCAGCGCGGAGAATCCGCGTGCCACCGGTCAGGCATCCCGACTCCCGCAGGTCGGAAAGCATCGGCTTCTTGTCCTGGCGCTGCTCGGGGCCGCGGTTGAGCTGGGACAGCGCCACGACGGGCACGTCGAGCTCCTTGGCGAGCAGCTTCAGCGACCGGGAGAACTCCGAAACTTCCTGCTGCCGGTTCTCCACCCGCCGGGAGGAGGACATCAGCTGCAGGTAGTCGATGATCACGAGCTTCAGGTCGTGCCGCTGCTTGAGCCGGCGGCATTTGGCCCGGATCTCCATCAGCGACATGTTGGGCGAGTCGTCGATGAACAGCGGCGCGTCCGCGACCTCGCTCATCCGCCGGGCCAGCCGGGCCCAGTCGTCGTCGCTCATCTGGCCGGTGCGCATGACGTGCATCGGCACCCGCGCCTCGGCCGACAGCAGCCGCATCGTGATCTCGTTGCGCCCCATTTCCAGGCTGAACACCACCGTCGGCAGCTGGTGCCTGATCGTCGCCGAACGCGCGAAATCGAGGGCGAGCGCGGAGTTGTGGGTCGGGATCATGGCCCGGCCGGCCAGGTACAGGTGCTCGCCGTTGTCGACCTGGACGCAGCGGACCGGAACGGAGGGCACCGGCCTGACCGCGACGACGTACCGCCAGGGCAGGGCGTCGGTGAACCGGATCACGTGACGTCCGGGCGGGCCGGCGGCCACCGTGGCCTGGAAGCCGAGGCCGTGCAGCAGCTCGCGGACGTCCGCGGCCAGCTCCTCGCTCCCCACCTCGATCCGGCCCGGGCCCGCCGCCCGCTCCACGCCGAGCAGGCCGGCCAGGAGCTCGCGCCGCTGCGCGACGCCCGACCGCAGGTACGACGGCGGGATGCGGCCCGGCGGGAGCACCGCCGGCCGCCCGGCCGGCGGTGCTCCCGCCGGCACCCGGCCGGCCAGCGCGGCGCCGAGCGCGCGCGGCGGCACGGGCAGGTCGGCCGCGGGCAGGTCCAGCGGCCGCGGCATGGCCACCGCGTAGCGGAACCGCGCGCCGGGCGCGGGGCGGCGCAGGGCGGCGGCCATCTCAGCCGTGGTGACCGCCCGCGGCGGCACGAATCCGGCGGCGTGCGGCGTCCAGGTGAGCCACTGGTGGCTCTCGTCGGCGACGATCGCCTCCCCGTCGGAGAACTCGACCCGGTAGCACGGCCGCCCGCGCATGGCCTCGGTCGCCGCGACCACCCGCGTCGGCTTGCCGTCCGCTCCGACCAGCAGGTCGCCGACCGCTACCCGCCCCATCGTGGTCCACCCGCCGGGCGTCGGCAGCGGGGTGTCCAGCGCGAGCGCCTTGCCGACGGCGGGGCGGGCCGCTATGACGATCATCTGCCCGGGGTGCAGGCCGTTGGTGAGCGCGTCCAGGTCGGCGAACCCGGTCGGCACGCCGGTGATGCCGCCCCCGTGCGCGCCGATCGCCTCGATCTCTTCGAGCGCTCCCGGCATGATCTCCGAAAGCGAGTGATAGTCCTCGGTGATCCGCCGGTCCGTGACCGAGAACACCTCCGCCTGCGCCCGGTCCACGAGCTCGTCGGCGTCGCCGTCGCCGGCGTAGCCGAGCTGCACGATCCGGGTTCCTGCCTCCACGAGCCGGCGCAGGATGGCGCGCTCCCGGACGATCCGCGCGTAATAGCCGGCGTTGGCCGCGGTCGGCACGGACGCGATCAGCGTGTGCAGGTACGGCGCGCCGCCGATGCGGGCCAGCTCGCCGCGCCTGGTGAGCTCGTTGGCCACGGTAATCGGGTCGGCGGGCTCCCCGCGCGCGTACAGGTCGAGGATCGCCTCGTGCACGATCTGGTGCGCGGGCCGGTAGTGGTCGCCAGGCCGGATGACCTCGAGCACGTCCGAGATGGCGTCCTTGGACAGCAGCATTCCCCCCAGGACGCACTGCTCGGCGGCGACATCGTGCGGGGGCATCCGCTCGAACTCTTCGCCCCGCTGCGCCACCTCGGCCACGCTCACCGGACGCCACCTCCCCCGGATGTAACGGATCCCGGATGTAACGGACTCGCCCCCGGTTCCTCGACACTGTCTTCGACGCAGTCATACCGGGGGGCTCTGACATTCTGGCGGTGCGCCGCACGGGCAGCCAACACGGACCTGTGGATAACTCGTGGAAAACCTGCCGGCTAACGTGTGCGCGCCCTGGGGAATGTCCTGTGGACCCGCGCCGGCCCTGGCTCAACGCGCCGCTGCTGACCTTGGCTGACACCGTCCACGGGGTGTGCATGGAAAATAGTCGGCGGATTTTCCCGCGAAGATATCCACAGAGATATTCACAGGCAGGCATCGCTTGCGTGTGGAAAAAGGGTGCGGCGAGGGTGCTGGCTGAGGCCTTCCCCCATGCCGAACGGATGGTGGCGCCTGTCCGCGGCCATCCGCGCTTCGCGGCCTGGCCGCCGTGCCGACCGCCTGCGCGAGGCTGTCCCCCTCCGCTATCCTTCGCGTGTGTGTTCGACGCTGGGGGAAGCGATTGACCGGCTCACTGAGGCCATCGACCAGCTAGCGCGCGATGTGCGCGGCGGGGGCAGCGGGCCGGAGCTCGCCGCCCGGGTGGCCGATCTCTGGATGATGGTCAGCGCCCTCGACCCTGAAATGGCGCGGCGCAGCCGGGGGTACGCGGCACCGGCCGACGGCGCGCCCTCGGCCTGAAGGCGCCGCCGGCCGGTGCGCGCGGACACGGCCAGCCTGTGGATGCGGCTGTGGAAAAACGAATCGGAGGCTGTGGATCAGGCCGCCGTGATCTCGATGTTGACGGCGGCGGTCACCTCGGGGTGCAGGCGCACCTGGACGCGGTGCGAGCCCGCCGACTTGATCGGGTCGGGCACCACGATCTTGCGCCGGTCGACCTCCGGGCCCCCGGCGTCGCGGACCGCCGCCGCGATGTCCGCCGGTCCTACCGAGCCGAACAGCCGCCCGTTAGCCCCCGCGCGCCGCTTCAGCCGCACGGTCAGCTTCTGCAACTGCCCCGCGACCGCCTGCGCGTCCTCGAGCGTGCGGATCTCGCGGGCCGCGCGAGCCCGCTTGATCAGCTCGACCTGCTTGGCGGCGCCGCGGGTCCACGGCATCGCGAACCCGCGCGGGAGCAGGTAGTTGCGGCCGTAGCCCGGGGCCACGTCCACCACGTCACCGGGCGCTCCGAGGCCGGTGACCTCCTGGGTGAGGATCAGCTTCATTTGCGTGCGAGACATCAGTCGGTCCTCCCCTGCCTCAACGAGCCGTGCTGGTGTAGGGGAGCAGCGCCATCTCGCGGGCGTTCTTGATCGCCGTGGCGACGTCACGCTGGTGACGGGTGCAGTTCCCGGTCACCCGGCGGGCACGGATCTTGCCGCGGTCGGAGATGTACTTGCGGAGCAGGCCCGTGTCCTTGTAGTCGACATAGGTGATCCGCTCCTGGCAGAACACGCATATCTTCTTCTTCGGCTTGCGTACCGCTGGCTTCGCCATCGTGGTGCTCCTTAACAGAGCCCCGCATCGCGGGGATGGTCGGTTTCTCTTACCTGTCTAAAACGGCGGTTCGTCGGAGTAGCCGCCCGCGTCGGACGCCCACGGGTCGGCGTCCGGCCGGCCGCCGCCGGATGAGCCCTGCCCGCTGTACCCGGAGCCGCCGCCCTGGCCGCCGCCGAACCCGCCGCCACTGCGGCTGGCCCGGTTGACCTTCGCGGACGCCCACCGCAGCGACGGGCCGACGTCGTCGACCTCGATCTCGTAGACGGTCCGCTTCTCGCCTTCCTTGGTCTCATAGTTCCGCTGCCTGAGCCGCCCGGACACGATGACGCGCATGCCCCGCTGCAGGCTCTCGGCCACGTTCTCGGCCGCCTGCCGCCACACATTGCAGGTCAGGAAGAGGCTGTCGCCGTCCTTCCACTCTCCGGTCGCCTGGTCGCGGACCTTCGGTGTCGATGCCACGCGGAAGGTGGCCACCGGCTGCCCGGCCGGGGTGAATCGGAGTTCCGGATCGGCGACGAGGTTGCCGACAATCGTGATCTGGGTGTCACCTGCCGCCATCGTGGTGCTCCCGGTCCTAACGAGATCTGGTGGGTTGAGTCGGGCCTAGCGGTGCTCGGGCCGCAGGACCTTCGTGCGCAGCACGCCCTCGTTGAGGTTGAGCTGCCGGTCGAGTTCCTGGACTGTCGCCGGCTCCGCGGTCAGGTCCACGACGGCGTAGATGCCTTCCGGCTTCTTGTCGATCGGGTAGGAAAGCCGGCGCCTCCCCCAGATGTCAAGCTTGCCGACCTTGCCGCCGTTGTCGGTCACGACCTTGAGGAACCCTTCAAGCGACGGCTGCACCGTCCGCTCCTCGAGGTTCGGGTCGAGGATGATCATGATTTCGTAGTGGCGCATAAGCGTCCCGTGCCTCCTCTGGACTGACGCGGTCACGGCCTTTCCGTGACAGGAGGGTGCGGACTGCGACGTTAGCCTGGTGATGATCCGCAGCCACCAACTGTATCAAGGACCTACGACTGTCCGGACCGGAAGCGCCCATGGTTTCTGGCCTCGCGAGCGGGAAGACTCCGTACTGGACCCAGACGGCCAGAGCAACTCCCCCGGAGGCGCCAGTGGCAGGTGACACCCGCACGCGCGGGCACAACTCCGTTCTGCGCGTGTCGCTCAACTCGGACGGGCGGCCGCACCCCCTGCTGAACGCCCTCGCGATCTTCACGCTGATCGTCGGCATCGTATCGTTCGTACTCGGCCTGATCATCCGCAACGCCCCGAGCGCCGACAGCCTGGGCATGGCGATAGCGACCGCGGCCACCGGCCTGGCGGCCATGGTGGTAGGGCTGTGCGCGCAGATGATCTCGGCCACCCGCGAGGAGCGCGTGCTCATCGTCACCGGCATGATCGCGGGTTTCGTCGGCCTGGCGCTCGGCCTGGCGCACGGCGGCTTCAGCTGATTTTCCGGGGCTGCCCGCTCAGCCCCGCTGCGTATTCCTGTTCCCGGGGCGCCCGGATGCCCTCCTGTTCCCGGGGCGCCCCGTATGCCCCGGGCTGCCTCCGGCGGCCTGATGCTGGCGGTTCGGGCTCCCACTAGACTCGGGCCATGCGCATCGGAGGTCATTTCCACGCTGAGGACCCGCTGGCCGAGGCGGCGGCGTGCGGCGCGCAGGTCGCGCAGTTCTTCCTCGGCGACCCGCAGGGGTGGAAGGGGCCGGTGATCCCCGGCGGCGATCCGGGCGCCGTGCGCGACGCGTACGCGCGGGCCGGCGTGGACGTGTACATCCACGCGCCCTATGTGATCAACGTGGCGACCACGAACAACCGCATCAGGATCCCCAGCCGCAAGCTGCTCGAACAGCAGCTCAAGGCGGCGGCCTCGATCGGGGCGAAGGCACTGATCGTACACGGCGGGCACGTCACCGCGGGGGTGGACCCCGCCGCGGGCCTGGAGAACTGGCGCAAGGCGGCCGAACGGATCGAGCGGCCGCTCCCGCTGCTCATCGAGAACACCGCGGGCGGCGCCGGCGCGATGGCCAGGTCGCTGGACGCCATCGCGCGCCTGTGGGACGCGGTAGCCGGCACCGCGCCGGGCGGCGGCGAGATCGGGTTCTGCCTCGACACGTGCCACGCCAACTCGGCCGGCATCGACCTCGCCGAGGTGGTCGACCGGATCAAGGCGATCACCGGCCGGATCGACCTGGTGCACTGCAACAACTCACGCGACGAGTTCGGCTCCGGCGCCGACAGGCACGCGAACTTCGATTCGGGGACGATCGACCCCGCGGTGCTGCTCGACGTGGTGCGCGCGGCGGGCGCGCCCGTGGTCTGCGAGACGCCCGGGACGGGGCTCGCCGCGGACATCGCCTGGCTCCGCGAGCGCTGCTAGGCCCCGGTGGGCTCCCCTCTGGCATGGGGGGCTCCCGCCCCCCGTGCCCCCTGGCCCCCGGTGACCCCCCGCATGGGGGAACCGCACGTTTCCCCATGCCCCCCGCGCCCCCGCTGCCAGACGATGACCAGCCGGTCGGGCGCACCGTCGAGGACACCACCCGCCGGATCATCGCGGTCCTTCGCGGCCCGAACCACGTCCCGTTCTGGATGAAAAATGTCCCGCACCACGACGGAGGCGAGCAGGCCCACGGTGAGCAGCCGGGCGGCCAGCGTGACGAAGTACCAGCCAGGGCCGATCCCGGTGTAGCCCGTCTCGCCCGGGCTCGGGTACAGGTAGACGAAGTAGCCCCAGATGCCGAAGAAGTACGCCACCTCGGCCAGCTGCCACGCCAGGTAGGGCCACAGCCGGGGGCGGGCCAGCACCGCGAACGGCACCAGCCAGATCACGTACTGCGGTGACCACACCTTGTTCAGCATCAGGAACGCGGCGATCAGCAGGAAGCACAGCTGCGGCAGCCGGGGGCGGCGCGGCGCGGCGAGGGCGAGCGCGGCGATGGCGAGGAAGGCGACGGCGACGCACGCCATCGACATCAGGTTCAGCTCGCCCACCGAGGAGTTGCCCAGGATCGGCACGTTGAAGTGCTCGAACATGTACCAGACCGAGCCCCAGTCGGCACCCCGCGACCGGCTGAACGCGTAGAAGTGCGCCCAGCCGGCGGCCGCGGTCAGCGCGATCGGCAGGTTGACCGCCAGCCAGGCGAACGCTCCGGCGGCGAGCGCGCGGCCGAACTCGCGCATCCGCCCCGCCCGCAGGCAGAGCAGCAGCAGCCCGGCGAAAACCAGCAGCGGGTAGAACTTCGCGGCCACGCCGAGCCCGAGCAGCACGCCGGCCAGCACCTCGCGCCGCGCCGCCCATGCGGCCAGGCCGCCCGCGGTCAGCGCCATCGCCAGCAGGTCCCAGTTGATGAACGCGGTCAGGATCAGCGCCGGCGACAGCGCGACCATGAGCGCGGCCTTCCGGCCGCCGTCGTCCCGGCCGGCCGCGTAGCCGGTGGCGAGCACCCCGGCGACCAGGCAGACGGCCAGCAGCACCACGGTGACGTAGTAGAAGTCCCGGCCGCGGGCGAAAGCGTCCGTGACCGAGTGCACAGCCCAGGCCGCAAGCTGCATCATCGCGCCGGTCAGCACGGGATACTCCACGGGGTGCCCCGCGTACGGCACCTGCCCGGCGGACAGTCCCTCCGTGTAATACAGGGGGTAGATGTCGGTGTAGCAGGCATCGCGGAACTGGCCGGTGAAGTTGTTCCACGCGCCGCCCGCGCTGCACGGCAGCTTCTGCGCGACGCCGAGCAGCGCGGCCAGCGTGGACGCCGCCACCCCCGTGCCGGCGAATGCCGGATACCGCAGGTATCGCACTATCCCGATCCCGTCTCCCCAGGCCCGGATGTCTCGCGGCCAGCTCCTCCGGCCCGGATGTCTCGCGGCCAGGCTAGCCGGTCCCGCCCGCCTGGACACCGCCCTGCTGACCGGAGAATATGCCCGATGCCGGCGGCGTGTCCGACGCGGCGGGGGTCGCGGTCGGGCTCGCTCCCGGGCCGGCGGCCGGGCTGCCGAACGGCCCCTGGCCCTGCCCCGGCCCCTGGCCGGGCCCTTGACCCTGCCCCGGCTGCCCTTGTCCCGGCCCTTGTCCCGGCGGCGTCGGGGCCGGGGTCGGGGCCTGGTGCTTCTTCTGCTGCTTCTTTTTCACCGGCGGCAGGTTCCCGACCTGGTTCCACTTCTCCCCGGTGAACACGGGGGTGAGGAACTGCTCGACCGGAAGGTTGCTGGTCACCTGGGACATGAACGTGTGCCAGATATTGGCGGGCCACGTGCCGCCGAAACCGCCGCCGCCGAGGGCGGTCAGCGTCTCCGGCGAGTTGGGGTCCTGCGACTGGGTGAAGATCCCGACCACGAACGTCCACTGCGGGATCGCGCCGATGAAGAACGCGGACTTGGAGTTCGTGGTCGTACCGGTCTTGCCGATGATCGGCCGGTCCGGCCCCAGCGAGGCGGCGGTACCCGTGCCGTCCACGGTCGTGGCTTCCATCGCGTACTGGACCTGCGAGTCCTGGTCCGGGGTCAGCACCACGTGCTGCGAGACCACGCCCGGGACCACGGGGCCGCTGGGCGCCTGGTAGGACTGGATGATGTGCGCGGAATGGTAGGTGCCGCCGTTGGCTATGGTGGACAGCATCGTGGCCTGCTCGTTGACGGTCATCGGGGCGATGCCGAGCGCCATGCCGACCTCACCCCGGTAGCTCGGCAGGCCCGACCCGCCTTCCGAGTAAGGGCTTAGGTTCACCCCGAAGTTCCCGGCCATCTGGATGATGTTCTCGGTGCCGACCCGGTGGGCGAGGTCGGTAAAGGCCGTGTTGGACGACTGGGCCAGCGCGTTCTGCACGGTCGTGGCGCCCCCCCGGCCCCCGATCACCTCGTACCCGTCGTTGTGCACCGGGTACGCGTTCGGCACGGCCTTAGCCGCGCTCGTCGCGGACAGCACCATCGGCATCGTGTCCGGCGGCACCCACAGCTGGGGGCTCGCGTTCAGGATGCTGGTCTGGACGTTCATGCCCTGGCTGACCGCGGTCGCAAGCACATACGGCTTGAACGACGACCCGACCTGCTCGCGCGCGTAGATCGCGGTGTTCAGGTCGCAGTCGTAGATCTTGCATTGCGCCGGCGACATGTTCTGGCCGCGGCCCGGGTACATGGCGACGATCGCGCCGTTGCTCGGGTTCTGCAACTCGGCGCCGATCATCGCGTAGGACGGCAGCGAGTAGCCCGACGCCTTGATCGCGGCGATGTTCTCGTTGACCGCGTTGTACAGCTCGACCTCCATCGGCCGGCTGATGGTGGTGACGATCTTGAGGCCGCCGGTTTCCAGCGTGGCCGGGGAGACGTGGTCGACGCCGGTGAGCTCGTTGTAGACCACGTTCATGATGTAGGGAGCCCAGGGATCCTTGGAGGTGCTGGTCCCGAAGTTCTGCGTGCTCCCGCCCGTCTTCGAGTCGGTCAGCAGCCTGGGGAACTTCAGCGACGCCGCCTGCGCCGCGGTGAGGTCCCCCATCCGCACCATCCCGTTCAGCACGTAGTGCCAGCGGGCGATCAGGTCGCTCCGGTACTGCGGCAGCGGGTAGTTGCTCGGCTGCTGGATGATCGCCGCGATCACCGCCGCCTGGGCGATGGTCAGCTGGGACACCGGCACGCCGAAGTAGGTCCGCGCGGCCGCCGCGATGCCGTAAGAGTTGTCGCCGAGGAAGATCGTGTTCAGGTAGTTCGTGAGAATCCACTGCTTGGACTTCGCCTTGGCCAGCTTCATCGCCACGAAGATCTCCTTGACCTTGCGGCTTATCGTCTGCTGGGTGCCGATGTTGTCGTAGTAGTGCCGGACGAACTCCTGGGTGATCGTCGACCCGCCGGCCAGGTTGCCGCCGCTGCTGGTGATGTCGTCATAGGCCGCGCGGATGATGCCGGTGGGCGAGATCCCGCCCTCGGTCCAGAAGCTGCGGTCCTCGGCCGCCAGGACGGCGTCCTGGACGGCCTTGGGGATCTGGCTGAAGGTGAGGAGCTGGCGGTTGACCGGCCCGATAGTGCCGATGGGCGTCTTGCCGTCGCTGTAGTAAACGGTGGAGTTCTGGGCCAGGACGTCGGATGCCAGCGTGGTTGGGATCTGGGTGGTGTTGTACAGGTAGAAGTAGGTGCCGACGAGGACCAGGATGACCATGCCGGCCATCCCGCCGACGACGCCGAGCGCCTTCTTCCACGTCCAGTGCCGCCACCAGCTGCCCTTTACCCTGCCAGGCTGGCGTCCGCGCCCGCCGGGGCCCCCGGGGCCCCCGGGGCGCCTCCGGCCGCCGGGGCCGCCCGGCCCGCGAGGGCCGTCGTAGCCGCCGCCCGGCCCGTCCGGCCCGGGCGGCCCGGACGGGCCGGCTCCGTAGAAAGCCGTCGCCTGGTCGCCCGCTCCGTGCTGCTGGCCGCCTCCTCCGTACTGCGCCCGCGCACCGAAGGGGTCCGCCCGCGTGGCGAAGGGGTCCGGCCGCGCGCCGGAGGGGCCCGCGGCGCCCCGGCCGTTTCCCGGCGCGGAGCCGCTCGGGGAGCTGCGCCAGCCCTGGCCGTCTGACCAGTAGCTGTAGCCGCCGTCGCCCGCGGCACGGCCGCGGCTGCCCTGGCGGGCGGTGCCGATCAGTCCGGTCTCGTAGTCGGCGTCGATGCCCGGGTCTTTCCAGAACCCGTCGTTCGCCCATCCCTCCGGGGCGGGGTACATGCCCCCGCCGCCGGCGCTTGCCCCGATCTGGCTTCTTCCGTTTCCGTTTCCGCGCGCGTAGCCCCCGCGGTCGCCTCCGGCGTAATCGTCAGCTCCCCGCCCCCCAGCGGGCCCGTACGGCCCGTTAAAGTCGCTGCTACTCACACGTCCTCGCTGTGGCTGTACGCGAGCCCCGCGGCCCGCACGGCTGGGATTTCGTCTGGTCAGACACGCACGAACGGACGGCGGGCAGCCCGGCCCGCCG
>Ga0070737_10005598_pt1 | contig 11923 bp, 7 predicted proteins | sample Coa_R1_10_FD_66438 | JGI IMG/M metagenome (GOLD analysis project Ga0070737, IMG submission 66438) | Surface soil microbial communities from Centralia Pennsylvania, which are recovering from an underground coalmine fire - Coalmine... | ecosystem: Environmental > Terrestrial > Soil > Unclassified ... | reverse complement strand
CCGCCGAGGTGCACCGGCCGGGAAACCCCCGGCCAGGCCGTGGACTCCTCGGCGATCATCATGATCCCCGGCACCCGCTTGTAGCAGGTCGCGTTGACCTCCTGGAGGAACGAGATCGCGTCCAGGTTCTCCCGGCCGCCGTACCTGTTGGGCGTCCATTCGCCGGGCCGCCGGGAATAGTCGAGGTAGAGCATTGACGCGACCGCGTCCACCCGCAGCCCGTCGACGTGGAATTCCTCCAGCCAGTAGATGGCGTTGGCGACGAGGAAGTTCCGTACTTCGGCGCGGCCGTAATTGAACACCAGCGTGCCCCAGTCGGGATGCGACCCGAGCCTGGGGTCGGCGTGCTCGTACAGGGCGGTGCCGTCGAATTGGGCGAGTGCCCAGGAGTCGCGCGGGAAGTGCGCCGGGACCCAGTCCACGATGACCCCGATGCCGGCCTGGTGCAGGGTGTCGACGAGGAACCTGAAGTCGTCCGGCGTGCCGTACCGCGAGGTCGGCGCGTAGTACGAGGTGACCTGGTAGCCCCAGGATCCGCCGAAGGGATGCTCCGCCACCGGCAGGAACTCCACGTGCGTGAACCCGAGGTCGGTCACGTAGGCGGCTAGTTCGACGGCGAGCTGCCGGTAGGACAGCCCCGGGCGCCACGACCCGAGGTGCACCTCGTACACGCTCAGCGGGGCGGTCGCCGGCTGCCGCCCGGCGCGCGCCCGCATCCACTCCGCGTCGCCCCACTCGTACGCGGACTCATATACCACGGACGCGGTGGCCGGCGGGGTCTCGGCCAGTGCCGCCATCGGGTCGGCCTTCTCCCGCCAGATGCCGTCGGGCCCGCAGATCGAGTACTTGTACCGGCTGCCCGGACCCACGCCGGGCACGAAGAGCTCCCAGACCCCGGCGCCGCCGAGCGACCGCATCGGGTGCGCCCGGCCGTCCCAGAAGTTGAAGTCGCCGACGAGCCTGACGCCCCGCGCGTTCGGCGCCCAGACCGCGAACGAGGTCCCGGTGCCGCGCGGCCGCGCGCCGAGCACCTGCCACAGCTGCTCGTGCCTGCCCTCGCCGATCAGGTGCAGGTCGAACTCGCCCAGCGTGGGCAGGTGCCGGTACGGGTCGTCTTGCAGCGCCTCCGGGCCGTCCGGGTAGGCGACGGCGAGCTGGTAATCCGGGACGGCTGCCTGACCGGGCAGCGTCACCTCGAAGACGCCCTGGTGACGGTGCGCCATCGGGTGGCGGCTGCCGTCGGGCAGGACCACGGCGACGGAGGCGGCGAGCGGGCGCAGGGCCCGGATGGTCACGCCGTGCGGGCCCGGGTGCGCGCCGAGCACCGAGTGCGGATCGTGGTGGTGGCCCGCGACGATCCGCTCGATCTCGCCGAGGGAAACCTGATCTGGCGGTGTGCGCGCCGCCTTCTTGCTCATCGTCATCTCTCGTATCCTGCGGCCGGCGGAGCGGCTAGAACTCCGCGAGCGAATCCAGCGGGATGGGCAGCCAGGACGGACGGTGCCTGGCTTCGTAGAGCACCTCGTAAACCGCCTTGTCCAGCTGAAGCGCGCGCAGCAGCACGCCGTTGGCGTCCGGGTCCAGGCCGCCCGCCTCGGCGTACCCGGCGCAGAAGGCCCCCGCGTTCCGGCGCACCCAGTCGCGCGCCACGCCGCTCAGGACGGCCTGGTCCGGGCGGCCGATCAGCTGGTGGCGGGCCGCGTAGTCGAACGAGCGGAGCATCCCGGCGACGTCCCGCAGCGGCGAGGACCGGCCGCGGCGCTGCGCCAGCGGGGTGGCCGGCTCGCCTTCGAAGTCGAGCACCACCCAGCCGGTCTGGGTCCGGAGCACCTGGCCCAGGTGGTAGTCGCCGTGCACGCGCTGGACCGGGAACGGCCCCCGGAGCTTGGCGAGGCTGGAGTACGCGTCGCCGATCATCTCGGCGTACCGCCCGATTTCCGGCACCGCGGCCCTGGCCAGATCCAGCTTCCTGAACATCTGCTCGGTAAGCTCGCCGACCGCGTCCGGGCCGAGCTCGTCGGCGCCGAAGGCGGCGGCCAGGTCGGCGTGCACCTCCGCGGTCGCGATGCCGAGCCGGCGCGCCTCCCCGGCGAAGTCGCCGCCGGCGTCGGCCGCCCGCACGCCGGCGGCCGCGCCGCCCTCCATGCCCTCCATCGCGTACAGGTCCCGCACGCTCGTCGCCGCCAGTGACCAGCCGTCGGACGCCAGCCGCAGGTACCTGGACAGGATCGCCAGGCTGGTGGACACGCCCTCCAGCCTGGTCTCTATCCAGCCGAGCGGCTCGGCCACGTGCGGCGACCCCAGCCGGGAGAGCGCGGCGGTCACCTCGAGGTCGGGGTTCGGCCCCGGGGAGAGCCGGCGGAAGACCTTGAGGATCGACTCCTCGCCGTAGACCAGGCTGGTGTTGCTCTGCTCGCTGCTGATCACGAGGCTGTCCAGCCCGGTCTCGAACCGGGCGCCGGGCACCCTGCGCATCTGCAGCGAGCCGACGGCGCTGTCGGCGGCGATGCCCGCGAGCAGCGGCTTGGTCAGGTCCGAGTCGTGCAGCGCGTCGTAGGCCTGCCGGCCGTCGTCGGCCGCGCCGATGCGGGCGTGCCGGAGCTGGTCGGGCAGGCTGCCGCGCAGCCCGGCCAGCACCTGGTAGTAATCGACGGTCGTCCCGTGCGAGACCGTGACGATCAGGTGCCGCAGTCCGGGGTCGCCGCCGATGATCTCGGTGTCCGCGACGATCGCCAGATCGCGCAGCCCGCGTCCCTTGCCGGCGAACCACCGCTGCCTGACCAGCCACGCCGCTAGCGCGTCCTCGAAAGCCATCGCCTCGCCATCCCGATCCCGCCGCTGGGATCATCGGTCATGTTCCTCCCTCGCCGGCGGGAGCTGAAACCAGTAGAAGCCATGTCCGGGCAGGGTGAGCAGGTACGGCAGTTCCCCGACCGGGGGGAAGGTCACGCCGCCCATGCACTCCACCGGCGTGACGCCGATGAACCTGCGCAGGTCCAGCTCTACCGGCTGGGGGAACCGCGACAGGTTGTTGACACACAGTATCCGGTCGGTGGCGTCATGCCCTTCCGGGTCGGCGTATTCGCGGACGAAGGCCAGCACGCTGGGGTTGCTCGAGGTGAGCTCCTCGTACGCGCCGAGCCCGAAGACCGGGTGCCGCTTCCTGATCTCGATCATCCGCCGGGTCCAGTGCAGCAGTGACCCGGGGCTGCGCTGCTGCGCCTCCACGTTCAGCGACTGGTAGCCGTAGATCGGGTCCATGATCGGCGGCAGGTACAGCCGCTGCGGGTCGCAGCTTGAGAAGCCGCCGTTGCGGTCCGGGGTCCACTGCATGGGCGTGCGGACGCCGTCCCGGTCGCCGAGCCAGATGTTGTCGCCCATGCCGATCTCGTCGCCGTAGTACATGACGGGCGAGCCGGGCAGGGACAGCAGCAGCGCGGTGAACAGCTCAAGCTGGTTGCGGTCGTTGTCGAGCAGCGGGGCCAGGCGCCTGCGGATCCCGATGTTCGCCTTCATCCGCGGGTCCTTGGCGTACTCGGCGTACATGTAGTCCCGCTCGTCGTCGGTGACCATCTCCAGCGTCAGCTCGTCGTGGTTGCGCAGGAAGATGCCCCACTGGCAGCCGGCCGGGATCTTCGGCGTCTGGGCCAGGATCTCCGAGATGGGGTAGCGCTGCTCCCGCCGGACGGCCATGAAGATGCGCGGCATCAGCGGGAAGTGGAACGCCATGTGGCACTCGTTCCCGCCGGTCTCGGGGTCGCCGAAGTACTGGACCACGTCGGCCGGCCACTGGTTGGCCTCGGCGAGCAGCACCCGGTCCGGGTACAGCTTGTCCACCTCGGCGCGGATCCGCTTGAGGTACTCGTGCGTCTCCTTGAGGTTCTCGCAGTTGGTGCCCTCGCGCTCGTAGAGGTAGGGCACGGCGTCCAGCCGGAAGCCGTCGATGCCGAGGTCGAGCCAGAACCGCAGCACCTCGATCATCGCGTCCTGGACCCTGGGGTTCTCGAAGTTCAGGTCCGGCTGGTGGGAGAAGAACCGGTGCCAGTAGTACTGGCCGCGCACCGGGTCGAACGTCCAGTTGGACGTCTCGGTGTCGACGAAGATGATCCGCGCCTCGGCGTACTTGTCCGGGTCGTCGGACCACACGTAGAAGTCGCCGAACGGGCCGTCCGGGTCGCTGCGGCTCGCCTGGAACCACGGGTGCTGGTCGCTGGTGTGGTTCATGACCAGGTCGGCGATGACCCGGATACCGCGCTTGTGCGCCTCCTCGACCAGCTCCACGAAGTCGGCGATGTTCCCGTAATCGCCCAGGATCCGCATGTAGTCGGAGATGTCGTAGCCGCCGTCGCGAAGCGGCGAGTCGTAGATCGGCAGCAGCCATATGCAGTCGATCCCGAGCCACTGCAGGTAGTCCAGCCGCGAGGTCAGGCCCCTGAGATCGCCCGTGCCGTCGCCGTTGGCGTCCTGGAAGCCGCGGACGAGCACTTCGTAGAAGACCGCCCGCCGGTACCACTCCGGATCCCGCGGACGGTCGAGGGCGAAGTCGGGGACCGGCTCGCTCGGCGGCGAGGCGAACGGCTCCTGGAAATTAATGGCGGACTGCGGGTCGGCGAGGCCGACGTGATGCGGTGCCGGGGCTGGCCGGCCGGCGGCCGGCTCGTGCTCTGTCACTGCTCGGGTCTCCTGGGTATGCGCGGCCGGCGCGTGCCAGGCTGATTCGTCAGGCCAGGTCACGCGTGACGGTGAAGATATGTGCGGGCCGCACGGCCGGGTCGAGGCGCACGTAGTTGGCCTGCCCCCACCGGTACGAATCGCCGCTGAGCTCATCCGTGACGGTGAACCCCTCGTGCCAATCCATCCCCAGCGCGGGCATGTCAAGCCAGACCGTGGCCTCCCTGGCCTGGTGCGGGTCAAGGTTCACTACTACCAGGACGGTGTCGGAAACGCCGCCGCCCTGTCCCCCCGCCTGCGGCGCTGCCGCCGCGGAGGATCTCTCCGCGATGGTACTCGCCCCCCCGGCGCTTCCCGTACCGGTCCCGGCCGCGGTTATCTCCCGTTCCGGCACTCGCTTCGAGAAGCAGATCAGCTCCGGCTGGTCTACGTGATGGAAGCGTAGATTACGCAGCCAGTGCAATGCCAGGTGCGATTTCCTGATCCGATTCAGCTCCGCGATGAACGGGGCGATCCCCAGGCCGTCCCGCGCCGCCGCCTCCCAGTCACGCGGCCGGTACTGGTACTTCTCCGAGTCCAGGTACTCCTCGCTGCCGGGGCGCAGCGGCGTGTTCTCGCACAGTTCGTAACCCGAGTAGATGCCCCAGGAGGGGCTGAGCATGGACGCGAGCACGGCGCGGATCTTGAAGGCCGGCGGCCCGCCGTGTTGCAGGTACTCCGACAGGATGTCGGGGGTGTTGGCGAAGAAGTTCGGCCGCATGTAGGCGGCGGCCGGGCCGCACAGCTCCTGCATGTACTCGGTCAGCTCGTCCTTGCCGTTGCGCCAGGTGAAATAGGTGTACGACTGGTGGAACCCGATCTTCGCCAGCGTGTGCATCATCGCCGGGCGGGTGAACGCCTCGGCCAGGAACAGCACGTCCGGGTCGGTCCGCCGGATGTCCGCCAGCAGCCGCTCCCAGAACCTCACCGGTTTGGTGTGCGGGTTGTCCACCCGGAATATCCGCACGCCGTAGCCCATCCATAGCCGCACGATCCGCGATATCTCCGCGTAAATGCCCTCGGGATCGTTGTCGAAGTTGAGCGGGTAGATGTCCTGGTACCTTTTCGGCGGATTCTCCGCGTACGCGATCGACCCGTCGGCCCGCGTGGTGAACCACTCCGGGTGCTCCTTCACCCAGGGATGGTCCGGGGACGCCTGGAGCGCGAGATCGAGCGCCACCTCCAGGCCGAGGTCCCTGGCCTTGGACACGAACGCGGCGAAGTCGGCGAACGAGCCGAGATCGGGGTGGATCGCGTCGTGCCCGCCCTCGGCGGAGCCGATCGCCCACGGCGAGCCGGGATCGCCGGGCCTGGCCTCCAGGGTGTTGTTGCGCCCCTTGCGGAAGGTCGTCCCGATCGGGTGGATCGGCGGCAGGTAGACGACGTCGAACCCCATGGCGGCGATCGCCTCGAGCCGGCGCGCGGCGGTCCGCAGCGTTCCGGACACCGGCTCCCGGCGGCCCATGGGGTCGAACTGCACGCCCTCCGAGCGCGGGAAGAACTCGTACCAGGCTCCGTAGAGCGCGCGCGGCCGGTCCACGAGCACGGGCAGCCGCCCGGACCGCGTGACGAGGTCGCGCAGCGGGTACCTGGCGAGGATCTCCCTGACCTCGGGCCGCTCGGCGGCCGCCAGCCGGTCCCACGGCGGCAGCCCGCGGTCGCGCAGCTTCCTGGCGAGCGCGGTGAGCACCGCGCGGGCGGCGGCCGGGCGGGCGGCGCCGGGAGGCTGCCTGATCGCCCGCGCCGCCCGCTCGAAGAGCAGCGCCCCCTCCGTCAGCATGAGCTCGACGTCCTGGCCGCGCGGGATCTTGATCGCGGCGTCGTGATGCCAGTGCGCGATCGGGTCGCTCCACGCCTCCACGTGGAACTGCCAGGTGCCCTCGCTCGTCACGGTCACGTCGGCGCCGTAACGGTCCGTCCCCGGCGCGAGCTCGCGCATGCGCACCAGCGGGCCGGCCGTGCCCGCCGGGTCCCGCAGCACCACGCCAGCGCCAAGCGTGCCGTGGCCTTCGATGATGACAGTGGCGCTGACCTGGAAAGTCTCGCCGACCACCGCCTTGGCCGGGCGGCGCCCGCATTCCACCACGGGCTCGATGTCGAGGATGGGGATACGTCCGATCACGCGGTCACCGTACCCACTCGCCGTTCCCATGCACTAGCCGGCCTGTGTGAGACGGCCCTCCCGGCAATGGGCCGTCGGCGGGTCCGGCTGGCACCTATGATGGCTCCCCGTGAGAGCGATCCGACGTTTCACCGTCCGCGTGACGCTGCCGCAGCCGCTCGCGCCGCTGCACGACCTGATGCTCAACCTCCGCTGGTCCTGGCACCCGGGGGCGGTCGAGCTCTTCAAGTCGATAGACCCGGCGGGGTGGGCCGCGTCCGGCGGCGACCCGGTGGCGATGCTGAGCTCGATGCGGCCCGGCCAGCTCGCCGAGCTGGCCGGCGACGAGGACTTCCTGCACCGCCTGGACGCGGTCGTCGCCGACCTGCGCCGTTACACCAGCGAGCCGCGCTGGTACCAGTCGGGCGCGGCGGGGGCAGCCGAGGAGCTGCCCAGCGCGATCGCCTACTTCTCGCCCGAGTACGGCATCACCGCGGTGCTGCCGCAGTACTCCGGCGGCCTCGGGATCCTGGCCGGCGACCACCTCAAGTCGGCCAGCGACCTCGGCGTGCCGGTGATCGGCGTGGGCCTGCTCTACCGGCACGGGTACTTCACCCAGTCGCTGTCGGCGGACGGCTGGCAGGCCGAGCGCTACCCGGCCGACGACCCGAACGGCCTGCCGCTGACGCTGCTGCGCACCGCTGGCGGCGAGCCGGTCCGCGTCGCGGTGGGGCTGGCCGGCGGCAAGCTGCTGACCGCCCAGGTCTGGCTGGCGCAGGTGGGCCGGGTGCCGCTGCTGCTGCTCGACTCCTACGTCGAGGGCAGCGAGCCGGCGCTGCACGAGGTGACCGACCGGCTCTACGGCGGCGGCAGCGAGCACCGGCTCCGCCAGGAGCTGCTGCTTGGCATCGGCGGGGTGCGCGCGGTCCGCGCGTTCTGCGCGATCACCGGGCACCCCGAGCCTGAGGTGTTCCACACCAACGAGGGGCACGCGGGGTTCCTCGGGCTGGAGCGGATCCGCGAGTACGTGGCGGCCGGGCTGAGCTTCGACGAGGCGCTCGAGATGTGCCGGGCGGGCACGGTGTTCACCACGCACACGCCGGTGCCTGCCGGGATCGACCGGTTCCCGCGGGAACTGGTGGAGCGGTACCTCGCGGCGGACGCCGCGGGCGGCGCGGAGCTGCCGCTGGAGCGGGTGCTCGCGCTCGGCGCGGAAACCTATCCCGGCGGAGACCCGCACGTGTTCAACATGGCCGTGATGGGCATGCGGCTCGCGCAGCGGGTCAACGGGGTCTCCCTGCTGCACGGCCAGGTCAGCCGGGAGATGTTCGCCGGCCTGTGGCCCGGGTTCGACACCGCGGAGGTGCCGATCGGCTCGATCACCAACGGCGTGCACGCGCCGACCTGGGTCGCCAGGGAGGTCGCCGAGCTCGGCGACTCCGCCTCCGCCGCGTCGGCGGACGCGGCGCGGCTGTGGGACATCCGGCGGCAGCTGCGCGCCCGGCTGGTGGCCGAGACCAGGCGCCGGCTGCGGGAGTCCTGGCGGCAGCGCGGCGCGTCCGGCGCCGAGCTGACCTGGATCGACGACGTGCTGGACGAGAACGTGCTGACGATCGGGTTCGCCCGCCGGGTGCCGTCGTACAAGCGGCTGACGCTGATGCTCAACGACCCGGAGCGGCTCACCGGGCTGCTGCTCGACCCCGACCGGCCCGTCCAGATCGTGATCGCGGGCAAGGCGCACCCGGCCGACGAGGGCGGCAAGCGGCTCATCCAGCAGATGGTCCGGTTCACGGACGCCGACGCCGTGCGCCGCCGGATCGTCTTCCTGCCCGACTACGACATGGCGCTGGCGCACTACCTGGTACAGGGCTGTGACGTCTGGCTGAACAACCCGCTGCGCCCCCTTGAGGCGTGCGGCACCTCCGGCATGAAGGTGGCGCTCAACGGCGGCCTGAACGTATCGGTGCGAGACGGCTGGTGGGACGAGTGGTTCGACGGCGCCAACGGCTGGGAGATCCCGACGGCTGACGGCGTGGCCGACCCGGTCCGCCGGGACGAGCTCGAGGCGTCGGCGCTGTACGAACTGCTCGCCAAGTCCGTGGCGCCGCTGTTCTACGACGTCGGCCCGGACGGCGTCCCGGCCGGCTGGGTCGAGATGATCCGGCATACGCTGCGCAGCCTCGGTCCGCTGGTGCAGGCGGACCGCATGGTCGGCGACTACGTGACGCACCTGTACGCGCCCGCCGCCGCGTCGTCGAGGGCGCTGGCCGCGGGCGGGTTCGGCGCGGCGCGCGAACTCGCCGCGTGGAAGGCGCGGGTCAGGCAGGAGTGGCCGTCGGTGCGGATCGAGCACGTCGAGGCGGACGGTGCCGAGCCGAACCTGGGCGCCGTGCTGAACGTGCGGGTGACCGCGGCGCTCGGCGCCCTGACCGCGTCCGACGTGTCGGTCGAGGTCGTCTACGGGCAGCCGGGCGATGACGACGACATCATCGACCCGTCCTATGTCACGCTGGCCGCCGACGAGTCCGTGCCGGGGCAGCTGGCCCGGTTCTCCGGGGCGGTGGAACTCGGCCGTCCCGGGCCGTTCGGCTACACCGTCCGGGTGCTGCCCAGGCATCCGCTGCTCGCCAGCCGCGCCGAGCTCGGGCTGGTCACCTACCCGGAGGCGCCCGCCGGCATGACCAATGGCGACCTCCGCTGACATGCGGCCGGCGGGTATGACCGCGGAATGAACAGCGGGTATGACCGCGGGATGAACAATAGTACGGCGGAGCGCGCCGGGGAAACCGGCACCGGGATCGGGCGGACGCCCCGGCCGGATATTGCCGACGTCCATGCCGCGTTGGCCGCCGCGGAGCGCGGCCGCGCCGTGCCCACCTCGGGCGACCCGGACATCGCCAAGGCCGGCCGGAATCTGGTACTGGTTCACATGTAAGGCATCGCGACTGCGGAGGTGGGTGGCTTGGGCGAGTTCGTGCGGGTCGAGGCGGCGGACGGCATCGCGACGATCCGGCTGGACAGGCCGCCGATGAACGCGCTCAACGCGCGGGTCCAGGAGGAGATCGCCGCGGCGGCGGCCGAGGTGTCCGCGGACGCGGCGGTCCGCGCCGTCATCCTCTACGGCGGCGAGCGGGTCTTCGCGGCCGGCGCCGACATCAAGGAGATGGCCGGCCTGGGCTTCGCGGAGATGGCGGCACGCTCGGCCCGGCTGCAGGCCGCGTTCACCGCTGTCGCCGGGATCCCCAAGCCGGTGGTGGCGGCCGTCACCGGCTACGCGCTCGGCGGCGGGCTGGAACTCGCGCTGTGCGCCGACTTCCGGGTGCTCGGCGAGAGCGCGAAGGTCGGGCAGCCGGAGATCCTGCTCGGAATCATCCCCGGCGCGGGCGGCACTCAGCGGCTGCCGCGGCTGATCGGCCCCGCGAGAGCCAAGGACCTGATCTTCACCGGCAGGCACGTGCCGGCCGGCGAGGCGCTGGCGATCGGACTGGCCGACAAGGTGGTGCCGGACGGCGAGGTCTACCAGGCGGCGCGGGAGATGGTGGCCAGGTACGCCGCCGGCCCGGCGCTGGCCCTGCGCGCGGCGAAGCAGGCCGTCGACAGGGGCCTTGAGGTGGACCTGGCCACCGGGCTCGAGGTCGAGCGGCTGCACTTCGCCGCCCTGTTCGCCACCGAAGACCAGAAGTCGGGCATGCGCAGCTTTATCGAGAACGGCCCCGGGAAAGCCGTCTTCGAGGGACGTTAGAAGTGAGCAGAGACGACAGATGACTGAGCCCGGCGATCCGCTCTCGCTTGAGATGGTCACGGCCGCGCTGCGGGTGGACAGCGCCGACGTGGCGATATACGCCCGTGTCCTCAGCAAGGCGCTCAGCGAGGCGCTGCCGCCCGGATACGTGACGGTCGAGCGCACCCGGTCCATGTCCGACCGGGTGCGCGGCCGTCCCGGTGAGATCTCCAAGGTCGCGGTCCGGCTCGGGGACCAGGTCCTGACGCTCGCGGTGAAGGACGGCCGGCCGGCCGCGGAGATCTGCCGTGAGGTCCGCGGCGTGGTGCTGTCCAGGCAGAGCGTTCCCGTGCAGCAGTGGGCCAGTGCCCTGGCCAGTGCCCTCGTCGCGCACGCCGAGAACAACGCCCAGGCGGCTCAGGCCCTGCGCCGCCTGGTCACGGGTTCGTAGCGGCCGTAATCGAGGCTTTACCGAAAATCGGGATGACGCACCGTAGTCTGGGAGGACCATGCCTGCATTGGAATCGCTCCCGGGCAAGATCGGGCCATACCGCCTGCTTGAGAAGATCGGCGAGGGCGGGATGGGCGTGGTCTACCTTGCCCGCGACTGGGACGGACGGCGGGTCGCGGTCAAGCTCCTCGGACCCGCGGTAAGCACGGACCCGAACGCCCGCAGGCGCCTGTTCCGTGAGGTGGAGACCATGCGGCGGGTGCGCAGCCCGTACGTGGCCGAGATCCTCGACGCGGACGTCGCCGGGCCGTCGCCGTACATCGTGACCAGGTACGTCCCCGGCCGGACGCTGGACGACGTGGTGCGCGGGGACGGCCCGCTGCGCGGCGCCGAGCTCGCGCGGCTGGCCGGCGGCCTGGCTTCGGCGCTCGCCGCGATCCACGCCGCCGGGGTGGTGCACCGCGACCTCAAGCCCGGGAACGTCATGCTCATGGACGGGCAGCCGGTCGTGATCGACTTCGGCATCGCGCACATCCCGGACGCGACCCGGCTGACCCAGACCGGCATGGTGATGGGCACGCCCGGCTACCTGGCGCCCGAGGTCATCGAGGGCCGGCCGAGCAGCGGGGCGTCCGACGTGCACTCATGGGGCGCCACGGTGGCCTTCGCCGCGACCGGCAGGCAGCCGTACGGCACGGGAACGTACCAGACGATCTTCTTCCGGGTGCTCCAGGGGAAGGCGGAACTCGACGGCGTCCCGCAGCCGCTGCTGCCGCTGGTCAAGGCGGCGCTGGACGTGGACCCGGGGAAGCGGCCGCCGGCCCGGTGGCTGGCCGAGCAGTGCGCCGGGCTGTGCCCGGGCTTCCCGGCGGCCGCCGGGCCGGACGGCACGCTGCTCGCGCCTGCCGCCGCCCCGTGGCATGAGCTGGACAGCCCATGG